>Ga0247770_1000180_pt1 | contig 58472 bp, 45 predicted proteins | sample UWRJL136409B6_FD_179943 | JGI IMG/M metagenome (GOLD analysis project Ga0247770, IMG submission 179943) | Plant litter microbial communities from Arlington Agricultural Research Station in Wisconsin, United States - UWRJ-L136-409B-6 | ecosystem: Environmental > Terrestrial > Plant litter >...
CTCTTTTAGTAGTTTAATGAGTCTCTGTTTTTGATTTTGAGATAGATGGTTTTTGGCTGGCATACATTATAACTAATGATCGCTTATTTTATATTTATATTATACAATCTAGCTGCGTATTAGCTTATATACCTGCCTTAAGGAAGATTTAAGATAAAATCTTGACTTCTGTAGCTAAAAAGTTTCAATGGATACTGTTTTTTATCGAGTTTCCTCTAAAAAACGAGGCAATCAGCGAGTGTAGGGTTGAGATGAAATCCGGGTGCACTGGAATTATTTGTTTGTAAAATTTGGTAAAGTTCGCAGTTGCGGTTTTTTCGCCACACCGCAACTGCGAACTTTTCTTAGTTCATTAAAGCAGCGCCGCGGTTGTAAAGTTCCCGCGCGTAATCAGTCCAAGTTCCCTGTCCCCAATAGCGGAAACAGCTTGTTTGTAGCAGCAAGTTGTAAAGCAAAGCTTGCTGGTATTCAAACTGCTTGGTAACGGTCGCATCTTGCTGCAACAGTGGGTCGTATTTTTTGTGAAATGCAGCGCTGAGTAGATTCATCGGTTCCAAGACATTTTCGTAGCCTTTGACCCAACTCAAATCGTTAGTCCAAGAAGCACCATCCATGTGAAAATTGTGGTCTGTTTGCTTGAGTTGGGCGATCGCACTTTCCACTTTTTCCGGCGTCGCACTATCAGGATCAACTAGGTGCCAAATTTTGTGCTGGTTAATCCCCTGACAAATCGGGTAATCTTCAGGATTAACCCCCGCCGCTTCAATTATCTCCAAATATTCAGTGCCGTTTAAACCGACAACACCGGATTTTCCGCCGCCTTGTTCGCGGTTTTCGTGCCAAGCTTTGACAAAGGCGCTGGGAAATTCATTCATCATGACGCCGCCATTTTCGCCGTCGGCAATCTGAGTAACTAAAGAAGGAACTGTGACATTGCCAATTTGCTGTTTATTGCGTCCTTTGGCTTCGTAATAAGGCTGCATTTGACCGACCAATTTCGTATCGGAACCTTGGGTTTTAATCAAAGCAGTAATACTGATTGTTTCGCCGCGAGAATTGCGGGCAACTAAACGATTGGGAATATATTTTTGGTCTTGCGACAATCCCGAACCGTCGGGATTTTCTACAGAATGTTCCTGCACCATCAGCCAGCGATAGCCGCATTCTTTCAAAGCTTTGATGTATTCGTAAAGTGTATCTGGGTGATTGGGAAAGTGCATTTCTGGGGGCGAAAAACCTTTAACGCGCTTAAGGGCATCTATGCCAAAAATGGCTGCAAAATGATGTTGCCATGCTTGAATTTGGAGTTTGATGTCGGGAATGGGAGTTGAGGGAATGACGGCGTGACTCCACATTGTCCCCAGCCATTCTACGTGAGGTTGATATTGAGGATCGCAGGTAATCCGCTTGAGATTGTCGAAGATATCGTCGCGTCCCATTTGGCGCAATCCCCACAATAAATTGCCGGAATAGTCGAGCATAATTCGCGGGTTGCAGCCTTCGGCAATCAGTTGGGGAATGAATTCTCCCATGCGGGAATAGCACCAAGCAAAGACTCCGGCGTTGTGATTGTCTCCTTGGTTGGGATTTTCAAACATCTGCTGGAGATTGCTGATTAGTTCGCCGTTTGCACCGGCAGGAATTGTGGGTTGGTGCATATGGAGGGCGCAGGCAAATCCGGCTTGAATATTTTCGAGGCGCAGATTTGTGGTAGGTAGAAAGACTGGTTCGTTGCTATTGGCTGCGGCATTTATTTCTGCTTCGGAGCCGCAAATATTGGGCAATCCTGAGTTAATTTCTTGTAAAATCGGTAAATTGGGAGATTGTGCGATCGCAGGCATAAATTTTTCTCAAGAATTGTGGAGGAACCGTGTCTGCTATTGCTAAGATAGCTATATAATTTAACATTAGCAGATGATGTCGGCAAAAGATAAATTTCACAAGATAAGTCCGGGAGGGCGGAAGTCGCAAATCCTGGGTTAAATGTTTAACACATTTCACGTAGATAGGTGAGGTAAAGTATGAAATACGAAATCAAGGTTTTGGAACCAACGGATTTGTGGTATGTCCAAAATAACATCAATCCTGAAACCAATAAGTTTTACCATCCCACTAAGAATATTCCGTTTGTTCAACAAGTAGAAATTAACTTGAACAATTCGGGAGTGATAATTCAAAAAGGCGCGCTACATTGGTGTATGGGGAAATTGACTTCCGGTGTTTATAAAACGGATAACCGTTTGAAAGATATGTGGGTATCTTTGACAACGGAAATGGACTACAACGCTCCCGTATATCAAGGGACTGGTACGGTGAAACTGGAACCGAGACAAAAAGGGCATTTCCTGCATTATACGCCGATCGACCTTTTGGATGCCGAGCAGTGGGAGTTTGATGACGGTATATTTCAGTTTTGTTCGGACAATGTAGTTATCGGTGCTAAAAAACTGAAATTCCGACAAGTGGCGGCTTCTAATGACGGTAGGTGGAGAATTGCTGTTACAGCTTTGCGCGAGCAAAAAGCTACTGTGGTAGCAGCTACAAGTTCACCGGCTAAGATTGTCGAACTCAAGCAAGGTGAAACTTTAATAGCTGATTGCGATTTAGTAAAAGGATTTACCAAGGGGATTGAAGAAGATTATCGAAAATTAGGTCATTTTGGCAAAGGCGGTGGAGAGGGTTATGTTTGGTTTTATCAGGGGAAAGGTAAATTATTAGTATGTGAAAATGATGGTATGGGTTTGGGTTGAGTTGTTTCATAGCGACAAAAGATTCGATCGATATTCGGAACACGATACAAATGGCCAGTGACTTCAAAAGCAGCAGGGAAACGGCAGTGCTTATAGTTGCTAACTTAACTTCAAAAAACAGTCTTTGGTCGCTCTAATGAGTTTCTATATCTCCCGGCGCCCCCCGAATCGTTGCGGGGGAACCGGAAGCGATAGAAGTCAGCCCCTACTCCCTTTAAGAAGGGGGATGCGAGGGGGATCGAGACTCGGGTATAAACGAGAGATACAAAAGTTTTTAGACGATTCTTGAGACGATAAAAGGCAGTGCGGTGTCCCTACTGTATTTTAAGCAACAGTGCGATCGCCCGAATCTGCCCCAACATCCGCTAGCTGCGCGTATCTCCCTGTATTCCCAATGGCCTACTTGCTTATTTGGGGATAAATCATATACTTTGTCATGTTAAGAAAATATTTTTTTGATTCATCCAGGAGCGAGAAAAAAAAATGTACATTGTACAAATTGCCTCGGAGTGCGCCCCAGTCATCAAAGCAGGGGGTTTGGGTGACGTAGTTTACGGCTTGAGTCGGGAGTTACAGAATTCCGGCCACTGCGTCGAGATTATTCTACCCAAGTACGACTGCATGAGGTATGACCACATTTGGGGGCTTCACGAGGCCTACCGGGATCTGGCTGTGCCCTGGTATGGCGGCGAAATCCTCTGTGATGTCTTGTGCGGCTGGGTGCACGGGCAGTTGTGTTTTTTCATCGAACCTCGCTCTCAAGATAACTTTTTTAATCGCGGCTGTTATTACGGCTGCAATGACGACAATATGCGGTTTGCATTTTTCAGCAAAGCCGCTTTGGAATTTTTGCTCAGAAGCAACAAGCGTCCCGAGGTGATTCACTGTCACGATTGGCAAACTGGTTTGGTTCCAGTCATGCTGTTTGAAATTTACAAATACAATTGGATGGAAAATCAGCGAGTCTGCTATACCATTCACAATTTCAAACATCAAGGCATGGGAGGAATTGATATTTTGCAAGCAACGGGTTTGAATCGAGAGGATTATTATTTTGAGTACGATCGCCTGCGAGATAATTTTAACCCTTTTGCCCTCAACTTTATGAAAGGCGGCATTGTGTACTCAAACTTTGTCACCACGGTGTCGCCGCACCACGCTTGGGAAGCTCACCTCGGCGAGTTCGGCTACGGTTTGGGCCACACTTTGCACTTATATCAAGAGAAGTTTCGCGGGGTGCTCAACGGCATTGATTACGATGTGTGGAATCCCGAGAGCGATCGCTATATTCCGGATCATTACACTCATGAGGATTTGGCAGGAAAAGCCAAAACTAAAAAAGCTTTGCGCGATCGGCTGTTCCTGCGCGATGCTGACAAGCCTATTATTACCTTTATCGGTCGTTTGGACGATCAAAAAGGCGTTCATCTGGTCCACCACGCAATTTATTACTCTCTGAGTAAGGGAGCGCAATTTGTGCTTTTGGGCTCCGCCACCGAAGCGGGAATTAATACGCATTTCCAGCACGAGAAACAGTTTTTAAATGATAATCCAGACTGCCATTTAGAACTAGGTTTTAATGAGGAACTGTCGCACTTAATTTACGCGGGTGGGGATATGATTGTGGTTCCCAGCAATTACGAACCCTGCGGGCTGACTCAGATGATCGGGTTGAGGTACGGGACTGTTCCTGTGGTGCGGGGAGTTGGCGGTTTGGTGAATACTGTGTTCGATCGAGATTACGACACCCGCCACCTCCCGGAAGAACGCAACGGTTACGTGTTTTACCAAAGCGACTACGGCGCTTTAGAGTCGGCGCTCGATCGGGCGATCGGATTGTGGTATGACTACCATGATGAATTTCAAAAACTCATGATTCAAGGCATGAATTGCGATAATTCGTGGAAATATCCAGCTAAAGACTATGTGGAAATTTACGAGCTAATTCGACATAAATAATCAGTAGGGGCGGGTTTTCGCAGAGATATTTTCTCTACCATTAGGAATAGATAAACCCGCCCTTATCTAACCAGAGAGAGATAATGTTTTGAGTAAAAAGGCGGGGGTGGAAAGTACGAATGCAAATTGTAGGGTTTCCTTGCCTGTCGTTCTCAAGTGCGATCGCGGAAGATAAGAGTATAGAAATTAAACGGCTGGTTTTGACCCGCCCTTACAAAAAATGAACTCACAACTAGAACAACAAGTAACGATTATGCAAGACAAAACACCAGCCGCCTCCGCTTCAGCAAACCCAACAGTTGAAACTCCTTTATTCGCCTCAGAATTTGCAACAGAGGAAAAAGTCAGAGTGGAAGAATTTAAGATTAGTGGCGACAGTTTAATTGCTAAAGTCAAAGAACTAATTGAGCAAGGAAAACTCCGCCACCTCGTCATCAAAAACTCGCAAGGGCGGACTTTGGCAGACATTCCGCTGATGGCCGCATTGGTAGGCGGCGTTGCAGGATCGGTAGTCTTTCCAATTGCTGCTGTACTTGCTACAGTTGGGGCAGTTGCGGCTCATTTGACTGTGGCTGTCGAGCGCAAAGAATAGTAGTTTGATTTGTCTAAAGCGAGCAAAGCGAAGTAATCTCAGAGTGGGGGATTGCTTCGCTTTCGCTTTTTATGTATTAAAGATAATTGCGATCGCCACCTTATATATAAGCCTGTGCTAAAGTGATGTCAAAATTTTAGAAAAAAATCGCGATGTCAAGTCAACCCAGAGAATACGACGCCGTGCTTGGCTCTAACAATACAGCAACCCCTACAGATGCTGTTTTAGGCGGAATAGAAGGAGTCAAGCGCCGACTTGCCAATGGAGACATGGAATCTAGAATCATTGCTCTTTCTCAAGCATTAGATTATGGAGAAGCGGGTTTAGATCTAGTTATTCAAGCGCTTCAAGATCGCTCCAAACAAATCCAATGGTCTGCTTATGGATTACTTGCTCGAAAAACCGAAACCAAAGTAGAACAAGCAATCCAATCTTTTCCATTAATTTCTGAGGCGGGAATAGATTACAGGTCGTTACAATATATACTGGCAAGTCAGAAATTGAAAAAAGCAGACGAAAAAACTCGCAAGCTGGTGCTGCAAGCTGCTAATCGATCGGACAACTGGTTGAGAAACGAAGATATTCAATCTTTAGGTTGTGAAGATTTATTTATTATCGATCGACTTTGGACAATATATAGTCAGGGTCGTTTTGGCTTTAGCGTACAAAAACGCATTTGGGAAAGTTTGGATGCGAAAAAATGGGATAGAGGCAGAGGCGAAGAGTTTAGCGATCGCGTAGGATGGCACAAGCAACAAACTGAAACCGATAACTACTACGATCGCGACCACCTATATACAATCAAAAGACGCAAGGATATTCCTTGCGACTTGAATGCTCCTGAAGGAAATTTACCCAGTATTTGTGAGTTTGGCGGAGGTGAGCTGTTGTCGTGGTATGACCCCCCCGATACTGAATCTACTATGGGTTTTTACTGGACTGGCGGCTATAGAAATAAATGGTCAAATGACTCGTTTTTTGGGGCAGAGATGGTTGCTTGTTTTCTCAAACGCATCCAAGCTTGTCCGGAAATTCCTTAAGCCATAACTAATTAGTTTACTGGAGGCAGAGGTTCCTGACATTCATTCCCAGGCAGAGCCTGGAAACGAGTCCAACGAGTCCACGAGCCCCATACTCTCGTTACCAGGCAGAGCCTCGTAATGCAGATCCAGAGGCTCTGCCTCGCGGCTTCTAACGAGTCAATCTTAAAGTCTGCGATTGCTTAGCTTTAATTCGATGCTTTCGCCGCAGGTTGGTCTAAATAATTGTAGACAATCCGCGAAATCCGACGCACAAAATCTCTCACAATCGGGTCATTGTAAGGACGTTTGACAAAGATTGCCGCTAAATAACGCTTACCGTTGGGCATATCAATAATTCCCGCATCGCCAACTACAAAGCCGATATCTCCGGTTTTGTCGGCAATTACTGCACCTGGCCCTAAACCCGAAGGAAGCAGCGTTCTAGTTGTTGTACGCCGCAATAATTCTAAAGCCTGTTCCCGACTCGATTCAGAAACTAATTTATCGCGAGACAGCATCGCCAGCAACTTTACCATATCCACAGAACTTGTGGTATTTGTTCCTTGAAAATCGCCGAGCCAATTGCGAATTCTCGTATCAGTTAATCCCCAAGTGCGAAAACGCTCGTTGAGTTTAGCAATTCCCCCCAAACGTTCAATAATCATGTTGGTGGCTGTATTGTCGCTGATGGTAATCATTTTATCTACGGTTTCTCTGATGCTAAACCGCGTGCCATTTGGTCTGTCTTGCATAGTTCCAGAACCGCTGGCAACTAAGTCGGACTTCATAACTAATGTTTCGTCTAGGCTAACTTTGCCTGCGTCTACATCTTGATAAAAAGCAATCAGAATTGGTAATTTGATGGTACTCGCGGCCGGAAATACTCGATCGCCCTTGATATCCAAATAGTTTCCTGTATCCAAATCCAGAAAAAACATTCCGGCGCTGAGGGATCTATACTGTTCGATCGCACTTTCGATTTGAGGCTTGATTGCGCTCATTTCGTAACCTGTTCGCATCTCCAAATCAGCGGCATAATTTCTCGGAGTTGCGGAAGAAACAGTTGGCGTAACTTGACCTGGTTTTTGTTCTATCCGGGTAATAGCTGTGGGTTGAAAAAATTCGTTGCCTGCTATTTGCTCGGGATTAGGCAACTGAAACGACCAGCGAGTGGAAGATTCTCTAATGACTCGGACTTTTTGCGGGTCTAACTTATAACCGGGAGTTAATTGTATCACTAACCTGGTAGTTTCGGTGTCAAACTGCCCGACTCTAATTTGTTGAATAGCTGAGTTGTAACTTTGAGGAGTTTCGGGATATTCCAAGACTATTCCCGGTAAATCAATTACTAAGCGGGTGGGATTGGCGATTAGTTTGACGGACGGCTGAACTCCTGAATCTGTTATTAAATTGAGTTGGTTTTGGCTGGCATCGAAGTGCCAAGATGTTAGTGTATCAGCTTTTGCAGGCAGGGCGATCGACAAAACACTAATTAAAGCAGGCAACAGCCATCGCAGTTTTGGAGTCATGTTTGAAGAGAAAGAGTTTAACGGCGGCAACGAGAAAGCGGCGGGAACACTGTTCTCAACCGCTTTCGAGGCGAACCACATAGCATCATACAGTCAACTTTGGCTCGCAGCCGTAATTTTTATTATTTTCTTTGAGAATAATTGGTTTTCGGGGCTTATATCAAATCCGGTGTTATTACCCCTTTTTCTTCCTGTCTCGCGCAGGCGGACGAAAGTTTATGTAGTCGTGAGCTCTATTCGCCGAACTCTTGTTGGAGCTGCGCTAATTGTATTCGCCTTAGATGAATTAAAGTTGTGCGGCATCCCGATTTCTAGCATCTTCGAGGGAGTCGATCGCGGCTTTGAGAAACACTTTTCCTTTAGCAACAAATCGGCGATCGCTCAAAGGATCGTAAGCTTCCCAATTACCGCTAACTTCGCGATCGCGCCACAAAAACCAGCAGCGGTAGATTTCCCCGCTATCTATATCATCGCACAAAGCCAGCCAATCATCTCCCGTGAGATCGCTGGCATCTAATGCTACCAATTCAACCCACGCAAGTGCAGTACAAGCATCGATCGCCTCAGCATCAACCAAGTCAGATTTTGTCGTGGTAGTTGTAGGTGAGTAAAGTGTAGATTTCATAAGTTCTTCCTAATTAAATGAATGAATTCGACTATTTATGGAACGGGCTAGGTAATGCAACTGGCCCAACTCTCTCTTGATTAATTTCTGCCCCATCAAATTTTGCAGTAGCTGATGCTTCTGTTAAATTATTAAGTGTATTAATTGTGGAAATGGCGGCGGTTCCTAAAGCTGCCATTGCCAGTCTGTGTAAGATTTTGCTCATTTTGCTGCTCCTTTTTTCCTTGATGTATCTACTCTAAAAAGTTAAGTGGGCATTAGCGGGGGAGATTGGGGAGTTAAGAAAAATTTGCGATCCTAATATATCTTCAACAGTTGAAGCCGTTATCCGGACAGAGTTTCAGGAGTCGATCGCCCAAAAAACCTCTGACCGTAAAATTTCTTAAATTCCGGCTGGCTGACTATCTCCCTTAAAATCCCCTAAAATAGGAACTTAAGGCGTTAAAGTTCGTAGATTCCTTTCCCTTTCAGTGCAAGCGAAGTGCTTAAGTCAAAACGCGATCGCGGTCGCATTCTCACTGCCTCTGGCTTAAAGAAACTTAACGAGGCGCTCCAAGAATGGTCAGACCGATATAACATTAGAGGTACTCTGACTGAAATCGAGGCTGAGTCTGGCGTCGGTGCCGATACAGTCAGCAAAATTAAGCAGGGTAGAGAAGGTGCGGATTTGAGTAAAATTCGGCAGTTGTTCGCGGCTTTTGAGATGACTCTGGCGACTAGCGACCACCGATCGGCTAAACTTGAGGAAGCGGAAAATTTTGACGATCCCGAAAATTTGCCGGCTGCGGGGGAAACAGCCAGCAGCAGCAGAATTGTTAAAATATTTGTCAGTTATCGCAGCGCAGAACCCGATCGCGAGTTGGGAAAACAGTTAGAAACGGCCTTAAGCGCGATCGGTCATACAGTTTTCACAGCAGAAAATAACATTAGACTGGGAGATAATTGGTTCGATCGCATTAATTTCTTCCTCCAAGAATGCGATTATTTGCTGCTACTGTTGCCGCCAACGGGAAACCAAAGCGAACTACTAACATATCAAGTTCAGCAAGCAAAAGAACTACAAGACTCCCGCCCTGACAGAAAACCAATAATTCTCCCCATCCGCGTCGGCTTTCCCCTGAACGCGCCTCTAAATCACGACTTGCGGGGCTATCTGTACCGCATCAAACAGAGGGAATGGAAAACCACCGCCGACACTCCAATTATTATCGAAGAAGTTCTAAATTTGCTAGCAGAAAAACCCGCATTATTCACAGAACCAACGGAATATCTAACACAAAAACAGCTATTAGAAATTAGCACGGACGAAATACCTCTACCCGCCGCGGAACCCGAATTACCGGGAGGACAAGTCGATGTCGCTTCTCAATTTTATGTAGAACGCCCCCCCATCGAAGAACGCTGCTATCAAACTATTGTGCAGCCCAGCGCGTTAATTAGGATCAAAGCGCCGAGACAAATGGGCAAAACTTCCTTGATGGCAAAAATTTTGGATCACGGAGCCCGTCAAGGTTATTGCACCGTGCCGCTAACTTTTCAGTTAGTAGATAAAGGCGTATTTGCCAACTTAGATAAATTCTTAAAGTGGTTTTGCGCTTACGTCGGCCGCGAGTTGCACTTACCCAATCAATTAGACGATTATTGGGACGAGATTTTTGGTAGCAAAGTCAACTGCAAAGATTACTTTGAAAAATACATTTTGCCGCAAATCGACAGTCCTTTAATTTTAGGATTAGACGAGATCGATCGCGTTTTCCAATATCCCGACATTGCCGAAGACTTTTTAGGACTGCTGCGGGCGTGGCACGAAGAATCGAAGAGGCGCGACATCTGGAAAAAACTGCGATTAATTGTAGTTCACTCCACCGAAGTTTACATCCCGATGAATATCAATCAATCGCCTTTCAACGTCGGACTGCCCGTAGATTTGCCCGAATTCAACTCTCAGCAAATACAAGATTTAGCAGCGCGCCATAATTTGAATTGGTCGGAGGCAGAAGTAGAAAAATTGATGGCAATTGTCGGCGGTCATCCGTATTTAGTGCGAGTTGCATTATATCACATTTCGCGATCAGATTTGACACTCAATGAATTAAAAGAAACTGCGATCGCAGATGTGGGAATTTACAGCGACCATTTGCGCCGGCAGTTGTGGAATTTAGAAGAATATCCAGAGTTGGCGCAGGGGATGAGAGAGATTGTGGCGGCGGACTCTCCGGTGCAATTAAAGGCGATGCAGGCGTTTAAATTAGACAGTTTAGGGTTGGTGAAGTTGCAGGGTAACGAGTGCGTGCCGAGGTGCGAACTGTACCGGCAATATTTTCGATCGCACTTGAGCGCGATCGTGTAAAATTTGGTGCGTAAGTGCTGTAAGTAATAATCAGGTGAAGGATACCCGTGAACCAGATTTTTTTGATAACTTCCGATAATTGGCTAGACTGGATAACCGTGTTTGGTTATCTAGGTTTTACAGCTTTCATTGCATGGCGCGTGTTGACCGCAAAGTAGATAGATTATGAAATTACCTTCTTGCTCTTCTTCTTCTTTCTTACTTCGCGTCCTTCGCGCCTTCGCGGTTCGTTAAAAAAACAGTAAGATAAGACCATAATCAACTAGCCCATACAGTTATGTCGCCCGTCGAAAGTGTCGCAGCAATTCCGAACGATCTGATTTGGCGCTTGAGCATCTTAATTATTGAAGGAATAGAAATTGGGGCGATCGCTGTAGATGCTCTTTTGCCATGATTTTGATTGAAAGCTATTGGTTATTGGTTAATTGCTCTCTCAACTTTCGCAAAATGGGAATTTGTTCCAACTGTTCCGGCCGTATACTATCCCAGTTTAACCCAATTGGACGCGGATAACTTGTATTAGTCTTAATTACCTCCTCAGCAGTAACAATCCAATTCAGCGCCCAATCGTGAGCTTGCATTGGTAAACGCAAATCCTCGACTATTTGCAAAGGATGCACTGTTGTGACAATTGGCGTATCGATTTGTACTAACCCGAATTCCTGCAACATAGCCAATTCCAAATCTGCAAAACCTGCACCTTTCCCGGTTCTTCCACCCTTGCGCCCTGCTGCTACGCAGCCGACTATTACTAAATCAATCGGCTCCATTTCTGCAAAACTTACTAATTTTCCGGAAGCGAGTGCTTGGCGGGCGATCGCACTTTCTGCAATTGATATATTTTGCCTCTGCAAATCCTCAGCAGTTAACTCAACAAAACAGCGTGTGCTTGTCAAGCGCGGTACTGCCATATACAGGCGTTTTCCCTCCTGTAAAGCACGCCACCGCACCGGAATTTGTGGCGAATCAGGATTGCACTTAATCGTTTTTGCTTGTTGCCATATTGGTAAACTTGCCAATTTTTCGGCCGCCACCTGTGCACCGACAAAGTTGGGAATATGACCAAACGGAGCGCCAATAGATGCCGCTTGCTGCTTAAGCAAAGACCAAATTTCAGCTCTTAACTGGTCTTTGTCGTGGTGAGATCCAGTCCAATCAGTTTTCATGCTGTAAGTAGAAGGAAGTTCGGCAACGGATTCTGTAACGGATGTAACGGATGTAACGGATGTAACGGATGTCAGGAAAAAGGTAGAAGGTAGAAGGAAAAATGCTCATATAGCAAGTTTTTTAGCCATTTGTATCTGAGATTTAATTAAGTATATTCATTTATTGTGGTACAATTAATCATACAAAATTATAATAACCCCACGATTATTTAGTCTCAAGCGAGAGGGACTTCGTTTGACTCTTGAGCGGTTGAAACCGCCGAATGTTCTTTTTTATTTTATGAATTTTACCACAAAGCCCAGTTACTATCAAGTCGGTGGCAGTCTCACCAATAACGCTCCAAATTATGTGAAGCGGCAAGCAGACGACGATTTATATAACAGATTGAAGGCGGGGGAATTTTGCTATGTTTTGAATTCCCGGCAAATGGGCAAATCGAGCTTGCAGGTGCGGACAATTCAGCGGCTGACAAATGAAGGAATTGCTTGTGCTGCGATCGACATTTCGGAAATTGGCAACCGCGGCGTCACTCCTGAACAGTGGTATGCTGGTTTGCTACGCATTCTCGAAAATAACTTTAACCTGTCGGATATTGTCAACGTGCGGACTTGGTGGCGCGATCGCAATTTTTTAACCCCGGTTCAAAGATTGAGCGAATTCATCGAAACCGTACTGTTACCCAACATTTCCAGCAATATTGTCATTTTTATTGACGAAATCGACAGCATTCTCGCCCTAGATTTTCCCGCCGACGATTTTTTAGCGCTAATTAGATCGTGCTACAACAAGCGCGCCAACAATTCACAGTTCGATCGCCTAACTTGGGCCCTCTTAGGTGTAGCATCCCCGACGGATTTGTGCCGCGAGCAAAATGCCAGCAGCAATACCCCTTTTAATATTGGCAAGGCGATCGAATTAACTGGTTTTGACGAAACAGAAGCTCAACCGCTAGCAGCGGGGTTGGCAGAGCTGACAGACAGCTCTCAGGAAGTTTTGAGAGAAGTATTGTATTGGACTGGCGGGCAACCCTTTCTCACTCAAAAGCTGTGCAAACTCCTGCTGGAAAACCCACAATTAATGCCGAATTTACCCCCCCCAGCCCCCCCTTGCCAAGGGGGGGAGAAAGAGCCACTGGAAAACCCACAATTAATGCCGAATTTACCCCCCCCAGCCCCCCCTTGCCAAGGGGGGGAGAAAGAGCCAGCGGCGCCTTGCCAAGGGGGGGAAAAAGATAAAATTAACACTTCTAAAGAGTGGGTTGAGAAGGTAGTGCGCTTGAAAATCGTGGAGAATTGGGAAACTCAGGATGTACCCGAACATTTGTCCACAATTCGCGATCGGCTTTTCAAAGAAAATTACCGGATTGTTAGGAGACTCGGATTGTATGAGCAAATTTTAGAGCAAGCGGAAATTGTCCCCGATGGCAGTGCCGAACAAATGGAATTACGATTGAGCGGATTAATCGTTAAGCGCCGGGAAAGATTAACAATTTCTAATCCTATTTATGAAGCTGTATTTAACAAAGAGTTAATTGAACAAAAATTAGAAAAACTCTCGCCTTACTCGAAAGCTATCAAACTCTGGCTAAATTCTAGCTGTGAAGATAATTCCCAACTGTTGCGAGGGGATGATTTGCAGTCAGCATTAGTTTGGGCGGCAGGAAAAAGTTTGAGAAACGAAGATTTTCAGTTTTTGACTGCCAGCCAGAAAGTTATTTTGAGTGAGCAAAATCAACTGCTGTATTTAGCTACACTAGAAACCAAAAAAGCTGTGTGTGATGCCGAAAAAGCTTTGAGGGAAGCTGAATCTGCAAAACAAAAAGCCAAACAGTGGATTGGCATCGGTTCCGCGGTACTGGCAGCATCTTTAGTGGGGGCGATCGGCTTTTCAACTCTCGCTTACCAGCGGTTTAAACTAGCACAAGCAAGTATTGAAATCGAACAAAATGGCAGCGATGCTTTACTGTTTGCGGTATCTCAAAAGACCGAAAACATCGAAGCTTTATCAGAAGCTTTACTGAGGGCGATCGCCTCGGGAAAAAAATTAAAAACCTTGGTTAAAAACAAACATAAACTAGAACAATATCCGGCAACTAGACCCCTGTTAGCCTTACAAATAATTCTTGATAAAATTAGCAGAAAACCGCAAATAAACACATCATCAATTCCGCCAAAAAAGATAAATTGGAAAGCTCACAAAGGTGCAGTTACCAGCGTCAGTTTTAGCCCAAACCGGCAAATCTTAGCAACCACAGGAATAGACGATGAAATTCGGATTTGGAACTTGTCCGGGCAAAAAATTGCTGAATGGAAAGCTTTGCAGCAGTCAGTTAATATGGTAAACTTTAGCCCGAACGGTAATTTTTTAGCGACCGCAGGAAGGGACAGCACAGTTAAATTATGGAATTTATCAGGTAAAAATATTTCTCAATTAAAAGGAATTCAAGGCTCTGTTACTAGCATCAGTTTTAGTCCCGAAGGAAAGTTGTTAGCTGCGGCCGGAATAGACAGCAAGGCAGCAATTTGGAAATTGTCAAAACTGCCAAAATTAATATCGCCTAGCGTGCAAATACCTGGTCACAATGGCGTAGTGAGAAGCGTTAATTTTAGCCCAAGGGGCGATTTTTTAACGACTTTAGATGGGCAATCTACCGTGCGAATTTGGAATTTGTCGGGAAAGCTGAAAAAAATACTGCCCCTTCAGGCAATTGGGATCAGCTTTAGTCCGGCTCCACACCAGTATCGCTTTGCTACAGTAACATTGAATGGCAAAGTCGGGCTGTGGAATCTGTCAGAAAAAGAATTAGTTAAGGAATTTCAAACCTTGCATTTTGATGCGAAATCAATTAGTTTTAGTCCCGACGGAGAACGGCTTGCTACAGTGGGAATTGACAAGACAGTGCGGCTGTGGAATTTAGCTGGGCGGCAGGTTGCTCAATTTGAGTTTGAGGAGAATGTTGTTAGTGTCAGTTGGAGTGGAGACGGAAAGCAAATTGCTGTAGCTGGAAGCAACGGCACTGTCTGGCTGAGGCAGGTTGAAGGGTTAGAAGAATTGCTGAAGCAAAGCTGCAATTTTTTCATCAGTCAACCGAAGTATTTTACAAGAGTTTCAACTCTCTGCAAATAGGGACTTAGCCAGGGCCGTGTCCTGTCAATAATCTGCAAGTAGGACTTAGGCTCAGTCCTGTTTCTACTGATGACTATCAATTTACCTTAACCGGCGAAACACTTACATTAGGATTTTTGACTTTTCTTAAGAGTTCTTGTCGGGCTTGTTCGGGATTTTGCCCTTTGGGTACTTGATATAATAATCTACAGGAACCGTCCTGAGAATTAGCTGCACAAATAATTAGTTGACCGCTGGGAGATGCACCTGATGTGATAATATTCTCCCAGTTGCCTTGCGGTTGCGAGTTGTTGAGAATTCCCGAGACTCGGGTGCACCGAGTAATTGCATCTTCTCCGGATTCATTGAAATAGTTATCAGCTAGCCACAGAATAACGGGAATATTTTTGCCTTGTTGGACAGCAATTGTAGCTGGGCGGCCGCCAGCAGCGCCACAGAAGAATGAAGGCGTTTGGGCAAAGGCGGGACTGTTTCCTAAAATTGGAGCAACAAGGGCAATAATTGACGCGCTAAAAGCTGACTTTAAGAGCCGAAATTCCATGAGCAGTAATAAGCTTTTTAATTTAAGGTTACTAATACTGTAAAAAGTTAGACTGCTTCTTGCCGGGAAGATTAGGCATTTAGGGAAAAAAATAAAATTTATTCTGCAAATTTTTGCCATCGCACACTGGCCTCATCTAGGCTAAAACTCAGGGAAAAATGCTCGCTGACAAACACCGACTGCAGAAAATAGGTGCAGCCACAGGGGGCTCCGGCGCGAAGGTATAGGGTAAAGGTGCGGTTTTTCACCGTTTTTTGCGCTCCCCTTGCTCTTCCTGAGCCCGCCCCCCTAAATGAGAAGCTGTGTTACTATCGGGAAAAATATTCTCTTTAATAATCAACGATGGGCAATGTTCTGGTGCTGAACGCCTCCTACGAACCCCTTAACATCACCAATTGGCGAAGGGCGGTAGTTTTGTTGCTGAAAGGAAAAGCAGAACAGGTAGAACACAACGGGAAATTTATTGCGCCAAATTTCCCGCTACCAACTGTGATCCGACTACGGCATTACGTCCGAGTTCCCTATAAGGATATTCCGCTTACGCGCCGGAACATCTTGCACCGGGACGCGCACTCTTGTCAATACTGCAGCTATACCGGGGACGATTTGACGCTGGATCACGTGATTCCCCGATCGCGCGGAGGAGGCGACACTTGGGAAAACCTCGTCACCGCCTGCGTGCGCTGCAATGTCAATAAAGGCAGCCGCACGCCAAAAGAAGCGGGAATGCCGCTGCGCTATCCCCCGAGGAAACCTCACAGCGGTCTTTATTTTGAAGTGACTAAACACGTTAAGAGCGGTATGCACAAAGAATGGCAAAAATATGTAATAGGCCTTTAAAACCCCTGTCAGCGCAAGCGCGGGGGTTTTTTGCGGAGGTTCTGATTTCTGAGATTGCTTCGTTCCTGGCAATGCACACTCTCGGCATGAGTTAAAAACTTAAAGATAGAATTTACGCTCTTAAATCCGGTTTCTCGTAAGAAGTATTGGCTTTGACAACGAGGCATATACAAAGAATCGGGGTTTAAGAGCGAATGTCGCGCAAATCCTCAAGAGTTAAATTGTTAATTTTTAGCAACGATGAAAGACCATTCCCTTACCAATTCCGATGGAGTATCTGGCAACCGCAAAGTTGAGTTTGATTCCAGCAGCGAGGTTGTAGCCGAAGTGAGTGCGCCTGGGAAACGGCGCACCAAAGCCGAAATTGTTTCCGAAGACAATCGCGGCCGTCTCCGCGAGGAATTGCACGATCGCAAAGTCGAGCAGTTGCGCCAGATGTTCGATCGGCACAAAGGCACTCGCCAGCTAATCTTGCTGCAAGATTTTCCAGACCCCGATGCACTTTCAAGCGCTTGGACTTACAAATTAATCGCCGAACAGTACGATATCCAATGCGAGATTATCTACGCCGGCGCCCTCAGCCACCAAGAAAATATTGCCTTAGTTAAATTGACAGGGTTGCCGTTGCAGCGGTGGACGCTGGAAACAGTAAAAACTAAGGATTTGTCGGTGTTTCAGGGCTGCGCTTTCATCGACAACCAAGGAACGACTTGTAGCTTAACCGAGTTTATTTTAGCGGCTGGAGTTCCGATCGCCTCCGTCATCGACCATCACAATTTGCAGGGGGAAATGAACGCAGAATTTATCGATTTGCGCCCTCAAATCCGCGCTACAGCCACGATTTTTGCCGAGTATTTACAGGCTGGACTGCTAGTTCTCGACAGCAGCGTCAGCCTGCACATCAAGTGCGCTACAGCTTTGATGCACGGTTTGCGATCGGATACGATCGCCCTCAGACAAGCTCAGGAGGAAGACTTTTTAGCTGCGGCTTATTTGAGCCGGTTTTACGACCCGCAGTTGCTGAATGCAGTGTTACAGTCGTCTCGTTCTAAGTGGGTGATGGACGCGATCGAGCGATCGCTCAAACACCGCACCGTCCAGAACAATTTTTCGATTGCCGGCATCGGCTACCTCCGCTATGACGATCGGGATTCTATTCCCCAAGCGGCGGACTTTTTAGTAACAGAAGAGAACGTACATACAGCGGTTGTTTACGCCATTGTTCACGACAAAGATGAGGAAATTGAAGTAGTAATTGGCTCGCTGCGAACTAATAAACTTACTCTCGACCCCGACGAATTTATTAAAGAAGCCTTCGGCCAAGATGCTCAAGGACGCTTTTTTGGCGGTGGCCGAAGTCAAGCAGGAGGTTTTGAAATTCCGGTGGGATTTCTTTCCGCCGGGAATGAGAACAGCGATTATGCCAGGCTGAAATGGGAAGTATTCGATGCTCAGATCAAGCAAAAGTTGCTGAATTTAATTAGTCCTAAAGATAATCCTGTTTACGATCATTAACTGTGTAGTTTATGGTAGATGCAGCCTTTCTTCCAGCAATAGCCTGGGTTCTGCCTCCGGTTGCTACGAGGTTTGGCCGCGTTTTTTTTCTCGTTTCGAGCAAAATCTAAACTTTACCATCAGTCATCCACGCACTCTAACTCTCATCAACCGCGTTTTTTAACTCTTATTGAGGGTTTGGAGGAAGAAAGGGGGTTAAAAAACCCGGTTGCTCCGTCCAGGGCTAATATCGTTTACGGTTGTTTCGGAATGATTTAACCGCAGAGGGCGCAGAGGGCGCAGAGGAAGAGAAGAGAGAGATGAATAATTTCGAGCCCAACGGATTCGATATAACAATCATAAATGTTATCCCACTTTCCCAAAAATACACACCCAAGAAACCGTTTTTTTTTACTCGGGTCAAGGGATGCAACGCGTCTTTTGGTAAAAGCCCCAGGTTTTGGGGAAAACTTCGTTTTATCTAGTTTACTAAAGTCCACCACATAATTATTAAGATTTAATAATTATAGAGGCTGATTTTTTTAATTTTTCCTATAATTGAGTTAAAAAAAATCACAATTTTTCTAGTTGATGCAGGAAAATTTTGATAACTTTTTAGAAAAAAGCGCCGTACAATAAGCAAAATAGAGAGGGAAAACATAAATTTTTGGCTGAGTCACATATAGCCTTTCTCAGTAACATGAGGTGTTCTTGGGCATAGGGCATAGGGCATAGGGCATAGGGCATAGGGCATTAGGCATTGGAAGAGTACCTTACTTTCCTGAGAACCGCTATAAAAAAGGAACTGTAGCAGTTCAAAAAAGTATTTATCCCAACATAAAGTGTGGTTTGCGTTGGTTAACCAAATAACCAGTTGCTACGAATTAAAACAAATTATTATATTTATTTGTCGCGGGTTAGAATAGTAGAAAATTGCTAAAAAAAAAAAGGAACATGGAGATGTCTACAAAACAGACTTTCTCTTGGTCGTTAGAGAAAATCATAGAAAAAGTTTCAGAAATTGCACTTCAACTCAACGAGTTCGGAGAGCTGGAGACAATTTTGCAATTTGCGGTAGAAGAAACCAGGGTGCTGCTGCAAGCCGATCGCGTGATTATTTATCGCTTCCTACCGCATAGAGATGGCGTAGTATTTGCTGAATCGGTTGATGCCCAGTGGCCGCAAATCCTAGGAAAACAGATTTACGATTCTTGCTTTGAAGCCATCTGGGTAGAGCGTTACAGCCAGGGACAAAAGAGCAGCATTTCCGATCTTCACAGCGACCATCTTCAAGCTTGTGATGTCGAATTGCTCGATCGCATCCAGGTTCAGGCAAATGTAGTTGTGCCAATTTTGCTAGATGGCAAACAGGAGCAATCTCCCAAGCTTTGGGGACTGTTGATTGCTCATCAATGCCAAAGTCCGCGTCAGTGGGAACCTCTCGACGTTCAGATCATGCAACACGTTGCAGTGCAGCTTGGGTTGAGGATGCGGCACCTGGAATCTCACCGCCCGGTGCTGCCTTTCAATCAACCGCCGGAACTCGAAACAGAACCGAATCAAACTGCCATTAAGAAAGAAAGCGCGCCAAGAGTCAATCATCAAAATTGTCTGCAACCAGAGTTAGCCTGTTCCCTGAGTGGGGGTATTGTCCACCTCAAAGCCTTTGACTTGTTGCAAAACCCGATCTGGATATTTGATATTGAGCATTGGCAAATGTGGTGGGGCAACCAAGCCGCCTTGTGCCTGTGGAATGCTTCGACGCAGCAGCAGCTCATAAGTCGCAACTTTAGCGATATGTCAGAGTCTACTCGGATTCGCTGGCAGAGCAATCTACAGCAGTTTCAGCAAGGCAAAACCTTCTCCGAGGAGTGGACGTTTTACCCAGGCGGCGAGCCTGTTTCTGTCCGCTGTCGGTGCTCTGGCATCAGGATTGACAGCGGGCGTTTGGCAATGCTGGTGGAGGGTACGGTCGAAACCGCCGATCGAATCGAGCCGGAAACGTTGCGATCGATCGAGGCACTCCGACACACCACACTGATGGTTTCGCTGTACACCCTCGAAGGTGTGCCGCTGCTGCAAAACCCGGCGGCCTTGCGCTGTTATGGGGATATGCAGCCGCCTCACTCTGCCACAGACAATGCTTTTGTGAGCCGCTTTGTGGACTCTCAGGTAGGAAAGCGAGCAATGGCAGTTCTTAAGTCCGGTGAGGTCTTTAGCACCGACGCTCAAGTGATTACTCTGGCGGGAATTCGCTGGCACGGGATGGACGTGCGGTGTACCAACGACCCGGTAACAGGCAACCCGATGTTGGTCGTGAACGAAAAGGATATTACCGACCGCCAGCAGACAGAAACAGCCCTGCAAAAGAGTGAAACCCGGTTGTCAGAAGCCCAGCGGGTTGCCCGCATCGGTAGCTGGGAATTTGATGTGATTGCCGGTACAATTACCTGGTCTCCCGAACTATTCGAGATTATGGGACGATCCAGGGCACTGGGCGAACCTACCTATGAAGAACACCTACGGCTTTACCATCCCGAAAGTGCCGAACAGCTACAGAGGGTAGTTCAACGAACGCTGACTCGCGGAGAGCCTTATCTATTGAGGCTCAGAGTCGTGCACCCGAATGGTTCTATCCGCCATACCGAAGCCAGAGCACAGGCCGAACTCAATGCAGAGGGACAAGTCATTCGGTTGTTTGGTACATCCCAAGACATTACGGATCTTGTCGAGGCGGAAACAGAACTCAGAGAAATGAGTATAGCCCTTGCTAATGCCGTCGAAGGCATCTCGCGGCTGGATATTTTCGGACGGTATATCACCGTTAATCAAGCCTACGGCAATATAGTGGGTTATCAACCGGAAGAAATGGTTGGTATGAATTGGCAGAAAACAGTTCATCCAGAAGATATCGACATGATGAGGACGGCTTATCAAAAAATGCTAGCCGAGGGTCGAGTCGAGGTTGAGGCCCGCGGTATCCGAAAAGATGGCTCGATTTTTTACAAGCATTTGGTGATGTTGGCAGCCTACGACTCGCAGGAGCGATCGATCGGGCATCACTGCTTTATGAAGGATATCACCGCTCGCAAGCAAGCAGAAGCAGCATTACAACAAGAGTTCCAGCGTCTGGCTGTGGTGATTGCCACCCAACAGGAAATCACCATCCGCAATCCCAATCTCGATGCAGTTATGGCCGTGATTGCAGAGAGGACTCAAGATTTGACCCGCGCCGATGGCGCAGTGATTGAAATTCTGGAAGGGGAGGAATTGGTGTATCGGGCAGCCAGCGGTATCGTCACCGCCTATGTTGGATTACGGCTCAAAGTAGGGAAAAGTTTATCGGGAAAATGTATTGCGACCGGCCAAATCATGCTGTGCGAGGATTCAGAAACCGATGCACGGGTGAATCGGGCTGCCTGTGAGCGTATTGGTCTCCGGTCAATGGTGGTTGTTCCGTTGTTTTATCAAAAAGATCGGGTTGGTGTCTTAAAAGTTGTTTCAGCGACACCCTCTAGCTTTACAGAGTCAGATATCCAGACCTTACAATTGATGGCTGGGTTTCTGGCAAGCAGCCTGCATCTAGCTTCAGAGTTTGATGCCAAAAACATTCTCCTGAGTCAATTGCTCGAAAGCGAGGCACGGTATCGTTCTGTGATTGCCAGCATGGCAGAAGGCGTCGTACTCCAGCTAGCAGACGGACAAATTACTGCCTGCAATGCCAGTGCCGAAAGGATTCTCGGGCTGACCGCCGAACAAATGATGGGGCGCACATCCGTAGATTTAGACTGGCGAACGGTTGGGGAGGATGGCGAACCGTTTCCGGGCCAACAGCATCCGGCAACGATCGCCCTAAAGACGGGAAAACCGCTATCAAATGTGGTGATGGCCGTTCACAAACCGGATAAAACCCTGACTTGGATTTCGATGAATTCGCAGCCGCTGTTCCATCTCAATCAGTCTCAACCCTATGCAGTAGTGACGACTTTTGCTGATATTACAGAACGCAAGCAGGCCGAGGAGATGCTTAGACACCGGGCGGAACAAGAAAGATTAATTGCTACGACAGATGGGTTAACACAAGTAGCAAACCGTCGCTGTTTTGATGAGCGATTGCACTTGGAATGGCACCGACTGATGCAGGGCCAACAACAGCTTTCGTTGATTATGTTGGATGTAGATTATTTCAAGCGATATAACGATTTCTACGGACATCAAGCTGGGGATAGTTGTTTGGTGAAAGTCGCAAAAGCCGCAGCTGCAGGGGTTAAACGTTCTACCGATTTGTTTGTGCGCTATGGGGGCGAAGAATTCGCTGCTATCCTGCCGAATACGGATGCTGCAGGGGCGATCGCGGTTGCTGAGTCGATCCGAGAGGCAATCCGAGATTTGGCAATCCCTCACGAGAAATCTGATGTCAGCTCGATCGTGACTGTGAGCATGGGAATTGCTAGCATAGTTCCCTGCTGCGAAAAATCGCCGAATGAACTGATCGTTGCATCCGATCGAGCATTGTACGATGCGAAGCGACAAGGGCGCGATCGCTACAGATGCGCCAACCAGATGACAGTACCAGATTTCAATACAGTTGTAGAATAGGCAAAAGGTAGGTATATCCTCGACCGCTCCTAAAAAAACGGGATAAAATGCCTGGAAGTATTGATATATGGTCATTTACCTGATCCGCCACGGTATCGCAGCCGAGCCCGAAGAATACGATACAGACTCAGAACGCCCGCTGACTAAAGAGGGCGAGCGTAAAACCCGGAAAATCGCCCAGCGACTGTACGAACTCGAAATTCAGTTTGACCTGATTCTCACCAGTCCCCTACTGCGGGCGCAGCAAACCGCCCAAATCCTGCAAACAGTCGGTTTGAGTTCCAAAATAGAAGAATCCGGCGCCCTCGCACCTTCAGGAGACATCGGGAACTGGCTGGAGTGGTACAAACAGTGGCAGGAAACAGGTAGCCGACCCTTGGCCCTGGTGGGCCACCAACCAGACTTAGGCCACTGGGCAGAAACTTTGCTTTGGGCTCGATCGCAAGATGCCCTGATTCTCAAAAAAGCAGGTATCATCGGCTTAATCCTCCCGGAAACCGGCTCCCCAGTGGGCCGCAGCCAAATGTTTTGGCTAACTGCGCCCAAATTTTTGCTGCGCTAGAAACAGCGAACCGCCCCGACCTTAACAGGACGCGCCAGCCCTCTTAAACGCGAATTCTCGGGCGCCGAAACCGGGAAAAATCGGTGAAAATACGCAGCGGTGCGATCGGGCCCGCGTGTTGAAAAACCCGGTTTCTCAACCGCAATTAAATGATTATTTGTCAAGACTGTGACACTATCTTGGTTTCTGCTAATGTACTTTTAGTAGATTGAACTCACACAAAACGGTATCGCAATGGTCGTCGGCGAATTCAAACCAGGTTTAGAAGGTGTTCCCGCCACCTTGTCCAGCATTAGCTACGTCGATGGACAAAAAGGGTTGCTGGAATATCGCGGGATTAGCATCGAGGAACTGGCAGTGAAAAGTTCCTTTCTGGAAACTTCATATTTATTAATCTGGGGGGTACTTCCGACAAAGGAAGAACTAGAAGCTTTCGAGCATGAAATTTGCTATCACCGCCGGATCAAATATCGCATCCGGGACATGATGAAATGCTTTCCAGAAAGAGGACATCCAATGGACGCCCTGCAAGCTTCAGCGGCCGCCCTGGGCTTGTTCTACTCGCGCAGAGCTCTGGCTAACCCAGCATACATTCGAGAAGCTGTAGTGCGGCTGCTAGCTAAGATTCCCACAATGGTAGCAGCGTTCCAGCAAATGCGACGGGGAAATGACCCGGTGCGACCGAGGGATGACTTGAACTACTCGGCTAACTTTCTTTATATGCTCAACGAGCAAGAACCCGATCCGCTGTTAGCTAGCATTTTTGACACTTGTCTGACTCTCCACGCTGAACATACAATTAATGCCTCTACATTTTCGGCAATGGTAACAGCTTCGACGCTGACAGACCCTTACGGAGTGATTGCTTCAGCAGTTGGCACTTTGGCGGGACCGCTGCACGGGGGAGCTAATGAAGAAGTAATTGATATGTTGGAGCAAATTGGTTCGGTACAAAATGTGCGGCCTTTTGTCGAGAAGTGCGTTGCAAACAAGGATAAAATCATGGGCTTCGGCCACCGAGTTTACAAGGTCAAAGATCCGAGAGCAACTATTCTTCAGAGGTTAGCGGAACAGTTGTTTGAGAACTTCGGCCGCGACGATTATTACGACATTGCTGTCGAGTTGGAACAAGTGGTTGAGGAGAAATTGGGTCACAAAGGAATTTATGCAAATGTAGATTTCTATTCGGGTCTGGTTTACCGAAAAATGGGAATTCCGATCGACTTATTTACACCAGTTTTTGCCATCGCCCGCGTTGCCGGCTGGTTGGCCCACTGGAAGGAACAGCTAGAAGCAAACCGCATTTACCGCCCTACTCAAATATATACGGGGACTCACGGTGCTCCTTATATTGCGATCGAGGACAGGTCCCCATCCTATAGCACAAGTATCAACCCAGATATGTAAATGGCGAGAGGAATTGTTTTGCTTTCGTGAAGTGTGGAATTAAAAATTTCTTTCGCGTTGCGACTCACGAAGCAATCTCTGTCTGCCAAAAGCTGCCGTGCTGGGTTGCACCCGTCTTGTATGTTGTGCTGTTTGTTGGCGACAATAGTAAGAAGTGACAATTTTCAGGAAGTCCGGTCCTCAGACTTGCGGGTCTGAGGTTTTTTATTGCCCTAAGTAATATCAAATCCGCGCTTCATCGGAATTATTCATCTCTCTGTTCTCTTCCTCTGCGTTCTCTGGGCCCTCTGCGGTTAAATCTCTTAATTTCAGTCTTCACGAATAATTGTAGGTCAACGATAGTAGCTGAATTGCGATCGCAAATAATAAGTATTTTTAATTACAAGGAACAGCCAGCGATCCCTCCAAACTCTGTGCGTTCTTCTCATCCGTGCGCTTGAGAACCACCAAAGTAATATCATCAAACACCTGTTGTTCTCCAATAAATCCCCGCAGGTCATCAATGGCTGCTTGCTTGATTTGTTCGGCACTCAAGTGCCAATTAATCGCCACCACTTCACACAGTCTTTCCAATCCGTAGAATTTGCGATCTATATCTCTAGCTTCGGGGATGCCATCGGTGTACAATACCACCCCATCCCCCGCTTCTAACTCCACCAATTCCTCACTAATTAGAGCGGCAATCTCCTCATCCAACCCAATGGGAAACCCTAAATTTATTGTATCAATCCGTTCTATTTTACCGCCTTTTCTGACGACAATTATTTCCTCATGTTGACCGCTGATATTGATTCTACCATCGGCATAGTTGAGGATAGCTAGGGTTAAGTTTTTATCGCAGTTCATGCGCTGCAAATTTTTATAAAGTGTGCGGTTTAGAGTGTCTAAAAAACGCACTGGATCGATTTCTTTAATTTCTTTCAGGGTGCGGACAGCCGTTTGAGTCATCACCATCAAAATGCCGCTTTCGAGGCCGTGCCCCGTGACATCACCAATCCCAATAGTGACAATATCATCACTATAAAGTATATCATAATAATCACCACCTACTTCATCAGCAGGTGCCATAAAACCCGCTATTTCTAACCCTGCAATAGCTTGGAGTTCTTCAGCTTTAGGCAGCACCATTTGTTGCAGTTGTTTGGCGATATCGAGTTCGGCATTCATGCGCAGGTTTTCCGTTCTCAAGCTACGCATATTGATTTGAGTGCCGATGCGAGCCATCAATTCATCTTTAGCGATGGGTTTCGCTAAATAGTCGTTCGCCCCGATATTCAAACCCATAACAATATCTTGAACTTGAGTTTTAGCAGTGAGGAGCAAAATCGGCAGTTCGGTGCTGGGGAAGCGTTCTCGTAGTTTTTTCGTTACTTCGTAACCCGTCATTTTGGGCATCATCACATCCAGTAGAATGACATCGGGTTTTAAACCGCCTTCAATCAGCGCGATCGCTTCCAGTCCGTTGCTTGCTTGAGTAATGGTGTAGCCGTACACAGAAAGATGATTAATCAAAACCTGACGATTAATCGGTTCGTCATCGACAATCAAAACCTTAATCGTGGGTTTGTTCCCCTCGATCGAGTCGGGGCGATATGTTACGTTCTGCGTTGCTAACGAAATCGAAATTTGACTCTCGGAGACTGCCGGAACGGAGCGACTCTGTGCCGCAGAACCGCGAGCAATCGGTAAAGTTACGGTAAATTGAGAGCCTTTCCCAACTTCCGATTTGACGTAAATCGTCCCCTCATGAAGTTCGACGAGTTGTCTGGTTACAGCAAGTCCTAAACCCGTTCCTCCATACTCTCTCGCGGTCGAACCTTCAGCTTGTTCAAAAGATTCAAAGATGCGATCGAATTTATCTTCTGGGATGCCAATCCCCGTATCGGAGATAGTAATTGCAAGTTGTTCTTTGTCCCGATCTGCCTCGTTTCCTCCGGATGGATCGACCATTACTGCTGAAACTTCCACTATCCCGCTTTCAGTAAACTTGATAGCATTACCGATCAAATTGTGGAAGATTTGTTGCAGCCGATTTTCATCGGCGTTGGCGGGAGGAAGACTCTCTGGAATAGCATTTACCAGTTGTATGTCCTTGCCACCAACGAGAGGTTGGCTCAGGGTAAGAACCACATCAGCAATCGATCGCAGATCGACAGGTTTGAGTTGCAGTTCCAGATTTTTGTGGCGCAGTTTTGAAAAGTCCAGGATATCATTAACTAAACTTGCCAAACGGCGGCCGCTGGAGATAATCATGACGAGATTGGAACGAGTTGCAGGCGGTAACTCTCCTGTTGCACCGTCGATGAGCGATTCTGCCAGACCAATAATTCCATTGAGAGGAGTCCGCAATTCGTGGGAGGTATTGGCTAGGAATTCGTCTTTGAGTCGGTTAGCTTGCTGAAGACTCATTTCGCGAGTTTGCACTTCCCGAGCCATCGTATTAAAGGAATAGGCCAGACGACCGAGTTCGTCCTGTCGGGCAATGTCGAGTTGAGTGTCAAAATTGCCCGCCGAAACTTTCTCGGTAGCCTGGATCAATTTTTTTAAAGGTTGAGCTACTTGCTGTTGTAAGACAAAAAATAGGACGGTAATTTCAACCAGCAAGGAAAGCCCTCCCAGAAGCAAAATAAAGCGAGCGGTATCGCCTGCCAACTCCGACAGAAGTGCTTTAGGATAGACGGTTACAAAATACCAGTTGGGTCCTTCGAGCCGAGTGATGGCTAAGTATTCCCGATCCTGAGTATTTTCCAAGACAATTTGACCGGACGGCGCGTTTGTGACCAACTTAAAGATGTGTTGAAGGTGGCGATCGCTGGAAGTCAAAATATCGAATAGACCTCCTTTTTGATGAATTTCGGCCATGCGTTCTGGATGAACAATTAAACGGCCATCTTCGCGGAAAATTAGATTGTAGGCTCCCGAAAGGCGATCGTTAATCGCGCGATCGAACAGTTCGTTGACTAAAATATCGTGTCCGATCGTAATTAAATGGCGATCGTTAATATCGACGGGCGTTTCGCAAGAAACCATTGACGCTTTTGCCACCTCGTCGTAATACAACCCCGTCCATGCAGTTTTTCGACTGGGGTTATGTTGAAAATCTGCAACGTAAACCCACTCTTCTTGAGTCATATCTATGTCAGCATTAGCATCTAATCCCCAAGGAGTTCCGGGCCAGCGAACGACATTGATGTTTTCGGGAGTGGAAACGTAGAGGTTGATGAAGCGATTGCTCCAAGCTGGACCGTAGCTGTTTATCAAATCGTAGGCTACGACCATCCGACGGCGCAAATCCGGCGTAATTTTGACGTTTTTGCCAATAATGCCAGAGGTATTTTTTTCGATCGCGCCGTCTGCGGTTTTCTGACCGTAGAAAAATTCTGGACGCAGGCGAGTTGTTCCATCTGCTCGCGTTTCAAAGAGTCGATCGAATCTCTGTTGCGGATCGCCGTTCCCCAGTTCTTGCAGTCGAGCGAGAAATTCGCTTTTGAAAGTCGCATGGTTATCTTGGGCGAGTTGAAAAAGCGTACTTTCTCGCTGTCCTCGCTGCACGATATATTTTTCTAATTGTCCCAGGGTTTGCGATTCCAAGTGTGAAATCAAATGCCAATAACTAATCGCCGTTGAGATGACCACGATCGTAGCGATGCGAAGGGTCATCTTAATTAAGGTTTCGCGGGTCAGCGAGCCTTTAAATTGAGAAGATTGAGATGGGGAGGACTTATACCCACCAAGAGCGATTACCCGAGCAATTCGAGTAGCAATCATGTTTAAAAATTGAAACAGCATCGGCAGATCTTCTCGTCCTTAAGATGGGTAAAAACATAACGCTGATGGGTAAAAACATAACGCTTTGGCAGATTCACCCCTGAGTCAAAACCGAAAGCAACTACTTAAAGCCACGTCCGATATGAGGAACATAAACCAGTTTTCGAGCATTCGTTTCAGTCGCAATGTCCTCTGTGTCCGATCGTAATACCTTTTTAGGCTCTTCAAAGGCTCCGTCTTGGCTCAAATCTTCAATCAGTTGCTGGATTAAATTCTCCGTAACGTGAGGCATCGTAAAAATGTGTTGAAAGTTGCCCCAGTCAATACCGGGTACACGAGGATATATAGAACAAGGTTCTTTTGTCGGCGACGATACTTTTCCTATAGTTTCCTCCATGATAATTTTAAGTCACCCTCAAATAATTACTAATTGAGATCTAAAAGGCTGCAAGCTTTTGAATTTTAGAGACACAATATCATTTCCGGTTACACCGGAATGATGTTGACGGTTCACTGTTGACTGTTGACTCGAATTTACTATTCCAATGCTAACGGATTTGATATAATAGATAGATTAGCAGAATTAGTAAAAACAATAACAATATTCCGCAAGTTAGCCTGTTTACTCATACCCTCTAATTCATCGATAATTGCTAGGGCATCTTCATTCCTGCCTGCCCCAATACAATTTTTAAGGTCAATTAATTCCTGTACTATTGATTTTGCCCTCAAGATTTATCGGAATTTTGTAAGGTGCGCAGTGCGCACCCTACTCGCTAAATCTAAACAGATTGAGTTACATGATGACGGCTAGTCAATTTATCCAATTGATTCACCAACAAACTCAGGAACAATCCCACATCAGTGACAACTCCAGTAGATTCGATCGAACCCCGATCGCTCAATTTCGTCACCACCGCCGGATTAATGTCCACACAGACCATCTTCACACCCGCAGGCGTCATATTTCCCACACCAATTGAGTGCAGCATAGACGACAGCATTAACACCATATCCGCACCCCGTAACAGCTCAGTATATTCTTCTTGAGCCTTAACTAAATCCATTTGCGTGTCCGGAAGTGGCCCGTCATCGCGGATCGAACCGGCAAGAGAAAACGGTATATTGTTCTTGACGCACTCATACATCACACCGTTAGTAACCAAGCCTGCTTCAACAGCTTTTGCAATACTCCCGTAACGCCGCACAGCATTAATTATTTTCAAGTGGTGCCGGTGTCCGCCGCGCACAGCAACACCGCGTTTCATGTCAACCCCTAAAGAGGTTCCCATATTCGATTGTTCCATGTCGTGAACCGCGATCGCATTTCCACCTAACAGCGCTTGTACGTAACCTTCACGAATTAAGTGCGCTAGATGTTCGCCACCGCCGGTGTGGATAACAACAGGCCCCGCCGTAACTACAACTTTGCCACCGCGATCGCGAATTTGGCGCAATTCCCACGCTACTTGTTCCACCACCAATTCAACGCGGCGCTCGCTAGAAACGCTGCCCGACATAAAGCTGAATTCTTGAGAGTTGCGCTGTTCCCGCGATTCAGTTTTGCGGATGGTGCGGATACCCACTACATCTACAACGACTTTTTCACCTACTTTTAAATCTCGCAGTAATTTGCATTTAGCCACTGAACCATCGGCGGTTTCAGTAATAGCAACTGCACCGTCCATGCGCTGATTTTGCACTTTCACCCACTGGTTATTTACCCGCACTTCTGTGGGATAAATTGTACTCACATAAAAGTCGTCCGGGCCGACCCCATCTTGCACTACCGGTTCTAAAATAGCGTCGCAAATCTCTTGCGGCGGGGGCACTGCACCCAAGTCAATCAGCAGTCCCATGATTTCTTCCATCACATCGTGGGAAGGAGCCGAAACTTTAACATCTGCAGATGATGTGCTTTGCCGCTGCTCTCCTAAATTGAAATTGAGCACTTGAAAACTGCCGCCGTTTTCGATAATTAAGTCTAAAGCGCGACTGATTAAACCAGCATCGAGCAAGTGACCTTCCATGCGAATTGTGCGGCTTTCTACCATCACGTTTGCCGATCGATCTTCTTGCACCGGTTCCGTTACCCGCAGCGTCAAACACTTACAGGCGCCGCCCGCTTTCAGAAACTCGGTCATCGGCGTTTCAATTACTTTAAAACCGACATTAGTAATGCGCGTTTTCAAGGCTTCGCTAACCTTGTTCATTACCACAACTTTGTCAATATTGACGGCATTGCAGGCAAAGTTAGCGGCATCTGCTTCTTCAATGGCAATGCGTTTTTCTGGTGGTACCCGCATTTCAATTAAGCGGTTTGAGTAGGAATCAAATGCGGCTGGGTAGTAGAGCAAATAGCCGCCTGTCAGAGGACAAAAACAGGTGTCTAGGTGATAGAAACGTTCGTCAACTAAACGCAGCGAAAGCACTTCAATGTTGAGCCATTTTGCTAGTAACGGGTGCGAGTCGAGTTCGGAACGGAAGCCGTATCCGGCCCACAACCAGCGTCCTTCGCGATCGAGCAAAGCATCGCCAGCGCCCTCAAACGGCAAGTCTTTCGGGAGTTCGTGCACAGTGAAACCTTTGCTTTCAAACCATGCTTTGAAATAGGGTTCTTCGCCTTGGCGTTCTTTGTGATAGAAACGGCTGAGTACGAAGGTATTGCCTAAAAGTAAGCCTGCGTTGGCGGTGAACACCATATCCGGCCACCCTTTTGCCGGCGGTACCAGGTCTACCACCGCGTTGTCTTTGAGGACGTGGTAGAGTTTTTCCCACTGTTCGACGGCGCGATCGCGCGATGATTTATGGACATTTCCCTCCATCCACGGATTAATCACGTAGTCTACATCGTAGTGGTCGGGAGCGCACATGAGGAAGCGAATTGAGTCAGTCATAATTCAGTAAAAATGTGGTAGACGCTACAGCAGACGTATGTTGACAGAGTTTGTATAAGAGCAACTGTAATATCCACTACTAATTTTAGCAGCGGAACGTCTGGATCCTTTTAAGGCTAACTTTTTATTATATCACGCTTAAGATGAAATTACACTAAATCACAGACCGTTCGCAGGAAATACGGGAGAAAATTTCAGGTTATGACGCACCCTACAATAGGTTCAGATAGACGATTAATACGATCTCCGTTGAATTGCCCCCAATCTGACGGTCGGGGCGGGTTTAAGCTCGTCTCTAGCTTAGATTATAGATTGTTGGTGAACCCGCCCCTACAAGAATTATGGTTAATTTACCGGACATCAAATAACAGCTTATCCTAACTTTTAACTTTCAACTTTTGCGAAATCGGCAGTTCGATCGCAAATTCTGTTCCCCGGCCAACTTCTGAATGACACTCCAACTTACCGCCGTGGGTATCTTTCACAATTTGGTAACTAATCGACAACCCCAAACCAGTGCCTCTTCCCACAGGTTTTGTAGTAAAAAATGGGTCAAACATCCTGGACTGAACTTCGGGACGGATACCGGGCCCGCTGTCAGAAATCCGCACACACACTTGATTTTCTCTGCTGACTTCCGTAGTAATGCGAATCTGGTTAACTTTGCAAGCACTCTTTGCTGATGACTCTTCCACAGCGTCGATCGCATTCGACAGTAAATTCATAAATACCTGGTTTAATTGAGCCGGATAACACTCGACTTTTGGCAGTTTGCCGTAATTTTTAATAACTTGAATTTGCCCAGGTTTAACCTTTGACTGCAATCGGTGCTGCAAAATCACCAAAGTGCTCTCTATCCCTTCATGAATGTCTATTACTTTTCGCTCTGTTTCGTCGAGTCTCGAAAAGTTTCGCAAAGACAACACGATCTGCTTAATTCGGTTAGCACCTTGTTCCATTGAACCCAGCATTTTCGGAAAATCCTCAGCGATAAAATCTACTTCGAGTCGTGCCAATTCTTGGGCAATTTCGGGAATTGGTTCGGGATAGTGTTGCTGGTAGAGTTCGATCAATTTTACCAAATCGCGAGCGTACTGTGTGGCGGGAATAATATTGCCGTAGATGAAGCTGACCGGGTTATTAATTTCGTGGGCAACTCCCGCTACCATTTGCCCGATACTTGACATTTTTTCGGCTTGAATGAGCTGGGATTGAGTATTTTTTAAGTCTTCCAGAGTTTGTTCTAGCTGTTGCGCTTTTTCTCGTTCTCGCTGTTCGCTAAGAAGCAAAGCTGCTTCGGATTGTTTGCGATCGCTAATATCGATATGCGTGCCCGTCATCCGCAAAGGATTTCCCGAAGCGTCGCGTTCCATCACCTTCGCTTGACTCAAAATCCACTTCCACTCGCCGGATTTTGTCAGCATCCGAAATTCCTTTTCGTAAGTCGGCTCTTTGCCTTCTAGGTGAGCATTTATCGCTGCTTTAACCAGACGCCAATCCTCTGGATGTATCAGTTGCTCCCACAATGCGACCTTATTTTCCACCTCCTCTACTTCATATCCCAGCATCGTTTTCCACCGCGAATTAAAATAGACTTCTCCCGTGGCAAGATTCCAATCCCACAATCCCATCGCACTCCCTTCAAATGCAAAATAAAAACGTTCTTCACTAAGAAGCAAAGCTGCTTCTGCTTGTTTTCGCTCGCTAATATCCATAACTGTTCCCAACAGTTTGATTACTTCTCGGGTTTCGTTAAAAACAGCTTCTCCCCTTTCTTCCACATAGAGTATTTGACCGCTGGGATGCAAAAATCGGAACTCTTTTTTATAGCAAACTCCTTGTGAGATTGCGTGGGTAATAGTTTGTTGGAACAAGTCTCTGTCGTCGGGATGACACATCTGTAAAAGTTGGGCAGATGTCGGTTCAGGTGCGGTTGGGTCAAGACCAAAAATGCGGAATACTTCTTCTGACCAAGTAAATTTATTGGTGACAACATCAAATTCCCAACTGCCGATATGGGCAATTTTCTGGGCTGCTGCTAGAGTAGCTTCGCTTTGTTGAAGTTTAAGTTGCTGTTGTTTGTCTTGTTCGAGAAGATTGGCTTGAGCTCTGGCAATTCCCATTTGTGCCGCCACAGTTTTCAATAATCCGATCTCATCTTGCGTCCAGTGGCGGGGGCGATCGTACTGGTGCAAGCATATCATTCCGTTGGCTTTTCCCTGGTAGGAGGTGCGGATGGAAATCATCGACTTCAAACCTATTTGACAGTACAAATCTCTGACGTTTTCTAGCAGGGGTTCGGCAAAAACATCGTCATAAACTACAGGTTGATCTTGGGACAATAAAAACTTAGTGTGACGATTGCCATCTACGGGAATTTCTACATCAAAAAGCGATTTTGCTGCGGTTTTTCGGTACTCAGCCACATTAGTAATGCGGGGAATTGGGTGTTCGGTGTAGGTGTGAATCAAGCAGCAATCGGCATTAAAAATTCTGCCTATTTGGGCTGCTGCTGTTTGAAAAATTTGCTCCTGCTGTAAGCTGTAGCGAATTTCCAGAGTAATTGTTTCGAGCAAAAATATTTGCTTAAGTTGCCGTTCCATAGCAGCTAAAGCTGTTTTAAGTTCGAGTTCTGCTTGTTTGCGATCGCTAATTTCAGTAGCCGTTCCCAGGATTTTCCAAGGTTTGTCGTCCGCTGTTCTGGCAAACACGGTATCCCGGCTCAAAAACCAGCTAGATTCACCGTTTTTGTGCTGAATTCGGTACTCAAACTCAAAGCTTTCACCGTCTTTTGCTGTCTCAATCCTGCTGATATGTTCTGAGAATCCCGGCAAATCATCAGGGTGTATAAAGTTAGGAAGAAATGCTTCTGCCATCTGCTGTGTTTCTTCAAGGGTGTAGCCAATATCGGTATAGATTTCGCGGTTGATATAGACAGTTCGCTGTTCTATCAAATCGTAAACGTACAAAAGATTAGGATTTGTTTGAATTACTGCCGACAGCCAGCGTTGGCTGTCTCGAAGTTCTGCTTCGACCCGCTTGCGTTCTTCTATTTCTGCTTGCAGTCGCGCATTTTGTGCTACAATTTCCTTAGAAAGCCGACTGAGCAGCATTTGATTTTCGACGCGGGCCACCACTTCTGCTATTTCAAACGGTTTACTAATGTAGTCTACCGCCCCCACTGAAAAAGCTTTGACTTTATCAAATACTTCATTTAAAGCACTGATAAAAATCACAGGAATATCTTTGGTTTCCGGACAAGCTTTTAGCTGTTCGCAGACTTGATAGCCATCCATACCGGGCATCATGATGTCCAGCAAAATCAAATCCGGCGGAGTCGATAGAGCAAATTTGAGAGCCAATTTGCCATCTCGTGTCGGCCGCACTTTATATCCCCGCTTAGACAAAAGCTGGTATAAAAGACGCAAGTTTTCTGGGTGGTCGTCCACCATTAAAATATTTTCTTGTAAGGCAGTGTTTTGAAGCGTAAGTGTTTCTAGTCTTGGATTTTTCTCGTCAGTTGTATTCACAGCAGAGCCTCGAACTATTCAAATTTTATATGTGGGGATATTGTTAAAGCCATTTACCGCTTGTACCTAAAACTCTCAGAAAAATCCCCATAACTATCGGATATATATAGCGCAACCCCTAAATTATCTGTCATTATATCAAAATTAAGGCTCGTTTAAAAATGTTTGCGGATCAAATTATCGCAGCAGAGCGAGACAACAGGCGAGATTCCTCAAATCACAGGCTAAGCAAGCAACTTTTATTAAAAGTAAAACTTTTACAGTGCCTATAACCCGGTTTTGCCTGCATTTACCGGGTGGTTCGGGGTTGTGTTTTTGCTGTAGATACACTTACTCGAAACGGCAACTAAACCAGCCCTAACCATTCGTGTCAACTTAAAACTAAAATCCTTTGTCTCTCGGGTTTGTATCCAAATCTTGAGCCCCCTCGCATCCCTCTTCTTAGTGGGGACTTTGATTGCTCTTGTACCTTCCTTCTTAAGCAGAGCTAGGGCGATCTAAGCAGAATTGTCAAACAGTATACCGTTACTAAGTTAGAGTTTAAGTTGACACCAATGCGCCCTGAAAAACTACTACAATATCTTCTTATATCTTATGGGCGCCATCGGGCTGATTTATGGTATTTTTGTCTAAGCCTGCAATTCCCCACAAGCGGCGTACACGGCTTTGACGTTATACCAATTCAGGAAAATTCGAGCAATTTCTAAAGCTAACTGCGGCTTGCCTTGGTCAATCAACCACTGCAAAAAAGGAGCCATCGTCCGCTCGTTCAGCATCCCGCCCAAGGATAAAATCCCCCACAGTATTTGGTGCAAAAAAGTCATTTGAATCATCATCCGTACTTCCCAAGTTGGGTGTTTTTGATAAAACAAAACTCCCATTCTCCCGCGCTGAATTTCTCGGTCAATCATGCCGGGAACTTGCTCTAAACTAAAAGATGGATGCCAGTGATAGCCGACAGCAGCCGGACATTTAATCAGTTTCAAACCTAAATTTTTTAACCTGACACCCAATTCTAAATCTTCCCATCCGTACAGTTGAAAGCGAGTGTCAAAGAGTCCAGCAGCCTGCAGCCAGTGGCGGGCGATGGCCACATTTCCCGTAGCAAAATAAGCAGCAGAAAAATCCGTTATTTTGTAAGGTTCCGAAGTAGGATTGTCGAAATTGCAAGTATTAATAACGCTGCCGTAAGTAAAAACTGCATTAGTCTCTTTGTAACCCTGTAGCAAAGCATCTGCATGTGCTTGCAAAAAATGCTCCGTTACCACCAAATCGCTGTCAATAAAAATAATCGTATCGCCCTTAGCATCTTCAACGCCCAAATTCCGGGCAGCGGCGGGGCCTTGGTGACATTGGGCGATTGATCGCACATGAGGCAACAAGTCGGCATTTGCCACCAACCACTCCAGGGTCCCGTCCGTCGAGCCGTCGTCAACAACAATTACTTCATACTCTCTGACAATCTCACCGAACTGCTGATTTTCCAAAGCCAGTAGACATTTTGCCAAAATCGGTTTACGATTATACGTCGGAATCACAACACTAAAAAACACGGCTTTTCCCCATCGCCACAGTTACCGTATCCCACGGTAGCAGATTTTTCGCAGCAACTCCTCCGGGAAATAGCAAAGTTTAGCAAAAAAAGAATATATAAATCTGTACTATTTATGACAAGAATGGATCTCAATTAGGTGCATAATACAAAGTTGGTTAAATATCACATCTAAATTCAGGATGTAAATAGCAGTCAGTAACCCAGGTCTAAAAGATACTGGGCTTGTAAGAGCAATTCCTGCAAGCCGTACTGACCAGCCTAAGTCTTAACTGACTACGTTTGTTGAGTCACGACACCCGGAAATGCGTAGCTAGTTTCCTGCTCTGTCATTTGCAATTAAACAGTTCTAAGGTCACTGGAACAGTGTTGCAAGTCTAAAAAGCTCTTTAAACATTGGCGAAGCTAACTTTACTGGAATGGCAAGGCGCTCCCGGCAATACAGGGATTAGACAAGTACCATTCCTCTACTTGTCTAGCCCCGAAAGGGGTAGGCGGTTAAAACCGCTCGTGTCGTTTCCCTCTCAGGGCTAAAGCCGCTGAGTTTCCCACTTACCGAGTATTTTCATGAGTCGCGCTAAAAAAGTTGTCCTAGCATATTCCGGCGGAGTCGATACCTCCGTCTGCATTCCTTACCTCAAAAACGAGTGGGGTGTTGAAGAAGTAATTACTCTGGCCGCGGATTTGGGACAGGGAGACGAATTAGAACCAATCCGCAAAAAAGCTTTAGCATCCGGTGCTTCGGAATCTTTAGTTATTGATGCTACCGAAGAATTTGTCAAAGACTATGCGTTTCCAGCGATTCAAGCTAACGCACTTTACGAAAACCGTTATCCCCTTTCGACTGCCCTGGCTCGCCCGCTGATTGCTAAATTGTTAGTAGAAGCTGCCCAAAAATACGGTGCAGATGCGATCGCCCACGGTTGCACAGGTAAGGGAAACGATCAGGTGCGGTTCGATGTGTCGATCGGCGCACTAAATCCCAAGATTAAAATCTTAGCACCAGCGCGGGAGTGGAAAATGAGCCGGGAGGAAACGATCGCATACGGCGAGAGATGCGGCATTCCGTCGCCGGTGAAGAAGTCTTCGCCTTACAGTATCGATCGCAACTTATTGGGAATGGCAATTGAAGCCGGAATCCTCGAAGATCCTTGGGCGGAACCGCCGGAAGAGGTGTATTTGATGACAAAGGCGATCGAGCAAACTCCCGACACACCCGAATATATTGAAATCGGTTTCGAGTACGGAAATCCTGTCAGTTTGAACGGCAAAGAGTTATCACCAGTAGCCTTAATTTCCCAACTCAACGAAATAGTTGGAAATCACGGAGTCGGGCGCATCGACATGATTGAAAACCGCCTAGTCGGGATTAAATCGCGGGAAATTTACGAAACACCAGCGATTTTAGTTTTGATGCACGCGCACCGGGACTTAGAAAGTTTGACGCTGACAGCAGATGTAACGCGATACAAGCGAGGTATCGAAGAAACCTACAGCCAAATGATTTACAACGGCCTTTGGTACAACCCTTTAAAAACAGCTTTAGACGCATTTATTCAGGACACGCAAAAGCGAGTAACTGGAACTGTGCGACTCAAACTATTCAAAGGAAATGCCACAATTGTGGGGCGCAAATCCGACAATTCGCTGTACAGTTTCGACTTAGCAACCTACGGCGCAGAGGACGAATTCGACCACAAGGCGGCCGAAGGGTTTGTCTACGTTTGGGGGCTGCCAACCCGCATTTGGTCGGAGAAGAATCGGGGTTAGAATTTGTTAACAGTTATGGACGCAAAGAAACCGGGTTTCTCTCAAAAATCTTTGCTTTCTCAACCAGAGATAGGAAGAAACCCGGTTTCTGGCCTCGATGTGCGTCCAGGACTGACAAACAAAGTCCGCGCAACGCGAGACTAAGAGTAAGGTGGGCAATGCCCACCTTATTTGTTAAAGTATAGATCAAATAATTTAAAAATCCTAGTGAGTTTGGTATAATAGAAGTGGTCGGAATCTACAATTATAAAAAACTCCATAGAAAGCCAATAATGGCAAATCAAAACCAAAATTACATCTCACCGGAAGAGTATCTGAAATTAGAAGAACTCAGCCTGGTTAAACATGAGTATATTCAGGGCAAAATCTACGCAATGGCAGGTGCTACTGAATCTCATGTGACAATATGTGTCAACTTAGTCAAAACACTAACCGATCATGTCCGGGGCAATGGCTGTAAGCTCTACACTGGAGATATGAAAGCCCGAATTGATACAGCAAATATCTACTACTATCCTGACGTGATGGTAAGCTGCGACGAGCGAGACAGAGCTTTTAAATCTTTTAAAAAATATCCTTGTTTAATTATCGAGGTTTTGTCTGATGGAACTGAAGGATTCGATCGGGGCGATAAGTTTGCTGACTATCAAGAATTAGAAACCCTTCAAGAGTATGTGTTAATTAGTCAAAAGCGGCAGCGGGTGGAGTGTTTCCGTCGCAATGCTGAAGGATTGTGGGTTTTGTATTCCTATACTCAAGGAAGCGAAATTCACTTAGCTAGTGTGGACTTTCGCATTAGCATGGATGCTATCTATGAGGATGTTACATTTACAGGCAATGATTCGGAAGAAGTGAATTGAGATACAATAATCAAAGCCATTAGTCACTCGGCGATTGAAATCGCTCCTTGTCGAACGAAGTCCGCCTGCCCGGACTAAAGAATAAAGCTGCGATCGTAGCAGAATTTAGTATCATGCTTGTACCTGACTCAATATTTCCAAAAACTCTTGCACAACTAGATCCGGTTGTTCGCTGCATCGGGTAGGGTCGTAATGTTTGACAAGACTGATGCCAGAATCTCTCAAAAGCCCGCACTTTTCATCTTCTGTTGTGTTTGGATGGGATAATTCACTGTCAATTTTCACTATCCCTAGCTTGTTTTGGTGGAAGATCAGAAAGTCAGCTTGTTGGTTTTGTCTCCCTGCGGGTGTTGTCAGTCGGAGTTGGGAGTTGGGGATGAAGAGGGTAGAAGTGCGATCGAGTATTTCGGCAATTTTCACTTGTGCGTCCGCAGGATGCTGGGACGAATTATCTCCGCTGTACCACAAGCTACAAAACTCCTAGAATTCTGTAATAACCTACTGCCATTGATTACTACAGTGTTTGGGTTTTAGGAAGCGATCGCCTTTGAGCAAACACCCCTAATAATTACGATCGCACTTCTTCTCCTCCCTTGTTCTCCGCATTCTGTCAATTATAGCGATCGAGCTTTTGAAGTGCGATCGCTCAACTCTTAACTACCTCCAAACCCGTATCTTTAGCTACTTGTTGCGCCACAATTTCCTCCAAAGTAGCGACTCTCTCCCACTTAGACTCTATTGGCTCAAACTGGCAGTAGCAGAGGATTATTTCATCCCAGTCGCAGTCTTCGCCAACAGCCGGATAGGACTGTACTTTTGCGACTAACCAGTCGCTTTGGCGGTGGTAAATTTCTCCGTCTGCGAAACGTTTAGATTCTCCCAAGCGATCGCCAATTTTAGGGAGAGTTCGGTTTTTGGAATAATCCATTTCTTCGTGCAGCAAGTAAGTACCAGAACCTATGGCATCGAGCCTTTTCTCCCATCCAGTCTGTGCACCGTCAGTGCGGTAAATCTTCAGTGTTGGCTTGCATTTTATCGAATTAATCTTGGTGGTCATACCACAGATCCTGAAACTTAATCTCTTCTCCTACAAACTCACAGTCTACCTTCAAAACAGGGTCGTTATTAGGAATAAATCTCTGATAATCCCAGCCGTATTTTTTAGCCATTTCGGCGCATTTATCTGGATCGGTCGCCGGTTTTGTAAATCGCTTTTTCTGGGACGGGTCAGTTTCGGAGATTTTACCACCTTGGAATTGAACGCCGCAGCCTCATTATACTGCCTTCTCTTTAGATTGTCACAAATGAGTTGGAGGACTGAAGTTCTCGCTACAAACTTGAGGATTTTGAGGACTGAAGTCCTGACTTATTAATAGGCGATCGACAATCATTAGACTTTTTGCAAAAATAGATAATATCTGCGTTCATTTGCGTTAATCTGCGGTGAAAAACAGAAAATCCAGAACTCTTGCAAAAAGCCTAACCACCAATCTTACTTAGTCTTGTCCAAACTCCGCGACTCCCACCAAATAGGAATTACAATCCAAGCAACTGCTAACAGCAAAGCCAATACCGCAAATTGAGCAGCCCAAGCTACCAACTTCTCTAAAGACACAACTTGTCCCAAGAAGTAGGATAAACTTACCATTACAGATGCCCAACTGGCAGCACCCAGAATGTTGAACAGCGAAAATTTCCAAAAAGGCATTTCTGCAATACCCGCTAGGGGACTAGCAAAAATTCGCAGCAGTGCAATAAAACGGCCCAAAAATACAGCCTTAGCTGCATTTTTGCTAAACTGTTCTTTTAAGTCAAACAGTTGTTCTTCCCGAAAGCGGAAAAATTGTCCCAGCTTCAGCAGCAGTGGCCAGCCGCCGTATCTGCCGATCGCATAACCGAAATTTCCGCCCACAGTCGCACCGCCGATCGCACTCGCAAGCACAAACCAGTAATTCAGTTCCCCGCTACCAGCTAAAAACCCGCCAGCAATCGTAATAGTCTCACCTGGGAGAGGAATTCCCAGATTTTCCAGTAAAATTCCCAGAAATATTGCCCAATAGCCGTAATCATGGGCAAATTTCTGAATAGTCTCTAGCGATAAAAACTCAAAAGACATTGGATGCTGCCTTCGTAAACTTTTGCAAAGCTCAATACTTTTATATATTGGCTTGATTCAGGCAATAGTGCAATCTTTCGCTGTGATGAAAAATACACTACATTGCCAATCGCTGGTTCAACTAAAAATTAGCCTTTCAGGTATACTAGATTAATCGAGAATTGTTGCGGTTGCATTCCGGGCGATCGCGCGACCAGTTTTCCTACTAAATTTATCACAACGGCTCTGCCCAGCGATTTCCACCTCGGGCGATCGCCGTTCCTCAAACCTTAGCTGAAATCCCCTGATTCTTTCAACAGAATCAGCAACTAAACTCACTTATTCATACTTTACGATCATAGGATAACTGCTATGGAAAATTCCAACTTCAACCAACACATCATCCTCCAGCCTCAAAACTGCCTCGACTCCCAAGCCGGCCGCCGCCTCCAGCAACAGCTAGCCGAGATTGTGCCCGAGCGCCACAAACTCTGGATAATAGACATGGCGGCCGTAGATTTTATCGACAGTTCCGGGATCTGCGCCTTAGTCGGCGGACTCAACGCCGCCCGCCGCCGGGGATGCCGCCTCGTCATCTGCAACCTCTCAGCAACAGTCAAGCTAATATTTGAAATTACTCAACTCGACCAACTCTTTGAAATCTTCGACAGTTTCGACCAAATTATCTCCGCTGAAACTCCGGCTGTAGTTGCTTGAGTGAAATCATCTCCCGATCGCCAATCTCAAATCTCAAATTTCCAATAGATTTCAAGTAACCGCGGAGTAAATTTGAATATCATAAATAGGCTTATTTGTCAAGCAATACCAATGACAGACAAATAAATCCGGCAGTTGAACGCCGACAGAAGCGATCGCAGGTGCAGCCGGAAAAGGCCAAAGTCGATCGAAACAAATCCTTTCCCCTACGAAGCCGAACTGCATCAAATAAGTCGCCGGCGGCGCATTTAAAAGATTCAGCAAGCGGTAAGCCAACTCATACAACTGCTGCCGCCAAAGATCCGACAAATGCACCGGTTGAGAGTAACTCAAGGCGTCAGACTGCTTAGAAGCTTCCGCACCGATCGCCTCAGCATATAGCGGTCCCTTTGCCGTCAACACCACAGGCAGCCAAAAGTTGCCCTCCCCGACGGGAAAAAGCAACTCCTGAGCCACTCGATCGCGCGCCGCCAAAACATTGCCGCAAAATCGAAACACATCTTGAGCCGGAAAAACCAGATTTTCTGGCAGATCCAGCGTCAAAGGACAAACGATCGCCCCATCCGGAGCGATCGCGCCAGAATAGAGTTCAGAAACCCCACAGATATTGACTTCAGTTAAAGGATTAGATTGAGCGATCGCCGCCTTGAGACTTGCGGCCGGACCTTTTTCGCCACCCGCCACAATCAAAACCTTAGACATTGCCAAAGCTCGGCATTTGAATGCCGCGATCGTCCGTTTCATCCACACTCGGCAGATCCAAGCCCTTAGCCCTGCGGTTCCGCACAGCGAGACGGTAAGTTACGCTTTGCAACTCTGTGTGCAACTGGCGATTTTCCTTTTGCAGTTGATCCAATTTTTCCTTAATCGGCTCGATCCGCTCGGCAAACTTCTGGCGGTAAACCCCCGGCAATTCCTGAACCACTTGTTCTAGCATCCGAGAGCGATCCGTCAATTCTTGCACCGACTGCCGCAGTTGGTAAACCTCAGCATCCCGATCCGCGATTTGTTCCTGATAAAAACTCACCTGTTCTTCAACAGCTTGGAGTTGTTCCCGCATTGCCTGCATTTGAGCCTGGTTGCGATCGGAAACTTCCGGCGGCGGCACAAAACTCGAATTTCCCTTCACCAGCCTGAAAAGTTCTTGAGACAACTGCTGCACCAATTGGTCGCGCATTTGCAGCTCTTCGGTGAGACGAGATACCTCTGATTGCAGTTCTTTTGAGCTTACAAGTTTAGTCTGGTTCACGATGACTCTCAGCTTTTACTATAGAATGTGTTTCTCTTTAAAAATATCTTTCCCTTACCGCAGAGGCAAGAGTCTGTTCAAAAGTTTTGAACCCGTTACGCTAAATCGAGCGAGTGGCCAGATGTCCACGGTAAAGCTCAGTCTAACTCACATCAAGCATCCACGTCATCACCTTAGTTTCTTGCCACAGACCGACCTCAAACCCTCGGTTTTTTGTCAATAAACCAGGTTTCTTAGCTTTTTCTGAGAATATTGCCATATCTCACGTCTAACCAATCACAGCCGAAAGCACTTTGCCAGCTTCGTCCAAGGTGCTGCCAAAACAGATAATGCCGTCCTCGTGACCGGCCATCGCCAGAATTTTGCGCTCTGCCAAATTCTCCTCCTCAAAAAGTCTAAACATTTCTAAGGCCATCTGGGGAGTGCCGTAAGGTATTTCTTTTCTAGTCGTAGGAATCTTAAACAGCAGTTGCTGCCATAGTTTAGGGTTGTGGACGTGAATTATCCCGCCCACATCCTGTCTCTGAAGGTACAGGGCAGCGTGAGTCAGGGACTCCGACGAAGCTTGTACGGGGCCCCGGCAGCCGAGAAAATTTTGTTCCAAGTTAAATTCGGTAACAGTACAGTAGGATTCGGGCCCCAGGTCCCTCAAGTGTGCAGTCTGGGTTCCCGAAATCACGAATTGGCAAGAATTGCCGAGCCTGACGCTGACGTTCCCAAACCCGATACCATTTTCGTAAACGCCAATTAGTCCCCAAGAGTGGAGCCTTTCGCGCCAGGTCATCAAATCTACTATGTTCCCGGCTGCTACAGGGTCTGCCTCTTCCCAGTCACAGCGGTACTTAACGACTCCTTCATCCATCTATTTTCCTGCCGTTGGCGGACACGACTCACACTGCCCAAGCTGAGGCTTAATCGAAGTTGTCAAACTGCTTGTTTTTGCCTGGTGCCTTATGTCGGGCGTGCATGAGTGCCTTAACTAGCCTACATTCCAGTGTCGCCGTAATTAGCGATCGACATTAGCAAAAAGTAAGCTACGACAGAAAAACAAATTATTCCCAAAATCATGGTCTAGCCTCTAGGTGATTGCAAAAGTTCAATATGAAAACGCACGGTTTAAGTAGCGGAGTTTGATTCCAGGCTCTTGCCCGATCGAGTTTCTTAGGTGAAACTACATAACATCCCTCAACAAGTTATTGCTCTAGACTAATTTATTTATACTGAGCTGACTTACGCCTTAAGAATACTTAACGATAAAGGATCCCCTTATCACGTAACTTAGCTAAAAATCAACCCTCCCTTTAATTATTTTTATGATTATACATATATTTAAGCGAGCGGAACAAAAAAATAAAATATTTTTTAGCCAGTCTTGGACAAAACTTGCAAAATCTTTGGGCGATCTACGGTCGTCCACACCTCTGTCGAGCGAGCAATTTTTACCTCCGGGGCACCCTACAAGCTCATCAACCCGGTTGATGAGCGTAATATCATAGAGAGTAAAATCACCGCAACGCCAGCTCGCGTCGGCGGGTTCACCAAAGTCTCTAGTAGTAGAATAAGTTATCGCTCCAGTAAAGCCGCGCTGACCGAGAGTGGGATGGTCGATCGACCAAATTTGAGTAAGACTTAAGTGGCAAAAAGTTATCCTTACTTGCCTATACTTATTTACTTTAGGTAAATTGACTAGCGCTCGCACGCAGTGTTATGTGTAGTTGAGAACCTTTGGCGATCGGGGGATAGCCTACTTATATTGGGATTAGCGGTCTACCCAACAGCGTTGTCAGTAAACACTAATAATCTAAAGAGGACTTTGGATAAGTTTAGATAAGTTTTACAAAGCAGATAAGTCCTATTAATAAAAAAAACCAGCCGATCAAGCAGTGATGGCCCGATCGGCTAAAGTCTTCTGTGGAGTGCGATCGCGCGCAGCCCTTTAAATGTGGAAGTGATACAAGATGCTGCCGTCGTCTTTAATTTCGCAATTGGCATTAAAAACTTCGGCTTGTTCGTTCAGAAAACGCTGAGCCACATCCGGCGACAGCCGCGTCTCCATCGCAAACCGCACCAAAGTGATTTCGCCGCGGCCTTCTTTGATCAGTCGGTACAAAGCACTTTGGAGCCTGTCGCTCTCTTCTCGTTGAAAAGCTGCTTTGTACCTCCAATCCGCCACCGAAGGAATCAAACCGCGACTGACCAAAATCGCCAACAGCAGGCCAATTCCCAAAATCAGAGGCACTGTAGGATCGCTCGTGGGCGTCGCCACAATTTGTGGCACTGTAGCGGCGGCGAAACTGCTGACCATTTCTTTTTCCGACGCTTGCGTATCCGCCATTGCAAGCTGAGTTTTGTTGTAAAAGTCTTGCTGCAGCTTCATTTGCTGCAACAGGCGAGCCCGCTCTCTTTCGTATTGGTCGAGTTTTTGCTGAGCTTGTTTCAGGTCTTGAGTGACTTGTGCCAAGCGTTGGTTGAGCGACTGATTGACTGATTGCCACCGATATCTGTTAATCAGGCGGCTTTTTTCAACCATGCCCTTCATCAACATATCCGCCGTTTTGATTGCTTGCTCCTGATCGGGCGAGCGATAACCAACAACAATCTCTAGGGGTTGTTCCGGCTTAGAAATCTTGACACTAGCATTTTGTCGAACTTGCTGGGGCGAGAGCTTAACAGCATCTGCCACTGCTTTGACAACATTATCTGCTAGGAGAACCTCCGGGGTCAGTTGCTCTCCCTGCTTGAGAATTGTCGTGCCCGTACTCGAAAATTTGACTGGCGGATTATTAGAAGTGAGAGTGCCTTGAGCCATGAATCCGGGGGGCGGGGCGAGGCGGTAGGCCAGGGCGCCTGAAATACCCATAATTACAGCAAAACTGCCTAAGGCAATCCATCTGTATTGATTTGCTGAAGATCTCAAACGTAAATTTCCCATTTTGATAGTCAAGTCATAACATTCGCTTGCTGCTGCTACTGTCAAACCCAAGAGCGATCGTTTCTTTCTTGTTAGTCAAATTGACTGCTGAAAAATTTCTCAGCTTGTAGCGAAAAGCTATTAGCTTTTCAGAGTTGTCAATATTCATGAGCCGAAAAAACAGATCGCGCTTTTATTTGATCGGAGCTATAACTTCAGTTTTTGTGCTTAATAATTAATCTGTAACAAGGCTTCTGGAAGTCTACTGGCATCAGACTAGGAAGGAGGGCCTGCGATCTCCTCGCCTCGCCGTGTTTGTTGACATTCAAAACTGTCACCTTTTCGCCCTTGGCAATCCTGCTTCATAAAACCTCTCTAAATTTACCCAAAGTTTTCTTTAGATAATTAGTGTTTAATTCCTACGCTGTTGGGTAGCCGGCTATCCCAAGATAAGTAGACTATCCCCCTCGAGCGGAGGGTTCCCAGTTCAAAATGTTGATACTGGCGTTCAAATCACGGTCAATCGATCTGCCACAAGAAGGACAATGGTAAGTCCTAATGCGAGGGTGGCATATCTTGTTTGCTGGCACAGTTCGAGCAAGTTAAAGAGCTAGGAAACCATTGATCTACCAGCACTAAATTCGCTCCATACATCTTGCACTTATATTCGAGTTGACGCCTGAATTCATAAAAGCCAAGGTCAGAGCTCGGGCAGCCAAGTTTATGATTAGCCATCCTCCCTTTCACATTCAAGTCTTCAATCTTAATCAGTTTAAAAGTTTTCACGGTGGGAGTTGTCAACTTCTGTAAAAACTCCTTACGAATGCCATAGAGCCGCGAGTGAATCCGACTAATTTTATTGTAGGTTTTGCGCTGGTTCTTAGAGCCTTTTACTTGTCTTGAAGCTTTACCTTGTAATATTGCTAGCTTGGTTTTCGCTTGCTTTAACGGCTTTAGTGCATCAAAAACTTGATTGTTTGACCCTTCGGCTTCGCTCAGGGTAGCAAAGGCTCTAATTCCTAAATCTCTACCTACGGACTCCTGAAGTTGCTGGACTGGTAAGCTTTCCGCATCAACACAGAATGAGACAAACCAACGACTCCCTTCTTTTGATATGGTAAAAGTCTGGGAAACCAAACCACTTTCGAGTGGTTCATGACCTTGGAATGTCCCTACTGTAGGAATCTTAATCGTATTCCCTGCATTCATTACAACCTTTGGGTTTGACGAATCTACTGTAAATGATTGACCATCTCGACGACTAGCGAATGTGGGATGGCCCCACAGGCATGAGCGATACCGATTAAAAGCATCTTTTAAATCAATTAATGCGTTTTGGTATAGTCGGCTAGACAATTGATTCATCCGAGCCAATCCCGGTTGTTTTTTGACATGATTGGTCAAAACTTTCTTGAGTTGGTTAATCCCTTTCCAGTCTGAAAGCTTGACGCGGCCATACATCTGAGTCCGAAGACTCAATCCGGAGAAGACAACCAGCCTAAATCCTGCGTGTTTCGCCATCAAGGTCGCTTCTCTATTATTTAATTTGAGTGCTCCTTTGATAGCAAACATACTTAGACCTACCTAAAGTTGTGTTTGATGGGGTACAGTTTCGATGCCTCGACTTATTTAACACTCCAACTAATTTTCCCAAATCGGCAACTTTCCACAGGTAAAAATTCCTGTAAAGATTAACTATGAGTAAGTTTAGCAAAGTATTTGGCGATTTAGTTGAACTCCAATTATCTTACGTCTTGGCGTCTTGGGGACGCGGTTGAACAATAAAAAAAACCTTAAATACTCTGCCTAAAAACTTAACAATCAAGAATTATACCATGCGGTTAAGAGTTTGCTGCATATTAAAAAAAATTGTGAATCTGGGGGCGAGACCAGATCCACATATTCACATAACAATTATGGTTTGATCGATTGATGGTTCGATCGAGCACCGTTTGCGAAGGTTCAGAAGCCGATCGGCAAAATAAGACCCTCGCGGGCCATGACAGCCTTCGGAAAAGCGATTTGCACGTCTTCGGCGATGCGATCGAGAAAATCGTCAGTATGAGCCGGATCGTGGTGAAAAATCACCACTCGTTTCACCCGGGCCTCCTTAGCCATTCTCACCGCTTCCTGCCAAGTCGAGTGTCCCCAACCCACCTTCGGAGACTTGGGGTTGTGATATTCCTCGTCTGTGTACATCGCGTCGTAAATCAGCACGTCCGCGTCGAGGGCTAAATTGTAGACATTCTCATCTAGCCGATCGGGAAAATGTTCGGTATCGGAACAGTAAACAACCGATCGTCCCTGCCAAGTCACCCGATATCCCATAGCAGTATTGGGGTGATTCAGAGAACCGGTTCTAATCTCAATATCGTCCAGCATCATCGTCTGGTTGTGATTGAGTTCGTAGAAATTCAAATCTGCCTGCAAACCCATCAGCGGCACCGGCGAATTCGAGTGCAGTACCCGTTCGACAAAGTGCCTTTTCATGCACTCTCCATCCGGCGGAGTCGCGCCGTAAATATCAAAGCTATTGCCCCGGATAAAAGCTGGGGCGAACAGCGGGAATCCTTGAATGTGATCCCAGTGATAGTGAGTAAAAAACATATAAGCTTGCACGGGCATTTCTTCCACTAACTGGTCTCCCAGCATCCGCAAGCCAGTTCCGCCGTCAAAAATCAAGCGTTTTCCACCGACTCGCATTTCCAAACAAGAAGTATTGCCACCGTAGCGAACTGTTTCCTCTCCGGGTGTCGGCACACTGCCCCGCACGCCCCAGAACTGTACTACAAAATCATCTATACCTTTTATTGCTTCGGAGGGTTGAGGGCAATCAACGGGAGTTGCCGCTACAGAGGACAAGCTGATTTCCATTTTAAAATTCAGGCTTTAAGGTTCCACATTGTCCGTGATGGCGCAGCAGATGGTCGCACAACACTAAAGCTACCATTGCTTCCACCATTGGCACAGCTCTTGGCAAAACGCAAGGGTCGTGCCGTCCTTTTGCAGCCAGAAGCGTTTCTTCGCCCTCTCGGGTTACTGTACGCTGCTGCTGGCGAATTGTCGCAGTTGGCTTGAAGGCCGCCCGCAAAATGATATTTTCACCGTTAGCAATGCCACCCTGAATTCCACCGGAGCGATTCGTCACTGTACGAATTACCCCCTGTTCATCAGTATAGTATTCATCATTGTGTTCGCTGCCCTTGAGTAGGGTTCCGGCAAAGCCCGAACCAATTTCAAAGCCTTTGCTGGCGGGCAAGGACATGATGGCTTTGGCCAAGTCGGCTTCGAGTTTGTCGAATACGGGCATCCCCAGCCCTTTGGGTACGTTGCGGGCGACGCATTCGACTACACCGCCGATCGAATCTCCGCTATCGCGAACTTTTTCGATCAGTTCAATCATTTTTTCGGCGCATTCGGCATCTGGACAGCGGACGATGTTGCTTTCTACTTGTTCTAAGGTAACAGTGTCCGGGTCGGCGACACCTTCTAAGTCTTTGATGCGTTTGACGTAGCCAACTATTTCGACTCCTGCTGCTTGTTTGAGAATTTTTTTAGCGATCGCCCCTGCTGCTACTCTACCTATTGTTTCCCTCGCCGAACTTCGACCTCCGCCTTGCCAGTTACGAATTCCGTACTTAGCATCGTAGGTAGCATCAGCGTGGGAAGGGCGGTAGGTAGTGGCCATTTCACCGTAATCTTGGGGGCGAGTGTCTTGATTGCGGACTAAAATTGCGATCGGCGTTCCCAAAGTTTTGCCTTCAAACACCCCCGACAGAATTTCGCACGTATCTGCTTCTTTGCGAGGTGTCGTAATTTTGCTTTGGCCGGGGCGGCGGCGATCGAGTTCGGCTTGAATTTCCGATGCGTCGATCGACAGCAGGGGCGGGCAACCGTCAATTACTACTCCCACACCGCCGCCGTGAGATTCCCCAAATGTCGATATCCGAAATAAATGCCCAAAGGTATTGCCCATTATGCTTTTGCCTGAAACTTTATAATTTTTACTTTAACTGGGAGATAGATTTTTCAAATATATATTTACTGTGTTTTTGACGGAGATAGCATTGACTCGGAGAGTCAGAGAGAGGTTTTGTAGGGGCGATGCCAAAATTGCCTGCCCCCGATGGAGAGTGTCCGAGTGGGGGAGGGGGGGGAATTGTGAAAATATTCACGCTTGACGACTTCCATCCAACGACTTCCCTCGGACTTCTTCCTGACCTCCGTTACAAAATCCGTTACAAAATCCGTTGCCGAACTTTCTTCTTGTTTAGTCTTCGTGTTCTTCAAAAGGATCTCTCAATTCCTTAGCGGGAGGACCGAAAGCCGTGTATATCGAGAAACCGGTGATTGCCACCAGACACACACCGAGAGAAATGCCGAGAACTGCTGCGGGTTCCATATTTTTGATCTATTATGAGTGCTCCACTCTATAATATTACAAAAAATAACAATCCGTCTGAAAGTCTAGTGATTTTAGGCGCAGTACGGTATTGCAGCCCACCCCCACTCCCCCTTCTCCGAGTCCCCTTGCCGCATTTCTGAGAAATTGCGATCGCAATTAGCGGTAGAAATATGTCAAACTTTTCTGTAGAGATTCATTGCAGGTGACTTATGGCACAACGGACTTGGTTAGGAGATATACTCAAACCCCTTAACTCAGAATACGGCAAAGTAGCCCCCGGCTGGGGAACCACGCTATTGATGAGCGTGTTCATTGGACTATTTTTCGTGTTCTTGTTGATTATTTTGCAAATCTACAACTCTTCGCTGATTCTGGAGAATGTGGATGTGGATTGGTCGAGTCTCGGCCGCTAAAACTCGATCGCAAAACAGTAAGGCTAAAAGTAAAAGCTGAGGGTTGAGGAGAAAGGGTAAAAGCTAAGTTTTTCCGTTTTTCCTTACCCCTTTTGATTACTTTTCCCCTAAATAAACAGGAATTAACTAAACAAATTGCAGGAGAAAAACCATGAATATTTTTGGCATTGGTTTGCCGGAAATGGCAGTTATTTTTACGATCGCCCTATTGGTATTCGGCCCGAAAAAATTACCCGAAATCGGCAGGAGTATGGGGAAGGCAATTCGGGGCTTTCAAGACGCTTCGCGGGATTTTGAGTCGGAGTTCACGCGGGAAGCCAAGCAGCTAGAAGAAGCAGCAGCAACTAGCAGCAAACCGGAAACTGAAAAACTCGCGGCGGCGAAGCCCAAGGAAGATAGCACAGACACTTAAATGAACAACACTCAGAAGTCGGAAACACCAGCGGAGTTAGTGATTCCCCAGCTAATAGTTGGGTTGGGAAATCCCGAACCTAAATACGATCGCACCCGACACAACATAGGCTTTAATGCTGTCGATGCCTTGGCTAAATCTTGGCAGATTTCCCTGTCGGAAAATCGCAAATTTCAAGGCATATTTGGCGAGGGAAACCGGCCGCGGGGACAGAAAATCCGCTTGCTGAAACCGCTTACTTACATGAATCTCTCTGGTCAAGCGATTCGGGCGGCGACGGATTGGTATAAAATACCTGCGGAGTCGGTATTAATAGTATACGATGATATGGATTTGCCGATCGGGAAATTGAGAATGCGACTTGCCGGTTCTGCCGGCGGACACAACGGCATGAAATCGACAATTTCTCATTTAGGCACAGACAAATTTCCCCGCTTGCGGATTGGCATCGGCAAACCTCAAAACGATGCTGCTAAAAATGAGAAAGATACGATTTCCTTCGTGTTAGGAAAATTTTCCTCAGAGGAAAGTCAGTTAGTAGAGAAAGTGCTTAAACTGGTTGTAGAAGCTGTGGAACTGAGTCTGCACCAAGGAGTAGAAAAAGCCATGAGCCTTTACAATAGTCGCACAATTGCAGAAACAAACGCGGAAACAAAAAGGTGAGTTCGAGACGTTTGCCTGAAACAACTGCATATGTCCGGGTTACTGGCCAATCTTGGCAAAAAGGCACGATTGAGGGTGAAGTGAGTGCCGGCAATTTTGAGTGGCAGTTTCAGTGGCGTTTCACGTCAGAAAAAACACTGATACTTGAGCCTTCTCAGGGTAGGGCATTGATTCAGGAACCGCTGCACCGCTTTCTGGAAAAATGGGATTATCAATTAGAACCAGGTGGGGATTATTCGTTTACGGTTCGGGCCCAGTTTTAATATTGATATTTATTTGGGAATAACTCTTGACACTTTATGCTAAATCTAGCATAATAAAATTGTAGCTATAAGTAAAAATCCTTCCATGATAAAAAAATACACTAATAATGAGACAAATATCACCCAAAGATATTCTATGGATCGGAAGTTCTCTGAACGATCTTAAAGAATTTCCTGAAGATGTACGTGGCATAATGGGCTAGGCTCTGTATCTAGCACAAACAGGAGGAAAACACCAATCTGCTAAACCTCTCAAAGGGTTTGGAGGTGCAAAAGTTTGAGAAATTACCGAGGACTATGATGGATACCTATCGAGCTGTTTATACGGTAAAGTATGCAGATACAGTGTATGTTTTGCACCCTTTCCAGAAAAAGTCTAAAAAAGGAATTGCTACACCGTAACAAGATATTAAGCTAATCCAAGAAAGGCTAAAACTAGCTCAAGAACATTACGAAGAGTTCAAGAGTAAATAAGAATGGAATTAGTAGTGATAAGATGTGCTTATCTTTCTAAAGAAGCTGGAAATAGACGGCTTCTTATCACTACTATCTCAGGAATCACTAAGACCAGGTAAAAAAGGGGGAAATCATGAGTAAGGAGATGGATATTCAAGTTAGTAGTGGCAATATATTTGCTGATTTGGGTCTGCCTAATTCTGATGAAATGCTGATGAAGGCTGAATTGGTACGCCAGATAACTGAGATCATTAGTCAAAGGAAACTGAATCAAGTTCAAGCAGCAGAAGTATTAGGAATTGACCAGCCAAAGGTGTCAGCGTTGATGAGAGGAAAGCTGACAGGTTTTTCAACAGAAAGGTTGTTTCGATTTTTAAATGCGTTAGGGTACGATGTGCAAATTGTGGTGAAGCAAAAGCTCGAATCGCCCGCGGCCGCAGGAATTAGTGTTGTTAGCATCTGATATCGGAATAGTCACTTTTTTGTATAATTCACCTTCTTTACATTCACTTTTATAAATCGGCGGTTTGTGAGCAAATCAGGTGGCGTCGCTTCTCGGTAAGCCCCGCAATAATACATTCTCAAAACAGCTTTGTAAGCCCAGCGATCAGAAGGTACATCGGTAAAAGCAGTGGGCAGGGTTTCAAGCTGATTCTGCACGCAAGCAGGGAGAATTTGTTCTGGCGTTGCCTGCCGCTGAGTTTTAAAATCTTAGGAATGGGAAGGGAAAAGGGAATCGGGAAGGCAAACTTTCTCTAGTAGGAGGTCCCGATTCCAGTGATTCTTTAATTAAAGCAGGTGGCGTCGCTTCTCGGTAAGCCCCGCAATAATACATTGTCAAAACAGCTTTGTAAGCCCAGTGATTGGAAGGTACATCGGTAAAAGGATTTGGCAGGGTTTCAGCCTGATTCTGCACGCAAGCATTGATAATTTGTTCTGGCGTTGGCTGCACTTGAACTAAAGAATTATTTGGCTTGACTTGTGCGGTATTTTGTGCGTTTGCCGGAGCTAACAAACCTGTATACATTAATAGTGTAGCAGTGCTAAAGATGCTGAGTTTCATAAGTTTATAAAATTTTGAATTAGTTGGGTGGTAGTGAGGACTAAAGTCCTCAAAGTTGTGGCAAATAAGGACTCATCGTCCTTACTCGAAACCTTTGGAATGTTCAGACATTTTTCGCATTCCCAAGGCCAAGACACTCAAAAACAACAGCCCGATCGCCCCAGCTAGCGGATTGCCGTTAACTCCTGTCACCCAGTCGGGAACAGATGCCGAATATCGCACTAACTGCCCGATGTTAATCGTGTAATATCCCCAGACTAAACCTGCATGAAGCCCGATCGACAAACCGAGGCGATTTCGGCGCGATCTTTTTCCCCAAACCAGAATCAAACCCAGCAACAACAACCCCGGAAACTGCGGCCAACTCTCCAGCATTGCCGCGACAGGTTTGATAAAATGAGATAGGGCAAACACCAGGCTATTCGCCCACAGAGATATTCTATAATTGTAATCCCGCTGCAACTCGTCCAGCAACCAACCGCGGAATACCAACTCCTCCGCAAAACCGACTCCAAGGGCGCTTAACAGCCCTTCTGCGATGATTCTCGGCAAATTATCAGAATTTTGCCACGCGACTAAGCCGAACAGCCCTTGCACCGCAAATAAGCTGAAAGTGAGCAAAAGCCCGATCGCCAATCCGCTTAAAAGCTCCAAACCGTTTTTTCGCGTATTTATTAAACCGTAACTCTTGAGTAATTGGGTTTGTCCGTAAACCTGTTTTCCCCAGCGCGGCACTAGGAACAGAAACTCAGTAAACAACAATCCCATTGTCAGAATAGTTGCTAGGTTACTATCTTTAACTAAGAGATAAATTGGTGCGGCTAGCGGCAGCCAAATTCCTAGCAAGATTAATAGGAAAATTATCACACGTAAAGGAAATGGATAACTGGCTATTATTTGGAGGCGGTTAATCATTGTTGTAAATTAAACAGATTTTACATGAGATATGTAGGGAGACAGCAATGCTGTGTCCCTAGCCGGATTCTAAACACGCCATTGCCGTACCCCTAATGTACAAAGCAGACGGAAAAAGCTAGAATGGCATGGTATCGGTTGAAACTTTAAGTGAAGCAAAGCTATAACATCAGGTAACAATGACTGAAGCCTCGGATTTTTCAAATGTCGATCGCGAATTAGATGACACAATTTTAAGCTTCGCAGACATTCAGGCAGAACTCAACCTGCGCCACGCTAAAGATGCTCTGCGAGATATAGTAGAAAATCTAGACTTGACAGTTCAAGAGCGAACTGGACTGGAACCGGAAATTGGCGGCTTGGAGAAAATGCTCGACAAGCTAGAGCGCGCTTGCGTGCAAATAGCTGTGTTTGGGATGGTGGGAAGGGGAAAATCTTCGGTTTTGAACGCGCTGCTAGGTCAAAATGTGTTTGAAACTGGCCCGACTCACGGGGTGACTCGCACGACGACTATCGGTCAGTGGGATGTCGGAGAGGGAATTGATGAGAATTTGCCCGATGGCTTACGCCCCGCTACGCTACGACTTTCGCCAGTTATTTACCGTTTGTCGCAAGTTGAATTAATCGACACCCCGGGAATAGATGAAGTTGACGGCGAAACTCGCGAACTTTTAGCCCGCCGCGTTGCTAAACAAGCAGATTTGATTTTGTTTGTAGTTGCTGGCGACATTACAAAGGTGGAATACGCAGCACTTTCCCAGTTGCGGGAAGCCGGAAAACCGATGTTATTAGTGTTTAATAAAATTGACCAGTATCCTGATGCAGACAGGCTGGCAATTTATCATAAAATTCGAGACGACCGCGTGAGAGAATTGTTGTCTCCCGATGAAATTGTGATGGCGGCGGCTTCGCCTTTGACGGCGAGGGCGGTGCGCCGTCCCGACGGAAGTATGGGGGTGCAAATGACTCGCAGTTTGCCACAAGTGCAAGATTTAAAATTAAAGATTTTGGAGATTTTAGACCGGGAAGGCAAATCTTTGGTCGCGCTCAATACGATGCTCTGTGCGGGGGATATTAACGAGCATTTGGTGCAGCGAAAAATGGAGATTCGAGATGACGCGGCTAATCGAATTATCTGGAACGGGGTAATGACTAAAGCGGTGGCGATCGCACTTAATCCAATTACTGTAGTTGATATTCTTAGCGGTGCCGTAATTGATGTGGTGATGATATTAACTTTATCTAAAGTTTACGGCATTGCGATGACGGAAGCGGGCGCGGTGGAATTGCTGCAAAAGATTGCGATTAGTATGGGCGGGATTACGGCCGGCGAATTGGTAGCTAATTTTGGTTTGAGCTCGTTGAAAGGATTGTTGGGTTTGGCGACGCCAGCGACGGGGGGTTTGGCTTTAGGGCCTTATTTGTCTGTGGCGGTGACGCAAGCTGCGATCGCGGGGGTTTCTTCCTACGGTATCGGTCAAGTTACTAAGGCTTATTTGGCTAATGGTGCTTCTTGGGGAGATGATGGGCCAAAGGCTGTTGTGAGCAAGATTTTGTCTTCTTTGGATGAGGATTCTATTTTAAATCGGATTAAGGAAGAGTTGCGGGCTAAGTTGGATTTGAGAGACGAAGGAAGAAGGAAGAAGGAAGAAGGAAGAAGGAAGGAAGAAGGAAGAAGTAGGTAGGGTTCGTGACCTCAACCGAACCTACATTTTTCTATTTTAAATCGGATTAAGGAAGAGTTGCGGGCTAAGTTGGATTTGAGAGACGAAGGAAGAAGGAAGAAGGAAGAAGGAAGAAGGAAGGAAGAAGGAAGAAGTAGGTAGGGTTCGTGACCTCAACCCAACCCAACCTACATTTTTCTATTTTAAATCGGATTAAGGAAGAGTTGCGGGCTAAGTTGGATTTGAGAGACGAAGGAAGAAGGAAGAAGGAAGAAGGAAGGAAGAAGGAAGAAGTAGGTAGGGTTCGTGACCTCAACCCAACCCAACCTACATTTTTCTATTTTAAATCGGATTAAGGAAGAGTTGCGGGCTAAGTTGGATTTGAGAGACGAAGGAAGAAGGAAGAAGGAAGAAGGAAGGAAGAAGGAAGGAAGAAGGAAGAAGTAGGTAGGGTTCGTGACCTCAACCCAACCCAACCTACATTTTTCTATTTTAAATCGGATTAAGGAAGAGTTGCGGGCTAAGTTGGATTTGGGAAGTGTGGAAAAACAGAAATTTCAGTGATAAGCAGCAAAAAAAAGAAGGCACGACACTGATTTGGACACGGATACACAGATTAATTATCGACAGTGAGTAGTTATTTGTTATTTGTTATTTGTGAAGAACTACCAATGCCCGATGCCCAATGCCCTGTTTGGCCGATGCCCTGTTTGGCCGATGCCCGATGCCCGATGCCCTGTTTGGCCGATGCCCGATGCCCGATGCCCAATTCCTAATATTATGTTATTAACCATCTCTACAACTCGCGTCCCTGCTACAGATTTGGGTTATTTGCTGCACAAACATCCCGATCGCCATCAATCCTTTCCGATGACTTTCGGGCAAGCCAGCGTGTTTTATCCAGAGGCAAATGCAGAAAAGTGCACGGCAGCTTTACTGTTAGATGTCGATCCGGTTGCTTTGGTGCGGGGCAAGTCGAAATCGAGCGATCGCCCCCTCGAACAATACGTGAACGATCGCCCCTACGTTGCCTCTTCGTTTCTGTCTGTCGCCCTCGCCAAAGTCTTTAGTACAGCTCTATCCGGTCGCTGCAAAGACCGCCCAGAACTCGCAGAAACAGCTATTCCTTTGACAGTTAATCTGTCGGTTTTGCCCTGTCGCGGTGGCGAGAAGTTCCTGCGGCAAATGTTTGAGCCGCTTGGCTATCAAGTCGCAGCAAAACCCCTGATTCTTGACGAGCAATTTCCCGAGTGGGGCGCGAGTCCTTACTTTTCTGTGGAACTGCAAAATACAATTCGTTTGGCGGATTTGTTAAGCCATCTTTACGTGCTAATTCCGGTGTTGGATGACGACAAACATTATTGGGTGGGCGATGATGAAATCGAGAAGTTATTGCATCACGGCGAAGGTTGGTTGAACGCGCATCCCGCCCGCGAACAAATTGCCAACCGCTATCTGAAACGCCAGCGCCGTCTGACGCGAATTGCTGTGGCACAGTTAGCAGAAGAAGCTCATATCGACCCTGAGGAGATCGAAGTTTCTCATCAGCAAGAAGAGGAAGTTTTAGAACAGCGAATTAGCTTGAATCAAGAGCGTTTGGAAGCTGTGACGCAGGTTTTAAAGGAATGTGGTGCTAAGCGTGTGGTAGATTTGGGCTGCGGTGAGGGAAAACTGCTGAAACTGCTTTTGAAAGAAAGCTCGATCGAACAAATTACAGGCGTGGATGTGTCCTTTCGGGTATTGGAAATTGCCAGGGAACGTTTGCAAATCGATCGATTGTCTCCCGCACAGCAATCTCGCATTCAACTAATTCAAAGTTCGCTAATTTATCGGGACAGTCGCTTGACTGGTTTTGATGCGGCGGCGGTAATTGAAGTGATCGAACATCTGGATTTAGAACGGTTAGCTGCTTTTGAGCGGGTTTTGTTTGAATTTATCCGACCCAAAAGTGCGATCGTCACAACTCCAAATATTGAATATAATGTTCGGTTTGAAAACTTGCCGGCGGGCAAATTTCGCCACCGGGATCACCGCTTTGAGTGGACAAGGGCCGAATTTCAAACTTGGGCGAATGGGGTTGCCGAACGGTTTGGCTGTGGGGTAGAGTTTCGTTGTGTGGGAACCGAAGATTTAGAAGTAGGTTCGCCTACACAAATGGCAATATTCGAGATGTAAAATCTATTAGACCTCTTGCGAAAGTCTCAGGCGAGCGCTAATTTGTCTTCAAATAAAGTTCATAATTATAAATACCAGCAATTAAATTAAATCTTAATCCGAAGCGTCTTCTTCGATTCCGATATCTTGAT
>Ga0247770_1000181_pt1 | contig 58290 bp, 53 predicted proteins | sample UWRJL136409B6_FD_179943 | JGI IMG/M metagenome (GOLD analysis project Ga0247770, IMG submission 179943) | Plant litter microbial communities from Arlington Agricultural Research Station in Wisconsin, United States - UWRJ-L136-409B-6 | ecosystem: Environmental > Terrestrial > Plant litter >...
TAAATAATCGAATTAAGTTGATTATGCGACAAGGATATGGCTTTTCTAATTTTGACAATTTTCGAGCTCGTGTATTAGCTTGCTTTTCTAATTAGATAAAAATATCACCGTAAGTTCCAGAGAGCCGCTAATTCTAAGCGTTTCCTTAATATATCCGTAGGTGACAGGATTAAAATCTAAAAGCTTCATTACTAACTCATCTACAGTCGTATAAGGATTTAATTCATAGATTTTATCATCACAAGCCGCTAGATTGTTTGCCATTTCCCTCCGCAACCAGGCTGCATTTTCAATAGCTGTTTGAGTCAGGTCTTTAAGTCTAGGATAAATTGAAATCTCTGCTTTTTTAGAATAGCCTATAAAATAACCTTCGTCTTCCAAATAATCAATAACATTCTGGGATTTAGGGAAAGCAGTTCGATTCTGTTCATAATGCAATAAAATCCAATGTTCAAAAGCAATACTTGAAAACGCTAGCTTAATACCGTGTTTATCTGCATCGTCAAATGCTTTTTCATGTTTGGTATAACCATCTTTATCAAAAACTGCCCAAACTTCGTCATAATTTTTTCTTTCTTTTTTGGCTTCTTTGACCAGATTCACCGCATCTGTTTTAATAGATTCACCTTCTTTTTTTGAGGCTTTTATTTGGTCTTCTTCACTTGGATAAACTTTGATGGCATATTTTTCAAATACATCAGGTTGCTCACGAATCGCCTCAAAGTAATTCGGTTCCGTATTAGTTCCTTCACATACTATGTAGATTGACTGCTTTAACTGTCTTGATTTTATTTTTGTTTTTCTACTCATCGCCATAAATAAATTCAACTTCTTTAATATTAGGTTGACCACCAAATTTACCTTGCATATACCATAGGTCAAAAGGTTCATCACCTTTTACCTTATCAAAGTCTTGGGCCGAAAAGAGTTGGGTTTCACCATATTTATTTTTTTCGGTAAACCAGATTTGATCTTTTCTCAATAATTCTTTATCTAGTAGAGTGGTTTCATGGCTGGCAAAAATTAGCTGGGCATTACGGGGATTAGTTAACGGATGGTGAAATAACTTAATTAAGAACTTACACAGTTTAGGATGTAAACTATTATCTAATTCATCAATAACTAGAATATCACCTCTATTTAATATCAATAACATTAGAGCGCCCAGACCGTAAAGTGTAATAGTTCCTATTGATTCTTTTTGGAAAAAAGGAAAGTTAGCTTCTTCACCTTCTAACAAGCCATCTCGAGTTTTATGGACGGCAAACAATTCATACTTATTGTCACGCATAATAATTTTTTTAAGTTCCTCGGGCACCTCATCATCAAATTTAAAATCAACATCTTTTTCTTCGGTTTTAATTTGCTCGATATGAGTATCGGCTATTCTGATGAGTTTATCTAACTTTCTTTTTAGCTTTTCATCTTTTTGCAATTCTTGATTAAAATGACGTACTAAAGAACTCCTCATACGAGTATCATTTGCTTCTAAAAAAGCATAGGTTTTTAAGTATTCATAAATTTTTTGCATTTGTTCATGTTCTTCACGAGCAACTTTTGATAAATAAGGATATTTAGTTAAGGCTTTGCTTGAAAACAATCGCTTGTCTTCAAAATAAGCACCGCGCTTGACCTCGTTTTTTGTACGAATAAATAAGTTGGCGGGTCTTTTATTTGGATAATAATCTAGCTGTTCGTGATGAACTTCTCGACTGTCAAAAGCAATTTGATACTCATAGATAATTCCTTCAATAATAAAACTAAGCTTGAAGCTTGAAGGCTGGCTTAAACACGACTTCTCTAACCCGAATGGTTCGTAATAAGGAATATTGTCATCCACATCAATAGTGAGAGTATGAATATAGGAGAGCAGTGTATTCAAAGCCTTGAGAATATTTGACTTGCCAGAAGCATTGGCTCCATAGATCGCCGCAGAGTTAAGCAAGCGCAGTTTATTACCTTCGATCGGCACAAAAGTATTGTCATTCTTCCGGGTGGAAGAGTCGGCAATCATGCTTAATGTTTGCTCTTCTTTAATTGACCTAAAGTTACTGACTGAAAATTCAATTAACATAAAGTAACTCCACTTTTAATGCGATAGACTTAGCCAATATATGCCGATAAAATAGATAGAGAAATACCTCATAATGATAACTCTTGACGGAGGTTACAAGATATTATAGAGGTATATGAAATTTTGTAAGGCGACGAGGCTACTCAAAATGACGATCGCCTACCTTTGAGTGACTGTTGTCCACCTATATGTCACAATAAACAAGCAATTATTATATTTTGAGTTATCCTGTGAGTCCTACTGCCGAAGTCAGCAATAACCTGAATGCGGGCGTTCTACCAACCGTTACCGCTACCCCAGCCCGCCGCCCTGTTTTTCCCTTCACTGCAATTGTTGGCCAGGAGGAGATGAAACTGGCGCTGCTGTTGAATGTCATCGATCCGAAAATTGGCGGGGTGATGATTATGGGCGATCGAGGTACTGGTAAATCTACCACAATCCGGGCCCTCACTGACTTGCTGCCGGAAATTGAGGTGGTGGCTGACGATCCTTTTAACAGTCATCCCAGCGATCCAGATTTGATGAGTGACGAGGTGCGCGATCGCAGTTTATCTCAAACTGAGATTAAAATCGCCCGCAAGAAAGTCCAAATGGTAGATTTACCTTTGGGCGCTACCGAAGACCGAGTTTGCGGTACGATCGACATCGAGAAAGCTTTGTCGGAAGGAGTTAAAGCTTTTGAACCCGGTCTTTTAGCTAAAGCTAACCGCGGCATTCTGTACGTTGATGAAGTCAATTTGCTCGACGATCATTTAGTCGATGTTTTGCTCGACTCGGCCGCCAGCGGTTGGAATACTGTTGAAAGAGAAGGCATTTCGATCCGCCACCCGGCTAAGTTTATTTTAATCGGTTCCGGGAATCCAGAAGAAGGAGAATTGCGGCCGCAGTTGCTCGACAGATTCGGGATGCACGCAGAAATTCGGACTGTAAAAGACCCGAATTTAAGAGTGGAAATTGTCGAACAGCGATCAAGTTTTGACCAAAATCCGCCGGAGTTTCTCGCGAAATATCAGCACGAACAAGATGATATGCAGCAGAAGTTGGTGGAGGCTCAGGAAAGGTTGAAATCGGTAACTATCGATCGAGAGTTGCGGGTAAAAATCTCCCAAGTTTGCGCGGAATTGGACGTAGACGGGCTGCGGGGCGATTTGGTGACGAATCGGGCTGCGAAAGCTTTCACGGCTTTGGAATGCCGCACAGAGGTGACTGTGGACGATATTCGCCGGGTGATGACTCTGTGTTTGCGGCACCGGTTGCGGAAAGACCCGCTAGAATCAATAGATTCGGGGTATAAAGTGACTAAAGTGTTCGATCGGGTATTCGGTCTAGAATCAACTGAGGGGTAATTGGTAATTGGTAATTGGTAATGGGTAATTTGTGGTGATGAAGCCTTCCCCAAATTTTCATACCTTATTTCCATTCCCAATTACTAATTCTGGCAATGGAAAAACGAATTTTAGGATTAGATCCCGGCTTAGCAAATCTTGGCTACGGGGCAATTAGTTGTCAAATTGTCCCCGGCAAACAAGATAAAAACAGCGTTTCCCTGATTGATTGCGGCGTCATACAAACAACGCCAAAACAGGAAATGGGACAGCGGTTGAAAACTATTTACGACGATTTGCACGAGGTAATTGAACAGATTAAACCCGATCTAGCAATTGCGGAAAAACTGTTCTTTTACAAGATGGGAAATACGATACTTGTAGCGCAAGCGCGGGGCGTTTTGACGCTAGTATTGGCGCAGTGTGGAGTGCCGCTATTCGAGTTTACGCCGGCTCAAATTAAGCAAGCTTTGACCGGCCGCGGTAATGCGGATAAATCTGAAGTGCAAGAGGCCGTGGCGCGGGAGTTGGAGTTGGGTTACATTCCGAAACCCGACGATGCGGCGGATGCTTTAGCGGTGGCTTTGACTGGTTGGTACGATGATGATATTTGTCCGAAGAAAATAGAGTTAGAAACAGGAAAAATTTGAGGCAATATCAAATCATCGGCAAATTAAGAACAAATCCGGGCAAGACATCTTCTCCCGATAAACTCACAGGAAATTGTACAATTTCTACTTCGCGAGAAGGGCGATAAATTTCTACTTGTTCGTCTTGAGGATTAATTAACCAACCCAAGCGTAAACCGCTGTTTAGATACTCCTGCATTTTCTCCTGAAGCGGCCGCAGGGAATCTGTGCGCGTGCGCAATTCTATGACAAAATCAGGACAGATTGGCGGAAATTTTTCTTGTTCTTCTGTTGTTAAAGCAGACCATCTTTCTAAGCTAACCCAAGCCGCGTCTGGAGATCGATCGCCATTATTAGGCAAGCGAAAAATTGTGGAAGAACTAAACACTCTCCCTAGCTGCGTTTGTTGATTCCACATCCAAACCAAGCCAATTAAATCGGCTTCTCGATTGCCGCTGACTCCGCCTACGGGTGACATAATGATAATTTCTCCTTTAGCAGTCCGTTCAAATTGCCAATCTCGATTCATCTGGCATAAACGGTAAAACTGTTCGTCTGTTAGTTCGACCGTATCTAAGTTTAAAGTAACGGTTGTCATTTTATTACCTCTCTTCTCTTCTCCTCTCTTCACTCCACGTCGGCGGACTTCGTTTGACAAGAAGCGATTTCTATCGCGGATTTATCTAAAATCGCTAATCTATTTTAGCGCCATTTTTTGCCGATCGCGATTAGGGCGATCGCACTCAACGGAGGATCTCGCATCTTCAAATCTGCCTAAATTACCCAGTGTAACGCCCCGACTTTACCAAACCACGTGATAATCTGGTTTGATTTCTAAGGCTTTGTCTAAAGATGCGATCGCGCCTTCAAAATTCCCTAAATTATACTGCTCTTTTCCTCGCTTTTTCCATTCCTCAGCCTCTCAATCGACAACCTCATCCTCCTCAACCGAAGATAGCGGAAACTCAACCAAAATCTCCCTACCAACATTCCCCGCACACTCTGCCAATTCCCCGATCGCAACTCTACCCAACAACTCCAACCTGCGCGCCAATTCCTGAAGCGATACCACTGCATCCCTAGGGGCGGTGTCCCCGTGCGCGCCCTCCAACAATCGATCGCCAAACCTCCGCAACCAAGCCACCAAATCACCATTTTTAATGCGTTTTGCGAGTAAGAATTCCGCAACATCCCCTTTTCCCCAGCCCTCATTCACCCCTTCGAGAAGTTCCAGAACTTCGCCTCGTATTCCGCATCAGTCAAAGTTGGAGGGACCCCCCTGAGTCCCCCCTTAGTAAGGGGGGAAGCAAGATTTGTTTCCTCTTGTTCCCCCCCCTTACCAAGGGGGGGCCAGGGGGGGTTAAAATCCTGGGAAAAAGTGCGGAACACCCGCTGAATTAATTGTTTGAGGAATCGCCAGATTTTATCCAACATTGGTGAGATTTTGAGGCGCTTGGTTTTTTTGATTGTAGCAACAATTGCCGGGATTCGTCGTCAGTCCGATCGTCCGCCAGAAGTTGAAAAGGCGATCGGGATTTGTCGTTAGTCCCATAGTCCGCCAGGGGTTGAAACCCCTGTCTCATAGCGAAAGTCCTCTTTAAGAGGACTAAAGAGGTACAAAATGTTAATCAATATTCAGATCCCAAGTCCGCCAGGGGTTGAAACCCCTGTCTCATAGCGAAAGTTTTCTTAAAGAGGACTAAAGAGGTGCAATATGTGAATCAAAAATGACATTTTGCGACATTTTTAATTAACCTTGGAATCCTTCTCCTTAGCCCTCTTTAGAGGACTTCAGCTATGAGACGGGGGTTTCAACCCTCGTCGGACTTCGCAACGTGATATTTTAATCGCCCAATCCCAATCCCAAACAAAAAAATGCTATAATGTCAACTTTAATTGCTAAACTTATCCCACCAGCAGAAAACACAGGAAAATAATATGGTGATTATTACCTCACAACAAATTGCCCAATTTCGCTCGCAATTAGCCGAATATCCCGAAGCCCTAAAAGCCCTAGACGCAATCGAAGATTGCGAAGGAAACATCGAAGATGCAGCGATATCTCTAGCAATTCAAGCCGGACAAGAACCGAATATATCAGAAAATTGGTTAGATGGATTGGCTAAAAGATGCCGCGTTGCTATCTGCAAATCTGAGGTTAAAGAAGAGTTGACAAACGGAGAATTGAATGCAGCATTTAGAGATTTAGTGGCAGCAAAAATTTGCCCCGATATTTTGGTGACTTCGGTGATTATTTATGTATTTAAAACTGGGGTGAATGAGTTTTGTGAACCTCTCGAATATCAACTGTAAAGCCATCGATGCCTTTAAAAAATACGTGAAGCGAAGCTATCCCGAAGGGTAGGGAATCGCCCCGATTTCTCAAAACATGATACAACGAGGCGATCGCACTTTTTCTCTACCCCTGTGCACTAATGTACCCAGTCGGCATCAAATCCGGCGACAAACCCAAAGATTTCCCCAGCAAACGAGCAAGTTGCACTAAAAAATTAGCAGTATCTTCGTCACCTGCGCGGGCCATTGAAGCCGATATCTCGATTAGCATTTGCACAAATCCCGCATCAATTAAATCGGAACAAAAACTCAAAACCTCTGGTTCTTGACCGTTGGGACAGCTAAGCACTCGCTCGATTAAGTTCAAATAAGCCTCTTGGCGTTCTGGATTCATTTGGGGAGGATCTGTACAGTAAATAATTTATTATTACGTTTAACTCAGTCCTGTCAATCAGGCGATCGAATGCGCCAGCCCCGTCTTTCCTCTAGAAACTCCATTCAGTCGGGAATAGACAGAAGCTTAAAGAAAATCTTAAGTTTCTCAATGCTAGTTTAGTCGAGGTAATGTGCGCCGAGGTGCACCCTAGGATTGGAGGTAAGGTGCGCCCATAAACACCCTACGATTCAAGGGAATTAAGAATATACAAAATGAAAATAGGAATATTTTTAGGGAATCTAGGAAATCCCGCCATCTACTATCCCAAACTAGCCAAAATCACCGGCGGAGTCACAGCCAGTATTTTTCTGTGCCAATTATTGCAATGGCAAGCACAACATTCCTACTCCGGCGAATGGGTGAAAACTAACAGCACAGAAATAGAAAAAGCCACTGGTTTAAATCAGGAAGAACAAGAATTAGCGAGACAGCAACTTAAAGTGCGATCGCTCCTCAAAGAAAAATTAACAAATCCCAACACGGACACCCTAGAACTCTGGGCCGATATTGACGCTTTCGAGGAAAAACTAAATAACTTTTGCACCCCAAATCCTGGCGATATTCTCACACAGAAGAGCCGCGAAAACAACAATCACCCAGTAGAAATATTCCCCGAAACATCACCCCCAAATCATGCAGTTAAAATCGACAAATATTTTGGGCAACCTCGCCAGCAAATAGCCATTTCTGTCACCCCGAATTACCGATTTAGCGGCCCTTGGAGTTCCCAAGAAGAACTGCATAACTTTCAGCGAGCCTTAGAAGAATATGCCAAAGAACGTAATTTATGGTTTGGCAATCCTTCTGGATGGGCATTTCAAGTTATTGACAGCATGACAAAAGGCTTAACCTCGGCTTTTTGGGAGGAATTTATCAAGGGCATCCCGTTAGGAGAAAGTCAGAAAGTCCAGCGGGATTGGGAAATCGAGCCAGAAGTGCCTTATCCTGCTTTTGAAGAGGAGCGAATTCAGTATTACGTCCACAAAGGAGAACCGCTAGAAGCAGCAGTATCTAAAGCCCGTGCTGACTTGAGAAACCCGGTTTTGGGCAAGGATTTGTGGGAGGGATTTTTGCGAAAGTGCGATCGCCTTGCCGATGATGCACTCAAAGCAAAACAGCAGGGCGTTGACACACCATATCTGCCGTCTTCCTTCAACGAAAAACCGCAAATCACCAAGGATAGCGTTATGCGGAAGTTAGGGGCGATCGCGCCGCAATTAGCCCTCAATCAATCCACATCTGACCAGATTCCAGCACTGCCGAAACCTGCTGAAACAGCATCGCCAACTCCCGCGGAAATTCCCAGTATTTCCTCTTTGCAAAAAGCTTACCAAACTCCTCTAGGTCGAAGTATAGTAGAAAAACAAATAGCTGCAAATCCAGACTGGGGGTACGAAATAGTAGACGGTGAAATAGTCGAATCCATCCCTTTTTAGGAGGCTGATATGAAAGGAATTAGCGATATCAATCCGCTGGGAGAAGAGCGACCAAATCCTTCAGAGCAAGAGAGAAAAAAACTGCGGCGGGAAAGGTTGCAGCGAGAAAGAGATGAAGGATATCAAAAGTTAGTTGAACTCTGCAATTTTGGCGAATATGACATGGCCCAGCAGTTGGCAAATCGCCATTTTAATTGGCGTTATGAAGTAGTTGATGGGATTGTGATGGAAAGGATAAATTAGGTTTGTAGTAAGGACTTTAGTCCTTAAGGCTAAGATTGAAAGGACTAAAGTCTTTACTACAAACCTATATTTGAATTAGGGTTATGTTAGAATCATAATTAAAACTTAAATAACTATTAAACATGACAACAATTATTAACGCAAAAAATATAACGCTCGGTGAAGTAAGTCAATTTTTGAAATTCCAAGAGCAGCTTAATAATGACACGTACACAAATTTTTTATCCTTAGAATCCTTAACAGAGATAGAACAGTTAGAACTCGCCCAAATCCGCAACGATTTTCGCGAATACCTCTCAGTGGAAAGAGTCTCTGAAGGACTGGTACAGGCTTTAACTACGTTTCCCTTAATGCGATTGGCTGGCTCCTACCGCCGCCCAATCAAGATGAGTCTAGAACAAGACATTGCTAAAATAACTATAGAAGATGAAGACACAACGATTACAGGCAGATTTGACATTTTAGCAATCAATAAAGAGAAACAAATTGCCGCTGATATACAATTTTGGATTTTAGTAATAGAATCTAAAAATAGTCTAATTGCTCCCCGCGCTGGTTTGCCCCAACTTCTAACTTACGCCTCTAAAAGTTTAGAATATCAAGAGTCTGTTTGGGGATTTGCAACTAGCGGAGAGTTTTATCAGTTTGTCAATATCCGCAGAGGAAATCCCCCAACCTATCAGCTAATGCCCTTTCTGACTTTGATGGAGCCTGAACCTTCAATTTTGTTGCTGCAAGTTTTAAAAGCTATTTGCAAACTATAGCAAACGGAAGAAGAAGGACTTGCATTCCTTACTACGAACCTCAAAAAAGAGGCTGGGAATATTCCCAGCCTCAAATCTTATACCAAATCTCCCTTTATTTATTCAGTCTCGCATTGCGCGGACGAAAGTTTGTGTGCTCGCGTTGCTAGCGATTTCAATCGCCTCCTTCATAAAGGGGGTAACTTTTTAGTAGCCTCTGGTGTTAGGCTTGTGCACGATGAAGCTCAGCACTTGGCATTGCTTCACGTTGTCAAAACCCATGACGCGGATGTAGCAACTAGGATTTTCTTGACGGCAACTTTGAACTTCAGCCATGATTTCTTGGACGCTGCGAGCACCAAACAAAGGCAACTTCCACAAAGTCCAATAGCGCATTTCAGCAGCAGAGGTTTCGTTGAATTCTACGCCGGGAATGTAGCCTTGATCCAGGATGTACTGGAGTTGCTTAGCAATTTGCGCGTCTGTCAGCGGGGGCAAATAGGACAGAGTTTCGTAACGACGCTCTTTAGGTAAAGTCTTCATTTTTTGTATCTCTAAGGTGTGTGTTCGATCGCACTTATCGATCGATTAACTCGACAAATTATCCAGATTCGGTTCAGAATCTATTGATGTTTCAGGATTACTGCTAGAAACAGACCAATTAAGTTGCGTAATTCGCTCTAAATGCTGGCGTCTGTGTTCCATATTCGCCTGTTGAATGCCAGTAGAAACCATTTCTGGCAAATATTCTGTCACATCGTGAGCCATATACTCTCGCACAGTCATGATCCGAAATCCTAAATCTTGATTTTCTCTCAGCAACTCTTGAATGTAAGCTTCTCCATCTTGGATTTTGCCCTTCGTGGAAAACTCGTTCAACCAGATTGCCAGAGCAGGATTGGTTTCGCTCAACTGAGCGACCACAATCCGCACGGATTGATAGGTTAGGTAACTTGCCAGCACCTTAGCGGTGTCTTTCGCAACTTGTTTGAGATCCATTTTTGACCCCAGCTCCCTCAAATTTTAGATTTTGGATTTTAGATTTTTGATGCAAACTTACAAGTAAATCTTCTTCAAAGATAAAGACTTCCCAGCAAGTTTGCGACCTCAAACCTAAAATCTCAAACCCAAAATCATCAAACGGTATCCATTGCCTCGAACTCAAACTTGATTTCTTTCCAGAGTTCGCAAGCAACAGCCAGTTCTGGGCTCCACTTACAAGCTTCGCGAATAATGTCTCCGCCTTCGCGCATCAAGTTGCGGCCTTCGTTGCGAGCTTGGACGCAAGCTTCCAAAGCAACGCGGTTAGCAGTTGCACCAGGTGCGTTACCCCAAGGGTGGCCCAAGGTGCCGCCGCCGAACTGCAAGCAGGAGTCGTCGCCGAAGATTTCCACCAAAGCCGGCATGTGCCAGATGTGGATACCACCAGATGCAACCGGCATGACACCGGGCATGGAGGCCCAATCTTGGGTGAAGTAAATACCGCGGCTGCGGTCTTCTTCGATGTGGTCTTCGCGCATCAAGTCTACGAAGCCCATCGTGATGCCTTTTTCGCCTTCGAGTTTGCCCACAACTGTACCGGAGTGCAGGTGGTCGCCACCGGACATCCGCAAGCACTTGGCAAGCACGCGGAAGTGGATACCGTGGTTTTTCTGACGGTCAATCACGGCGTGCATAGCGCGGTGAATGTGCAACAAGATACCGTTGCGGCGGCACCATTTGGCCAAGGTGGTGTTAGCAGTGAAACCACCGGTCAGGTAGTCGTGCATGATGATGGGGGTTTTGATTTCCTTAGCGAACTCAGCCCGCTCCATCATTTCTTCGCAGGTGGGGGCAGTTACGTTGAGGTAGTGACCCTTGACTTCGCCTGTTTCTGCTTGGGCTTTTTCAATAGCTTCTTGAACGAACAGGAAGCGATCGCGCCAGCGCATGAACGGTTGCGAGTTGATGTTTTCGTCGTCTTTGGTGAAGTCCAAACCGCCGCGCAGAACTTCGTAAACGGCACGGCCGTAGTTCTTAGCAGACAGACCCAATTTGGGTTTAATTGTACAGCCGAGCAAAGGACGACCGTACTTGTTCAATTTGTCCCGCTCAACGGTAATACCGTGAGGAGGGCCTTGGAACGTTTTCAGGTAAGCAATGGGAATCCGCAAGTCTTCCAACCGCAGAGCGCGCAAAGCTTTGAAACCAAACACGTTACCGACCAAAGAGGTCAGCAAGTTGGTCACGGAACCTTCTTCAAACAAATCCAAAGGATAGGCAATGAAGCAGATGTATTGGTTGTCTTCACCGGGAACTGGTTCGATGTCGTAGCAGCGACCTTTGTAGCGGTCGAGGTCGGTCAGGAGGTCTGTCCAAACTGTCGTCCATGTACCTGTGGAAGATTCAGCAGCTACAGCAGCGCCTGCTTCTTCTGGGGGAACTCCCGGCTGCGGTGTTACCCGGAAAGCCGCCAAAACATCTGTATCCTTTGGGGTGTAATCCGGCGTGTAATACGTTAGTTTATAGTCTTGAACTCCGGCTTTATACCCAGCCTTTGACTGAGTTTGAGTTTGCGCGTAAGCCATATCTCGCTTCCTAGTATTCGCTTAATTTTTTTGCCCGATCGCGGGCTGTTAAAAATATATCAACAAACTGGCGCTCTCAAATTTTAATATTCTTTTTATCATCATAAGTATTGTTTATTTGGCTTTACATTCCGAAAATATTTGTAACATATCTTATAAGATGTAAGCGACGAAGGATGCAGGAGGAAAGGCTGGGGATCGCAGAGCCGGGGCGGGAATTTTGATCGAGCGAAATATATTGTAGAGCGAGCCGAACAGCGGATAGATAGGGTTTATGTAAAGAATTTAATACTTAAAAATCAGAATTGGTAATTGGTAATGGGGCATGGGGAATTAGTTAGAAATACCTAAAATTGTGGTGGGGAGTTGAGAGCGATCGCCCGATCGATCTCAACAGCCATTCAGTATGTAACAATCTAAAATCCCAAATCTAAAATCCCGTGAATCTGAGACCGCTAACTCAAAAATCGGCAGGATACCACATAATATGGACAGGGCTTGTGCAGCAAGAACAAGCTCGTTTCTCAAACCAAATCCGTCGTTACAGCAATTTAACCTCGCTGAAAACCTGGTTTCTGCCTTAACTGCGCGTAAGTCTAGTATGGATATTTAGCCCCATTCTTACTCTGGTTGTGCCTCACCCCCCTTCAAAAGCCGTTCACTGCATCAATCCAGATTGCCCAAGGCCCTACCCTCAGACTTGGGGCAACAATTTTTGTCATAGTTGCGGGGCTCCCCTGCGGCTAAAAAATCGCTACGTGCCTCTACAAAGCCTCGGTTCCGGGGGGTTTGCAGCGATTTTCACAGTTTGGGACACAGAAAATGAAACCGAGCGCGTCCTGAAAGTGTTGCTCGAAACCGCCCCGAAAGCGCTGAAACTGTTCGAGCAAGAAGCTTGGGTTTTGGCACTTTTGCGGCACCCAGGCGTCCCTAGAGTCGATCCTGACGGTTATTTTCACGTCCAAACGCAAAATTTTGCAGGCGGCGAGGGAAATGCTGCGGCGAGGCGGCTGCCTTGTTTGGTAATGGAAAAGATTCACGGCAAAACTTTAGAAGAGGTTCTCGACGAGCACCCTCAGGGGTGTCCGCAGGAATGGGTGTTTAGTTGGCTGAGTCAAGCTGTGGAAATTTTAGAGGAGTTGCACAGGTGTCAGATTATTCACCGCGACATTAAACCCTCAAATTTGATGCTGCGAGACCCGGAATCGCCCCAAGTATTGCTGAGCAAGGGTTTGGGCGGACTGCAATTGGTGGCGATCGACTTTGGGGGAGTTAAACAGATGGGCACTGTCGAATCCGTGGGGAAAGATTCTCGGAGTTCGACGCGCTTGATTTCGCCCGGGTACAGTCCGCCGGAACAAATTGCGGGCGGCGGTGTGGTGCCGGCGACGGATTTTTATGCCCTCGGGCGGACTTGCATTCATTTGCTGACGGGGAAGTATCCGGCGGAAATTGAAGATCCGATGACGGGTGAGTTGCGGTGGCGCCACATTGTATCTGTGAGCCCGGCTTTGGCGAATTTGTTGGACGATATGGTGCGATCGAATGTGCAGCAGCGTCCGGCGACGGCCCTTGATGTTCGGGCGCGTTTGCAGGAGATTTATGCTAGAAGTAAGGGCAAAATCGCCATCGCCCCTGCAGGTCAAGCAGTTGTGGAATTCTGCCGACAAGTAGTGGTGGGCGGGGCGCAAAAAACTGCAAGTTTGATGGTTTTGCTGTTCGGCGCGATCGCCCAAATGGTGGTAGCTTCTCTGGATACCGGCTGGGAAATGCTGCTGGGTGGGGTTGGTGGAAGTGCGGGGGCGATCGGCGGTTTGGTTTTGGGCTATGCTTCGCCTATTGGCCAGGAAGTTGCCCGTTTTCTGAATGAAGGTTTGCAGCAATTAATTCCTAACATGACTTTCGCTGTCGGGCCCGAAGTGCTGCTGTTTGGGTTTGCGGGGTTCGGAACTGCGATCGGTTTGACGGATGCGGGGAGTTTTCGGCAGCAAAAACAGTATTGGCTGTCTGGATTAATGGGAGCTCAGGGCTATTTGTTGGCGGGCTTGTGTTGGATGGAAGCAACAGCTTCTAGTGGCGTGCAGGGGATTATTTTGGGAGCTTTTGCGATCGCCTCTCTGACTGTGGGAATGGGTTTGCGCAGCCATCAATTAGTTCACGCTTTAGTTGTGGCTGTTTCCTCTACGGCAATGTTTATGTTTTTGAATGCTTGGAACATTTTTCCGGGGAGTTTCTTGGGGATTTTGTCACTGTCTAACGCTAGCTTTGGCTGGCTGCAAGTTTGGGGTTCTATTGTGTTTTTTGGTTTGTTGGGAAGTGCGATCGGGTTTTGTTTGGGAGTGAGTCATTATTTGGTTGTGCCTTTGTTGCGGTGGTTGGGATGGCGGTAGAAATAAATACCAAATCTGTATGCTAATCAAGTCATTATCACTTAAGCCCGTCTCAAAAATTTTAATGGTTTGTTCTCTGGCGATCGCCCTTGTACTCGGTGGACCCAATCTAGCCAAAGCCGAATCGCGCGATCGAGCCGTTGATAGATTAACGGATTTCTTGTTCTACAAGGTTAATCCTGAACTCAACAATCGCAAACTGCAAGCGGGCGATCGCGACTATATCCTTGAATGGCAGAGATTACGCGCAGAAATCGATCCGCGAGTTAAGTCAGTACAAGAAGTCTGCTATTCTCCCGAACCAGGAGATACAGGATGGGAATTCACTCCAATTAACGGGCAAACATACGAGCAAACCTACGATCGCCTTGCAGATATAATTTTTTATAGCCGTCATCCTCAAATGACAGGGCAGCCAATTAGTATAGGTGATCAAGCCAGCAGCAATGAATGGTTAGCAATTCGACGCGAAATGTTTATTTCTAATTGTGGACTGTGAGACTCGCTCGCCTTACACCGCAGCATTTATCGAAGATAACTCCTAGAGTAGAGGTCATCTCTACACAACTCTGTAAAAAGAAAGGTTTTTAACCGATGAGTATGAAAAGTTGGATATGCGATCGCACTCTTGTTACAACCAGAATTCTTGCAGCCTTGCTTGGACTAATAGCAATTGGATATACCAGTCTTGCCGGTGCTGCCCCACAGCAACAAATTCCTAGCATAAATAGTGCAAAACTCCATATAGGAAGTAAAAAAAAATACATCAATAATTCCGATAAAAATTCAACAATCGTTGCTTTAAGTGAAAAGGTTCAAGTCAGCCTTGAAACTTCTGTAAATGCGCCTGGAAAAATACCTCTTCAACAAGGTATGCCATACAAAGAGGCGCGTCAAATCCTGATTCAACAACGGTGGCAGCCAAGCTTACAGGGTCAACCTAACCTCAGAGATCGTTCGGTTAAAGAGCTATTTGATTTAGGATATAAAGAGATTAAGGATTGTTCTGGTACAGGAGAGGGGCCTTGTCGTTTTGAGTTTATCAATAAACAAGGAGAACTGCTAGTTATAGTCGCTACGACAAGAGGTTCTGAAAATACAAAACGTTTTGTGAAGAATTGGTGGATTGAGAAAAAGACAGATAGTAATCAACAAAACTCGTCATCAAACATAATTCAAGAAGGCCGTTATTGGTTGGGAGGTACGGCTCAGGGTTTAGAGGTCAAGGGAAAACAATATCGATATTATGACGAGTCTAATATCGACCGACCATGGAAACCTCTATCTGAGTTACAATATATCACAAAAGGCGTTGTGTTTGATGGAAAAAATTATTGGTGTTTATCTACGCTCGCACCTAAAACAGGAGGACTTTCTTGTTCTAATAATGGATGGTAACATAAGATATCTCACCCGCTATATCGGGGAAATTAATAATTTTTATGGGGTTTAATCGTGCTAATTAAATCACTTTCAATTAGGTCAAGATCGAATTTTTTAGGGGTGTGTGCGTTAGCTATAGCCCTTGTACTCGGTGGTTCCAATCTAGACAGTGCTAGAACACAGTATTATGAATCACGAACTCAAGCCGTGGATAGGTTTACGGATTGGTTTTTTTATACAGTGAATCCTCAATTAGGAGGTCGCAAATTGCGATCTGACGATTCTTCTGCCTACATCCGCGAATGGAATGCTATTCGTAATACAGTCGATCGAGAAATGATTACTACACAAGGAGATTGCGTCGGTGATGCTTTCTGGGACTTCGATTATCGTTCTCATGGGCGATCGCTCGATCGGATTGCAGATACAATTTGGGATATCCGCGATCCATCGGGCGACAAAACTCGTGCAGATATTTCTAAACAAGAATGGCAGAAGCTTCGTAACTCAATAATTAGAGAGCATTTTTGCTATTAATTTGCCATATTTTTCAATCCAACTTAAACAATAAATAACAACAGCGCTCTCAGTTACAAATATTGTTAAAATATAGAATATGCACCCTGAATCGTATATAACTTTGCTAAAAAGCAACGTAAACATTCTATAGCAAAACAAAAGGATAAAATAATGGGCAGAGTCACCGCAACAATAACCGTCACCAATCACATTGATGAAATTCTGGGAGAAAGAGGGTTCATCCCCGCAGAGCAAATACGCTCTATCACCCTCGATAACGTCTTAGTCGATACAGGCGCAACTCGACTCTGCTTACCAGCAGATATTATCAGTCAATTGGGTTTGCCAATGCTAGGTGAAATCGACGGACATACGGCAATAGGAACCAGAAAATTTCGTCTATTCAAAGATGTCACTCTTGCCGTAGCTGGACGAGAAGGCAGGTATGATTGTGTAGAAATTCCTGCAGGAGAAGAACCTTTACTCGGCTTAATTCCCCTCGAAGATTTGGGTTTAGAACCGGACTTGAAAAATCAGCGGTTGATTGTTTTGCCAGCAGAAGGAAACCAAAGTTATATTAGGGTGTAAAATTCCTAGGGTTTTTGCCATAAATACACTGCCCATTGTCTTTTAGTATCGCGTTGCGCGGACTGAGCATGAGGGGGGCGGGTTTACTATATACTTAGTTTTAAACATAGATGGTTGGTAAAATCCGCCCCTAGGAGAGGGCAAATTATATAGCGCAAATTATACAAGGACGAATCAACCGGATTTGATATCATAAGTAATACCCAGAAATAATATTATATTTTTGTACTAAAATGTCAGTCACTACTCATCAATTAATTCAGTGGAAACAACAACGGCGATTAATTGTCGCGCTGACAGCTTATGATTATGCGATCGCCCAACTCATCGATCAAGCAGGCGTAGATATCATCCTAGTCGGCGATTCCCTTGCCATGACAGTCTTAGGCTACGACACAACCCTACCGCTAACCCTCGATGAAATGCTGCACCACGCTAAAGCAGTGCGCCGCGGAGTTAAACAAGGATTAATTGTGGTCGATTTGCCGTTTTTGACCTACCAAGAAAGTCCCCAGCAAGCCATGCACTCAGCCGGGAGAGTTTTGAAAGAAACCGGCGCTCAAGCTGTAAAATTGGAAGGTGGATATCCAGCAATGGCCGCCACAGTTTCGCAGCTAACATCTGCCGGAATTCCGGTGATGGGACACGTCGGTTTAACTCCGCAGTCGGTACACCAACTCGGTTACAAAAAACAAGGAAAAACAGCCCCAGCAGCCGATCGCATCATAGCAGAGTCTATCGCCCTTCAAGAAGCAGGTGCCTTTGCGATCGTCTTAGAACACATTCCTGCAGACTTAGCCGCTCAAATTACCCAAAAATTAAGTATTCCCACCATTGGTATCGGCGCCGGGCCGCACTGCGACGGTCAAGTTTTAGTTACTTCCGATTTGTTGGGACTTTCTGAAAAACAGCCGCCTTTTGCGAAAGCTTACGCCAATTTGCGAGAAACAATTACCCAAGCTGTGAAAGATTATTCCGTCGAAGTTAGAGAAAGCAACTTTCCCGAATAGGTTCTTAGTGAGGACTTTCCTTCTTAAAAATGAGGAATAAAGCCCTCACTACCAACCTAATTTACACTTTCGGCTGACCCTCTTCTTCTTTATCCTTCTCCTGATCAACAGCTTCATCATCAGATTGACTTATGCCATCCTTAAAACTACGCAAGGTTTTCCCCAAGGCATTTCCTAACTCAGGAATCTTCTTGGGGCCGAAAATTAAAATAGCGACTACCGCAACAATGCCCATTTCGGGCAATCCCAGACCAAACATACAAAATCTCCTGTAAAACTTGCTCGATCGGCAAGTCGATCTGCTGATATCCTTAAAAGTATCTACCTTTTTTCGTGCATCGTGCAACAGTAGAATCAAGTTTTATTAAGCTATCGGCCGCTAAATAGGAATGTTAGAAATATCCCAGCCTTCTCTGCGCGACCAACAGCACCATCTCATCCGCGATTTAGCAGATCGGATGGAAGCAGTATGGCATCGCTATCTCGACCTCGAACCCTACCACCTGCCCGCTGAGTTGGGATACGTAGAAGGGCGCTTGGAAGGAGAAAAACTGATCATTGAAAACCGCTGCTATCAAACGCCCCAGTTCCGCAAAATACATCTCGAACTCGCTAAAGTCGGGCCACTGCTGGATATCCTGCACTGCGTGATGTTTCCCAGACCGAATTATGCTTTGCCGATGTTCGGTACGGATATAGTAGCAGGCAAAGGCCAAGTTAGCGCCGCGATCGCAGACCTTTCTCCCCTCAATCCCGATCGAACTTTGTCGGAAACCTACCGAACCCAACTGGAAAGTTTGCAGATCAACCAATTTTCTTGTCCCCGCCAAATTCCCGAATGGGGGGATATTTTCTCAGAATTTTGTCTGTTTGTGCGGCCAGAGTCTCTCGAAGAAGAAACCCGGTTTCTGGATATTGTTCAATCCTACGTTGAAATTCACTGCCAACAGGCAGTCGCTTGCCAACCAGTCTCTGCCGCCGAAGGATCGAAAATTCTAGACGCTCAAATTTACTACTGCACCCAGCAGCAGCAAAACGACAAAACCCGCCGCGTACTCGAAAAAGCTTTCGGTCAAGATTGGGCAGAACATTACATGAGCGAGGTGCTTTTTGATTTCCCCAAATAGCTTAAATGTGTTTACAATACTTCACAGTGGGTGGAAAAAACTTAATTAGGAAATCACCTACTTTATAAATTATGGGAAAGGAATCACGTGTCAAGGATAAATCATTTTTAAAACCCCCTGGGCGAGGAGTCATCGGTTTAGCGATCGCCGCTACTGTTATCACCACAGGAGTAGGTTTTTGGCAAGTAACTCAAATTAGAAAAGCCGAAGAGTTAAAGGCAGCGGCTGCAAGGGCTGCTGCAACTCCCGCCCCCACCCCCAGCGTTACCGCTTTGGGTAGGTTGACTCCAGAGGGGGAAGTGATCAAATTGTCAGCCCCTTCGACGTCGGAGGGAGCAAGAATTGAACTGTTGCAGGTGGAAGAGGGCGATAGAGTCAGTAAAGGACAAATCATAGCAGTTCTTGATACGCGCGATCGGTTCCAAGCAATCCTCCAACAAGCCGACAAAGAAGTCAAAGTCAAACAAGCAGAATTAGCGAAAATTCAAGCAGGCGCAAAAACAGGCGTTGTCGGCGCTCAAAAAGCAGAAGTTGCCAAGTTTGAAGCACAAGTGCAAAGAGAAACCGAAGGCGAAGCAGCGAATGTCGCCCGCTTAGAAGCTCAACTGCGAAGAGAAACCGAAGCCGAACAAGCTAACGTCGCCAAATTCGAGGCCGCGCTGCAAAGAGAAACCGAAGCCGAACAAGCTAATCTTACCAAATTGGAGGCCGGGCTCAAAAGAGAAACAGAGGTGCAGAAATCCAAATTGGCTAGGCTACAAGCTCAATTGCGCGGCGAAATTGCCTCTCAAAACGCTACAGTCGCTCGGCTAAAAGCCGAATTGAAAAACGCCGAAGCCGAGGAACGACGCAATAAAGAACTCTCAGAAACAGGCGCAATTTCTGCTTCCGCCTACGACACCAAACGGTTAGTAGTAGATACAGGCCGCCAGAGAGTCAAAGAAGCGCAAGCTATCTTAAATAAAACCGTACAAACTTTACAAGAGCAGATAGTTGAAACGCAAGCCACAGTCAAACAAAAATTAGAAACAGGCAAGCAAGAAATCAATCAATCGCGCGCCAATCTCAAACGCAAGCTAGAAACAGGCAGGGAGGAAATTAACCAAGCTAGAGCTACCTTAAATCAAAAGATAGAAACCGGTAGACAACAAATCAATCAAGCCGAAGCAATACTCAAACAAAAAGCAGAAACTGGCCAAGAACAAATCAATCAAGCCAAAGCAAATCTCGACCAAATTGCCGAAATCCGTCCCGAAGACGTGCAAGCCGCCCAAGCCGCCGTCGAAAGTGCGATCGCCACAAAACAAAAAGCTCAAGTAGACTTAAACTTAAGCTACGTCAAAGCACCCGTATCCGGCTACATCCTCAAAGTTCACACCCGACAAGGAGAACGCATCAAAACTGAAGACGGCATCGTAGAACTAGGTCGCACCGACCAAATGTATGCCGTAGCAGAAGTTTACGAAACCGACATCACAAAAGTGCGAAATGGCCAGCGCGCTACCGTCACCAGCCCCGTATTTGCAGGCACTTTGGAAGGAACAGTCGATCGCATCGGCAAACAAATCGGCAAAAAAGATGTCCTCAGTACAGACCCCGCAGCCGACACCGATGCTAGAGTTGTCGAAGTAAGAATTCGCCTCGATCAGGAATCGAGCAAGAAAGTTGCAGCCCTAACAAACTTGCAGGTTGAAGTCAAAATAAATATCTAAATTTTACGTTTACAGGACTTACGCATGGGGACTCAAGAAACCAGGTTTTTTACCCAGATTAAGGGTTTGAATCAAATATAAGGGTAAAAAAAACGTTTCTCAATACCCGTGCTTGAGTACTAAAATTATTCAATCCAAAACCCAAAATCTCAAATCTAAAATCGGATGATTATGGCAAAAATACCACTATCTTGGGCACAGTTAACCCACGAAAAAATGCGCTTAGTAATCGCGCTAGCCGGCATTGGCTTCGCCGACTTGCTGATGTTTATACAGTTCGGATTTAGAGATGCCCTATTTGAAAGTGCCGTCAGCTTTCATGCACAGCTAAAAGGCGATATTTTCATCACCAGCCCCCAGTCAACGGCTTTAATAGCAATGAAAAGCTTTCCCCAGCGGCGTTTGTATCAAGCTTTGAGTTTTAATGGCGTTACAGGAATTAGCCCGGTGTATTTAGGCTTTGGTTTGTGGAGAAATCCCGCCCCAGACAAAAGCAATACCCGCCAACTGATGGTAATCGGTTTTGATCCCGCTAATCCCATCTTTGAAATGCCGGAAGTCAAAGATAATTTGGACAAAATCAAACTTTCCGATGTCGTTTTATTCGATCGAGCTTCGCGCCCGGAGTTTGGTCCAGTAGCAGAATATTTTAACCAGGGAAAGCCTGTGCAAACTGAAATAGATAACCGCCGCGTTACTGTAAAAGGGTTATTTACTTTAGGAGCATCTTTCGGCGCTGATGGCAATATTATTACTAGCGATTTGAACTTTCTGCGAATTTTTCAGAGTAGAAGAAGTAGAGGTTTAATTGATATCGGAATTGTTCACTTGCAGCCGGGAACAGATGTCAAGGCGGTGGTTGCAAAAATGAGGGAAACTTTACCGCAAGACGTGACAATTGCTTCTAAAGAAGAGTTTATAGCGGTTGAGAGAAAATATTGGGAAGAAAGCACGGCGATCGGATTTATTTTTACTCTCGGCGCGGCAATGGGGTTTATCGTTGGAATCGTGATTGTCTATCAAATTCTCTATACTGATGTTAATGACCATTTGCCAGAATACGCTACGTTAAAGGCGATGGGATATAAAGACGGTTACTTTTTGAGTGTGGTTTTTCAAGAGGCTTTAATTTTGGCAATCCTTGGTTATCTGCCAGGACTTGGGATTTCTGTGGGGCTATACGGTTTAGCTAGAACTGCTACGAGTTTACCGATGTACATGAATTTGGGAAAAGTTGTAACTGTGTTTACAATGACCGTGATCATGTGTTCTGTGTCGGGGGCGATCGCAGTTAGGAAGTTGCAGGCCGCTGACCCGGCGGATATTTTTTAAGGAAGGAAGAACACGGATTTTGACACAGATAGACGGATTGAAGAAGGAGGAATTATGAAATAAAAAACAACAAATAACAAATAAGAAATAACTAATAACCATGAATACTTTACCAGTTGTCTCGATTAAAAATCTCAATCATTCTTTCGGCGAAGGTCAACTTTGCAAACAGACATTATTTAACATCAACCTCGAAATCTATCCGGGCGAAATCGTGCTGATGACTGGGCCTTCTGGGTCTGGTAAAACAACATTATTAACCTTGATTGGAGCTTTGCGATCGATCCAAGAAGGTAGTCTTAAAATTCTCGACCAAGAATTGCGGGGAACGGGGAAAAATAAATTAGTTAAAGTCCGCCGCGACATCGGCTATATTTTCCAAGCTCACAATTTGCTCAAATGCTTGACAGCTAGGCAAAACGTGCAAATGTCTTTAGAACTGCACAGCGATCTTTCTCGCCAAGAAACTAATGATAAAATAGAGGGGATGCTGCAAGCTGTAGGCTTGGGAGAAAGAATGGATTATTACCCGGACAGCCTTTCTGGCGGACAGAAACAAAGAGTTGCGATCGCCCGGGCGTTAGTCAGCCAGCCGAAATTAGTATTAGCAGACGAACCCACTGCAGCACTAGACAGTAAATCAGGTCGAGATGTAGTAGAAATTATGCGAGGTTTGGCCAAAGAACAGCACAGCACTATTTTGCTTGTCACCCACGACAACCGCATTTTAGACATAGCCGATCGCATTATTCACATGGAAGACGGCTACCTCGCACAAGATACATCAACAGCGGCTGCCACAGGCGTTCTTTCGGAAAGATAAAATTAATCCACCTCAACTTATTTCCGAGAACCTGGACGCTTTCCTCCTACCTTAGCAGGACTTTTCGTCCCACCTTTGCCTGGACTTTTAGAACTACTTTTGCCGCTTCTTGGGCTTTTCGCTACTGCCAACTGGCCCTCAGCCTCATTTGCAGGTCTGCCGGTAGGCGTTCTCGTAGTCCTAAAGGTAACATTCACCCCTTCATTCGACTGTTCCAGCACCAACATCGGCGTCGGTTTTGCTTTTTGATCCCACTCAATATGAACGATCCGACCTTGAATTGTCGGCTGCCAACTGTCGTGGTCGTCTGAAGGACTCAGATAAGTTTCCAAACAGTCAATAATTTGATTAATTGTCGCCGATGTTGCCTGAGTCGGCAGTTTCATCAGCTTAATTTGAATCCGAAACAGCACTCGTTTTTCTATTTTTACGGCGGGATCGCCAGTTTCATATTCGATATCAAACATCGAATCCACTTGCCTGCCGCTGCCGGCATTCCCGTTTTTATCTCCCACTGCACCCTGAGTCGGACGCAGGGCAATACTAATTTTTTCTTTGACTTTTACCTTGATCTGATTCACAATGGCAAAGTGAAAGACTTCTTCCGCCATCCGCATTCTCAGGTAGTCTAAATTAAAGTCTCGCGAGTGGATAAGGTCGGGATTCTTTTCCATCTTTGATATGGTTTCCAGAGCCATTTTGTATTTTTTCTGGAGCTCTCGAGTTCTAAACTCCTCAAATTTGAGCTTTTTGCTCAAATCGCCGAGTTTTAGCTTGGTAAACACCGCTAAACCCAGAAGCAATAACAACATTAATCCCGACGCTCCCATGGAGAGTTGGTCTGAGGACGGATTTCCGGGTTTAGCCTGTTTAGGTTTGGGAGAGGCTACTGCCAACCTTGGTTCTACAAGGATTATTTGGGTTGACATGGGCTTTTAAAGGGTAAAATTTGACGCTATATTTATAACAACAAAAGTCCAGAGTAGAGCTGGTAGTGCAACTGGATCAACAAACATTGACATCATTCCACCATCATCTTGGTACAAATAGATTTCTGCAACTGGAGTACGCACCCTCTAATTGATACTTTATCTTTAAGTGCAAGCAGGTTCCCGAAATATCGGAAAATGCCGCGCTGGCATTGGCAAAAAGAAATCGTGAATTGCCTGTAATATATTATACCAATACAGCTAAAAAAAAATGTTTGTTCGGCGGTCTCCGTTTCTCGCAAAATAAAAAGAAATACACATAAATTAATAGTAACTCTCGGAGCGAGCAGCGGAAAACATTAAGGAGAACAGCCGATCGCCCGGACGATCGAGGGGCGGACGTTGGGAGGGTGCTAATTCCTACTGTGCGCTCGCGGACGCCGTGGAAGCCCACCGGGTGGCTGGGTGAAAGTCGAGCTATAGTGCGATCAAACAACGTCTCCTTAGCTAAGATTACAGCTAATACCACCCATATTCGATCGTGACTTACGAACCCCTCCACCACAAATATCGCCCTCAGACATTTGCCGAATTAGTCGGTCAAGAGGCGATCGCCCAAACCCTCACCAGCGCCATCCTACAAGAGCGCATAGCACCAGCATATCTATTCACCGGTCCCAGAGGCACCGGTAAAACCTCTAGTGCCAGAATTTTCGCCAAATCTCTCAACTGTATTTCTACGGTTGCCCCCACCCCGACACCCTGCGGCAAATGCAACGTTTGTCAAGAAATTGCCCGAGGTTCGACCCTAGATGTCATCGAAATTGACGCCGCCAGCAACACCGGAGTAGATAACATTCGGGATTTGATCGAACGATCTCAATTTTCCCCCGTACAGTGCCGCTATAAAGTATATGTAATTGACGAAGTTCATATGCTCAGTAACCAGGCATTTAATGCCTTATTAAAAACCTTAGAAGAACCGCCAGATCGCGTTGTATTTGTCCTCGCCACAACCGACCCACAAAGAGTATTACCAACCATCATCTCTCGCTGCCAAAAATTTGATTTTCGCCGCATACCTCTCGAGTCAATGATTGCTCACTTACACAAGATTGCCAAATTAGAAAATATTAACATTGCTAGCGATGCAGTACAAATGATTGCTCAACTCGCCCAAGGAGGTTTACGAGATGCCGAAAGTTTGCTCGACCAACTGAGCTTATTTTCAGGTCAAGTAACAGTCGAAAAAGTTTGGGATTTAGTCGGTGCCGTCCCAGAAAATGACTTAATGGACTTGCTGCAAGCTATTAAAAATGATAACCCTACAGCATTAATAGACATCACCCGCCACCTCATGGATCGCGGTCGGGAACCGCTAATCGTGCTGCAAAGTCTCGCGAGCTTTTACCGAGATTTGCTAATAGCCAAAGCGGCACCAGAACGGTCAAATTTAGTAGCTTTAACCGATACAACTTGGGGCAAACTTTGCAATTTTGCCCTGAATTGGGAGACCGAGTTAATTTTGGCCGGTCAGAAACATTTGCAAACCCATGAAGTGCAAATAAAAAATACCACTCAGCCGCGTTTATGGCTGGAAGTAACGCTATTGGGATTGTTGCCCTCAGCAATTAGAACTCACCAGCAACCGGCAGCCGAACCAGCTAAAAATATTGCTCCATCACAAATTCACCCCCCCCAGCCCCCCCTTGCTAAGGGGGGGAGCCAGACATCTAATATTGAACAATCTTCAGTTCCCAATTCGCAAAATCCTCCACCTCAGCCGCCACCTATTGCTAATCGAACAGAAAGCACACCTCCTGCACCGATTCCCGCACCTGTACCAATTGCGGAAACGAATCAAACAAATTATTCACCGACTAATTCAGGCGATGAAATCGATTTAAATCGAGTGTGGGAACAGGTACTTGAGCGCGTGCGACCGCATAGCACTCAATCGCTGCTTCGCCAACATGGACAGCTAGTAATTTTTAGTAATGATACTGCTTATGTTAAGATTAAGTCGCAACCGTTGCTCAATATGCTTAAAGACAAAGTAGCTAATATTGAAGAAGCTTTTTTGCAAGTTTTTCACCGTCGAGTAACAGTAAAAGTGGGATTGACAAATCCCGCTGAAACTAATATTTCCCGGACCAAGGATTTGCCAACTTCTAACGGACGTGTTGGCGAAAATCCCAGGAATTCTAATCCTGTGAGTGATGCGAATCAACAGGTGCAGCACTCGGCGGATTCTGAGATTTTCGATGATTTTTCTAGGGATGAGGGAGAGGAACAAAAACACCCGCCAGCGGCTGAAAATACTGCTGTTAATCTGCCGGCAATTTCCGAAGTGCGATCGCCCACAAACGGTTCTACAGACTCTCAGAATGACTCTAAAGATCGGGCTGTAGCGGTGCGTGATGACGCGCGAAATGTCGCAAATTCGGCTAGGCAATTGGCTGATATGTTTGACGGGGAAGTAGTCGATTTGTCGAATGACTTGGAGATTTGGGAGTCGGAAACTTTTAGATTGGAATCTCAACCGGATTTTTCCGAGTTATCTCCTGAGTTAGGTGAGGATGATTTTATAGATTGGTAAATGAGAATTGGGAATTGGGAATTGGGAATTGGGAATTGGGAATTGGGAATTGGCTTGACATATAATATTAAGTCCAGTTGATCTTACATCTTGCACTATTCTGAGGAACGGGCTCTCCGGCCTGTTCCACCACGCTCCGCAGTCAAAATCCAGTTTATGCCATAACCGCCAAGGCGGTTGCTATTATAAAAGAGTTTTCAGGGTTTGGGCCGAGTATGTCGCTCTCCGCTATTTTGATTTTGGTAGGTATTATGCTGTGGATATCTTTTGGTGTCTGGGATTTTCTGGCTTTGGAACTTACAGAAACCTTGTTGTGGGCTAGGCTGGCAGCACCAGTTATCTTTATTGTTATACTAATACTTGTCCTCCTGTTGAGGTAGATAAAAAATGAGAAAACTTTTGAGCGAATACGATTTTCCTTTTTTATTAGGTATCGATTTTGAATCAGAATGGAAGAGAGTTTTGACCGTAGTTGAAAAACATCCTTGGTTAACTGTTGATGGGTATTTTCAGACTGAACAACAATACCGCGGTTACAAAATTAGAATGGGGACAGCGGCAAGTGAATTTAAGCTTTGGCAAATCGAAAATTGGAATGATAAATATTATCTTGACCAAATTTATCGCTCTAGATATTGGCTGAGCCAAATAGACTCCATCAAATCATTTAATTATCAACATACAAGTTATGGGTTAAAACACGCTTGTGAAAATTGGTGGGGTGTAGAGAAAAGTAAATTGGGTATTCAAGACACTGTGTCTTATGTTGCTAACGGTTGCTTGATTGTAGCAGCTTTAATTTTAGAATGGAAATTCACTGATACTTACCAAGGACATCGATCCCTTAATGTGTATTTCCCGATTAGTGAAAAAAGTCTGAAACGATTGAAACCCGATTATCTAGGTTAAACCCGAAATGACTAAAAATCAACTTCTTTCGCTTCCTAGTTGGGAATTGGGCAATTTTAGATTTTAGATATTCATCTGCGTTAATCTGTGTTTATCTGCCTATATCTGCGGTTAAAAAAAAGAAAATTTCTTAACCGCAGATGAAAATTGACAATACAAAAACTTTTAAGCCGACTCCGGTTTTGGGAGGGAAGACGGAAGTACCAACAACTCAGCAGTCGATCGCTTCTCGACCATTTCCTTAGTAATCGTACACCGGGCAACATCCTTGCGCGACGGCAACTCGTACATCACATCCAACATCAATTCTTCGACAATTCCCCGCAGCGCCCGCGCTCCAGTTTTGCGGCGGTATGCTTCCTGGGCGATGGCCCGAATCGCATCCGGCTTAAAGTCCAACTGCACATTATCCATCTTCAGCAGCTTTTGATACTGCTTAACCAAAGCATTGCGCGGCTCAGTCAAAATCGCCATCAGCGTTTCCTCATCGAGCGGCTCTAACACCGCCGCCACCGGCACCCGCCCAATAAACTCAGGAATCATCCCAAACTTCACCAAATCATCCGGTTCCAGTTGCTTGAGTACATCAGCAGCCCGCTTTTCCTTCGGCTGAGCTTCTCCTGGCTGAATAAAACCCATTGACTTTTTACCAGTTCTCTGCTCTATCACTTTCTCTAGACCGACAAAAGCGCCGCCGCAAATAAACATGATATTGCTGGTATCAATTTGGATGCAGTCTTGATAGGGATGCTTGCGGCCGCCTTGGGGAGGTACATTGGCGATCGTCCCCTCCAGCATTTTCAACAGCGCCTGCTGCACGCCTTCCCCAGACACATCCCGGGTAATCGAAGGATTTTCGCTCTTGCGGGCTATTTTGTCAATTTCATCAATATAAATAATTCCGCGCTGCGCCTCTTCCACGTCCATATCTGCCACTTGCAGCAGCCGCAGCAAAATATTTTCCACATCTTCCCCGACATAGCCCGCTTCCGTCAGCGTCGTCGCGTCAGCCACCGCAAACGGCACGTCTAGCATATCCGCCAAAGTCTGAGCCAGCAGAGTTTTTCCGCAGCCCGTCGGCCCGATTAACAAAATATTCGATTTTTGCAGTTCTACTTCTTCCGGCGGGTGCTTGCCGCTATTTTTTGCATGAATAAAGCTGAGGCGCTTGTAGTGGTTGTAAACTGCCACCGAGAGCACCTTTTTCGCCTCATCTTGGCCGATGGCGTTTTCGTCGAGGTAATTTTTAATTTCTCTCGGCTTCGGAATTTGGCTCATCGACATACTTTTGCCCGAGGTAGCGCGACGCTTTTGCGTCGTTTCCTGCTTCGGAGCCACCGCCGCTGGGGGCACTGCACTCGAATCAAACAACTCCTCATCTAAAATTTCATTGCACAAGTCCACGCATTCGTCGCAGATATACACCCCTGGGCCTGCGATCAACTTGCGCACTTGCTCTTGAGACTTGCCACAAAACGAACATTTTAGATGGGAGTCGTACTTAGACATAACAGCCTCTTAATTCAGTGCAGTGACATTCTCTCCCGCCGTCGGAAGGTTTTCCTTTTCGATAACTCGATCGACCAAACCGTAATTTTTGGCTTCCTCGGCTGACATAAAAAAGTCGCGCTCTGTATCAGCCTCTAATTTGTCCAGTGGTTGACCTGTGTGGTGCGCTAGCAGTTCATTCAGCTTACGCTTATGATAAAGGATTTCCTTGGCTTGAATCTCAATATCAACTGCTTGACCTTGAGCGCCTCCGAGTGGCTGGTGAATCATAATCCGGGAACTCGGAAGAGACATCCGCTTACCGTGGGCTCCTGCTGTCAGCAGAAATGCGCCCATACTCGCTGCCAAACCGTAACAAATCGTCACCACATCCGGGCGAATTTGCTGCATTGTGTCATAAATTGCCATGCCGGCCGTCACCGAGCCGCCGGGGGAATTTATGTACATTTGGACATCTTTTTCTGGGTCTTCGGCATCTAGATACAATAGCTGAGCCACTATCGAGTCAGCAACTTCGTCGGTTACGGGAGTTCCTAAAAACACAATTCGCTCCCGCAGCAAGCGCGAGTAAATGTCAAAGGCCCGCTCGCCCATCCCCGACTGTTCTAGTACCATCGGCACTACATTGCTGGGGCGGTCGCTGACATCAAAATCGTTATAGCTTGTAATTAGGTAATTGGAAGATTGAGATACAACCATAAGACACCAGTCAAGGATTCTAGACAATTTACTGCTGCTGATTTTGCTTTAAATTAAGCCGCCAGCTTTTAACTATTATGCCTCGGATGAACGGATATCGGGGGAATGCCGAGTTTTGAGTGTGTGAGATTGATTTCTGTGTTCGGCGCTACGCGGGCGTGACTCGCAAGGCTCGCGGGGTGAATGAGTCAAAACACTCACTTGTCCATCATCACTGCTTCTAGTGGACACCCGGACCTTGTAGTAAGGATCAGGTGCGGGGTGCGCACCTGGAGTTTGTAGTTAAGGATCAGGTGCGCCGTTAAAATCACGGTTGATTTCATGCCCCCAATTAGGACATTTGAACAGCTTAAGTTCTATTCTTCGCCTAGGACTTCCACTTCGACGCTCGTGGCTGCTTCTGCTGAATCTTCAGCGTCTGATTCGTCTGATTCTGCAGCAGGATCTAGAGAGCCTTCAGGTACGAGTTCGATTGTCCCTTTTTCTTCCAACCATTTCAGGGTTTTTTGTTTTAGCAAGTCTTCCCTGACAAATTCCTGCAACCTTTGAGGGTCAAAATCTCCTTTGGGAAACTGCTTTCTGACTTTGGCTACTTCTGCTGCTACTTCTGCGTCTTCCACAGATAAGGATTCTAGCTTAGCTACTTCTGCCAGAGCTAGAGTCTGCTTGAGCCTAGCGACTGCTTCCGGGCGCGAGCGTTCCCGCATCGGGCCCATATTTTCTTCAGTAAACAGTTGGTTGATATCTATGCCGTAATTTTTCAATTGGACGGCTTGTTGATTCAGCAAATAATCGATTTCGCGATCGACCATTGTTTCGGGAATTTCCACTTCTATTAGCTGCTCGAGTGCTGCTGATATAGCTTTTTCCTTATTAGCTGATATCTTGTTTTCTTGCTCTGCTTTAAACCGAGTTTCGAGGGATGCGCGGAGTTCTGCTAAAGTTTCAAACTCGCTGACTTCTTGGGCGAAGTCGTCGTCCAACTCCGGCAATTCTTTTTCCTTAAGTTCTTTGAGGGTAATCGTAAAGACTGCCGGTTTTCCCGCTAATTCTTCACTGCTATACTCATCGGGGAACTGCACGGAAACTTCTCTAGTTTCTCCCGGATTCATTCCGATCATGCCTTGGATAAAGCCCGGTACAAACTGATTTTCCGACAATTCTACTTGAAAGTCTTCTGCTTGACCGCCGGGAATTTCTGCGGGAGTTTCGCCTTCGGGTGCTTCCGTAAATCTACCGGAGAAATCAACCAAAGCCATGTCTCCCAACTGAGCCGGCCGGCCTTCTACGGGGATTAAAGTAGCTTTGTCCGATCGATATTTTGCCAGTACCTCATCTACCTGAGCCTCATCATACTTAGCTTCTTCTGCTTGAAGCTGCAAACCTGTGTACTGACCCAATTTCACTTCGGGTTCTACGTCAACCTTAGCCGAAAAAATCAGAGGCTGTTCTGGATCGAACTTAGCTAGTAATTCTTCAAACTCGCTGCGCAATTCAAAACTGCCTATTGCCGGAATTTTTTCTTGTTCGAGCGCTTTTTGCAGCGAATCATTAATCAAATTTTCCAAAGCCGTCGCCTTCAAGCGAGTCTGGCCCAGGCGCTGCAGCAAAACTTGGCGGGGAACTTTGCCTTTGCGGAACCCAGGAATATTGACCTCGCGAGCGAATTGTTTAATTACTTGCTCGTAAGCTTGTTTTGATTTTTCTGATGGAATTTCGATTTCCAGACCTATTTGGCTGGCTGGAAGTTTTTCCTGGGTTACTTTCATCGGCTTTTTTGATATTTAACAATAGTAATAAAACACATACAAATCTGACTTTGCCTGCATTTTAATTTTGTACGCTTTGACTCGTAACGGCACAACTACAACACCTTTACCGGATGAGACTGTCAGTCATTGCCGGCTACTTTTTTGGCTCTTGCCAAATAGTTTTGGTTTGAGGATACTAGCTTTTGCTGCTAGGAATGTGGAGGTTAAGTCCACTAATTGCCGATGCACCATAGCACATATCGCCCTGTGATGTCAATCTTTTCGGCCGGAGCGGCCAGTTCAAGGCAATGGATGCGCCTGCTAAAATGCAGATATCTCGCAAAACCAAAGCGGATGCGGATTGGGCGCGGGCGATCCTCTTCTGCAAGCTTCGCTAACGGCAAAAGATGCTAAACTGGGATTGGGTACGATCGCACGGATCAATTGAGAAGTTCAATCGCCCGTTTCGGTTAACTGCACCATGGCCATCCTCTCATGCTCCTGATGTCGCATAACATTAATTAAGTTTGATATTGAGAATTGCAGTTATTTAAATTTTGATTTCGATCATGGAAACTATAATTTGTGGAGGAAAATAATTTGTCTCAATCCTATCGAGTTGCCATTTTAGGAGCCACCGGCGCAGTCGGGGCCGAGTTGCTAGAACTCTTGCACAGCAGGAGTTTTCCGATTTCTAACTTGAAGCTGCTGGCTTCGGAACGTTCAGCAGGCACTACCTTGCCTTTTGGTGGCGAGATGCTGCCGGTCGAAGCAGTGTCGGGGCGATCGTTTGATAATGTAGATCTGGTGCTTGCCTCTGCCGGCGGCTCTACTTCTAAATTGTGGGCCCCGCAAGCGGTGGCAGCCGGAGCAGTGGTCATTGACAATTCTAGCGCTTTCCGCATGGATGCAACCGTACCGCTAGTGGTTCCAGAAGTCAATCCCCAAGCGGCGGCAGCTCACCGAGGTATAATTGCTAATCCCAACTGCACAACGATTTTGATGGCAGTTGCCGTTTGGCCACTTCACAAAGTTAAGCCAGTACAGCGCATAGTTGTAGCGACTTACCAGTCTGCCAGCGGGGCTGGGGCGAGGGCAATGGAGGAAATGAAAGCTCAAGCAAGAGCAATTTTGCAGGGGGAAACGCCCAAAACAGATATATTTCCCTACCCCTTAGCATTTAATTTGTTTCCGCACAACACCCCGATTAACGATTTGGGGTATTGTGAAGAAGAGATGAAAATGGTAAATGAAACTCGGAAGATATTTGGTACGGACGAGATTAAAATTACGGCAACTTGTGTGCGGGTTCCCGTACTCCGGGCTCATTCGGAAGCAATTAATCTAGAGTTTGCAGAGCCTTTTAGCGCGATCGAGGCCAAGGAAATCTTAAACCAGGCAAGCGGGGTTAAGGTGGTAGAAGACTGGCAAGCTAATTATTTCCCCATGCCTGCAGAGGCCAGCGGTAAGGATGAGGTGTTAGTCGGCAGGATTCGCCAAGATATTTCTCACCCCTGCGGGTTGGAGATGTGGCTGTCTGGCGATCAAATTCGCAAAGGGGCGGCTTTAAATGCGGTGCAGATAGCTGAGTTGCTGGCCCAAAAAGATTTGTTGCGCACCCCAGTGGCGGCGGCTTCTAATTAGGGGGAACCCAGGCAAGTGGAAAATTGAAATTGGGGATTTTAGATAAACCTTTCATCTGAAATCAAAAATTTAAAATCAAAAATCAACAGTCTAAAATCGGAGAAAGTGTGGTAAAGTTTGGACGGGTTCTGACTGCAATGATTACGCCGTTTAAGGAAGACGGCAGCGTTAACTATGCGGTAGCAGAACAATTGGCAGTTCATTTAGCCGATCGCGGTACGGATAGCTTGGTAGTGTGCGGCACAACGGGCGAGTCTCCCACTATGAGCTGGGATGAAGAGTACGAATTATTTCAGGTGGTACAAAAGGCGGTGGCCGGTAAGGCGTTGGTAATAGCAGGAGCCGGATCGAATTCTACAAAAGAAGCAATAGTAGCTACCCAAAAAGCAGCTAAACTAGGGTTAGACGGCTGTTTACAGGTGGTTCCTTATTACAACAAGCCGCCGCAAGAAGGTTTGTACAATCATTTTCGAGCGATCGCGCAATCTGCTCCAGAATTGCCTATAATGTTATATAACATCCCCGGTCGCACTGGTCAGAATATGTTGCCGGAGACGGTGGCTCGATTGGCAGAAATCTCCAACATTGTGGCCGTAAAAGAAGCAAGTGGCAACTTGGATCAAGCAAGTCAAATTCGGTGCTTGACATCCCCTGAATTTGCCATCTATTCTGGAGATGATTCCCTAACTTTGCCCATGTTGGCGGTAGGAGGATCTGGTGTAGTTAGCGTAGCCAGCCATCTGGTAGGAGAGCAACTACAACAGATGATCAAAGCTTTCGAGGCCGGTCAAGTTCAAGTCGCTACCCAGATTCACTTGCAACTTTTTGACCTGTTTAAAGCTCTTTTTCTCACCACAAATCCCATTCTCGTCAAGACAGCTCTCAAACTTCAAGGCTGGGATGTAGGCTCCACCCGTCCGCCCCTGTGCGATCCGCCCGTTGAGGTGACTCAAAAGTTAAAGGACGTACTGAGCCAGCTAGCCACAGTATCAGCTATCTAGACAGGCGAGAACGAGTTTTCAGACAACTGAATATTGGTTGTGATAAGTCATTAGTTGTTAGTCATTAGTCTTTAGTAATTAACTGTTAGTAATTAGCTAACAGCCAAAAAATAAAGACTGAGGATTAAAGGCTGAAGGCAAAAGACAACTGACTGTAGGGGATATTAAAACCCCCAGGGGAGTTTTCCATAAATATTTGGAAAAAAATCGCCCTAACAACGAACAAAAGACGAAAGACGAAAGACAACAGACAAATAACAAAAATAACTAACAAAGGATACGCATGATCACAAAAAATTCAACTGCATCAGCTCTAAAAATTATTCCCCTTGGCGGACTGCACGAAATCGGTAAAAACACTTGTGTGTTCGAGTACGGCGATGAAATAATTCTTTTAGATGCAGGTTTAGCCTTCCCGACAGATGGAATGCACGGGGTAAATATTGTCCTCCCAGACATGACTTATCTGCGGGAAAACAACCACAAAATTCAAGGCATGATCGTGACACACGGTCACGAAGACCACATAGGCGGCATCCCTTATCACCTCAAACAATTTGAAATTCCGGTCATATACGGCCCGCGTTTGGCGATGGCTTTGCTAGCCGGAAAATTGGAAGAAGCGGGAGTGTCTCACCGCACAGAATTGAGGACAGTTCGACCGCGGGATACCGTAAGAATTGGCAAGCATTTCTTAGTCGAATACATCCGGAACACTCACTCGATGGCTGACAGTTTTACGGTGGCAATTCACACTCCCGTGGGAATTTTGATCCACACCGGAGACTTTAAAATTGACCACACTCCTGTAGACGGCGAGCATTTTGATTTGCAAAAGCTGGCCGAGTACGGCGAGAAAGGCGTACTGTGCTTGATCAGCGATTCTACTAACTCGGAAGTTCCGGGTTTTACCGCTTCGGAACGTTCTGTGGCGCCGAATTTAGACAGAATTATCGCTCAAGCACCGGGACGGGTGATGCTGACGACTTTTGCTTCGTCGGTACACCGATTGCAAATTGTTTTGGACTTGGCTAAGAAAAACAATCGGTATGTCGGAGTGGTTGGTCGATCGATGCTTAACGTCATCGCTCACTGCCGCAATCTCGGCTACATCAAATGCGAAGATAGTATTTTCAAACCGCTGAAAGAAATCCGCAATTTGGCTGAAGACAAGGTACTGATTTTAACTACAGGTTCCCAAGGCGAACCGATGGCGGCGATGACTCGCATTGCTAACGGCGAACATCACGAACTGAAAATCAGAAAGGGCGATACAGTCATTTTCTCGGCTAATCCGATTCCGGGAAATACGATCGCAGTGGTAAACACGATCGATAAACTGATGATGCTGGGAGCACACGTGGTTTACGGCCGTGACAAAGGCATTCACGTTTCGGGTCACGGTTGTCAAGAAGACCAAAAGTTAATGATTAACATGACTCGTCCCAAGTTCTTCTTGCCGGTTCACGGAGAACACCGGATGCTGATCCAGCACTCCAAGACGGCTCAAAGCATGGGCATTCCCGCTAGCAATATGGTGATTGTTGATAACGGCGATGTCGTAGAATTAACTGAAAATTCGATACGAGTGGGCGGTAAAGTGCCTTCAGGAATTGAATTGGTAGATTCTTCTCGCTCGGGCGTGGTTAAGGCGAACGTCCTCAAGGAACGTCAGCAGTTGGCCGAAGATGGGGTTGTAACTGTAGCGGCGGCTTTGAATTGGGAAGGCAAGTTGGTTGCTAAGCCGGAAGTACACTTGAAAGGTGTGGTGACATCCGCCGATCGCGAAGTTGTGATCAAATTAATCACTCAAACCATTGAAACAGTTTTGAGCGATCGCTGGTCAGAATTTATAAAACCTGCTGCTTCAGACTCACAAGTTGATGTTGACTGGGTAGGAGTTCAAACGCAAATAGAAAAGGCTATTCAGCGAGTGATGCGCCGGGAACTTCAAAGCAATCCCTTGCTGGTATTCCTGATGCAAATTCCTGAAGAAGCGTCCTTTGTGCGATCGGAAAATCCAGTAGTAGCCCCAGGTTCCTTGGAAGCACCTAAGCTATTATCATCGCCATCATCGCCATCATCACCATCATCACCATCATCGCCATCCTTGCCATCTCCTGCCAATCAGGTGACGGGCCGGCGCCGTCCCCGGACTGCTGCAAGGGCAGCTTCCTAGCGCGATAATTCCCAGACGCACGGAGAACAAAGAAATAAGTTTTAAGTTTGTAGTGGCGCTTGGGCACCCAAGCGCCACTACAAACCTAGATTTGATTTCATAAGTAGCTGAATCTCAAAAAACGTCAGTATAAATTGACCTAAGTCCTGAGATTTATGTAGCTAAGATATTCAAACTTGTCAAGACTCAAGAGCTCCGACTCGATGTATTTCAGGAAGCAGTCTTAGAGAAAGCCCGCAATCGCTACAAGTTTTGGGAATGCCCGCAGAAAAAAGCCAGTGGCTTTTTGTGTTTTTGGGGTTATTTTTACTGGTGTGTTTCGGCACGCTTTACTCTTGAATTATCTTTCGCAAACCTTTTAAGGGGAATGGAAACGTGATGACAGCTACTTACCACATCCAGGATTTGGTATAACTCCCTCGGTTAGCGAGGGAGTTGTTTTTTCACCGTAAATAAACGCAAGTGATATCAATTCCGGTTGCATTGGAATGATTAAACCGCCCTTGACGCTCTTGAGCCATAGGAAGAGAACAGAGAGATGAATAATTCCGATGAAGGGCGGATTTGATATAACACACTACAGAATAAAATATCGTCAAGTGTGAGACAAGTATAATTCATAACATATAATATTATTTTATTTCAATCTTAATCGCGAAGTCTTCCTATGACAATCGAACTTTCAAATATAACGTTTACCAACGAAGCTGATATTATCCCCGTGTTTGGGATAGAAAAAATAGTCAATACAGCTATCGCTAATACTCTTGCTGGCGACGACACAATCACTGGCATTGGGGGTATTTTCGGCGAGAGTGAGCGTGCCAACGGCATCGAGAATATCGGCACGCTCAATACCGCCGATGGTAACGACATAATCACTGGCATTGGGATTACTTACGGCCTCAATATCACCGACGACGGCACGCTCAATACCGGTGATGGTGACGACATAATCCTGGGCATCCACAACCTAAGTGAAGATGCCATCTCCGCTCGTGAATTTGGTTCTGGCATTAGCATCAGCGACGGTTCCTCCATTAATACCGGTGAGGGTAATAACCTAATCACTGGCATTAGCCAGACAAACCGCGGAATTGAAACTAGCAACAGCAACATAGATACGGGCGATGGTAACGATACAATCACGGGTATTGGCACCAAGGAGGGCATCCGCTTCTCCGATGGTTTCATTGATACTGGAAACGGTAACGACATAATTACTGGTACTGGCTCTTTCGGCATCTACACCGATTTGGCCGCGCTCTTTACCCGTGATGGTAACGACAGAATAACTGGCAATAGCACCGGAAATGGCCTCGGCATCTACAACTCCGACGAGATGGATACTGGCAATGGGGATGACACAATCACTGGCACTAACACTGGAGATGCCGCAGGCATCGGCAACTTCGTGTCTATGGATACTGGCAACGGGGATGACATAATTACTGGCACTAGCAGAGGTGGCCCAGGCATCATTACCGGTGGATTCTCTGGAATGGATACTGGCAATGGGGATGACATAATTACTGGCACTAGCACTACCAGAGGTGGCGAAGGCATCCTTAGCTTTAGATTCTCTTCAATTAATACTGGTGATGGTAACGACAAAATCATTGGCATTGGCAGTATCGGCATTAACAACGACGGTACCATTAATACTGGTAATGGCGCAGACTTGCTCGTTGCCGATGGAGGCTTTGATGGCAGTGGCGAGGTATTTTTAGGAAAGGGTACAGACTATCTCAAGGGTTTTGGTAGTGGTAATTTTAATGGCGGAAACGATCGAGACTCACTGGAATTAACGTCAGGCAGTTATACCATTGGAATAGTGGGGGCAGTGGTGAGCTTCACCAAGGGTAGCAGGATTATGAAAACTTCTGATTTTGAAATACTCATAGTTGGTAACACAAGCTATGACATTCCCAGTTTGATGAATGGTCAGACAATTACGATCGCCTAGCAGGGTGTTTGAAAAGTAGGAGACAGCTAGTAATAAGAAAGTTTTGCTGTCCTGGAAAGCTCTTTGTTTTTTACTAAGAATATCAATTCCCTTTGCATTGGAATGATTAAACCGCTCTTGACGCTCTTGATGTAGAGGAAGAGAACAGAGAGATGAATAATTCCGATGAAGGGCGGATTTGATAGGAACGCAGATAGTTATTTAAATCTATCTGCGTTCACCTGCTATATTTTAAAATTCATCAGCCACCAGCAACTGCTGGAACAATACTGACTTCATCGCCATCTTGGAGGGCTGTTTTTGAGCCATCCAAAAAGCGAATGTCTTCGCTGTTGACGTAGAAGTTGAGAAATCTGCGGGGTTCTCCCTTTTCGTCGCACAGGCTTTTTTTGATGCCGGGACAATTTGTTTCCAGCGCTTCAATCAGTTCGGAAATGTTGTCGCCGCCGCATTCGATGGTGGCTTGATTGTTGGTAAATTTTTGCAGGGGAGTGGGAATTAAAACTTTGACAGTCATTTTTTTAGTCCTTAGTCAGTAGTCCTTAGTCATTAGTTATTAGTTATTAGTCCTCAGTCATTAGTCCTCAGTAAGCAGTCAGTTGTCATCAGTCAACAGCTTAACAACTAATGACTACTAATGACTAATGACTGCCGACTACTGACTAATAGCTGTTAAACCGAAACTTGTTGCCATTCTAAGCGTTCGAGGGTGCGGGCGCGTTCGAGGGCGCGCTCGAACGCTTCTAGTTTGGGTTCGAGGGTTATGGGTTCGCCGATGTAGCCTTGAACTGCTTCCTGCGTTTTCAAACCGTTGCCGGTGATGTAAGCGACGGTGGTTTCATCGGGATTGATTTTACCTGCTTCTACGAGTTTCTTCAAGACTGCGATTGTTGTGCCGCCTGCGGTTTCAGTGAAGATGCCTTCTGTTTCTGCTAGCAGTTTCATGCCATCGATGATTTCGGTGTCGCTGACGGATTCAATGTTGCCGTTGGTTTTGCGGGCGATTTCCAAGGCGTACATACCGTCGGCTGGATTGCCGATCGCAATCGACTTAGCAATTGTATTCGGTTTCACGGGTGTGACGAAATCACGGCCTTCGCGGAATGCTTGGGCGATTGGGGAACAGCCGTCAGCTTGGGCGCCGCTGAACCGAACTTTCTTTTCATCAACTAAACCGACTTCGATGAATTCTTGAAAACCTTTGTAAATTTTTGTGAACAGGGAGCCGGAGGCGAGGGGACCGACGATGTGATCAGGCAATTGCCAGCCTAGCTGTTCGGCAACTTCGTAGCCGAGGGTTTTTGAGCCTTCGGAATAGTAGGGACGCAAGTTGATATTGACAAATCCCCAGCCATGCGTATTGGCGACTTCGCAACAGAGGCGGTTAACTTGGTCGTAGTTGCCGTGAACTGCCATGACAGTTGGATTGTAAATCAGAGTGCCGAGGACTTTGCCTGCTTCTAAGTCAGAGGGGATGAACACTACGCAGTCGAGTCCGGCGTGGGCGGCGATCGCAGCGGTGGAGTTAGCTAAATTGCCGGTGCTGGCACAGGATACCGTTGTGAAACCCAATTCTCTCGCTCTGCTGAGGGCGACTGACACCACTCTGTCTTTAAAGCTGAGAGTGGGCATATTGACGGCATCGTTTTTAATATAAAGATTTTTTAGACCGAGCCGGCGGGCTAAGCGGTGGGATTTTAATAGAGGAGTCATGCCGGTGCCGACATCGATGACGTTATCTGTAGCGACTGGTAAAAATGCGCGGTAGCGCCAGATCGAGTTGGGGCCGGCTTGGATGGTTTGGCGAGTGACGGTGCGGCGGATGGCGTCGTAGTCGTACTTGACTTCAAGCGGGCCAAAACAGCAATCGCAGACGTGCTTGGCTTGGAGTTCGTACTCTTCGCCGCATTCTTTACATTTGAGGGCTGTGAAGGTTGCTGCTGTGGATTGGGTTCTGGTCGCCTGGGTCATAGCTCAACTCTCTAGTTTTGCGATGTGTTCTAAGTCTTTTGCAACATTAGCACTGTCAATTTACCCCGTCAACCATACCCGATTTTTTTAGTCGGGATTGATTTCCAGCAATATTGAGTTGCCGATTCGAGCTAGCTGGATAGTTCTCAATCACTCTCTCAGACTCGTTTCTAGGCTCTGCCGAGGAATGCAAAAAGAAAGCAAAAGCCTTGCTATTAACCGAACTCAAGAATAAGTTACATTAAAAACTCATTGCAAAACTTTATAAAGCTTTTTTTTGTTGGTCACTCAAAAATCTCAGGCGGGAACTCTTGGCACCGCGCCTACAACTCAACACTAAGCTGTACTGCATTGAAATCGTCTATTTCAATTCCCTATTCCCCAAAGAGTCAAATTTTCGGACACTCTCCCCCTCCTGGCTTATCCACCACTGACGGGAGGGATGAGTACAACTTCGTCGCCGTCTTGGAGGATGGTGTCGGGGGAGACGAATTCCATGTTGAGTCCGAAGCGGGTGCGGTCGCGCCATTGTTCTAATTGAGGATATTGGGCGATCGAGCTTTCGAGCACTTGAGACACTGGTGTCTCGGGAGGAAGTTCTAGTGTAAGTTCCGAAACGCCGTAGGCTTCACCGAAGGCGGCGAATAGTTTAACGGTGATGGTAATCGAAGAGTTAGACACGGCTGTTGAGTGCGATCGACGGTTTGGCAATTATCAACTACACCATACAATTAATTACGAATTAGGCACCCCGAGGCTTAAAATTGAAATCAACAACCTCTAGTTAAGTTTTACCCCTTTGGGTAAAAATGACTGTTGATTGCAGCAAAAAGTCCCAACAGCATTGTAGGCCAAGCGCTCTCACCAACCAGGCGTTATGCCATTTGAGATTTTAGATTAAATAATTGAAGAATTGGGAATGACTGATAACTATCATGGTTAGGAGCACGGGCCTACAGTTGCATTCTTTTTTGAAACGGGTGTTATAAGTAGTTGGCATCCGCTTAGATGCAGGTAGCTAAGGTCTAGTTTGCTGCTGTTGAGGCTACTGCGAGACTATTTTTTGAGAATGCGGGATAGATACTTCCCCGTAATTGTGGCAGAGTACAAAAGCACCGGACTAAATTTAGCGGGCAACAACCCAGACAATGCCCTGCCAACCCGCTTCTGGTGACTAAAGATCAGGTTGTAAAGTGCAGCTTGGAATTGCCGAAGCTTTGCCGTGCAAAGCCAAACGTGCCGTTCTATCTAAAAATAATAGTGAAGTTAACGCGATCGAGATATATATGGCAAGTAACGATTTTAAAGTGCTTCAAATTATTGAAGCTAAAGGCTGGTATGCCTTTGGGAGTACAAAGCAAAGCCAGCACGTTGAGAGGTGGGTAAGACCTGTCGTGTGTTGGGTTTTAATAGAAGATAAAAAAAAGCGGCGGATTGTGACTGCTACCGCTAGCTATCAGATCCAGATTGACGACAAAGAAGTCGAGTTTTTTGCCCACGAAAGCGAAATTCAAGATCTGGAGAGTCTCCCGAAGTCTGTCTCGGTATCGGAATTTCTGAAAACAGAAGATTGAGAGAAGGGCAAAAGGAGCTCCTTTAACAAGTTATTAATTATTCCTTAGTGATTCCTTAAACTTGCTGTAGGATCCTATTTGAATTAGAGGCAGAAGCTCTAGATTGGGCAGAGGGGGAGATGGGGACAGGCCGAGAATTTATACTTTTGCCTTGCCGAAGGCATCTTGTGCCGAATGCCTAAAGTAGCCCAAAAAATAAAGAAGCCGGAAGATTGCAGGCAATGCCAACGCGCTTCCGACCTTACTCAATAACAGGGTATGCATATGTTTTTAAAGTATGGCAGGCAGGCTTTGGAGATATCAAGAGGACTATTGCAATTACCCACTTTTGCTTTGAGACTGTGTTTGCAAATCTCCTAGTATTTTAAACTGAAAATTTGAAAATTCAGATTGTGCCGAATGCCTGAAGTAGCCCAAAAAATAAAGAAGCCGGAAGATTGCAGGCAATGCCAACGCGCTTCCGACCTTACTCAATAACAGGGTATGCATATGTTTTTAAAGTATGGCAGGCAGGCTTTGGAGATATCAAGAGGACTATTGCAATTACCCACTTTTGCTTTGAGACTGTGTTTGCAAATCTCCTAGTATTTTAAACTGAAAATTTGAAAATTCAGATTGTGCCGAATGCCTGAAGTAGCCCAAAAAATAAAGAGGCCGGAAGATTGCAGGCAATGCCAACGCGCTTCCGACCTTGCTGAATAACAGGGTATGCATATGTTTTTAAAGTATGGCAGGCAGGCTTTGGAGATATCAAGAGGACTATTGCAATCACCCACTTTTGCTTTTAGGCTGTGTTTGCAAAGCTCCTAGTATTTTAGACTGAAAATTTGAAAATTCAGAGGGTGCGAGCGTTAGAGGTTAAGGATTATAGCTATTTATCTGTAGCGGGTGCTACAAAAAATGGTGGCATTGGCGGACTCTGGCACATTCTCCCTAAATTGTTTGCACTCAAAGCTGAAAGTTCGATCGCCCGCTGCAACTGCTGCGACTTTAAACCCCACTCGCAACAGGTTCACGCTTCTGCTGCGACATCCGCCGCCCCCGTAGGGCCATCCGCACGCCGCCGGCAGGCCCTAAAGTCACCCCTCGGCGTTTGGGCTGTACGGGCTTTTTCTCGGTCAATACTAGATCGAAATCCCGCAAAATGGTTGCCAGCACCAGTTTCATCTCCAACTGCGCCAGCGCCAAGCCGATACAGCGGCGGCTGCCGCCTCCAAAGGGCAAATACTCATAAGGCGAGAATTGCCTCTCCAAAAACCGTTCCGGTTTAAATTGCAGGGGTTCTGGATACAAATCCTCCCGTCTGTGGGTCAAATAAATCGAGGCGAAAACAACCGTACCCCGTTCGAGTTGATGTCCCATCAGTTCCACGGGCGATCGTACCACTCGCGGAAACGTCAGCATTCCCACCGGGTAAATTCGCAGCGTCTCCTGACACACTGCACTCAGATAAGGCAAGCGGGAAACCTCCATCGGGTCGAGATTTTCCCCCAAACTGTCCAATTCTTGCAGCAACTTCTGGCGCACCGAGGGCAAACTGTGAATCCAGTAAAATGCCCAAGCTAGGGCGGTTGCTGTGGTTTCGTGACCTGCAAACAGCAGCGTCATCAACTCGTCGCGCAATTCTTCATTGGTCATCGGTTGCCCGTTTTCGTCGCGCGCGGCCATCATTAAGCTGAGAATGTCGGTGCGGTTGGCATCAGGTTGCAGTCTGCGTTCTGCAATTTCGGCGTCCATGAGTTCGTTAATTTTCCGCTGCTGCTGTTTCATCCGTCCCCAAGGACTCCAGGGCCCCCAATCTTGCTGCATCCAGCCTACAAACAGCATACTCGATCGCAAAGGAGAGCCGATCGTATCGATAATTGCAGCCAGCAGCGGGGACAGTTCCTGCAACCGTGGCCCGTCATCGAGCCCGAAGACAGCTTGCAGGATTACCCGCATGGTGACTTCCTGCATGGCGCTGCGGGCCGCAAAAGGTCGATCGACCGACCACTTGCTAGCGACATCAGCAGCGATATCGCAAATTAGTTGGCCGTAATTCCGCATCCGTTCCCCATGAAAAGGTGGCATTAATAATTGCCGATCGCGTTTGTGCTTTTCTCCAGAGAGCACAATCATGGATTGTTCTCCCAGCAAGGGTTTAAGAATACCGTTGATCTCGCCTGGAGCTTCAAAAGCTTTGCTGTTGAACATTTCCTGGATGGCTTGCGGGTTGTGGATCATCACGAATGGTTTGAGCTTGCTCCATCGAGTCGTGAAAATGTCGCCGTATTGCTTGGCACATTTATCCAGGAATGTCAGCGGATCGCCAATCCATTGAATTAGCTGCACGAAGCGGGGGCTTTTGGGGCCGTCAGGTAGTGTCATAGGAATTACCGGGGTTTTGGTCACAGGACTTAGCAGCATCAACAAATCTCAAAGGGTTTGAAGGTTTATTCAATCCCTCCCAACCCTTTTTTTAAGGGGAGAAGTGCGTCAGTCCCATCTCCAATAATTTTAATAGCTTATTCTCTAACCGTGTTCAAAATGTCCTTCCCAAGCTCTGTAAAACGCACATTTTTGATTTTCCAAGGAGCATAACTGGTTAAAGTTTGGCGCACGCCCCCGAACAAACCTAACATCTGACAACTCGACAGATTTTGCAATTTCTGCCGCGAATTTCCGGAGGCTCGTAGATCAACGGTAGCTATTCCGAGGTTGCGATCGATCCTGAGCCGATAACCAACCAAACCAAGACTATCGAAAATCTGCTGCTTTAACACTTCATTAACGGCCAAAGACATTAACTGGCTGTCTGGGCCTGTAACTGTTTCCGGCTTCAGATTTTGACACAGATTGTCTACCTTATAAACCGTAACGGTGACAGTATTCTCTGATCCTACGGAACTACCTAAAACTGAGGCAACAGAGTTAGAGGGCACGGGTGCTTGAGTCGATCGATCGTCAATTTGATTTCCCGTTAGCTGTAGGTGTCGGAACTGACGGGTTCTTAGTGGGGTTTTGCTCTGGTTTTCTGCCGAGTTAGCTGCATCTGAGCTAGAAAAACTGCTAGCGCCGAGCAGAATTAATCCAGTTGCTAAATACCCCAACTGTTTGCAGATACGGTTCATAGTTTTTAATACTCTACTAAAGCTCAGTGTATGGAGGGGTAATTTTGGTAGGTAGAAAGCACTTAATCCCTGATTACACTCACTTAGAAGTATTTCTGGCAGTACGGAGAAGAAAACAAGTTAAGAGTTCTTGTTAATACTTTTATTTTTGTGTTTAGATATCGTAAGAGGGGTATTACCCCTGAAGGGTTCCACCCTGCGGTAGCCGTATGTCAGCAGATCCAGCTCTCGACCGAGTTTGCAAGTGATATCCAATACCTTGTCAGTTGTGTGATGTACGGTTGCAACTCGATTCATCCAATGTCTGAAATGAAAAGCCTCTTTCCGATTGGCGAAAACCTGAGTTTGATTAGTAGTAATCAGCACAGAATTCAGACTTGCGCGCGCATTTTAAGCTCGCCTTCGGAGCGCATTCCCTGTAACGGCGCCGAAAGCCAAGTTACAGCGAATGCGCAAGTCCCGAACAATATCAGGACTTACGCATCAAGACCAAAGAAATCCGGATTTTTAACCAGGGCTAACGGCTGCAACGAAGTGTTTTTGTAAAAAACCAGGTTTCTGGGCAAGTCGCGAACCAAATAATTCCCAAGTCAGCGGATATGTAATAGGACTAAGGCCAACTGCCACACTCGAATGGACTTGTAGGGTGTTCTACTACTTTGATTATGAACGGATTATCAATGGTTTCGGATTGTAGAGCACGTTACTAATTGTGACACTTGCGTCCAGGACTGTGTAATGAACTGGCGCTTCAAGGGTGTTATCGCAGGATGTGGGAATTTTTGTGTCGAATCCCATCAAAAAGAGTCAGGACATCATGAAACAGCAATTATGGACAAAAGTTTTGGCGGCCACAGCTTGCGCCCTCAGCGGGCTGACGGTTGCTTTTCAACCGAGTTACGCTCAGCGAACACCGGGGGAAAGTGGATTTAGGTGCAGCACCTCGACCGGTGCGCCGGTGACGGTGTACCAAAACCCTCAAGGTGCCATAGAGCCTTGGATTGAGTGGACTTCCCATTATTTCTCCGGTTCGGGCTACGATCCGGCAACTCGGTGTCAATTAGTGAGTCAACGCCTCGAAACCTATCGCCGCCAACGGGTGCTCAAGTATATTACTGCGGGTCAGATGAACGGCCAGAACGTCATCTGCACGGCGAATCAAGTCAATGGGCTGTGTCAAAATTTGATTTATACCCTCAGACCCGGTCAAGACCCGATCGGCTCTTTGTATAATTTGTTGGCTTGGCGCCAAGGATATGTCGGGATGCCCTCTTTTGATGAAAGCAGTAAAATTATTTACATTGATGTCAGGGGAAAGCTAGAGGAAAACACCGCCGATGAGGCGCAACTGCCTCATTTTTTCCCGCTGTCGGGACTGCCTTAAAGATTGATAAATTTTCAATCCCATCGCCAATTCCGGGGGTTGATGTGGAAAACTTGGCGCCTCAAACAACGGTACGCATCCAGACGGCGAAATCTTCTGGTTCCGGGACGATCGTCCGGCGGCAGGGGCAAACCTATACGGTGCTCACTAACTGGCACGTTGTGGCGATCGTCCGGGGCGATCGAACAATTGTCACCGGCGACGGCCTCCTCCATTGACGGCTGGGAGTTCCGAGGCGGCTGGGGGATACCGATCTGGCGATCGTTGAGTTTCTGTGCGCGATCGAGTATAAAGTAGCACCGATTAGCGCCGAGTCTGCTGCGGTGGGAGAGCCACTGCGATCGGTCGGATTCCCTCCCTGCGCGTGCACAGGTGTGGGCTGTAGCGCGGGGGGCTCGTAGAACTGCTGCTGCCCAAATCTTTGCCTCAAGGTTATCAGGAAATTGGGTTAAAAACCCTGTCCTTCTAGGACGGCTTTAATTGTAAAGCTTTGATAACTCGCCGAACATTCTATACTGGAGCGTGTAGTATAAGGTGGGAGGTAAAACCATGTTAGTTTTCGAGTTCAAGGCCTACGGAAAATCAAATCAGTTCAACGCAGTAGACGAAGCAATTCGTACCGCAAAAATTGTCCGCAATAGCTGTATAAGGTATTGGATGGACAACAAAAAGGTGGGTAAAAACGATTTGAATAAATACTGTGCTGTACTGGCTCGTGATTTCCCCAATGCTTACGAACTCAACTCAATGGCAAGACAAGCGAGGGCAGAACGAGCATGGTCTTCTATCTCCAGATTATACGATAACTGCAAGAAGACTATTCCTGGCAAAAAAGGGTATCCACAATTTCAGAAAGATTGCCACTCTGTTGAGTACAAAACAACTGGATGGAAACTTGCCGACGATCGGAAATCCATCAATTTTACCGACAAGAAAGGGATTGGGCGGTTAAAACTAAAGGGTACACGCGATCTACATTTTTACCAAATCAGCCAAATAAAACGGGTGAGATTGGTAAAACGTGCCGATGGCGTGTACGTCCAATTTTGTGTGGATGTCGATCGAAAAGAAAACACAGAACCCTCTGGCAACACTATCGAATTAGACGTGGGACTGAAAGAGTATTACACCGATTCAAACGGAACTACGGTTGAAAACCCTAGATTCCTGATCAAAGGTGAAAAAATCCTCAAGCGTTCAGGGCGTCGTGTATCCAGGAAGGTAAAAGGTTCAAAGAACAGGAGTAAAGCTCGGCAGATTCTGGGTAAACGCCATCTCAAAATAAGTAGGCAGCGTAAAGACCATGCTGTGAAATTAGCACGGTGCGTAATCTCATCAAACGATGTAGTCGCTTACGAAAATTTGAGGATTAAAAACATGGTAAAGAATCATTGTTTAGCTAAGCCCATTAATGACGCATCTTGGTATCAATTCCGTGTAGGGCTTGCATACTTCGCAAAAGTATTTAAAAAGATTACTGTTGCGGTAAACCCGCAATATACCAGCCAAGAATGCTCTAGCTGTGGTGTAATTGTAAAGAAAACGCTATCTACTAGAACGCACGTCTGCAAATGTGGGTGTGTAATAGATAGAGATGAAAACGCCGCTAGAATTATCCTTAGTCGAGGATTGGGTACGGTAGGGCATACCGGAACTTTTGCGCTTGACGCAAGCAACGCTTTAGGAGAATCAATCTCTACTTTGGCGCTCAGAAATCCTGCCTCAGCAAATTGGCTCGTAGATTAAAGAATCAAGAGTGCGTTTACGCCAGGGAGTGTCAAGCTTTTGAAGATGCAACTGAACCGACAGCGGAATTGTTAGAGAAGATGGTTAAATCCGGTTGGGGAATTCCTATCAGTATATATTTGCAATTCGTCTCGTCTCATCTAGGGAGTTAGCGATGAATTCGTGGGGTTTGCGGTTAGACGCGCTGACAATCATCTTGACTGGTGCAGTAACGGTGGCTGCGGTTGTGGGCCAACAATATGCTGCTTGTGCCAAAACAGCCCAAGAAATTGCCCAGCTAGCGATATTAACAACGGTGGAAGTTAACAATACGCTGGGTTTTTATGCTAGTGGCTCTGGAGTAATTATTGCTAAACAGGGGAATATTTACACTGTTCTGACGACGAATCACGTAGTGGCAAGCCTCGCCCAAGAATACAGCATTCGCACTCATTTAGAAAAAAATTATAGAGCAATCAGAATACAGCGCCTCCCGAAAAATGACTGGGATATAGACTTGGCATTGGTACAGTTTCAGAGCCGAGAACAGTATCCAGTAGCCCCAATGGGCGAGTCGGAACGTGCTGTTGTCGGTTCTAGTATTTACGTGGCTGGCTATCCGCTGCCCATAGCCTTTGGATCTGAAAGAAAACTCGAGTTTACTGGTGGTATTGTCTCTTCTCGCCTCGATCGCACATCATCGGGGTACGGACTTCGCTATCAAGCTGTGACCAGGCGCGGTATGAGCGGGGGGCCTGTATTTGATGCTGATGGCAGAGTTGTGGGAATTCACGGCCAGGGAGATACTGTCGGCACAGTGAGGAGCCAGTGGAACGGTCAGATTGAGGAGATTAAAACCGGGTTGAATTCAGCAATTCCGATCGATACTTTTACGGCGTTGCTATCACAAACTAAGCCTAGCGGGTTTGATATTCTCAGCAATATTTCTATCAGCCGCGCCTCTAGCCAAAGCCAACCGAACCTCGGTCAGGGGGGCTTTGTGTGCGATACCTCCACGGGCGAGCCGGTGACTGTGTATCAAAATCCCCAAGGGTTCAGGGAGCCTTGGATTCGCTGGAATTCTAATTTCTTTTCTAGTTCTGGCTACGATCCTCTGACTCGCTGTCAACTAGTGAGTCAGCGCCTGGAAAATTACAACCGCAACCGACAGCTAAATTATGTCACTGTCGGTGTGGTAAATAACCAGAAAGTGATTTGCACGAGCAGCCGCGTTAACGGGCCCTGCGAAGGTTTGATCTACACGCTCCGTCGCGATCAAGATCCTGCTCCTGCACTCAGCAGTTTTTTTGTTTGGCTGGCGAATCAAAAGGCTAGACCTTCTCTTTTTGAAAGCAGCACTGCGATTTATATTAATGTCGGGGAACGGCTGGGGTTAGACATTAGCGAACCCTAATTGGTACTCAGCAATGATTTTTTTCCGGCTCGATCGCCCTGATTTGTTTCTGGAAAAGTGGGACGCTGTCAGCTTAAATTTTGAGAGATTATATAGCGGTTCTCAAGCGTCGTGAGGTATGCCCTATGCCCTATGTCCTATGCCCTATGCCCTATGCCCTATGCCCTATGCACGTCGGGTACCTCATGTTACCGAGAAAGGCTATATTTATTTATCCTTCGATATAGCAGAAAGGATGATTTTTTACAACAAGGAAGCTATAAAATTACTGTTACATTAATCCAATCTAAATTTTTCAGGTATAAAGCATGACTGCAACTACGCCGAAGGCAACGTCAGCAATTCCGAGTTTTTGCGAAGGAATCCAGTATTTCTCCGAGAGTGTGCCGGGTTTTGAGACTTACGGGAAAGCACCTGCGATCGCCGAGGGGAGCAAGTCGATCGCCGATCCTGCCGATCCCGTCGCTGTCTTTCAAACGATGCTGGGAGCAGACGCCCTGCGCTACCTGACGCTGCAAGTAACCGCCAGCAAGGCATCGGGACATCCGGGGGGTTTTGCTAGCCAAGCTGAGGCTTATGCCGCTTTGGTGATGCTCGGACACAAGAACATTGTCACCGAAGTCGGCCATCACGCGCCGGGATTTTACAGCGCCATGTTTCTCGATCGATCTTTGGAGGATATGGGAATTGTTAACGTGCAGCAAGTGCGCGATAAATTCCGAGAAAAAGACGGTTTGTTAGGACATCTTTCCGGTTTCATTCCCGGCCTTTTAGCACCGGCCGGTCCCCTCGGACAAGGGCAGCATTTCGCAATGGCTGGAGCGCTTTTGCACCGCGAAAAACTGTTTGCTTTCACAATGGGCGACGGCGGCATGGGCGAACCCTATCCGATGAGCAGCATGGCGCATTTCCACACTGCTTATCCGAGTGTTACTAACTTTTTGCCTGTGTTGGTTTGGAACGGATATTCTCAGGAACATCACAGCATGGTTTCGACTAAAACTAATGCTGAAATGATTGCTTATTGGCAAGGCAACGGTTTTGAAGAAGTTATCTTAGTTGATGCTAAGGAATTTGACGATAAAAATCAACCGGAAGATTATGTTGACAGCACTGCTTTTTCGCTCGAACAGCGCCTGGCATTTACCAAAGCTGTTTTACAAGGAGTTGACAAAGCGGCAAAATCTGCTCTAGGCGGCAAATTAACTGTGTTTATTATCAAACAGTTGAAAGGTGCCGGCGTCCACGCGCGCGGAGCAAAATCTCACAACCTTTATCCGAAAGATACGCTAGATGCTCCGCACATTATCAGTGCTTTAAAAGAGCGCGCTTTGACTGCTGCTGCTTGGGAGTTGGTGCGGACCAATTGCGAGCGTGCGGGCGGCGGGCCGGCTGCGAAAACAGTTGTTACTGAGTTTACATTGCCGCTGGCAGATTTAGGCGAATTGCCTTTAGAAGAATTTGCAGTTGGGGGAGAACCGAAGATTTCGACAACAGCAATGGGGGTTTTGGTAGGGAAAGTGGGCGAGCGCGATCGGACTTTTCTTGTCACTAATGCTGACGGCAATGAAGCCTCGGCAATTGCCAATATCAACCAAGCTCTCAAAATTATTCACCCGACGACAGATGACCTGTACAATCAATCGCCAAACGGCCAAGTTTACGAACCTTTGAGCGAAGATGCTTGCGCTGGTTTAGCCGTAGGTTTATCGCTATTTGGAGCGCGGAGTTTGTGGTGTTCCTACGAATCTTTTGCCATCAACGGTTTACCAATTTGGCAAACTGTAACCCAAGCAATGGCAGAATTGCGCCGTCCAACTCCGGCAACTGTCACCTTATTTACAGCGGGTGCATTGGAACAAGGTCGCAACGGTTGGACGCACCAGCGGCCGGAAATAGAGGCTTATTTTGCGGCGATGATGCGGAACGGAAATGTGTTTCCTTTGTTTCCACCGGATGCTAACAGCATTCAAGCTTGTTACGAGTGGGCTTTGACTGCTAAAAATAAGGGAGTTGTGATTACTGCAAGCAAGTCGCCGCTGCCAATTCGCACTACTTTTGAACAAACTCGCCAAGGTTTGCAAGACGGTGCAATAGTGCTGCACGAAGTCGATTCCCCGCAAGCTGCCCACAATCAAGGGGGGAGCAAGAAAGTTGTGTTTGCAGTTGTCGGCGACATGACCTTAATGCCAGTGTTTGAAGCGGCAGCATTTTTGGAAACAGAAGGGATTGGAGTGCGGATTGTTTCTGTTGTGAATCCCCGGCGTTTGTACCGTCAAGGCGATGTTGCTTGGCATACTTGTTCCGAAGCTGACGGCGGCTTTTTGAGCGATGAGAAATTTGCCGAATTGTTTGGCGGAGATGCCTTGATTGGCGTGACAGGCGGTGCTTCTGGGATGTTGGAACCAGTGATGCTCCGCAGCAATTGCCAGCGGGATACTTTCGCTTGGAAGCGGGGGGAAACTACTGCTAGTGCTGGTCAGTTGATGGCGTTTAATGGGTTGACTGCTGAGGCGTTGACTAAAAGGGCGATCGAGCTAGTTCATTAAGTTAGAATGTGAGTGAATGCCCCTGCCTGGTTTGTGCTGGGTAGGGGCTAGTAATATTTAAAATAGGATGGTGATACCTGTGACTGCACAACTTTTAGAGGAAAGAGGTACGCTTGCAGAACAACGATTGATTCTCCCCGGTTATTATAGTTGGGAGCAGTTTGAGGCGATGGAATCTTTGATGGCCGACTCTCCGGGTTTACGGATAACTTATCTTGATGGGTGGATCGAGTTTATGACACTGGGTGAAGCACATGAGACAATCAGTTGTATTCTTAATTTTTTGCTACAACTCTACTTTTGTGAAATGGGAATTGAATATATTCCTGTAGGGAGTGCAACTCGCAGAGACCGGGCAAGAGATGTATCATTTGAACCTGACGAGTCTTATTATATAGGTTCAATAAAAGAGCATCCCGATTTAGCCGTGGAAGTAACGATGACTAGCGGTAGCACAAATAAACTAGCTAAATATCTGCGACTTCGCATTCCTGAAGTCTGGTTTTGGGAAAATAATCAGTTGGCTGTGTATGGGTTGCGGGAGGATAATTATGAGCAAGTTTCAAGAAGTGAGGTGCTGCCGGAATTGGATTTAGAATTGCTGGTGCGTTGCGTTTTAATGCCTTCAAGGATTGAGGCAAGGACGGAGTTTATTCAGGGAATGCGCCCGCAGTAATATAGAATAGTTAGTAGTCTCTATGCTATTACGGATCGGTGAGATCCGTTTTTTTGGTACTCGATTTATCATTATCTCTGCTACTGAGATCTGCTGAATACATCCATCCTTCTACAATAGCTTTAGCAAGATTACTAAAAGGACTATTATCCAGAAGAGTATCGACAGCAGATATACTACCAGCTTTGACAGCACTAGCTACGCGAGACTTTAAAGCAGGAGGAGTTTCATCGTTAACATAGGCTACTTTTTCAGCCTCAGTAGCAGCAGGGTTTGACTTCTCTAGTTGCATGAGAAGTTGCTGAATTTCGACAGCAGCTTCAGCAAGTGTTTGTTTTCTTTCACTTCCTTGATTAATGGTTCCACCAACATAATCACCACCAATGTAAAAACCTCCCTCCTGAACAATGATCTGACTAAACTGATTCACTAAAGAAGAGCGTGTACTATCTAAAGCTTTTCTAAACGCATCAATAGTAGCAATTGTAATTAAGCCCAGAATAACTATCAAGGCCTGCTGTAACTCAGCAGCCATCTCAATCTTGACTAACACACCAATTATAGAAAGAAGTATTATTGAAAGATACACCGCAACCGAAGTTTTAAGTCGCTTTTCAAATTTGAACGCACTAATTAAATCTAGTTTATTCTCTTCCATTTTTCTGCTCCTCAGACTGATTATCCATGTCCTTTCCATTATAGAGAAGTTCATTTGAATTTTTGGAAAAGCCTTTAAACCCATCTAAGAAGTCGCCAATTTCTCCCAAAGAATAGCCTAAAGGTTTAGCCAATCCTAAAATTAAAAATAGCGACCCTGCTAAAGGAACAGTTTGTATTAATAAAACGCCTATTCCAAATGAAAAAACACTAGCGACCATTTGTTGGTTTCGTTGAAAAATGTCTTTTTCTTGTGCTTTTTGAAGTTGAACTTCTGCCGATTGTTGTGTGTAATTTAATTGCCTTTCTTTTCTATCCAATTCATGAAGTTTCTGTCTAATTTCTATCATCTTTTCGGATTCTTCTGCTGTTTTCGCTAGTGCGAATTTTTCAACCAGAATCTCTTTATAAACTTGGATGTCGGATTGATTTTCCTGTTTTATGCTCTCTCCACTCTGCATCTGATAAGGCAGCAAAGTGAGATTTCTTGGTTGATCTAGTTTTTCATCAGTCATTTCCTACCTCTGCATTGGCAAGTAGTTAGGCACAATACCAGTTGCTCCTATAATTTCTGCTTTATATGGGATTATGAACATTTTAAGATCCTCATAGTAGACTTTTAACGCAAAAAGTTCAAGGCAGAAAAAGTTGGAAAAAGTTGGATCTTTCTCAAATTGGCACAAACAATTGGGAGGCGAGGTCAAAAAAGTTGGAAAAAGTTGGAAAAAGTAGGGTATAGTAACGGTATTCATCTCATCGGCCTACCTATGAACATTTCTCAGATGTTGCAATCCGTCGATGAAAGTGTCTGCGCTAAGACAGGCAAACATTTAAACGACTTGCAGCGGAGAATTATCGCGGGAATACTGAATCGTCAAAAGTATGCTGGGGTTGCAGAAACATACGGTTACAGTGACAAGCACGTTAAAAAAGTCAGTCACGAGCTTTTGCAAATGTTATCTGATATCTTTGGCGAACAAGTTAAAAAAAGTAATCTTGAATCTGTGCTAGAACGTCACATAAATGTAAATATAAGTTTAGGCAATAAAAACACTGGGAATAAAAACAATGTCAATATAGGTTACACCAACAATTGCCCCGATGCTTCAGCTTCTACCCCAGATGAAAGTCAGCCTGCAACTCCTGACTTCCAGCAGCAAAGCAATAATTACACAGGCCTCGCAATAATTGAATTAATTGATAAGTTGCGTCAGTTTGGTTTGACGGATGAGCCAATTGCAGAAGCGCTAAATCTACCCTTGAATGAACTCAATAGGGTGGATTTAGAAATTTGATTTGTTGGCTGGGAATGTAGCGAGAGTGCTAGAGGCTGTGCTGCGACGGGACATCAATATTGTGTGAAATATCTGTCTAAATTTTATTGATTTTTTTCCCCGCACGCCATCAACCAAAAACTCATCATCGATCGATCGCCCGCAGCTACAAACTTATCCCGCGAAACCAGATAGCTTTCTATTTCCGACTCTGAAATCAACCCCTGTTTGACCATTTGCAACATGGGCCCGGAGTCAAGCAAAGGTTGAAACGCCTCAATTCCGATGATATCGCTGTGGCTGACAACGGCTTCTAAATCAACGCTAACAAACCCAGCTTCTTTGAGAATGCGGCACAGATTTCGCCCGACGCATAAATTGCCGCCCCGCGATGCCATTATCTGCTTGAATTTCTCCCTGACAATCTCGACTGACCAAGGTGGATTTGTCAGCCAAAATAGATCTGCATCGCTATCGATAATCACCAGTTTGCCGCCGGGTTTCAAGATGCGGAATATTTCTCTAGCTGCTGCGACGGGCTCTGGGAGGTGAACGAACAGCAAACGGGCGATCGCAAAATCGAAAGTGTTGGCCGCCAAACCAGTATCCGCAACCGATGCTTGGATGCGATCTACTCGATCGCCCCCTTTGTCATGCAAATATGCTACTGCTTTTTCGTGCAGTACCGGATCAATTTCTACCGCTGTTACCGAACTGTTTGGTAGCAATTCTAACAGTTTTTCGGTAAAAAATCCCGGCCCGCTACCCGCTTCCAAAACATTCATCCCGTCGGCTAAACCGAACCACTTTAAAGTGCGCGCTTCCTTTTCCCAACTGAGGAGAACTTGGGCTTTTAACCGCTGGATTTCTACCTCTAATTCCAGATTGAACGTGCTGGCTTGATACGAACCTTCGGCTGCCATAAAATCATCTTTCTTCTTGCTTCGACACCTAGATTATAATAGGACTGCGCTAAAGCGCAATTCTCGTTGCGGACATCCCCAACCCCAGTTGGCGGACAGATGCAGGACGGGAGCCAGGTAGTTCCTCTATTATAAGAAGATGACCGAGACGATTTTAGATTGAGGATTTGGGATTTTGAATGAGAATTTCAGCGGTTTAAAGCCCCTAGTTTCAACTAGGTCAAAAATCGAAAATCGTAAATCCCATATCTAAAATGGGTTGACGGATTACCTAAACTGACGATGTTGTGTGGGAACGAATCAACTATGCCCCAGACTTTACCTCAACCGGAGAAACGAACATTTTTAGTTGTGGATGACCATGCGATGGTGTTAGGTGGCACGCTTAACATTCTGAAGCAAGAATATCCAGAGGCAGACATTCTGACGGCTGCGACTGCTCAGGCAGCCCTTGAGCAAATAGCGCAGACGACCCCGGATTTGGTGATTGTGGATCTGGTGATGCCAGAGACGATCGGCTCCATAGCGCAAGCGAATTCAGGGCTTCAACTCCTCAAAACGTTGATGGAGAAGTATCCGAGTCTGAATATTGTGGTGCAGAGTGCCCATGTTCAGACTTTAGTTTGGCTGAAACCGTTGATCGACAATCACATGGGCGGCTTCACAGTTGTCGATAAGAGCCAGCCCATGAAAGACTTGCTGGCAATGGTTGATTGGGCGCTGCACGAGCGGATTTATACACCCAGAGAGATCCGCAACGGGCTGCAACTCAAACCCGCCTGGATGCAGGTGTTGCAATTTGCTTTTCAAGAGAGCTTACAGGATACTGCGATCGCCAAACGGATGAATGTTTCTGAACGCACTGTGCAGTGTTACTGGACTAAGATTCGAGATGTGCTAGAGGTGTATCCTCAGAATGATAAGAATCTGCGGATTCAAACGGAAGTGCGAGCTAGGGAACAAGGATTGATTGATTAGTGAAGCGCGATCGATGGCAATCAGTGAAAGCGGTCGTCACGACTTGGGGACGAGGAGCGCTTCCAGGGGTAATGGTGATTGTCGCTGTGATGATTGCTCGATTGACCGGTGCGCTTCAGTTTTTGGAGTTGGTGACGTTCGATCGATTTCTGCGCCTGCGTCCCGCTGAGCCAATGGATGAAAGGATTGTAATCGTAAGTATCACCGAGGGAGATATTCAACGCGCCAGAACTTATCCGATTCCCGATCGCGAAATTGCCGATTTGCTTAAACGCTTGCAGACCTATCAACCGACTGCGATCGGGCTGGATATTGTACGCGATATTCCGGTTGAGCCGGGTAATGCTGAACTAACATCGGTGTTTCGCAGCAGCAAGAATACGATCGGAGTGGAGATTGCCCTGCCCGATCGCAGTGGCTTTACCGTCGCACCTGGGCCCGCGCTGCCATCGGAACAGGTTGGCTTTGCAGATGCTGTTCTCGATGCTGATGGCTACCAGCGCCGCAGTTTATTGGGCGCTCACAATCCCCAGCAGGAATACCGTTTTTCGTTGGCGATCCGGCTGGCAGAACGCTATTTAGCAGCCCGAGGAATTGAGTTGGGTAATGGAATTCGCGACCCAGAGGCGAAGCGCTTTGGCAGCATTGAATTGACCAGAGTGCAGTCAAACTCTGGGGGATATGTGGGGGCGGATGCTGGAGGCAACCAAATTTTGCTGAATGTTCGCAGCGGGACAATGCCGTTTCGCGTGCTTTCTCTCTCGCAAATCAAATCGGGACAGGTCAACCCTAGTTGGATTCGAGGCAAAATTGTGCTGATTGGGATGATGTCTTTTAGCGCGAAGGATCAGGCAAGTTCAGGTGCGATCGCAGGCATCAATCCCGGACGAATTTACGGAGTCGAAATGCAGGCCCACGCCACCAGTCAGATTATTAGTGCGGTGCTCGATGGGCGATCGTTGCTTCGGGTTTGGGCAGACGCATGGGAATATCTCTGGATTGTGGCATGGGGACTTTTGGGGATAAGTCTGGGACGGTTTTTGCGATCGCCCTGGAAAATTTTGTTCGGGATCTTAGTCGCCAGTGTCAGCTCGATCGGGATATGTTACGGGCTAATTCTTTTGGGGTGGTGGGTGCCGATCGTACCTGTATTGCTCGTGCTGGTGTTGAATGGGGCTGGCTTGATGGCAGCGTTATTTTATCGCCACGAACAGGAACTCCGACTGCGGTTAGAGGAACGTCAGTTTGCCATTGAGCAGACCTTTAATGCAATTCATAGCGGCCCGTTACAGACATTGGTTGGAATTTTGAGAACTGCTCAAGAACAAGCAACACCGCCGCCATTTCTACCGGAGTTGCAACGCCTGAATCAAGAATTACGGGCAGTTTACGGCTCAGTGCAACGAGAAGCGATCGCAGATGAACCGCATCTCCGCATGGGAAGTGCGATCGAATTGGCCCTGCAGGCTCCATTGCATGAATTGCTCTACAAAGTCTATTGCAACACGTTAGAACAAGAACTGCCTTACCTCAAAACGCTCAAATTCAAAATTGTGCAGTTCGATCCTTTGAACACCTCGCATCTGCGGTTGGAACACAAGCGAGCACTCTGCCGCTTTCTGGAAGAAGCACTCTGCAATGTGGGGAAACACGCGATCGAAGCCACTCGCTTGACCGTAATTTGCACTCAAGAAGGCGATCGGCAGGTGATTCGGGTGGCAGATAATGGTAGGGGGAAACCGTCTCAGTCAGAAACGCTTAGCTTGGCTCAAATGGATCGAGACAGAGAAACAACCGAAGAGCCAAACCCTAAACTTCAACCTTCAGGATTAGGAACTCAGCTTGCAAAGAACTTAGCCAAACAGTTAGGCGGAGCATTTCGGCGCTACCCGAATCAACCGAAGGGGATGGTGTGCGAGTTAACCTGGTCAGCAAAACGGCGGTGGTTCAGGTGATCGGTGTGGCTCAGGCTTGTTATAAGCTGCGGAGCATCTAAATTTAATACAGAGACGGGCTCTCCTGCCCGTCCCACAATAATTGTAGAAAAATTGACTGTCAAATTAGATGCACAGCAGCTTATCAACCGTCTTGACGGTTAGGGTTCGAGCGCCCCTAGAGCGCCAGTCCAGTAAAAGAGGTTGACAAAAAACATAAAGTATGGTATTAAGCGAAAAAAACCACTCTGTGCTGTAAAATGCGCCCACCAACCTGGACCCCCCCAATCGAGTTGTCTGCTG
>Ga0247770_1000182_pt1 | contig 58166 bp, 42 predicted proteins | sample UWRJL136409B6_FD_179943 | JGI IMG/M metagenome (GOLD analysis project Ga0247770, IMG submission 179943) | Plant litter microbial communities from Arlington Agricultural Research Station in Wisconsin, United States - UWRJ-L136-409B-6 | ecosystem: Environmental > Terrestrial > Plant litter >...
GGCTTGCAGCCATTAACTATTAGCAGTCAGCAATTATCTAGCTTTTCGCAACACTCGATTTTTCAGATGCAGCGCTTTCGGCAGTTTTGCCATTTTTGCTATTACCGTTACCGTTGCTGTGGCGGGGTTGGATAACTCCATAGCCACCGTGAGTCTTTCGTTCGTAGAGTACGTTAATTTCGCCTGTTTCGGCATTACGAAACATATAGAAATCGTGATCGATAATCTGCAATTGTTCCAAAGCTTCTTGCACAGTCATTGGAGGCATAGCAAAATACTTAGTCCGCACTACCTCAGCAGGAAGTTCGGGAGTTCGATCGCCAATCAGATCCGCTGCTACAGGATGTTCCTCAACTACCGTAACCGTTTTGGCACTATTCTGGATCTTATTGTCGTGGCGTTTTTCCTTAAATTTCCGCAGTTGACGAGCTATCTTGTCGGCAACCAAATCGATGCTGGCATAAAGGCTTTCCGTGCTTTCCTCAGCCCGAATCACGCTGCCGTTAGCATAAATTGTCACCTCAGCAGTCTGCTTAGGATTGATCCTGGGGTTACGAGCCACCGATAGATGTATGTCCACTTCCGTCGTCAAAGTTTGAAAATGGCTAACTGCCTTTTCAATCTTTTGATTGACGTACTCGCGAATCGCATCGGTGATTTCTATATTCTTACCCTGGATAACAAGCTTCATAGAGCTCCCTCCCTTCTGTAACGTGGGTCTAATTTATACAGTAGCACTATGTATTCTCGAAAACACTTATCTTCCAAATCTTTTTTTATATGTTGACAATTCTTGATTTAAACTGCGCCAATATTCCGTAAAAACACTATTGATTTTTTCCATGATTTCCCCTCTGAACCCTCAACAGCTAAATGCACCACCCTGCTTGCTCTTCGATTGGGGACAAGTGCCCTACTCCCAAGCTTGGGAATTCCAGCAAAAACTCGTGCAAGAACGCCGCGACAAGCCTGATTTGCCTGATGTCCTGATTTTGCTGGAACATCCGCCGGTTTACACTTTGGGACTGGGAGCAAAGCTGGAATTTCTGAAATTTGACCCGGGTCAGACTGGGCCGGAACTGCACCGAGTTGAGCGGGGCGGCGAGGTGACTTACCACTGTCCGGGCCAATTGGTGGGCTATCCGATTTTAAATTTGCGCCGTCACCAACAAGATTTGCACTGGTATTTGCGGCAGTTGGAGGAAGTGCTGCTGGGGGTGTTGGAAGTTTGCGGGTTGAAGGGTTCGCGGGTTCCCGGTATGACTGGGGTTTGGGTGGATGGGTGCAAGGTAGGTGCGATCGGCATTAAAGTCAGCCGCTGGATTACGATGCACGGTTTTGCTTTAAATGTTTGTCCGGATCTGGCAGGTTTTGGGCAAATTGTACCTTGCGGGATTCCCGATCGACCTGTTGGGAGTTTAGAGCAGTTTATCCCGGGAATTGAGGTCGATCGAGTGCGATCGATCCTTGTCGCTGAGTTTGCTCGCGTTTTTGCAGTGGAAATTGTGCGATCGAATGTGTAGGGTGCGTCGCTGTCAACCTTACTACTGACGATCGCAGTGGGTTGTTTAAGTGCGATCGGAATTTTCCTCCTCATATACCATTAAATCTCCCGGTTGGCAGTTTAGTGCTTTGCACAAAGCATCAAGAGTTGTTTCATCAATTCTTGTAAGCCGGCGGCGGGTTTTGATTTTAGAAACAGATGTTGGGTGCATCCCAACTCTAGCCGCCAATTCTTTATTGCTGATATTGCGATCGGCCATTACAACTGCCAATTTCCAACGGATCACTGCGGGTGCTCAACTACTAGCCAGGACTTTGCAAGGTGATGTTAGCATCCTGCAACCTTCACTAACACTTGTTTTGCCGTATCGGCAATATTGTTTGTCGTATCGCTTGACTTGCAGCAGCGAATGAACTATGCTGAGGATGTACAAACGGAAAAGCGATCGCCCCTGGGCCTGGAAAACTTAAGGGCGATCGCTATCCGACTATTTTGTAGTTAAAACTCATGATATCACAGCCAAAGTCAGTTCCCGAACTCCTTTGCGAAGAAATTCCCAATGCACCCACCGACAAACAACCGATCCGATTGTTGATTTGCGGGATTCCCAAAGGAGTAGAAAGTATCATCAGCCTGCTGCACGTTTTGGGTTTTGCAGAAGTTGGTGAATGGAGCCCGCCTTTACCGTCCCCGATAGCAGGTGAAGTAATGCGGATTTTAACCCGTTACTGGAAAGAATAATCTTTAAGGGCGATCGCCCTTTCTTGAGTCAAGTGCGATCGCTCTTAAATTATCAAAAACCTCAGGCTTAATTCTTCACCCAATCGCTTAAAAACTCCAGACTAAGGATGCTAAATATCGAATCGAATTAACGCGGCGGTGTTTGCGAGACTTGGGGGTAAAATGCGCGACCGCGGGCTTCTCTAACCTTAGAGAGAAGCAACAGCGATGCAGAAATACGTCGTAAGAGTTTTGCGATCGCCCCTAGGGTCAGGTAAGCTTCTTGTTAATTATTGCGATCCGCTCTGGAGAAAAAAATTATGGCAGATATGTCCGGTCAAGACCCCTCGGAAATTAAAATGGCGACGGTTGATGAAGAAGAAAAAGGCGCAACGTTTAGCGGTACGGTCATCCTTGCTATCGATGCCGAGGAGGGTGGGGAAGTCGTTTTCTTCAGAGACTTTTTGATTGAAGATTATAAAGGCGAACTTACCGCTTATCTGGGAACAGATGGCAATATAACGAAAGGCATTGATTTAGGCCCACTTAAGCATAAGAGCGATAGCTTTAAGCTGCCAATTCCGTTGGGAACCGATACATCACCCTACAATACAGTCGTGCTGCGCGACGAAAAAAGCAAGAAAAAAGTTGTGACGATCGAGCTGTAAAATTTGCAATGAGAGCTCGTAGTTGGACCAAATTCGTTAGCGCAGCCCTCGAAGAGGATCGCCCTTTTTTTCCTGAAGTGCGATCGCTCTTAAATTAAGGTGCGTCACTTTCGATCGAACAGTCGAGTTATAAAGTGATGCACCCTAATTTTTAAAATGGAATCGGATCGTAATCGGGATTGTCAGCTTCGTTAGACGAACTCGAAGATCGATCGGACTCCGAATTTGAAGACTGATTCGAGTTCCAATCCGAACTAGACGTGCGGTTAGCGCCACCTGGAGCGCTGTTAGGACTGCGACCTCGCGAACTCATAGGAACCACGTTGCTAGGCACCGACGCCGGCGCGCTGTCGCGAATTTGAGCCGGTTCGGGGGCGGTTCTAGTTGGGGCAGCAGCACTCATTGCATCGGCGCCGACACTGTAAATCCTTTGAGCTGTCAGTTCAGCGCGCTTTTCTTTAATACCGTCTCTTTCGATCGTATTCATGCTCAGCCGCCCCTCAATAATCACGCGATCGCCCTCGTGATATTTCTCGTGAATTTCTTGAGCAAAATTGCCCCATCCTATCACTTTCAAATGTTCTGGCGGATCTTCAGGTTTTGGGCCTGGAAACTGCACCAGCATCTCAGCGATTTGAAGTTGATTGTCAGGAGTATAACGGAGTTGCGGTTGTTGAATTATTTCCGCCATCAAAATGCAGCTATTCATCTGTTATTTGTGCGTAATTGGGAATTGGATAAGAAGGAAGAAGGAAGAAGGAAGAAGGAAGAAGAAAGAAGGAAAAAAACAGCTATCTGTTTACCCGTCGCTTGCGTGTCTTGCTATTGGGAATTGGGAATTGGGAATTGGGAATTATTGATGTTTCTGCGCCCGCTCGCTATTAGTTGTCACCGCTTACCGATTACCCATTACCCATTACCCATTACCAAATTTATCTTGCCGAACCGCCGCCTCAGTTTGGCTGACAAAATCGTGAACGAGGCTGCGGTACTCCTTCAAAGTTTCAGATACCCAATCTCGGTCATCACTGTTGGCGAAGATATGAACGGTCGGTTCGCTCGCATCGGGCAAGACTAATACCCAATTGTCGTCGCTGTAGTTAAAAATCTTCACTCCATCTATTAATTCTAAACGATCGGGCGAATGAGTTTCTACTAAATGTCGCATCAGCGAACCCTTGATAGTCCAAGGACAGCGGACGCTGTAACTGCGGTGGGTGACGCGGGGAAGTTCGGCTTTGATCTGTCCGAGCGATCGCTCCTGAATCGTCATCATTTCTATCACTTTAGCAATGCAGAACATCCCGTCAAATCCGGGATGCAATTGCGGGAAAATAAAACCCATAAGGCCGCTGCCGCCCAAAACCACATTCGGGTTCCTATTAGCAGCTTCCATCAAAGCAGTTGGGTTCGCCTTAGTGCGGATTACCTTGCTTTGATAGCGGCGGGCGATCGCCTCCACCGCAGAAGACGCATGCACCGGCACTACTACTGTACCTTTGGGATGAGAAGTCAGCATCAAATTTACCATCAACGCCGTCAGCATTTCCCCGCGAATCGCTATCCCAGACTCATCTACCAAAATGAGCTGTTCGCCGTTAGCCGACACCTGCACTCCAAAATTAGCGCTGAGTGCTTTCACCACCCGGCCGAGTTGGTCAAGCAAATATTCCCGTTCCCCGTTGCTTAGAGAAGTCTGCTTGAGACTGGCATTAAGCACCACCGCATCGCAGCCGAACTTGGCGAGCATTTGCGGCAGAATTGCTCCGGAAACTGCGTAAACGTAATCGATTACCACCTTAGTATTGCTGTAGCGTATTGCCTCAACATTCATCTGCCGCTCAAAAATGCGGTTGTAAACGTCAAGAGCTTGGTTAAAGTACGACATCTCTCCAATTTCCGGAATTAGAGCCCGCCGCAAATCTTCCTTAAAATAAGCCCCCTCGATTTTTTTCTCAGCCCCTTTAGTAATATTGATGCCTTTGATATCGAAGAATTCAATTAAAATGTGATCCGAGCGATCGGGCGAAATGCGAACGTGAATGCCGCCAGCAATTGACAGCGTAGACGAAACCGTGCGCGCGATCGGAATCGCCGTCGATTCCAAATTGACCACATTAATTCCCACCGACATCAAACCCGCAATCAAAGACCTCGAAACCATCCGCGAAATGCTCCGCTGGTCGCGAGAAACCGATACCGAAGTCCCGGGTTTCAAAGTCGAGCCGTAAGCCGCGCCCAATTTCACCGCGAATTCCGGGGTAACATCCACATTTGCCAGTCCTTGAACGCCACGCTGACCGAACAAATTCCGCTTAGCTTGTTCTCCCCAAATTAAATTTTGATTTAACAGAGCGCCGGATTCAATATTTTTGCTCGGCCAGACGCGCACGCTTGGTCCCACTTGCGCTTCTTCTCCCACGATGGACATGGAACCAACGATCGCACCTTCCAATACATGAGCGCGCCTGTCTACGCGGCTGCTGCGGCAAATCACGCAGGCCCTAAGGTGAGCGTCTTCGCCGACAATTGCTCCGTTCCAGACGATGGGACGTTTGAGGTTGGCATCGGCCCCGACTGTCACGTTATCTCCGAGCACCGTACCGGCATCGATTTTAACTCGGGCTCCAATCCGACAATTGTTGCCGATCATGGCCGGTACTTCGATGATGGCGCTATCGTCAATAAAAGTATTCTGACCTACCCAAAGTCCCGATCGAACTTGGTTGTAGTAGTTCAAATCCAGTTTGACCTTTCCCCGCAGCGCGTCGTACTGAGATTCCCGGTAAACATCAAGCTGGCCGACATCGCACCAGTAACCCTCGGCGATGTAACCGTACATCGGCTCGTTTTTTTCCAGCAGCAAGGGAAACAAGTCTTTCGAGAAGTCGCACTCTTTATGTGCAGGCAGGTAGTCCAATAATTCCGGTTCTAAAATGTAGGTGCCGGTATTGACGGTATCGGAGAAAATTTCGCTGCTAGAAGGCTTTTCCAGAAAGCGGCTGATGCGGTAATCTTCCTCGGTAATCACGACCCCGAATTCCATCGGATTGGGAACGCGAGTTAAAATTAACGTGGCTTTGGATTGCTTGCTGCGGTGAAATTTCAGAGCTTCCGTCAAGTCGAAGTCTGTGATGCTATCGCCGCTGATGACCAGAAAAGTTCGATCGAGCAATTCAGCAATATTTTTGACGCAACCAGCCGTACCCAGCGGTTGGTCTTCCTCCACAGCGTAAGTCATTTGAACGCCAAACTCTGCCCCGTCAGTAAAATATTCGCGCATGACATCGGGAAGGTAGTGCAGCGTTGCAATAATTTCCGTAATCTGATGCCTTTTTAGCAAATTGATAATGTGTTCTGCGATCGGGCGATTGAGAATCGGCACCATCGGTTTGGGCAAATCGCACGTCAGAGGTCTGAGCCTCGTTCCTGACCCCCCAGCCATCAGCACTGCACGCATAAAATCCTCCTTGCTTAAAAAGCACTCCTGATTCTTTTTAACTAGAACGAAAATCTAAAATTTTTGGGTCAGCCGTCAGCTATCAGCTCTTAATTAATTATTATCCGCGAGTCTCAGTAATCTTGGGAGGCAAGTTTAACCCTGGGTAGCGAGCGCTACCGATAACAATTCTTCAAAATTGCTTTCGGTCTGAGAAATGATAGATTAATAGTAGCGCTTTGGCTCGCTCACTCTTAATCCAACTTAATGTAGCAAAGGGTCGCCCGTCAAACGAAACCTGGTCAGTAACCCCGGTCTAAAGACACGGGGCTTGCAAGAGAAATCTGGCAAGCCGTACTGACCAGACTAAGGCTTAATTGCCTACATTTTGAGAGTCACGACACCCTGTGGATGCGTAGCTAGTCCCCTGCTCTGTCCGAAGCAATTAAACAGTTCTAAGGTGACTGGAACAGTGTTGCAGGTCTAACAAGCTCTCGAAACACTGTCGAAGCTAACATTACCCCAGAAATGGGATGCTCAATTGAGCAAAATACTATGCGTACAGGATTGGAAGATTTGAAGCGGTAATTGTCCCGTTGAAAGTGCAATACAAAAGTACACTCCCGTTAACCAATCCCAAGGCGGTAGTAAATCAAAAATATAAAGCCGTGCTAGAAGCACGGGGTTTCTACCCATTTTTTCTGATGATTTTCATCAAAAAAATGGGCGGAGCGAAGCGGAGGGCTGAAACCCCGTCCTAAAAGGACGGATTTACATTAATTTTTGTTAAGATATACCATTTCACACAAGACGTGCTAGTCTGTGAAATAGCCTACTTAAGGTAAGCATGACACTAAAAGCCTTCAGCTATCGATTCTACCCAACGCCGGAACAAGAAAGTTTGTTGCGACGTACTTTGGGTTGTGTTCGTTTGGTCTACAACCGTGCTTTAGCCACAAGAACAGAAGCTTGGTACGCAGAACAGAAACGGGTAGGCTATGCTGAGACTTCTTCAATGTTAACCGAATGGAAGAAAACCGAAGAACTAGATTTTCTGAACAAAGTTAGCTGTGTGCCATTACAGCAATGCTTGAGACATTTACAAACGGCTTATACCAATTTTTTTGATGGGCGGGCAAAATATCCTAACTTCAAAAAGAAACGCAATGGTGGTAGTGCAGAATTTACCAAGTCAGCATTTAAGTTCAGAGATGGACAAGTCTACCTAGCAAAAAACATACAAGCGTTACCAATTCGTTGGAGTCGGACATTACCTGATGGTGCAACACCATCAACCTTAAGCGTGAAGCTTGCACCATCAGGTAGGTGGTCAGTTTCTCTGCTGGTAGATGTTGAAATTAAAGCATTACCCAAAACAGATAATCAAGTCGGTATCGACCTAGGAGTTACAAGCTTGCTCACTCTAAGCACTGGCGAAAAGATTGCCAATCCCAAAGGATTCAAGGCAAAGTATCGCCAGCTTAGAAGAGCGCAAAAATCTTTAAGTCGCAAACAAAAATGGTCAAACAACCGTCACAAAGCACGGCTTAAAGTAGCGAAAGTGCATCAAGAAATTGCTGATGCAAGGAAAGATTATCTTCACAAGTTAACAATGCGGTTGGTGCGTGAAAACCAAACCCTCGCCGTAGAAGACCTAGCTGTGAAGAATATGATTAAAAACCGGAAACTTGGTCTAGCTATAAGTGATGCAAGCTGGGGGGAATTAGTCAGACAACTTGATTACAAGTGCGATTGGTACGGTCGTACTTTAATTAAGATTGACCGATGGTTTCCGAGTTCAAAACGGTGTGGCAATTGCGGACACATCGTTGACGAGATGCCGTTGAATATCCGGGAATGGGATTGTCTTAATTGCGGGACGCACCATGACCGAGACATCAACGCAGCAAAGAACATTTTGGCGGCAGGGCTTGCCGTGGCAGTCTGTGGAGCGACTGTAAGACCCGAGCAGAGTAAATCTGTTAAGGCTGGTGCGAAATCCCCTAGGGGACGGAAGCAGAAACCTAAGTCGTGAGTCTTAGGAATCCCCGCGCGTTTACGCCGGGGTGGATGTCAACCTCTGGTAAATTATTACACTCAGCAAACAGCACTCAAGGAAAAAAAAATTTTCTGATTACAAAAATATTTATTCTCAAGTTCAACACATCAATCTTCAACGATTAGATAAAACTTGGCGGCGTTGGCTGACACCTGACCAAACCGGAAAACTTGCTGGTAGACCACCCTTCGACAGCGCAAAGATTTTCACTATAAAACAGCACATAAACTGGTGAGAAAATATGACTTAATAGCAGTTGAAGACTTAAATATTCACGGACTTGCTCGTACTCATTGGGGCCAATCAATCTTAGATGCAGCATGGGGAAGTTTCATGACAATAGTGGAAGCAATGGCGGTAAAACGCGGCGTTCACCTGGTGAAAGTTAATCCTAATAATAAATCACAGGATTCCTCAGGATGTGGAGCTAAAGTCCGAAAATATTTATCACTCAGATGGCATTCATGCCGCGGTTGCTATACTGAGTTAGAGCGAGATATTAATGGCTGCATTAATATTTTGAAGAGATCGATCGCAGATTTTAAAACGGTGGGACTCATCGTTTCTGCTTGTGGAGGCGATAGCCATAGCCCGCTGTTGAAGCAAGAAGCAAAGGAAATGTTAACTGGTTTTCAGTTAACACTTTTCTGAGAAGCCCCCGAAGCCAGCGTTTCGCTCGGGCGGGGGAGAACGTCACTCAGTCGTTTAGGGGGTTATTTGATGGGATCGTTAATTGGATTGGTGTTGCTAGTCGCTTACGGCGGCGGTATTTGGAAATTTTGGAATGGTTTCGATCGCACTAACTTCGACAAAAGTTTTGCAAATCGCCTGAAGCTGTCGCTGCTGTGGCCCGCGTTAATTTTTAATAAGCCTTACCGCAAAAACTTTACAAAAGCTCTTAAAGCTTCTAAAAGGTAATTCAAGAATGTCTAAAAAGTCCGATCGCCCCGTCGCGGGTCAGGAGCAGACTTGGTTTGCTAAAGGAAAATCAGATAGCTGGCAAGTTTTACTGTCGCAAGTTGCTTCTCGGTTCGATCGCGAATACCGAGGAGAAGCTTTCGCTTTACCCGAAGAAGTCGAAGCAATGCCGATTTTCCTGGAATCAGTCGCAGGAACTCTCCAAGAAAAAACAGTTTCTCCCTTCTGGAAAATTGCCAAACCTCAAAAAAATCAGCGCTGTTTAGACATTGGCTGCGGAGTCAGCTTTCTCATCTACCCTTGGCGGGATTGGGAAGCATATTTTTACGGTCAAGAAATCAGCAGCGCAGCGCGAGACTCCTTAAACGCTCGCGGCCCTCAGCTCAATTCTAAGCTGTTCAAAGGCGTAGAATGGGCCCCCGCTCACCAGTTAAATTACGAAGAGGCTCAGTTCGATTTATGCCTCGCTACAGGCTTTAGCTGTTACTATCCCATAGACTATTGGAGTATTGTCATGGGAGAAGTAAAGCGGGTACTAAAACCGGGCGGTCATTTTGTTTTTGATGTCCTCAATCCCAATTCTCCTCTAGCAGAAGATTGGGCAATTTTGGAAACTTATCGAGCAGGGGAAGTATTTTTAGAGACAATAGAAGATTGGGAAAAAATGATGAAAGCTGCTGGCGCTAAGGTAGTAAAAAAGCAAAGTGGCGACTTATTCCAAATGTATAAAGTTCAATACACTTGAGAGGTAATTGGTAATTGCTAATTGGTAAGGGGTTTCATGGCTATCCTATAAAAGCAAGCAACGCTTACGATGCAGAGGATATTCCACCGGAAAATCAAGGGTTTTAGACTACGATGATCTAAAAACGCCAGCGGGGGCTGATGCACGCTGACTGATGAAACCCGGTTTCTTCCTATATTTCTCGTTCCTGTTGGCAAAACTCGTAGAAACCGGGGTTCTAGCCCCCATGCGTCAGACCTGAAACTGTCCAAAGTGTTGATACTTCTAGCCATTAAAAAACCCTGCCATTGCGACGCATCGCCAACAATGAGATGATACTCACAATAGCGAAGCAAGCAGATTTGATATTAGCAATTCCCGATTCCCCATTAGCCATTACCCATTAGCAATTAATTTTCGGTAGTAGCAGCCGGAGAAGGCGCAGGCGATGGCGACACTTCGGCGGCCGGAGATGGCGCAGCTTCCGGTTGCGGGGACACTTCGGTGGCGGGAGATGGTGCAGCCTCCGGCTGCGGGGACTCTTCGGCGGCGGGAGATGGCGCAGCTTCAGGTTCAGGTGACACTTCCGGGGCAGGAGATGGCGCAGCTTCAGGCTGCGGCGACTCTTGGGCGGGTTGCGGGCCTGGTTCTGGCGACTGTTCGGCGGCTGGTTTCGGTTGAGGTGAGGGCGACGGTGGGGTCGCAGGCTTTGGTGCCGGCGGCGACGGTTGGGCCCCTGGCTGCGGTTTGTTTGACGGGGTCGGCGGCTTCTCAAACTGCGGCTTCACTTGAGCAGGTGCTGGCGAGGGCGGCTCGGCTGTGGGTCTGGGCGCTGTCGGGGCTACCGCTGGCGACTGCTGGCCTGCTGGGTTGGGCCTGGTTGGGGCGGCAGGAATGCCGCTGCAAACTTTTTCGTCGTATTTAAACGGGACAGCCAGTTGGTAAAGCTTGTGCGTGCTGGCTGCAGAAAATGTTAGAGAAGGGTTAATAATCGCGGTTTTAGCCGCATTGTCGAGAATACCGTAACCCGTCGAGCCGATCGCCTGAGGCTCGGCCTTGAGCAAGCCTTGAGGGCTGACAACTGCTCCGAAAACTGCTGTTCCTTCGAGTTTTTGCGAGCAAGCTGCTAGGGGATAAGAGACATTCACAGGAGTCGGCGCCGTCATTTCCAAGTCAGGATAAGCCTTTTTGAATCTCTCAAACAAAGCAACATACGTAGTTGCAGCCGCAAGCTGTGTCTCTCTGTCGGTGGGTAAGTCTGAACCCGGTGGTCCGGACTGTGCTAGCTGTCGCTGTCCCTCTTCAATCGGATTCCTTTTATTTGGATATTTTTGAGTCAAGTTTGGGACTCCATCGGCTCCCACATTCCTGTCGCTAATTGGGAATTCCGGGGTAAAGACTGGAGCTCCATCTGGAAATAGTGGGAGTCCGCCTCTACTAGCTATGATCTTTTTGAGCGTCTCTGCTTCATCTTCCGAGGGGCCACCGGGAACCTGGGGCGCTTGTGTCAGCGATGACGGTGGCGGCGGGATGTTGCGATCAAAATTACCGGGCAAGGGCGGGAAAAGCAAACCGCTGGGGGGCTGTTGCTCCACGCGAGCGGGTATATTCAGCGGGGGGTTTTTCGCTGTTGGGGATGGAGTTTTCGGAGGTGGCGGGGCTGTTGGGGCGGGAGAGAGCGGGAGAGGGGGATAAGGGAGAGGGGAAAAGAATCCAGGAGGGGGCATTCCCGGCGGTAGGGCGGGCAAATTGATAGTTGGAGGTGCGGGAGGCAAGGGCGGGGCTAACCTGGGCGAGGGCCGAAGGGGAAGTGGTGCGATCGAAAACGGCTGATTGGACGGGCGCGGTGGTAGGGTTTGTGGCAGGCGGCCGGCCTCTGTGGGAGTTAGTTCTACCAAGCCGACGGGACCGGGGATATTTTTTGAGGAATTTCCACCATAAATAATGTTTGAGATCGTCGGGGCGCTTACTCCGAACACTCCGTGAAGGCTGACAGAAGCTAGGGCTGCCCACCAAAAAGGCTGGCGCAGCGGTTCGGAAAGGGTGTTGGCTAGGGAGGAAGAGTCAGTCATGACTATGGGGAATGGGGAATTGGTAATTGGGAATTGCTAATTGCGAATTGGGGATTGGAAGTTAATAGTTATCAATTGATATTTTTTTATTTTGAGCGATTTAAAAAGTTGCTGTTGGGAAATCAAAGGTATAATTTTAGCACGGTGGGTATCGAAATAGCCCGATCGACTTTTATTGAGATTTCGCCACCCTCAACTCAAGCACTCAAGCGTAGAACCGGCTTTCTTGACGGATTCAACATGAGAACCGAGATTTTTGGGATATGTTGTAGCACCGCCCATACGGTTAGGACGTTGTTAATTGCTGAAAGCATTGTTTTTCTGGCTGAATGCCTTTGGCTTTTTCCCAAATGCCCTCTGTTATACCCCGTTTCTCAATTATTGTTGAGAATGGTGTTCGGGGCGTCAAGGGAGCCGGACTGGGGCGAACGAAAAAACAGACGGAGCCGCTGTCATACCGTCTTTTTCCGGGTTCTGGGACCCTACTAATTCATTACACACGATCGATCGAACGGATCGATCGGCGTTTCCAATTCGGTTACGAGTTCAAAAAACTCAATACTCATCGAGTGGCGACCCATTGTAGGCGCCGGCTGTGGTGGCAATCTCAAAACTCCCTTGATTCACCAGCGATAGCGGTAATTTTTAAAAGGAGCTCCCTCGACCGTGAGCAAGTCCATGGGATAAATAGGAGCCCCGCTTGCCATATATTGAAACATTTCCCGAACTTCCTCTCCCCGTAGAGACAACTGGTCTAATTCCTTGAGAGAATACCAGCCAGCGCACAAAGTATGCTCATCCGGCTTGCTCTTGGGTGGCGTCTTATCTTCTGGACGAGCCACAAAAATGACTCGGAGGCGCACATTGCCCCTAGGCATGACTGTGTGCTCTACCCTGAGAATTCCCTCAATGATGACGGAAATGCCCGCTTCCTCGACGGTATTACGCATAGCAGCATCCAGCAAAGTCTCCCCTTTTTCCACTCGCCCTGCTGGGAGATACCACTGCTGCTCGTACTTGCGCTCTTGTACCAGTAGAAAACGGTCTTCTAAGTGAACCACAACTAGGGTAAAATACCATGTTTGAATCGGCTCGCGAGCCATAGAAGTAGATATTCCCTAAGCAAAAAGTTTAACGAGTGGCAGATGTTAGTAATCCAAAGGATGCTTGGGCAAGCGTCTTTGAACTTGAAAAATAGATCGTAGCACTCCGGCCGCAAAATCTAAAATCTCAAATCTAAAACCTAAAATTGACAATGCCATTACCAACCGTGATTTTACCCGGATATTTTGCTGCTGCTGCCGACTATCGCGAATTAGAAAAATCTCTGGTCGATCGAGGTTTCCCAACAGTAACAGTGCCTCTGGGCAAGGGAGATTGGTTGCCGACTTTTGGCGGGCGGTCGATGGTGCCAATTTTGCGACAGCTCGATCGCACGGTCAAACAAATGTTACAGCAATACGGCGTTCCCCAGATCAATCTCGTCGGTCATTCCGCCGGCGGCTGGATTTCTCGCATCTATTTGGGCGAAAAGCCTTACACGATTCACGGCGATGTGCTTGAGGACGCGGGTTTGTGGGAAGCTCACCCCTGTGTGAATACTTTAATCACTTTAGGCACGCCGCACGTCTCTCAAGAGCGCTGGACTCGCAAAAATCTAGATTTTGTCAAAATTCACTATCCGGGGGCTTTTCACCCGCAGGTGCGCTACGTGTGCGCTGCTGGGAAGGCTGTTTTTGGCAAGCGGGGTTTAGGGACTTGGCTGGCTTATCAAGAAATTGGGTTTAAAACCCCGTCCTTCTAGGACGGCTTTAATTTTTAAAATTAATTTGCAAATCACCGAAAATTTCCAGCAACCGTGGCATACTGCAATAGTCAAGGTCAAACTCCTTTGCCATCGTGAAACCGGGCATGAGACACACTTTTAGGCACAAACCGGGGGACAAAGAGCGGCGAAAACTCTTTAAACCGCTAGAGGCTAAAAAACTAAACCTCAAACCAGTAAAACAAACTATTTCAGTATTGTTAAGTAGGGTAGGGCATACCCGAACTCTAGGTCGCTATCCTAGTACGCTTTTGGAGATAGACCCTCTGGGGTGGCTGCGAATCAGGCTCGTTAATTGGTAGAATTCTACGATTAAAAGGTTTGAGTATTGCCGAAAGGACGTAACACTTAATGGTCAGTCGCTGAATTAAGAATCCCCTCGCCTTTAGGCAGGGGAGTGTCAAAAAAGTTACGAGTTGACTGTGGGGAAGGGCGAAACTTGGGGAGATGGAATTACGCCGGTGGAAGCTGCTGTTTTGGACGGGGCCGAAAATTTGGTGTTGGAGGGAGTTTGGCATTCGCCTCGTTCTCCGGGGAAGTGGTACGGTTCGCCGGAGGTTTTGCCGGCTTGGATTGGGTATTTGTGTTAGAAACGAATCGCTTTGAGGTTGTCTGCCAAGTTTGCCGGCACCTCGTATATGAAAGGGAACCTCAATAATGAAACGGCTTCTGGAGGCGAGCAAATATCTCGACTAAATCCTGTATCGATGAGAAGTTCGATCGGTAGAGTTGAGCCGTTGGGCAGCATTCATGTCAATGTGACGGTTGCGTGTCTATCAATTACAATGCCGGAAATCACTTGTAGACACGCTTCATTATTCCACCGAATGATACAGCTAAATTATATCTAATGCGAATGCCGCAGAGACGGAAATGTGGATGTTTTGCACTGAGCTTGCGGGCTGCTTTTAACCCAGTTTCATCAACTTTGTAATCTCCTGATTCAAAGTCGATGATGACCGTGTTGCCGATGTTTTCGTCCGTCTCCACTTGTTGACGGATGCTGTTTTTGTACAACAGTCTTGCACGCCGTGCCACTTCTTCACGGCTTAAAAGGATGGTTTGCATAGTTTAACTCCCTATCGCTCCGCTACCTTCTAGAAACTCGTTTATGATATCTTTTACTGGTAAACAGGGCGGACATTGCCAGCCCTGTCAAGTTTTGTACGTTGGTTAGAAATACGAAGACCAACCTAGAGGATAGCTTTTAGTGGGCGATCGCACTCCGTATAATCATCGCAGTGTTTGGTATTTGGTGTGAGGGGCGAGACCCTTCGCCATTAAATAGTACCTCTGCGATCGGTCAAGATATTGGTAAGATTGAGCAGCTTTAAGGTAAACTAGAATTGCTCCAAATTCCTGGAGTCGGGCTAGGAAACAATAAAACTGATCTCGCCTATTGGATGTGATGGCATATTGCTTCTCCCAAAGCCCGCTGAGTTGAAAAATACTATCGAAAACATAGAGAAAGATGGTTAATCTGATTCAAGAGCGTGCTACTAAAGAGCAACGTGAAGAAATGTTAGAAAACCTTAGCAGTTATATTAAAGTAGCAGTGGATATCGAACGGGGAATTTTGGCAGGTGGTGGAGAACATCACGCTGATTGCGAAGCTGTGTTGCTCGAACATGGCAGCAAGTCGGTAGATATTTGGCGAGCAGATTGGTATCCACTTACACAAGATGTAGGCTATGAATTTTTAACCAATATCAGCCCCCGTCAGAACAATCGTTCGATGGAAAGTCAAGATCGGAGTATTATAGAACAAGTTGCTCAGATCGTTGAACAGTTATTAGGAGGATTATGAGAGAATGGTATACTTTAAAGGAACGCTATTTGCGAGAATAGCTACCGATTCGTTGGGAAAATTTAGCATCGAATTTAGCACGAATTAAATCTCGTTATCAAAATGCAGCTAATGACCAATTAATTGAAAATCTGCTGAAGAAAGTAAGCTGTTTATTGAATTGACTGCTCAAGATGCAGAGATAGAAATAGCTGCTGACTTAGTTGAGTTGCAAATTCACTTAGCTTGCTGGCAGTCTTCTTGGGCTGGGATTTGGGAGGATGCGACACAACGAATGAGAGTTGGAGAACAGGTAAGGATTTGGTCGGGAAAAGTGCTGAATATGTCGGGTTTGTTGGCGGTGAATTAGAGAAGAGGGCGATCGCCCTTTTTTTGCTGGGCGATTCCCTACTGGATAGCTACGCTTCACGCCCTGTGTGCAACCATCGCACTTTAAAATTGTGGAAATGGATAAGATTGTAAATGGAAAAAAAAGTTGGGTAACACGAGAATTAATAGAATATGCTTGGTGGGGCGATCGCCCGACAGAACGAGCTATAGTATAAAGTATTGACAAACTAGCTAACCTGTATAATACACTTATTAGGAGGATTATGAGAGATTGAAATGCTTTAAAATAACGCTTGCTGATTGCTCAGGCTCAGATATCAACTATTAAAAACTATTTACCGTAAAAAAATGATACAAATTACCACGACTGAATTACCCCAAACCCTCCAGACTCTATTTATAGAGGTCGAACGTACCAAAACCCCCCTCACCATCATCCATGAAGGGAAACCATTAGTGATTATCTATCCTGCGACTACCCAAACCCCACGCCCCGCGTTTGGCACAATGAAAGGAAGCGGTGAAATATTAGGAGATTTAATTGCTCCTGTCGCCGAAATGTGGGAAGTTTTAGAATGAAACTTTTACTGGATACCCACATTTGGCTTTGGTATTTACTCGGCGATCAACGCCTATCGCTCCAACTTCAAACGGCGATCGCCGATCCTAATACTGAACTTTGGCTGAGTCCAATTAGTATTTGGGAGACGCTCATCCTTGCAGAAAAAGGACGGATATCTTTACAGCCCGATCCGGTTACATGGGTTAACTTAGCTTTAAAAACTCTGGAAACTCGTGAAGCCCAAATGAATCACTCCATTGCCATTTTAAGTCGCGAGATTGCACTACCCCATCAAGACCCCGGAGACCGATTTATTGCGGCCACAGCTATTTATTATGGGTTAATATTAGCTACAGTTGATGCCAACCTTACAGGCACTTCGGCGCTACAAACACTCAGTTAGGCAATATTCTATATTTCTGTGGGCGATCGCCCTTTTTTTGCTGGGGCGATTACCTAGTGGATAGCTATGCTTCACGCCCTCTGTGCAACCATCGGCTTTTGAAATGGTGGAAATGGATAAAATTGTAAGTGGAAAAAGAAGTTGGGTGACACGAGGGTTAATAGAATATGCTTGGTGGGGCGATCGGACTAAGCTATACTGCGACTACTTCGACAAGCCTGAACATTATATGCATTCAACCTTTGATGCCAAATCTATCATAAAGCATCTTTCTTAACCTATCGCTAGCGCGTTTCACGAAGTCATCTTCAGATTCCTGCTCCAAAGGTTTACCAATTTGATTGCTGAAGTCAGATAAAAAAGATTCATTATGAATTAAGCTCGACACCTCTTCTGAGAATTTTTGCTTTTCATTATTTGAAAATGAGAATGGCGTCAATATAAGGAAAGTTCCTGCTGTTAAAGCCATTTGAAGGGATGGAAGAGTTAAATCCGATTCTGGCAGTGATTGAGTAGGTGATTGCTTAATCTCATCCATAAATTGCTGAAAATTACTCATCACTGATTGATTAGGTGATTGCTCAATCTCATCCATAAATTCCTTAAAATTACTCATCACTTATTCTCACTTGGTATGCCGATTTTTCCACCAACAATAAAAAGAACGAAGCAGCTTTTCAAATGACTTGACAACTTCCTCTATAATTTTACCTTTCGTTTTATCATCCAACCGATTCCATAGTCTGAAAAACCAATTAAATAGTTCAGATAGCCAACCAAACATCCGTATACTCCAAAGCTACGAAACAGAACCTATAACCCAACGCTGTAATATTTGCTGCATATAGATATAGCAATTCTAAATGAGTCGTAAATTTTTTACCCCACCCCAGCCCTCCCCGAACCCGCGGTTCGGGAGTAAGAAATTCACAAATGATTTAGGATTGCTATAGCCAAGCTTACCTTTTCAATCGCTCGCAGTTTTCTGATATTTGCTGCGAGGTGCGAGGAAATACTAAAGCCAGACTAAACGCTGATGAAGGTTGGGTTGCAACAGGAAACCCAACCTACCAATTCAAACTGAACTAACTATCTTTACCCTTTACCTCCAAACAGTTTATATATTCCGTATCCAACAGCAGCCGCCGCAGCAACAGGTGCAGCAGCAACTATGGCAGTACCAGCGATCGCGCCTCCCCCGACAACGCCACCGATACCAGCAAGGGTGCCCATAATTGCAGCACCAGAGGCACCGCCAGCTACCGTTACAGCACCAGCACCAACTAGACCAGCAGCAGCCCCAACGTTTGTAGCTGTTCTTGCCCGTGCACGAGCCTTATTCTCTTCCTGAGACAAGTTCGATTGCTCTTTGAACAAAGTTTCATTCATTATTTTTGCCCCCAGATAAGCAGGGCCTGCTGCTAATACCGCAGGAGCCGCCGCCATACCACCACCAACCACACCACCTGCTGCGGCTAGGCCTGAAGTAATTCCTGCTCCTGAAGTTGCTGCAACACTCAACCCTGTAGCAGCACTAGCAGCCGCGCCTAGCGCAGCGCCAGATTCTACAACCGCTTTGGCTGTTTTGACTGTATTTCCATCAATGCCCATAGTTTTTTCAACAACATTTTCTACAACTTCGTCACCGGCTTGACTGGCAAAATCTTCCCAATTCATAAATCAATTCATCCTTTTAATACTTGTCCAATTATCCTTAATAGATTAAAGGTTTGTCTAGCCAAATAATGTTCTATTATGCCGCCAATTCTCCCTCGCTTTCACTCTAACTTTAATCTAATTTTGTACAAAAATGTACGAAAATATACGAAAATGTTGGCAGTTGTGAGCTACAATACACAAAACTCTCGCATCTCCCTGCCAGATGAATCTTAAAGAAATGTTAAATGTCGCCGATCGCATAGTTTTCGAGAAAACAGGTCAGCACCTTGACGATTTACAAGCAGCGGTACTGCGGGGAACTCTACAACGCGAGACATACAAAGAAATAGCTAAAGATTTTAACTGTTCTGAAAGTCGCATCAGGGAAATCGGATCGGAATTATGGCAGATACTTTCAGAGGAGTTAGGAGAAGAGGTCAGTAAAACAAATTTTCGATCGGCAATGGAGAGGTTGCAAATCTCCATTGTTTCGCCTTTTGCACAAGACTGTGTGCAAATAAGTTGCGTTAATTATTGTGGAGAAGCTAGACACCCGCCCAATATCCCAAACTCACACCCACCAAATCAAGAAACATCTAACAGAAAACAATCTCAAATCTCACATCAAGATTTAAGCGAAATGCCAGATTTGGGTGATTTCTTCGATCGCACTCCCCAACTCCACACCCTCACCACATGGATTTTACAACAACGCTGTCGCCTCATCACCCTCACCGGCATCAGCGGTATCGGCAAAACCACCCTAGCAGTACAACTCGTACAACAAATCAAACACGAGTTTGAGTACGCAGTTTGGTACACACTAGACGAATTCCCCACCCTAGAAAAATTTCAATCTAACCTAATACAGCTTTTTTCCCATTCCGAAAAACAAGATTCATCCCCAACAAACCAAAAACGCTTACCGCTGATTAAGTATTTACAAAACCATCGCTGTTTAATCGTCTTAGATGACGTTCACAACCTTTTCTGTAGCGGCGAATTGGCAGGAAAATATAAACCAGAATCCGAAGACTATCGCTCTTTATTCAAACAAATAGAAAAATTATCCCATCAAAGCTGCTTGATGTTAATCGGTTGGGAACAACCGAGAGAAGTGACTCAAGTTAAAAACCAAAATACTTCCATTCGTACCTTACAACTCAAAGGTTTAGACATCGCAGCCGGACGGGAAATACTGAGAGATTGCGGGTTAGAAGCAAGCGACAACAGTGAAACACTCATTCATCGCTACCAAGGCAACCCCCTATGGTTAAAAAGCGTGGCGAATCTGATTCAAGACTTGGGAGGAGGCGTGACAGAGTTATTACCAAATGATACGATATTGTTGCCGGAAGATTTGAAAGATGTTTTACAGCAGCAGTTCGATCGCCTATCGGAACTGGAAAAACAAGTAATCTCCTTATTAGCCAAAGAAAGCCAGCCGATCGATCGGGCAAAATTGCTAGAAAATGACATAATTCCGGCTTCAGATTTGCTAAATGCCCTGCAATCTCTATCGCGGCGCTGCTTGATAGAACAACAAGCAAATTTTTACACGATTTCACCTGTACTGAGGCAATGTGCGATCGCCTGTGCGGTGTAATTGATATCTCTTAGTCTCCGGAGGCAGACTTAGTTTGTATAGCAATTTCAATCGCCGAGTGATTAAATACATAAAATTGCACAAACAAAAACCGGGCAACTCCACAGCTACCCGGCAATCCAAACTTTAGACTTCAGACAAATCTAAAATCTCAAACCTAAAATTTTTAAACAGCAACAGTTTTCTTAGCAGAAGAGCTCAATTCGCCCTTAGCATACTTAGCTGCAAAATCGTCCAAAGACACTTGCTTAATCTTTGTACCGTTACCGGCGCAGCCGAAAGAGTTGTAGCGATCGCTACAAACCTTCTGCATATACTTGATCGACGGCTTCAAGAAGTGGCGGGGGTCAAACTCATCGGGCTTCGCAAACAAAGCTTCGCGCACCGCAGCGGTAATCGCCAAACGGTTGTCAGTATCGATATTGATCTTGCGAACACCGCACTTGATGCCCTTTTGGATTTCTTCCACAGGTACGCCGTAGGTTTCGCGGATTTTGCCGCCGTTGTTGTTGATGATTTCCAGCAATTCTTGGGGCACAGAAGAAGAACCGTGCATTACCAAGTGAGTATTTGGCAAGCGGCGGTGAATTTCTTCAATGCGGCTGATTGCCAAAATTTCGCCAGTCGGCTTGCGAGTGAACTTGTAAGCGCCGTGAGAAGTGCCGATCGCGACTGCTAGAGCATCCACGCCGGTTTGCTCGACGAAATCAACAGCTTGTTCAGGATCTGTGAGCAACTGATCGTGAGAAAGCGCACCTTCAAAGCCGTGGCCGTCTTCTGCTTCGCCCATTCCTGTTTCCAGAGAACCCAAGCAACCCAGTTCACCTTCAACGCTAACGCCGATCGAATGAGCCACTTTCACCACTTCGCGAGTAACTTCAACGTTGTACTCGTAGCTGGCGGGAGTCTTAGCATCCGCTTCCAGAGAACCGTCCATCATCACGCTGGTGAAACCTTGGCGCATGGCAGAATAGCAAGTGCCGGGGGCATTGCCGTGGTCTTGGTGCATGGAAATGGGAATGTGAGGATAGGTTTCAACTGCTGCCAAAATCAAGTGGCGCAGGAAATTTTCGCCAGCGTAGGAGCGAGCGCCGCGAGAAGCTTGCAGAATCACAGGGCTGTTGGTTTCGTCAGCAGCGCGCATGATCGCTTGGATTTGCTCCATGTTGTTGACGTTGTAAGCCGGTAGGCCGTAACCGTTTTCAGCCGCGTGGTCGAGCAGCAGTCGCATAGGTACAAGCGCCATAGATATTCCTCCTAATTATTTGTGATTTCTGGGCAGTGGATTTTGGACAGTCTTAATTCTTACGATAATATTAAGACAATTTGCCACCGATCGCGCACTATCTTTCCAGATTTACTTAAAAGTTCAACAAACAAAATTTTGAGTTCCGAGCATTCCACTCAAAACTCAAAATTTTTCACTCACTAATTTTTTATGGGTCGCCCGGGATTTGAACCCGAGACCAATCGGTTAAAAGCCGAATGCTCTACCGCTGAGCTAGCGACCCGCGAAAACATTGTTACCGCACACAATTTCTAATAGTAGCACCCCTGATGTGGAATAGCAAGTGTTTTTTAAAAAAAAGTTGCACTCATGCGAACCAGCATCTCGCAAGTCGCTCCCGGCTGCAAATAAATCAAGTGTTCGCCAGTGTTGAGGGCATTTCTAGGAGCAGTCCAAGGTTCCAAACAGTAAAAATCCTTGCCCTTCACCATCCAGAAAACCAACTTCCCATAGCTGGAGTTGTAACTGAGTGTGAGCCGCAAGTTCTGGGACGCGTCAGTGACAGTAGCAGCAAGACCAGTGAGCTCGTCAAAGGAAACATCAATTTCATCCAGCGTCGGGTCAAAAACCCCGGTAAAGTAACCCTTGGTGTGGGTGTTCTGATCTCTGTACTGCATCCCGGGAATCTCAAACCGGAGCTTAGATTTGTCCCTCGCCAAAAAGTAGGGGTGGAAACCACTAGAAAAAGGCATGGGTTCAGCAGACAGATTGGTGTATCGCTGAAAAATTTCCAAAGAATTGCCTTTAATCTGATAAGTGAAGGCTAGTTGGAAATCAAAGGGATAAACAGCCAGCGTCTGGTCGCTGCTGTCGAGAATCAGGGTAAGAGCGGCGCAACCCTCCGTAACTGGTTCACCTATTCTCCAAGGCAAGTCTCGCGCAAAGCCGTGCTGTTTTAGCTTACGCTGCACTCCCTTGTGGGTGTAAGTATTGTCAGGGAGATTGCTGCAGATGGGAAACAGGATGGGAATGCCGCCGCGTACTGTCAGATCGGGATTGGCGAACCGTTCCGCGTCCAAATAGAAGATTTCTTTGCCTTCAACCAGCCAGCTAGTGGCAATACCGCCCCGTTCCGGCACAACTTCTAGAGCAGAGTTAGCGGTTTCGTCGGAGAGGATATAGGTTTTGTACTGCTTTTGCTTGAGCGCGATCGCAAACACATTTGTCATCGGTAGTAGGTCATTGATCATTGGTTGTCAGTAAATTGGTCGTTAATAATTGGTCGCTGCTAAGTTGATGTTCACCCATTACCGCCCCTATCCTCCCCCTGCATCCTCGCTCCGACCCCCATCGGCTAACCAATGCTCCCACCTATAGGAGGCAGGGCGATCCGCGGCCCAGAGCGGTCGCTGCTTGTACCTGGAACGATCGTGGAGGTCGGCTGCTGTTTGAGTGCGACTTCAAAAGATACAGCCCGAGTGGGGGGAAGATAGCTTTGGGGGCTCGGCACTGCTCCTTGACTGGGAGATGGAGGCGAAATAAACGGTTCTTTGATGAATGGCTCTTTCGTAAACGGATCTGCTTCCCCGCTGGGATTTTGAGGTTGACTGCGGTAGATGCGCGGCGGCAAATTTAGATTCCGAGGCGGGTTTGACTCAATAGCAGGTCCCGTCCCGTTCGGGAAAAATGAGGAGTTGTCCGGCTGTTTGGGCGCAGGTGGCAAAGCCGGCAAAATCAAAGTTGGTTTAGGTTGTCCGGGGCCTTGCAGATTGCTTTCACCGTCGCTGGCCCCGGAACCCCGCCCGGGCCCGTAGGTACCGCTCTTTGTTGCTCCTGGCAATGGAGAAGAAGGAGTTTTTGGTGACGTTCCTAGGTTCATTGGGGCCTCGAGAACTACAGAAGATCGCATCGGCCGATCAAAAATACTAGAAATTTGCTCAACGTGTTTGAGGATGCGATCGGCAGCGGCTCCCTTCACCACCTTCGGCTGAAACTTTTTCACCTCCACAGGCAGAAACTCTACCTTCATATTCCTGTCTTTGAGGGATACTTTCAGGACTGCGGTATCGTAATCCCTGCGAGCATTCCCGCCGAATATAAAATTACCCAGCGAGTAAACTATCGGGCGGCCCTTGTAAATTTCTGCACCTTGCAGGACCTGGGGGTGGTGTCCCACTACCAAATCAGCTCCTTGGTCGATCGTGAACCGAGCCAAATCAATCTGCCAGTCCCCCGGATAATCTGCCAATTCGACTCCCCAGTGGTAATTAACAATAATCCAGTCTACCTGACCCTTGAGAGCTCGAATATCCTCTGCCACGCGATTGTTGCGGCGGGGGTTAGTGCCCGCTTTCCCCTGGTCGGCGGCATGAAGGTCGGCATCGTAATAACCGAGGTAGGCGATCCGCTGACCCTTAACCTCAATAATATCTGGACGCCTTGCTTCTTTAATATCTCGGCCGGCTCCCTGGTGTTGAATCCCACTATTATCTAGAGTATTCATAGTCTCCACCAGCCCCGGTTCCGCGTAATCCATAGCGTGGCTATTTGCCAGATTGACAATATCCACTCCTCCTGCTGTTAATACTTTCACCGATTCTGGATCGGCTTTAAAATTTAATTGTTTTTTGCCCGATCCCAATTTAGAGCGAGTCAGGGGGTTTTCTAGGTTAACCATCGCCAAATCTGCTTGCCGGTACTCGTCCATATTGGCAAAAGCCCAATGGTAATCGTTGCCTGCTGATGCTCCGAGCGCATCCGATAGATTCACATTTCCTCCGAACATCAGCGTTACGGTTGGGTCGTAAGGATTAGCAACTTGCTTTTGCTGTACTACTGGTACCACTTCTAAGGCCGCTTGCACCGTATCCGCACGTTTGGCAGGCGGCCCCGAGATTACCGCAGCTTGCTGGTACCCGGATACTGGGGATACTAACCGCAGGGTCAGAGCTTCGTGGTAGCTGACCCAACACCCTAAAATAAATGAGGCAAGTGCCGATCCCACTAGCAGCAGAGAACGATACGTTTTAAATTTAACCCAATCGACGACCAGTAGGGAACGGTAACGCCGCCGCTGGCGGTTTGCCGGAGTGACAATTCGGACTGACTGTTTCCAGAGAATATCTGGTTCCCCAGCCAAGCGCGCGTGAATTCGCACCCCTTCTACTGCTGGCGAGTTGAGTCTCCAGAGTTGGTGGCAAATAAATTTGACTAAGCCTTCCCGGAGAGTGCTCCCCAGTAATGTAGTATCTGGCGCAAATTCGCGCTGAAATTCTACGAGGATTTGGACGCAGCCAGCCTGAGCTTGTTCGACGCGGGCATAAATCCCTTCGGGTCGCAGCAAGCTGTCAATCCAGTAATTCAGGGCTTGAAAGTTGCCCGATCGCGCTAGCTCCAAGATAGACGGCTGCGACCAATTTTCTGCGTACACCATCAATTCGCCTCCTTAATACCCACTCGCGATGACTCCAATTTGTTTTGAACGGAACCGCAATTCTTTTAGCTTAACCGCCACAGGTTCCGCTGCCCGTTTTGAAGCTAGTTGTTGGCCGCCACCATTTTCTACATTTAGGCGCTGCCTGCTGTCAGTGATTTTTATCACACTCCTGTCAATCGATTTTAAATTTTAGATTTTAGATTTTAGATTGAGTTCAGAGGGGGTACTAGGGGCTAGAACCAACGTCGAAACAAGAGGTTTCTGGGGGACTTGAGCCACAAGATAGCGAGATTTCTGAGGCGCAGAGTCTGTTTTTATTGTCGCTGTTAGAGTGTCGCGAAAGGAGCTTTCGCTTTGAGATTTGAGATTTGAGATTGAGTCTCGACGGCGTCAGTGGGCTAGAACCAACGTCGAAACAAGAGGTTTCTGGGGGACTTGAGCCACAAGATAGCGAGATTTCTGAGGCGCAGAGTCTGTTTTTATTGTCGCTGTTAATCGCGATCGCCCGAGTCAAGTTCTAATGCTCGGATCTATGCTGGCAAATGCCTCCCGCGAGGGATGCCACTGGCTGCAAAATCTGTAACTGGATAAATGGCGTACTAGATAGATTTGGTGGTAAAATGAAATTTGGTAACTCCCATCGGTACCAAAGTTTCGGAAAACGTGAAAATGGCCCGTCCATACGGCTGTGCCTTCCGATGTAAAACCCAAAGTACGTTACGGTAAACAGGCTATATTTTAAGCAACTTAAACTGCGCAGGAGAACTGACAAATGCTACAGCGCAAAATCTATCAACTCTGTTGTGATGGTCGTGAGGTTTCTATTTTTCTTCGAGATCAGCAACGTTGGATAGAGCGCGCTCGTATCCTAGATATTGAAGGGGATCTAGTCACGCTGCGCTACGAAACCGACGAAGAAGACGAAATCAGCTCCTGGGAAGAAATGGTGCGTCTCGAAAGTATTGGATCTGTGTCCCAGAAGTTGGCTTCGGTGTCCCGAACTAACTGCGAACCCCTAGTTTCTGACGATTGTCCCGAAGCCGAACAAATTCGCAATCACTACCCCGACTCGAATTTGGAATAGTTTTGAGCTCGCGCTTGAGGCACCAGGAAGACTTGGGGGAAAAGAAAACGACTTTTCTCCCTTTTTTGTGGAGGAATTATGCAAAAAGCCCGGTTTAGGCCAAAAATATTCTGGGTTGTGAGCAAATCAGCTATTTTTCCTTTAAATTTAAGCTTGATGGCGGGTTCTCCTGCCTACCCCACAAGAGCGTAAGTACACAGTAGTTTAAAAATTCAATAGGCGACAGCTTACCCCTAGGTGACATCCTGCCGACGCTGAGTCTACGAGTACAGCGCGGGTTCACCCTCGTGAGCTCTTGGATATTCCTGCCCCACGCCACTTATCTAGGTCATAGACCCCCGACAGACCGACTTGACAGGCTGTTTTCGTTCCCCACAGTCCCTGGGCTACGAGATTTTCTAGTCCACGATGCAAAACCATCTCTGCTGCTGCATGAACTCTTTCGGAGTCCGATAATTACACTCGGGACAACGATGCTCTCTAACCTGCCGCCCCTTACTGACGGTTGCAAGGCAAGCTGGGCAGGTTTGGTTAGTACCGTTGGGGTTGACTTTAGCAAAGTACACCCCAACGGTACTAACAAACTCATTCTGTCCAAGAGAGAAACTGATGGTAAATGCTGATTTTACTAAGTAATTGGCTGTTTCATTCCATCGAGAGAGGATCTTGCGCCCTCGCCCATAGGTCAGGGGAGTGTCGTCAACAAGCCTGCTTTCATCCCGACGCTCATCCTCGACCCGATCGAGCGCGGGACGAACCGCGAGGAAGTTAAAGGGGGTTTTTTGTCTGGGTGCGTCCAGGACTGTTCTTTTGTTTTCTTTGCCTGTGGGCTGGTTTCGAGGTGCCCGACAGCTTATTCTCCGTCTGTTTCCTCATCTAGAAAAAGTTCGGACTCCGGTATCGCTTTAAACACCGGACAGAAACCGTCGGGGGTAACTTTAAAGCCAAACAAAGCAGATAATTGGTTCCAACAGCGCTGGCCGCGGTAGTGCTGGCAATTGCCGCAGCATTCGAGGTTGGCCTGAACGGCGCTGCCTTGAAAAAGCAGTTCCCGCTGGGAGATGCCGCGCACTACGAGTTCTTCGCCTTGCCAGCGTGCTTCTACCAAACCGGTATCGGCAAAATTGGCCCACCGAGGATCGGCTGTAATCGGACTCGGCAAGGTAATTGCTACCTCTTTCCCCAATTCGCTGAGTTCTCCCTCATAGTTAGTTTCCGGGATAGCGGGCTGCAAAAACATTTCCCCGATCGGCAGTTCTACAAGTGTTCCGACGGCCGGAGTGTGCAACTGGTAGCGGTTTCGCAGCTCGTCCAAGTTAGCCAAGTCAGCCAAATAGGCAGGGGAACCGTGGAGCAAAATTACGTGCTGGGGACGCAAATTGTGGATGAGCTGGGTAGTCCCTGGGCCGTCGCAGTGTTCGGCTAGCAGATAAGTTTCGATGCTTCTAACTCCTGATTCGGGCCAGTTGCTGACGGGATATCCGGGTTTTTGAGGTGCGAGCAAAATCCAAGGATTTGTGCTTTCGGCAACATACAAAGCCAAATCAGCAAACTTGTCTGTAATTACAATACACGGCGTCGAACCCAATCCGGGGCGCTGTTCGGCAGACAGCCGGCGGACGCGGGGTTTCACCCTTTCGTCCCAAAACAAAGGTTGGTGCAGAGCAAAATTTTGGACGGCGGTGGGAAATTGGGGCAGCAGTTCCAGATAAGCGTCGCACCCGTCGGCGACAGTGCCGTCCACCCAAATATCCAAGTCGCGGCCAGTAAAGTAGTGGTGACTGCGGAGCAGCATCAGCAGTTCTTGACCCAAACCGAGCGCTGGCGCGGGCAGCAGTACCGAGTACCCGTCGGCGATGGCGCGGTGGATGCGATCGGCTAACTGATTTTCCAGTTGTCGGCGGTGAGGGTGGCGCGCCGTGCCGTAACTGCCTTCCAAAATTAACACATCCGGCTTCATGCCCCTGAGTTCTCCCAATGGCAAACCTTCGACCAAACGAGAATTGGACAGGAAAAAATCGCCGGTGTAAACCAGGGTGTAGGTGCGGTGGGGGGCTGCATAAGTCAGGAGCACAGTCGCCGCTCCGGGCAAATGGCCCGACGGGAACAACTGCACGCTCAGTCCCGGGCGCAGTTCGATCGGCGACTGCCAGGGCAGTGCCTGACAGAACCGGGACTCTGGCTGCTGAGACCGTCCCGGCCAGTTGAGCGGTAGCAGTCGCGCTGTCACTTCGCTGGCGTAAATTGGCAAGTGGGGGAAAGATTGATGGAGTGCTAGCAAACCTCTGGCGTGGTCGGAGTGGGCGTGGCTGCACACCACGAAATCGGCTGGCAGCGATCGATTTAGTGTCGCTGACAGGGGTGCCATATCCTCTACACCGCAGTCGAGTAAAATGCGGTGCGGTCCCATTCTGACTAGCAGACAGACTCCTTCCTGTGCGTGGCCTGCGCCGTAAGGTAAACAATCGAGATCCATCACTGCGGTTAGCTCCCTGCTTTGCACGCAACTTGCAGTATCGCCACATTTAAACATTGGTTGCGACTGCATTCATTCGATCGAGTTCAGTCCCGGACGCAGAAACCCGGTTTGATGGACGAAAACACTTTGTTGCCGCCCTCGCTCCGGGTAAAAAAACCCGGTTTATCAAAGTTGTGGTGCGTAAGCCCTGGAGTTAAATTTTTGCTCTAAGGCTCCGGCTCCCGTGCAAGGAAAGTAATTGCACTTAAGATTTGATGCAGCGCCTGGAAAGCGATTTTCCGAAGGCATTGGCCGCTCCGGGCATTCGGCCTTCGACAAATTTCATGCTACTGGTTCTGTCATCAAAAGTTACATTTTATTGCACCATGTAAGAGCAGCGAACTCGATCTCATATTCTAAGTTTTAAACCTTTTTCCACAATTTCCGCCTGCTAAAAGCTAGTCTTTTTTATGAGAAGATTTTAATTCAGATGCCCCAAGATCTTGATAATACTTTACAAATCTTCATTTTTAGGGTATGGAGGGCGGTGTATAGTCCCATCTGAAAAACTTGGAGAACTAGAATCGTGCTAGCTCACTGCTTTTGTCAGGGCAGAGAGAGACTTTATGAGTTTGATCGGTTTGTTTGTAAATGTTTGATACATTCTTCTAAGCAAACCTTGTGGCTATCCGGGAGAGAGTTTAAATGGCTTTTGACCCCGCCCAAAAACGGATACAAGTTTCCGACAAGACTCGCCAGCCGCCCAAAGTTTTAGACTCTTGTTCAACCTCCCAGATTCATCGGTGGAGTCAATGTCAAATCGTTCGACGGCGAGCGCGGCGAAACGTCTCGCCGAACGTCTGAGCACGGCGAGACGTTTCGCCGAACATCTCGCCCCCGTCTGTCGCCGCCGTCTCAAACCTCAAATCTCAAATCGACTGACTGCCCCATAATAGGTTTGTTTACTCCGCCCATTGATTAGGCGACAAAACGATGCGTTATTTTGTTTTACCCCAAACATACCCACATCAATCTCCCGACAATAGATGATATTCATGCTGTAAAAATACCACTAACTTGCCAGAAGTAATCTCAGCTCGAGGCATCTCCCACCTGTCTGTAATCTGCTGTTTTTTTTTTGAGCATTGCTGGGTCTTATTTAGGGTTGCGTTTTTGAGTTTTTTTTTTACCTAATCCGTGCCTGGTTAAACAGTGTGTAATAGCTTTGCTTGGAGTCAAACACGACATCGTAGTTCTTGAATATGTATCCTTGCACTTCTGCGAGATTCCTGTTTTTTGACGGCAGCCAGCAAATGCCTGCTGCGCTTTGCCCAGATTCCAGATAACCGACTGACCCTGGTCTATCTGCCAGTTTTAACCTAGATATACCAGTAGTTTATAGAGTTTAGTCTCGCTTGCCAATGAACCCGGGCCTGACTTCTAGAACCTCCTGAATATCTCGGTGTTTATAGCCTTTGAGAAACATTTGGACTGAAGAAGCTCGCTTTAATTCACGTGGGTATGGATTGGGCTAGCTCAACTATTTGAGGTCGTTAAGTAAGTGGGTACAAATAACCATAATGTGGGTGGGGCGGGTGAGATAACTCATAAAGTGGCTTGTATAAAAGTGATTCTTAGCTAAAGGAGCCCCTACTTGACCCTACAAGATATTATTGTTTTTTGTGCCGTTATACTTAGGATTTGGCTTTATTATAAAAAAAGAGTATTTCAGGGGCTGGCTCTATATTCTCACAAAGGGCTTGGGATTGCTAGAGAACTACTAGGGGGGAAAGTTGGAATGGCGAGAGTGTTGAATTGTTGAGTATGTTGCCCTTAAATAGTAGTACCCGATCGCAATTAAAGCTGAAATGAGGAGCGCTCGCACAAACCGGGTTTTCTCAAAAAAGCGGGTTTTTAGATGTGGCATTAATGGCGAGACCCGGTGGCAGCAGAGTGCCAATAATACCTGCAATTGACACAAGCCTCGACTATCGCTCGTTGTCGGTGGTAAAAATTCGCTTGCAAAAAAACTTGACATCAGCGGGTCATTGAAAGTAAAAATAAATAAAAGCAATAACAAAAATGAGGCTTGATCTTTGATTCGCGATCGGCAATCGGCAAGTATGGGATTGAGAAGTTGCTATCCCCTAAAACAATTTCCGCTAAAATACATCCGGTAATATACGGAGTATCTAGGCTTTTTCCGGTATCTACAATCACAAATATAAAATATAAAATGGCAACAGCTATTCTTGACCTGGAAATCTCCAAACTCCCGCCAGAAATTACGGTTGAGGAGCGTTACAGCAAAGCCTTGATTTTAATTCGACTGCACGGAAAACCGCTCGGTCAAGCTCTTTTGCCCGTAGTCGGAGGTCGCATTGGCGGTGACGAATTACGGGAAACATTGATGAATGCTGCTGGTGACAACTTGTGGAAAAACTGGCTCTACGACACTCTAGGATGGGATGAGCGGGGGCAGGTGGAAGCAATGCCGATCGCCACAGTAGCAGTTTGCACGCGCGATCGACCGGAAGATTTGCGGCGCTGTCTCGACGCGCTGATGCGGCTGCCAGACGACGGTCAGGAATACTTAGTAATTGACAATTGTCCAGCCACGGACGCTACCAAGGAACTAATCAAGAATTACCCAAAAGTCCGCTATGTGCGCGAAGACGTACCGGGCTCGAGCGCTGCCCGCAACGCCGCTTTACGCGAAGCTAAACACGAATTTGTAGCCTTTACAGATGACGATGCGGCCCCGGATCCGAACTGGCTGCGATCGCTGTTGCGAAATTTCAGAGATCCGCGAGTGATGTGCGTTACGGGGCTGGTGATGCCCTTGGAACTCGAAACCGAAGCGCAAGAATGGTTCGAGCGCTACAGCCCCCACGGGCGGGGCTTCGAGCGCCGAATTTTTGATGGGGCGCACTGCAACCCGCTGATAGTCTATCCAGTGGGGGTTTCGGCGAGCATGGCTTTACGCAAAAGTTCGATCGACTTTATCGGCTTGTTTGACGAGGCTTTGGGGGCGGGAACACCCACTGTCGGCGGTGAAGACTGCGAACTGTTTGCCCGCATTTTGCGCGCGGGCTACCGCATCGTCTACGAACCGAGAGCCTTGAGTTGGCACCGCCATCGGCGCACTTGGGAAGAATTGCAAAAAACGCTCCAAGGCTACGGAATCGGAGTCTATGCTTTCTGGACGCGGATGTTTGTAATCAACCGAGAATTTAGTGTGCCTCTATTAGCTTGGGGATGGCTGCGGTATAAGCAAATTCCTGAATTATTTGCTTCTTTGCGAAAGCAACCGGACTCTATTCCTAGTGATTTACTTTTGGCTCAACTGCGGGGGTGCATTAGCGGGCCGATGGCTTATTTTTATTCTCGCAAGCGCTTGCAGGAAGTTAAAGGGGAAGTCAATCGAGTTTAGATTTTAGATTTTAGATTTTAGATTTTAGATTTACTCCATAGATGAATCGGGAAAATTAAACTAAGGTCTAAGTTTTTTGGATTAGTCATTAGTCATTAGTTAGGAGGAAAAGGGAAGCCGGGCAACGGACTCTGGAAGGGATTTAAGGGATTTAAGGGATATGGAGGGGACAGGGGCAAAGTAAGAGTGTTTTAAATATTAATCACCACTTATAACTTCCCAAAGATCAAATACAAAAGACCAAAGACCAAATACTAAAGACCAAATACCAATTATCAATCTAATATGAATAGAGAAAATCCAACAGTTAGCATAATTATTCCCAGCCACAATCGAAGTTCTTCGCTGCGGCGCGGTCTTGAGGCTTTGCACTCGCAGACTTATCCCCTCGATCAGATCGAAGTAATTGTAGTGGCAGATAGCTGCATAGACGATACTTTGGCAATGTTACAAGACTACAAAGCTCCGTTTAAACTGCAGGTGATCGAGGTAAATTGCCGGAGTGCTGCGATCGCCCGCAATACCGGAGCGGCTATCGCTACCGGGCAATTGCTGCTGTTTCTCGACGACGACATCGAAGCGCTGCCGCCTTTGGTGGAAAGCCACGCGCAGGTTCACCGAGAGCGTCCGGGCTCGGCTGTTATGGGCCCCTATCCGCCTAAGTTGCAGGGAGGAACTAGATTTTTTGACGTGGAAGTGCGATCGTGGTGGGAAGACAAGTTTTATCAGATGAGCCAGCCTGGTCACCGATTTACTTACCAAGATTTGCTCAGCGGCAACCTTTCTCTGGATGCAGAACTATTTGCTCGTCTCGATGGCTTCGATTCGGCTTTCGGCAACTGCGGCGGGGAAGATTACGAGTTTGGGGTACGTTTGCTCAAAGCTGATGTATCTTTTGTTCTGGCGGATGATGCAGTGGGCTATCATTACGAACACGAAACCAACAATCTCGATCGCTCTTTCCGGCGCTCTCGTCAGGAAGGGCGCTCGGATGTTTTGATCGGCCGCCGACACCCGGAACTCAGACCGACGCTGCACATAAAAGACTACGAAACTCCTTATTTTTTGGTAGACAAGATTTTGGTGGCGATCGCGTTTTTATGGCCGGCGGTTGTGGATTGGCTGGCTGGGGGAGCGAGGAAATCCCTGGATTTGCTCGAAAGCTTAGGGATGCGGGAAACTTGGCGGTGGTTGCGGGCCAAATTGCGCGGTTATTGGTATTTGCGGGGTGTGATTGATGAGCTCAAAAGTCGATCGGCAATTTCTAGTTTTATGCAAGGAGGTCCGGCCCGTGCTGATTTGGGCGGACATGAAATTAACATCGATTTGCAGCAAGGTTGGGAAGCTGCAGAAAGCCTGCTGGACGCGGAACGACCCGCTGGGGTTTACTTATATTACGGCCAACTGACAATCGGCCACATTTTTCCGCAAGCGGGAGTGGAACCGCTGCGAGGCGCTCACTTGCGCTCGATTCTGGCGCTTCTGTTGGCCGAACCCCTGGCTCGGGCGATCGGGGTTAACGGTAAGCCTCGCACTGCGGAAACGATCGAGGAAAAGCCTTTAGTGGCTGTTGAAAGTTACGAGTTAGCAATTAATGACTAAGTAGGTAGGTGCAAATAAACATTACATGGGTCGGGCGGGTGAGTGCATTCATCTTCTCGCTTAGATCAGGTGATAATTAGCTAAAGCCACCCCTACAAGATATTGTTTTTTTGTGCCGATCTACTTAAGTCAGGGGATTTTAACCAAAAACTAAAACCTCAAAAGTTGGGAAATGGGGAAATTGCAACCCCCAACTTAAAAGTCACAAGTCAAAACTTTTTATCTACTTCCCGCTGGAAAATAATCAGGAGCAAGTTATGGCAATAAAAGTGATGGAAATTGAGTTTACCGAACAGATTAATCCGATTCGGCAACTAGAACAATACGAAGGAGTTCGCATTTTAGTTCGCTACCGGGGACGGCCTCTGGGCTGGGCTTATGTTAGTAACAATCCCTGGGAACAAACAATTTCCGCTGCTCGAGTGCGACAAACAATTGTGGAGCAGTTAGGCAAAAAGTTGGTGCGATCGACTTTAGAAGAGGAGTTCGGCGCTGTTTCTGAAGCAGTGGCGGATCGCCACCTGCCGTCAATTAGCGTTGTCATCTGCACGCGCGATCGTACAGATTTGCTCAAAGGCGCTCTGGAAGCTCTACTCGCACTCGACTATCCCGACCGCGAAATAATCGTTATAGACAATGCTCCTACAAACACCAGCACCGCTGAATTCGTCGCGCGATTGCCAGTACGCTACGTCAAAGAAGAACGGCCAGGATTAGACTGGGCGCGCAATCGCGGGATCGCTGAAGCGCGACACGAGATTATTGCTTTTACTGACGACGACGCGCGGCCAGATCGCGGTTGGCTGCGGGGTATGGCTGCGGGTTTTGCTGACCCGGAAATTATGGCAGTTAGCGGTTTAGTCGCGCCGGCGGAACTGGAAACAGAGGCGCAAATTCAATTTGAACTCGGCTACGGGGGAATGCTGCAACACCTCCACAGTTTTAAATGTGATGGTAGCAAGCTCTCGACGCGGGAGTTGTTGTGGGCGAGCAATTACGGAGTCGGGGCAAATATGGCTTTCCGTCGTCAAGTGTTCGCGGAAGTTGGCAATTTTGACCCTGCTTTGGATGTGGGGACTCCGACTCGGGGGGCTGGGGATATCGAGATGTTTCACCGGATTTTGGCGAAGGGATACGCCACTTTTTATGAGCCGAGAGCTTTTGTGTGGCACTTGCATCGGCGTAGCGGCGAGGCTTTGAGCAAGCAGTTGCAGGATAATGGGCGCGGTTTTGGGGCTTATTTGGTGACGTGCGATCGCAACCGCACTGTGCCGCGCCTGGAAATTTTGAAATTTGCCATGTTTAATTGGTTCGGTTGGTGGCTGGTGCGCCGCTTGGGGGATCCGGGTTGGCTGCCGCGCAAGTTGGTAGTCCGCGAGTTGCTGGGAGCTCTAGACAGTCCTTTTGCTTACAGAAAAGCGCAGTTGCAGGCGCAGCAGTTAGCTGAGATTGAGCCGTTGGAGCAGCTGCAGTCGGAACCTGAGCAAGTGGCCGGAGGTGTGCGGTGACAAGTGTTCCAACGCGGGTTTACAGGCGCAAAATCGCTCATTTCTTCGATTTGCTGCGGGTGTTGGTCGATCGCGATATGAAATTACTTTACAAGCGATCGGCTTTGGGGATTGCTTGGACTTTAATCAATCCGCTGTTGCAGTTAGCTGTATTTTCCTTTGTGTTTCGCTCTGTGATACCGATTAACATTCCGCAATTTTCTTCCTTTGCTTTCAGCGGTTTGTTAATCTGGACTTGGTCTCAAACGGCATTATTTCAAGCAACGGGATTAATTACCAGCAATAAAGCGCTAATCAGACAGCCGAACTTCCCCACGGCAATTTTGCCGGTAGTCACGACGATGACGGGGCTAATTCACTTTCTGTTAGCTTTGCCGGTGTTAATTATCTTTCTGGCAGTTGATGGCGTTGAGCCGAGTTCAGTGCTGTTTCTATTACCGCTGCTGATGGTTATTCAGTTTGTTTTGACAGTCGGTTTGGCTTATCCCCTCGCTGCTTTGAATGTCACATTTCGCGATACTCAGCACACTTTGGGCGTCCTTTTGCAGATGCTGTTTTACCTAACTCCGATTTTCTACGACCTCAACAACGTCCCGAAAGAATTTCAGCCTTTCTATCAGTTAAATCCGATGGTGCCACTGATAGAAGCTTACCGCGCTATACTGCTCAAAGGTACGCAGCCGGATTGGCAGGCGCTGTTAATTGTGAGCTTGGTTGTGGCTGTTATTTTGCCGCTCGGACTGGCAATTTTTAGACGGCAAAGCAATACTTTTGTGGAGGAATTGTAAATGCGTCAGGCTATTGTTGTCAAGGGTTTGGGGAAACGTTTCAACCGCTACAGTGCCGATCGACCTTATACGATTATGGAGGCTGCTTTATCGGGTTGGGGGCGGATGAAACCGCAGGCGCGTTTTTGGGCGCTGCGGGATATCAATTTCACTGTTTCTCCCGGGGAAATGCTGGGAATTCTCGGCAAGAATGGCGCGGGAAAATCGACGCTGCTGCAACTTCTCGGTGGTATCGGCACTCCTGAGGAAGGAACTATTAAAGTTAACGGCAGAATTGGCGGTTTGTTAGATTTGGGTGCGGGTTTTCACTCGGATTTAACTGGCCGAGAAAATGTGCTTGTGGGTGCGGTGGTAGCCGGTTTGACCCGCCGGGAAGCGGCGCGCCGATTTGACGATATTGTGGAATTTGCAGAGTTGAAACAGTTTATTGACAGCCCGATGCGCACTTACAGTACGGGGATGCAAATGCGGCTGGCTTTTTCGGTGGCGGTTCATACTGACCCGGAAGTGCTGTTAATTGATGAATATTTGTCAGTTGGTGATGTGGCTTTTCAAACTAAATGTTTGAACAGAATCGCTGAGTTTAAGACTCAAGGATGTGCGATTGTTTTGATTTCTCACAGCGCCACGCAAATTCAGAAAATGTGCGATCGGGCTTTGTGGCTAAAATCCGGTGAAATCGTGGCTTACGGGGAACCGGAAGTGGTTGCAGGTCAGTATTTATCGGAAATGCGATCGGAAACTGAAAAACGCACTCCCATGCGTCCTCCTGAAGTTACAAGTACGGGTTCGCAACTGCGAGTTAATGAAAATCGATTTGGTTCTTTGGAAGTAGAAATTACGGATGTCAAAGTGTTGCCGGATGAGGAGATAAATAGTGGTGATGCTATTACTATTGAAATTCATTATTCGGTGCCGAAGCCGATTGGTGCTGCTATTTTTGGCGTAGTAATCAGCCGGGAAGACGGTCAAAGCTGTTTTGAGACTAATACTAATCAAATGGGTCGGTTGCTACCGCTGGCGGAAGGTAAAGGCACAATCCGCCTGCACGTAGACAGGCTGGATTTAGGAAACGGCCAGTATTACGTTAATGCTGGAATTTACGAGAAGAGTTGGGCTTACGCCTACGATTATCACTGGCACGTTTATCCGCTGTACGTGCGATCGACTGTACACCAAAAAACGATTCTTTGTCCGCCGTACCGCTGGGAATTTCAGGGCAAAATGCAGGTGGCGGATTTACCCGAACCAGCTACTAAAACTCACGCTTTAAATAAGAATAATCCCGGCTACGCCAAGATTTCGACTCAGTTGAAAAATAAGCAGCAACCGGACTTTTTAATTATTGGTGCTCAAAAGTGCGGAACGGAACCTTTATCGGGGTATCTAGCAAATCACTTGCAAATGATTAAAGAAGGTTCCCGCGAAATTCACTTTTTTGAATTAAATTTCGAGCGTGGTGTTGAGTGGTACAGCAAGCAGTTGACGCGCAGTGTGGCGGGTGAGAAAGTGTTGCTGTGGGAGACGACTCCTTACTATATTTATCATCCGTTGGTGGCCGAGCGGGTTTACAAGTGTTTCCCAAATGTTAAGCTGATTGTAATGCTGCGAAACCCGGTAAAACGAGCCTGGCTCCACTATAATTTAGAAGTGGCGATCGGCTGCGAAAAGCTGGAATTTGAAAAGGCGATCGCTTCAGAACCCGATCGGCTAAAAGGTGAAATTGAAAAAATCAAAGCCGATGAGGGTTATTACAGTTTTAATCACCAGCATTATTCCTATTTGTCGCGAGGAATTTATGTCGAACAAATCAAAAATTGGCTAGACTATTTCCCCCGGGAACAGTTGTTAATTCTCAAGATCGAAGATTTTCTGGCAAATCCCGGCCAAGTATTTTCAGAAGTGTTAGACTTCTTGGACATTACTGCCAGCGCAATTAAAGAATATGAGATTAATAATATAGAGGATTACAGCAAAATGCCGCCGGAAATCGAACAACAATTGACAGATTATTTCAAACCTTACAATCAGGAACTTTCTGATTTGTTAAAAGAGGATTTTACTTGGAGTTAGGAAAAGAGTTTTTAACCGCAGAGAGAGTACAGAGGAACAGGAATCCTACCTCTTTATTCTCTTCCTCCGTGCCCTCTGCGCTCTCTGCGGTTCATAAAAAAAATCTCATCCACAAACACTTTATAAAGTATAAAAATGAAAAGGATATTTTTAGTGGGTTCCCCTCGCAGTGGTACAACAATTCTTCAAAGTTTATTAGCCGCTCATCCCGAAGTTATTTCTTTTCCTGAATCTAAGTTTTTTCACTATTTGCTGTATGACCAGTTTGCGGGAAAGTTGCCAAGTAGGATGGAAGCTTTTTTTAAGAATGAGATTAAGCGTCCTGAACTTTTGAAAGGTTTTGATGACAGTCAAACTGTTGAAACTAAAGCTAGTTGGTTTGTCGGAGTTTTGGATGGTTTGGCTGCGGAACAAAACAGAAGCATTTGGTTGGAAAAAACGCCGGAACACATATATTTTATTGATGACATAGAGCGCTTTTTGCCCGATGCAAAATTCATACATATTTTGCGAAACGGTATGGATACAATAGCTTCTATGTATGAGGCTACTAAGAGTTTTAACCAATTGTGGGGCGCTGGTTGGGATTTAAACCACTGTATCGAGCGCTGGGAACACGCGATGTTAACTAGCCATAAATATGTTAATAAATCAAATCATATATTAGTAAAATATGAGGATCTTTTAGACGACAAAACAAAATTATTAAGAGAAATTTGTAAATTTATGGGCATTGAATATGACGACCAAATGCTCGTTAATTATCAAGAAAAAGCCGCGAATCTCAGTTTAAATCTACCTTGGCATAAAGGAATTGAGAGAGATATCAAAACGAGTAACGTTCACAAATATCATAAATTTTTTAATGGAAATGAAATCCGATATATTTTAGATAAGATTAAGCGAGTAAAGGGTGAAATTTCCTGGAAAGTTGCGGTAGAAGTGAGCGAACCAATTTCGGATATTTACGTTTTAAAAATATACGATCGCCTCTGCTGTACGATCAAATTAGAAGGAATTAAACTCGGTATTATTGAATTGCCGATTTGCGAGGGCATGGTTGTGGCTTCGGTGTTAGCGGATGCGGTTGCAGCCCAGTTTGCTTGGCAAATTATCGATCACTTCTTTCAACGCAATCGCTGCGAAAGAGGCAATAGATTGTGGGAAACTTTGCTGGAACCATTGCACGCTAAACATGACTGGACGCTATTTTTGCAAGAATTATGGGGGCGTCCCCATTGGCATTTGGAGGATTTCTACAAGCTAGAAATAGCAGAGGAAGTCCCAACAATTACGCTCGAAAAAAATTTTATTGCCTTAGAAGTTAGCGAGGAATTTGCTAATATAAAAGTTGAGCTTTCGGAAATTGACGTGCTGGTGAAAGTAGGCGGCGTTGCTGTCGGTATTGTCACTGTTGCGGTGGAAAATAATTTTGTTTCTGCTCAAAAATTGCGATCGACAATTACTCTAAATAGCGGTTTTGAGTTGTGCGTCGCCAGCGTGCGAGAAGCTTTGCTGGGAAAACCCCTCAACGGCAAGATGTCCCTGCGATCGCGCTTAGCCTCTTCTGCTAAACAAAGGCCGGATTTCCACGACTCGTTGAATGCACCCGTTGCTGGGGGCATTTACCCCCAAAATGCCGTGATGTTCGGCAGGCGATCGGGTGCGACTGGGACGAGTGTCAGCCGCCGGGCCGCACTCCCGGCGGCGGCGCTACCGGAAATCGAGTCAGCGGCGGCAATCGCGGGGGAACCGAGAATCCAAATTCCCCGAGAAAACGAGTTTCCAAAGCAAGTATTTTACGCACCGGAAATCATTTTGCCAAAAGCGCCGTATAGAGAAGTTTCTCACTCCGTGAAACCTCAAGTTTTTGACAATCATAGCGTTACAAAAAGGCTGCCTATTCTCGCCTACCGCCGCATTTCTCCTGACGGTTTAGAGGCAATTACTCCGCAGGTTTTTGAACAGCACTTACAAAATATCAAACAGCATGGTTATTACAGTGCGAGTTGGGAAGATTGGCAAAGCGCTAAACAGGCTAAAACTCCTTTACCCGGTAAAGCTGTATTGATGACTTTTGACGGCGGCTATCTCGACTTTTTCCAATATGCTTGGCCTCTGCTAAAACGCTTTGATTTTACAGCAACTGTTTTTCTAGTAGCGGAGTCGATAGGAAAGACAAATAGTTGGGAAAAAGCCGAATTTGAAGAAGTGCAGCTAATGGGATGGCCGGAAATTTGGCAACTGCGGGATGCAGGGATTGAATTCGGTTCTATGTCTGCTACCCATCAACCTCTGACTGCATTGTCGCCGACAGAAATTGTGCGGGAGGGGGCGAAATCCCGTGCTATCTTGGAACAGGGATTAGAGAAATCTGTTAAATGTTTTGCCTATCCTTACGGGGATTTCGATCCAATTGTAGCTCATTTAATTGGAGCGAGTGGGTATACTTTTGGTGTATCATATACGTCAAGGTTTAGCAGTTTTGACGATGCTTTACTGTCGCTGCCGCGCTTTCAAGTTACAGCAGAAAATACCTTACAATTAAGTTGGTAGGGTGCGTCAGCAAGCGCGATTTTCCCTCAACTAACAATCTCTCAACTGACGCACCTTACTTTTAAGTCAGTAGGGTGCATCAGCCAGCGACATTTTTCTTTCAACTAACAATCTTTCAACTGACGCACCTTACAAGTGAAATTGCTTAATCCATCCCTTGATTTTCCGCTGCAAATAACCGCCTAACCCCCGGGAAATTTTCTCAAACTTATAATAAAATAAAATATCCATAACATCTTCAGTTTTCATATACTTTAAATAAGAAATCATTTTATCTGTCAGTTCATCATTAACATCATCGATATATTTTCTCACCGCCAACCTTTCAGAAATATTCCATTTCTTATCAAACTTGCGGTGCATTTCCGTCTCATAATCCCGAAAATCTGAGATTTCCCCCTCCAAATAGCTTTGAATATATTTCCCCGCTATTTGGGCACCATCCATCCCGTGTCTAATCCCTTCGCCGCCCAAAAAATTTACTGTCGAGACAGTATCACCGATCGCAATTATATTATCTTTGCAATAAATATCCTTCAAACCAGGACTGTACTTCAGCGTCGAACCGTGTTTGTCAATAATTTTATAATTTTTAGACTTCAGATATTCATCAATCAGTAAATCAATATATTTTTTCAGCGGTGACAAATGCCTCACCGTTTTCGGATCTAAAAAAATGCGACCCGCACCAACTTTCAGCCTGTTTGGTTCCATTGGGAATACCCAGGAATAACCCTTCGGCATCCATTTATCGCCCAAAAAGAAGATTAAATCACCACTGTATTTATTGTAAACTTCAGGCTCTACTTCAATTAAATATTCAATTCCGGTTCCCGACAAAAAATTAGGCTTATGATTCTCTTTTTCGTACATAATCGCCCTAGCAAAGCCAGTAGCATCAACCAATACTTTCGTGCTAACTTTGATAATTTGACCGTCGGATAACTGTTTAAATTCTACGGTTGTTTCGCCCTTGGCTTGTGAATGTCGGGTGTAGCGATAACCAAGCCAAACTTCACCGCCAAATCGCTCAGCTTCGCTGGCCAAAAATGCTCTAAATTTAGCAAAGTTGAGAACAACTCCCAAGCTTTCGGGAGACTCCCAAGTTTGACTGACTTTGCTAGTTTCAATAGTAAGTTTGTGCCAAAAACTGCCGATAACGGATTCAGGTAGATTGAATTGAGAAAGGGTTTCTAGAGGCGTGGCGGCGCTGGAAAAGTCATTTTTATTAAAATTGTCGTTTTGCTCTGCCAGCAAGACTTTGTGGCCGGATTGGGCTAGGATTCTCGCGCAGTGACCGCCTGCTGGGCCGGCTCCTACTATTACTATGTCAAAACTTTTTAAATTCATCTTGCTTTTAACTAGCTTCCAATGTCAAAATACCCGCCGACATATCAACTACTAACCGCCGACTTTTCAGCCACTGGCGACCGATTAAAATTTCCGGTACTCCGTCACCCACATGAACGGGAATGTCAAATTCTTGCTCATCTATGCGTACTTTTCCTGCATAAATATCGAAATCAAATTCTCCCTTTGCTGTCCGCATTTCTTGTCGCCTAATATAAATCCAATCAAGTCCCTCGAAATCTTGCTCGTCCATTGCCAACCACCCCGAGAAACCTGTATCTAGCAGAGCATCAACAGGTAATTCTAAGCCGTTATTAGCAATCAATTCTACTTCAAAAAATAGCTCGTCCTCATCACCAAATCTTCCTTCAATCATATTGAGCCGCACGCCCCTGTATTGTTGATGCGGAAAAGGTAGGGGATAGCATTTGGGTGTTTCTGGCGGCACATTTTGGTAGCCGCCATATCATCCTTGTCGATAAAATATTCCCCGCTATCAGGTTCAACCGCCATGTACCAGTTGTAGTGAGTGTCAATTAAGTCTGGTTTAAGGCGATCAAAAATTACTTTGCAACGCTTGCGAAATGCCGCTCTTTCGGCTCGCCACTGGGCTTTCTTTTCTTCTGACCACTGAATTTCGGGGAACAATCTTCCCCGCCGCACGGTACGATTTGGTTTCACGTTAGTCATGGTTTTTTCTCGCTTATGGTAGCTTTTCTCTATCGTATTGTACCACAAGCTCCGGTTCGACCTATCCGAAAGACGTGCAATTTAGGTTTGAGGTATTTTTTACGGGCTCTCTTGGCAAATAAAATATCATTTCGAGCGATAAAATATTCCGCGCAGGTAGTAAGTTTGGGTTAAGCACACCGTTTCAGATAGCTTTGGGCAACACAATCGCTGGGATTTCTTTCCAAACACATACCGAACAGGAATTTGGCATCCTCGATAGAGCCTTGATAGTAGCGAATCAAAGCTAATTCAAAAATCGGTTTCGTTTCCAATTTAGCTTGTTTTTGGGCGGGAGGATCGGCCTCAAATACCTCAAATACCCCCACTTTTTGAGCTTTTCCTCGAACTTGCACCTGATCGACGAGGCGCAGGGCATACTTCATCGGTTCTTCCAGCGCAGCTAAGGTGGTGTGGGAAATTAGAAACGGAACTTGGTAGACTTTTGTTAACTGTTGGAGGCGCGAACCGAGATTAACTGCATCGCCAATGACAGTGGTATCGATGCGAAAGTTACCGCCTACTGTTCCTAGCCTCAAATTTCCTGTATTGATGCCAATGCCAATTTCTATGGGTTGGCGGTCGAGTAGTTGTCGGCTGAGGTTGTATTCAGCGAGGATTTTCAACATAGTCACCCCTGCATTCACCGCACTATCGGCACTCACTTCAAACAGTGCCATGATTTCATCACCAATATATTTATCAATAAAACCACTATTTTCAATAATTGCAGGTTCCATGCGCCGGAGATAGCCATTGATAAACTTAAACGTATCTTCAGGGGTCATTTGCTCCGAACGGGTTGTGAAAGCACGGATATCGGCAAACAAAACCGACATTTTTTTCTCAACAGATTCTCCCAGTGTAATTTCGTTGATATTTTTTCGAGCCAGAAATTGCAAAAATTGACGGGGAACAAATCGGGAAAAAGATTCATTAAGTTGGAACAATTCTTGGGTAAACTGTTCTCGTTCTGCTTCAGCTTGTTTGCGATCGGTGATATCATGGAAAGCCGCGATCGCCTGAGAAATTTTGCTTTTTTTATCCCGAATGGGTGTAGCCGAGACTTCTAAAGGAACGATGCGATCGGGGTAATGAATTTCGATATCCTCAGCACGAACTGTTTCCCCGGCTAAAGCGCGCCCGATCGGCGATTTATGTGCGGGATATAATTCCTCAGTTCCCCCCTGATAAATTTTGAAATCCGTTGAACTTTGCTCGATTTTGGTTTCAGGTAAAATGTCTAGCTGGAGTAATTCCTTGGCTTTCTGATTGGCATAAGTTATTTTTCCCGCATTATCGTGAACTGTAACACCAATGGGCATTGCTTCTAAAATCTGAGTCAGGCGACGTTCATTTTCCCGCAGTTGAGCATTCTGTTCTTCGAGTTTTTTGATTCCCCAATACTTGCGGAGAGCTTCTTTAACCGTCAGATGGAAATCCGTAGCATCCCAGGGTTTGGCAATATAACGGTAGAGATTAGCTGAATTCACAGCATTGCCCACTGCATCTGCTGCGGCTTGACCGGTGAGCATAATCTTCAATACATTGGGATATTGGGCATGAATCTGACAGAGGAGTTCGTCGCCTTTCATTCCCGGCATCAGATAGTCAGAAATAACCGCAGCAGTTTCGATACCTTCTGCTTGCAGTTCTTCGAGAAGTTCTAGGGCTTCTTCACCGCTTTGGGCCGCTTCAATCTGGTAATCTTGACCGAAGTTTCTTTGTAATTCCTCAGCAAGACCTTCCAACACCATCGGTTCGTCATCTACCACAAGAATTGCTAGTTCGTTCATCCTATTTTCAGGGCTGTTGTGAGGGTTTCGAGGAACTCTTCTTGCCGCCACGGTTTATGAATGCAGCAGTACAGATTAGCTTCCCGCTGGGCTCGTTCAATAGCTTCCCGATCGGCTTGTCCGGTTAACAGAATCTTTATAATATCGGCGAATTGCTGGTGGACTTGAACTAAAAACTCGTCTCCCCGCATTCCGGGCATCAACCAATCAGAGACAATTACAAGAATCTTGACTCCCCCGTCAGTTAGCTCTTCAATAATTTCTAAAGCTTCCTCACCACTTTCGGCAGCTTCATACAAAAATTGCTCGCCAAAGTGACGGCTAATTTGCTCTTGAAGAACTTCTAGGATAACTATTTCATCATCAACACAGAGAATTGCTACTTCAGTCATATTTTTATGGTTATCGAATTGAGTTCCGGGTCATCTAACCATTATATGTTTGTAGTAAGGACTTCAGTCCTTTGTTACGGATTTGAGCAAAATGCGGAGGCGCATTCCTCACTACAAACCTCTTTTGTTACGGTCACTCGACCGGATACGATCTGAAATGCCCGTCAAAGACGAGCTAAAAAAAAATTATTGATTTTGTCATCTATCTTACCGCATAGGCAGCGTCACCGTGAAGGTAGTTTTGCCAGAGACAGAGGCAAAAGTAATTGTTCCCTGATGTTTTTCCACGATTTTTCTGACAATATCCAACCCTAAACCGCTCCCTTCTCCTGCTGGTTTGGTAGTGAAGAAAGGTTGAAAAATTCGCTCTTGAATATCTGGAGAAATCCCACAACCCGAGTCGGTGACTTCTATTACAATATTTTGCTCTTTCTGATGCACGCCGATTTCCAGCGTCCCTTTGCCATCCATAGCTTGAACTGAATTGTGAATTAAGTTTGTCCACACTTGCACGAGTTCGTCGGGATAGCAAGGAATCTCTGGAACGGGTTGATAGTGACGAGTGACCTCGACACCTTTCTTGAGATAATTGTGATACAAGTCGAGTACGGTTTCAATGTTGTCAGTAATCTGGACCGATCGTTTTTCCCCAGTGTGGTCGTAACGAGCGTAGCTCTTGAGGGCGAAGACTATTTTTGAAGCTCGTTCGACGGCGTTGTTAATGTTTTGGCTGTTGGCTTGCAGGCGGGCGATATCGTAGGCAATTTGCACGATTTGATTGGCTTGGGGCGTTTGCAGCAAAGAAAGTTGAGAGTCAAAACTCTGATGTATTCCTCCTTCTGTTAGCAGGTGAGCCAGTTGTTTGGCATTGGCAATGTGATGAGATTCAAGCTGTTGAGTCAGCGTGCGTTTAATTTGGCGTTTTTCGCGGGTACTGAGGCTGGATTGAGTGCTCAGAGATTGTTTGAGGACGCTGAAAAAGTCGGCTTGCTGTTGCTCGGTGAGTTGGGGCAACAGTTGGGGCAGTTGAAACAACGAGGCTTCTAAGGCTTTATCGGTGTTGCCGATCGCGGCGCGAATTGCTCCCAAAGGCGTGTTAATTTCATGGGCTACCCCGGCCACCAGTTGTCCGAGGGCGGCCATTTTTTCCGATTGAATTAGCTCGTTTTGAGTGGCTTGGAGAGTGTCGAGGGTGTTTTTCAATTCCCGAGTCCGATCGGCAACCTGATGTTCTAAAGTTCTATTGTAGTCTTCGAGAATTTTCTGAGCCTGTTTGCGATCGCTGATGTCAGAGAAAGCGGCGATCGCATATGCAATCTTGCCTGTATCATCAAAAATTGGCGTGGTGGAAACTTCTAAGGGGAGAATCTTATTATCTGGTTGGTGAAGTTCTAAATCGTCAGCTTTGGCAGCTTCACCGGCTAGGGAACGCACGATCGGCAGTTGGTCAGTGGGGTACAAATCCTGGGTGCCGGCACGATAAATTTGATATGCTTTGGCTATTTGCTCGGTTTTGGATTCTGGTGCTATGTTGAGGCCGAGTAACTGTTGTGCTGTCTGGTTGGCATAGTGGAGTTGTCCTGTTGGTGAGTGGATAGCGACACCCACAGGCATTGCTTCTAGGAATTGAGTCAACCGTCCTTCGCTTTCTTTAACTTCGGCGTAGAGTTTGGCATTGGCGATCGCGATCGCGGCTTGTCCAGATAATAGTTGGATAATTTCCAATCTGTCGGGGGTAAAGGCTCCTGTGGTTAAATTATTTTCCAGATAGACAATGCCCCCGAGTTGACCTTGATTAATCAGCGGCGCACACAAAATAGATTTAGTTTGATGCGCTTTGATGTATGGGTCAAGTGTAAATTGGCCTTGATTTGCGGCATCGTTTTTAACAACTGTTTCTCTTGTACGGGCAACATAGTTGACGATTGATGCGGGTAAGTGGTTGTCAATGGGGATTGACTGCAATACGGTGATGCGATCGGAATCCACTGCACCTGACGCTTCGATCGCCCATTGCCCTGCTTTGTCCAAAATCAGAAAGCCTGTTTGCGCCCCAGCATTTTCGATGAGAATCTTCATCAAGCTGGCAAGTAACTTATCGAGCACAATTTCACCGGAAATAGCTTGGGAGGCTTTCATGACGCTGGCGAAATCTAACGCTTCACCTGACTGACTACCACTTGTGGACTTGATAATTGTCGTTGAGGTAGAGGTAATGCTTCTGGTGGCAGATGATTTTGGCAGTAACTGCGGGTATTTTGCTTCCAAATCCTCGACCTTGGCTTTGGCTCCCCAACGTGTGTAGGCGTAGTGTGCCTCTTTCATATAAGTTTGGGCAATCTTTGTCCTGCCACGCTCTAGATAAAACTTGGCGGCTAATTCATAAGCTAATGCTTCTTCCTGGATATATTCATTTTCCTTAGCACCAGATATAGCTCGTTCATAAAATTCTTCACCTTCAAAAACTTGCCCCAAGACCCGCGCCTTCTCTGCCTCTACCAAATAAAATTTATGCAAAAAATTCATCGGGGCATGATGCGCCCATCTTTGCATCTTTTCTTGGTTAGTGTTAATCCGATTAAGCAAAGCTTCTTTTTCAGAATTTAAAGCATTCGTAAATACGCTCAAATGAGCTAGAGAATCATAGAAATGGAAAAGCGACACAGCCATCAATGCTGTCACATTATCCAAATACTGTTCTGCCAAAACAGCATTTTGTGCAGCTTGACGATAATCACCAAATAAATAACAGAGGATAATCTTATTTAGATATAAGTAGTGCAACTCAACTCTGTCATTTATTTCAATGGCAAGGGGGATTGCTAGCTCTTCATTGTAAGCATCACCACTTAATAAAGTGGGGTTTTCTTCCTGACCCAGTAAGTTACGAACAGCCTGCAAAATTATTGCCATCCAATTAAAAGGTCTTTCCCGCCTTATTTGACTAATGGCTTTACTATAATTCGATATTTTTTGTTCTATCTCAGTAAGTTCGTGACCGATAAAATATGAATGATAGCCATTTAAAAATGCCGAGTAGCCAGCATATTCAAAATCTCCCATTTCCATCCCGCTTTGATAGGAATCAATCAGAATAGGCAGTGTTTCCTTGAAATGCTCTTTCCAATGGATTATGAAGCCTCCAAACATATGCAATGTCTTACACTTGATGTCCTTGATATCTAGCAACTCAACTAACTTTAAACTCAATCTACCAAAACTATAACCAGAATCAATATCTTGAACTACCCCACACAAAATTAATCCGTAACAAACATAAACAAATGCAGACCAACGTGAATTACCATATTTGATAGATAAATTCACCTGTTCGCACATCATAAGTATAAACAGTGCTGGCGCAGATATGAAAGCACTAGCAGCTATACTCGAAAATATAAGTTGGGCTGCCTGCTTATCCGGTTCAATCATTAAAGGTAGGTTAATTAAATCTTCAATGTCTCGATCGGCAACCAGTGAAGCCGTTTTTTTGAGTTTTCTTTGAACATCCCACTGGCTCGGATATTCTGGTAAGCTTATCCCTAACTGTGTCAGTGCGATAAGGCTAATTTGAATTCCTTCTTTTATTTTACTTTGTGCACCAGCCGCTTGAATTTTTACATCATAAACTTTTACTTTATCCAGCACAGTTTTAGCACGATTTAGTAATTCTTCTGCCAGTTGTTCCATTTTGGGAAAGTCGCCATTGAGATATGCTGCTTCTGCGGCTTCTTGGTGTAGCGCTAAAGTTAAGTCATAGTTACTCTGCCAACTATCTACATTTAGTAGGTTTAGTCCTGTATTCAAATAGTCAACGGCTGCCACATACGCTGTTGCAGCTTTAGCTTTTTTACCTGCCATCAAATTTAGTTTGGCAATTTCATTTCGTTCGGCTCGATCGGTCACAAGTTCGACGCCTAGATTGAGGTGATCGACGATTTCAAATATCTCCTCTGATAGGGCTTTCGGATCTGTATTCTGCAACAGTAGCCGACCAATTTGTAAGTGAACTGCTGTCTTTTCCGCTTCATCAATCAAGGCATACCCTGCTTGTTGAACTCGATCGTGCAGAAACTTGTAATCCTGAATTAACAGTTGAGTATCTAACTCAGAGGTGGGCAAAATCAATCCAGATTGAATTGCCGTCACCAGATCTGGGAAAACTGCCTCTTTGGATTTTTCACAAACAATAGAGATAGTCGTTAAATCAAAAGAAGCCCCGACACAAGCTGCTAAGCGTAAAACTTGCTGTGTGGATTCTGGCAGTTTCTTCAAGTTGCCAATCATCAAATCCACTACATTATCAGTAATGTCCTGTGCCTCAATGTGTGAAATATCCCACACAAAGGCGTGACGCTGAAAATCAAAAGTTATTAAGTTTTCTGCGTGCAGGGTTTTAAGAAATTGATTGGCAAAGAATGGATTGCCAATTGTTTTCCGATGAACCAGTTCTGCTAAAGGTTTTACCGACTTATTGTCGCTCTGCAATGTATCAGCAATTAGCTGATTGATATGTTCTAGTTCTAACGGTGCTAAGGTAATAAAATTGATAGTTGCTCCCCGGTTACGCAGCCCATCAAGCATCATCATTAACGGATGAAGCGGGTTGACTTCGTTATCCCGATACGCCCCAATTAGGAAGAGATATTGCGTCTCATTATCCGTCATCATCAGTTCGATCAACTTGAGAGTGGCAGAGTCTGCCCACTGCAAATCGTCCAGAAAAATAACCAAAGGATGCTCTTTGGTACAAAATGCTCGGATGAACTGACCAAAGACGAGATTAAAGCGATTTTGCGACTCGGTTGAACCTAACTCAGGCACGGGTGGCTGTTTGCCGACAATCAGTTCTACTTCGGAAATTACGTCAATAATGACTTGACCGTTAGCACCCAATGCTGCTAGAAGTTTTTCTCGCCATTGGGCAAGCTGTGAAGAGTTTTCGGATAAAAGTTGTCGCACTAATCCCTTAAAGGCGCTGACAATAGCTGAGTAGGGAATATTCCGCTGAAATTGGTCAAATTTCCCTTCTGTGAAATAGCCGCGCAGTCGAGTATTTGGTTTATGAATTTCGGCAACTAGGGATGATTTTCCGATACCGGAATAACCCGCTACCAACATCATTTCGATTCCCCTCTCGTACCCCTGGGAACTCCTCCCCCCGTCCCCAAGGGGTGAGCCTGAGGATGCTGCGGTATTCTCTTCTCCGGGCAAATTTTCCGAAGTCTCCAGAAGAACGGGGGGTTGGGGGGATCGTCCGCCCCCTGCTGCTACTCGCTCAAATGCTGTTAGTAAAGTTTCAATTTCTGCCTCGCGTCCGTAAAGTTTTTGGGGAATTTGAAACTTATCAGAAATATCATTGGATGCCAGAGAGAAGCAAGATATATTTCCTGTTTTCTGTAACTGAGATAGACAATTCTCCAAATCAGTTTTGAGTCCCCAAGCACTTTGATACCGTTCCTCTGCGGTTTTTGCCATCAGTTTCATCACAATATCTGAAACCGCTTTGGGAATTTCTGAATTAATCTCACGAGGCGATACCGGCACTTTAGCAAGATGGCAATGCACCAATGAGAGCGCATCAGCAGACTCAAATGGTAGCTTGCCGGTAAGTAGTTCGTAGAAGGTGACGCCGAGGGAGTAAAAATCCGTGCGGTAATCTAGGGAACGGTTCATCCGTCCCGTTTGCTCCGGCGACATATAGGCTAAAGTCCCTTCTAAAACATTGGGATTTTTTAGGGTAGGATTTTCGCGGCTTAATTGAGTGGAAATGCCAAAGTCGATGATTTTGAGTATTCCCGTTTCTGGATTGAAGACGATATTGGAGGGGTTGATATCTTTGTGGATAATATTGCTGCTGTGAATTTGACCTAAAATTTCAGTAATTTTGATGGCTATTTTGAGAAATTCAGGGAGAGAAAAGTTAGAATTTGACTCACTATGACTGTCGAGCAGTTGTCTGAATGAGAATGCACCAAAATCCTCAAGGATGATGACTAATGTTCTTTGATATGGTTCTAATCCATAAGTCTTAACTATCCCCTCTAGATCTAAGCTGGAAGTGATTTCATATTCCTGTTTGTATCGAGTGAGTTCCGCAGGTGTAGGATAGTCTTCTTTGAGTACCTTGAGGATAACTGCTCGATCGTCCTGTTCTCGGCTAGCTCGATAGACTGCGGAATTAGCACTTTCGTAGATTTGTGCCAGAATTTGGTATCCAGGAAATTTCATCATAAGTCGCCGTCAAAAATCGTGTGGTAATTGATTGTAAACCTCGCCCGGAGAGAGTTTTCCGAGGTCTGCGTGAGGTTTTTTCGATCGATTGCACCCAATAATCCGGCTGGATAAAGTTTAAACTCCTGATGTCAGGGTTTTATAGTTTAAGAGGCAGTCAAATTGACCACCCTCTGTCAAAATAAGAATGTATGGCTGACGGTGTTTTTTCAGTCGGACACGTCTAACCTAAAATTAGTACGGTCTTGACAGTATAACAAAATATTTTCTTTATTTCAATAAGTTTATCAATAAAGAAAAATTTTTAGCCTAATTATACCAGTGTCCCAAAAGTATGCTACAAGAGCCTGAGAGTTTAAAGATGATTTTATGAAAGTAAACTACCAAGAAAGAATTGAGGCAACTGTAACTGAGTTAAAAATTATACAGCCACAGCGAACGATAACGCGCCCGACAAAAAGTTCAGGCACTTTATTGGTTAAAATCTGGGTCACGCCGCGAGCATCGAGCGAGGTAGCTGAACTTTGGCTCCTTCCATAGAATTACTGTCCAAAGATGGTTAAAGCGATATAGTAATGGCGGTTTATTAGAATTATTAAAGCTGCGCCGCTCTACAGGGAGACGAGCGAGTAATTCCCCAAGAAGTAATCTCCGGAATATCAACAAAATAGTAACAATCTCAAGATCTTCGACAACGTTTTACTAATTTTTCTACCACTATACAGTCCTGAATTGAATCCTATCGAGAGAGTATGGCAACATATAAAACAAGAATTTAGCTGGGAGATTTATGAAAATTTAGATGAAATTAAAGAAAAAGTCCGCGCTTCTATTGAAAATTTTTTAAGGGAGACAATAGCATCGATAACCGGATGGGATTACATTCTATCGGCACTAAATACGCTCTGCAGGATTTTAAAGAAATGGTATTAGATAGTGTCCGGTCAATTCCCTCAGCAACGCGCTTCGCTTCGCCCGCACTTAAAACAGTTTGTAGTGAGGACTTTAGTCTTCACTACAAACCTTACATGGACCGGACGCGATATTAGCTCCGGATTCTAGATATTTACACGCTGACGGGCGACTGTTTGCGGCTGAATGTTGCCAAAATGCGATCGCACATTTGCGACGGAGTTAAACCCAATGTTGCAAAGGATTGTTCGGGGCTTGCATGGTCTACCAATTTATCTGGTACGCCCAGCCTCATTACGGGAACAACTACATTATTGTCGAGCAAAGCTTCGGCTACTGCTGAACCGAATCCGCCCATCAAACAGCCTTCTTCCATTGTGACAACTTTGCCGATTCGCTGTGCCAAAGGCAAGATTAATTCGGTGTCCAAAGGCTTGACAAAACGCGCATTGATCACAGTTGCTTCAATGCCGTGCTCGCTCAAAATCTCGGCGGTTTGCATTGCCGGATAAACCATTGAACCGTAACCCAATATCAGCAAATCGTCGCCGTTGCGGAGAATTTCGGCTTTGCCGATCGGCACCTCTTCCCAACCTTCTTCCATCAAAGGCACGCCGTAACCGTTGCCGCGCGGGTAACGCATGGTGATCGGGCCGCTGGTGTGGTTGATTCCTGTGACTACCATCCGCTGCAATTCTGCCTCATCTTTTGGTGCCATAATTGTCATATTTGGTAAGCACCGCAAGAAGGCAATGTCGTACATTCCTTGGTGAGTTGGCCCGTCAGCACCGACAATGCCTGCGCGATCCAAACAGAAGAAAACTGGCAAATTTTGGATGCAAACATCGTGAATTATTTGGTCGTATCCCCGCTGCACAAATGTCGAGTAAATTGCCACAACCGGGCGCATTCCTTCGCAGGCTAAACCAGCGGATAAAGTCACGGCGTGTTGTTCAGCAATGCCGACATCAATGTACTGTTTCGGCAGTTTTTCCTGAAGTTTATCCAAACCTGTTCCGGTTGCCATAGCAGCGGTAATGCCCACAACTTTCGGATTATTTTCTGCTAGCTTTACGAGGGCGTGGGCAAAGACTTTCGAGTAAGCGGGAGGCTTGGGTTTGGTGGAGGGAATGCCTTTGCCGGTGGCTAAGTTAAAGGGATTTTGGGCGTGATATCCTACTTGGTCTTTTTCGGCGATCGCATATCCTTTGCCCTTCACCGTCACCACGTGAACTAGCACTGGTCCTTGAATGGTATGAGCTTGTTTGAAAGTGGTAATTAATTCTTCCAAATTGTGTCCGTCTACCGGGCCCATGTAAGTAAAGCCCAATTCTTCAATTACGGCTCCAACTTTCGGCACGGCCAAGCGTTTCATGCCTTCTTTGAGGCGTTCCATTTCTGGGGTAAAAGTTTCGCCCACAAAGGGAATGTGCTTGAATTGTTCCTCTAAGTTATCTTTGAGAAACTGCACTGGCGGCGAGAGTCGCATTTTGTTCAAATAGCGGGTAATGGCGCCGACATTGGGCGAGATTGACATCTCGTTGTCGTTGAGTACAACTAATACATTAGTTTTCGGCATATGGCCCGCGTGGTTGATCGCTTCGAGTGCCATACCACCAGTCAAGGCGCCGTCGCCAATGATCGCCGCGACTTTGAAATTTTCGCCTTTGAGGTCGCGCGCCATTGCCATCCCTAAAGCTGCTGAGATGCTCGTGGAAGCGTGACCGGCACCAAAATGGTCAAATTTGCTCTCGCAGCGCTTGAGATAGCCTGCAACGCCGTCTTTTTGGCGCAGGGTGTGGAATTGGTTGTAGCGGCCGGTTATCAATTTGTGAGGATAAGCTTGGTGGCCGACATCCCAGGTAACTTTGTCGCGATCGAGGTCGAGTGTTTGGTAGAGTGCTAAGGTCAGTTCGACTACACCCAATCCTGGGCCGAGGTGGCCGCCGCTAGCGGCTACAGTTTCTAAATGCTTTTCTCGAATTTGTCGGGCAATTTGTTCGAGTTGATGAATCGAGAGGCCGTGTAATTGGTTTGGGTGAGTCAGTTCGCTGAGATGCATATTTTAAAATCTTGCTCCTGTGAATCAGGACGAATCCTTAACAGATATAGGTTGTGCCTGCGACGTTGGGTACGCGCCAACGTTAGAATAGTTTAACGGTTATTTGAGAAAAACTGTTAGCCGTAAGATTTTTGTTATTTTTGGCCTTGTAATTATAGTTAATAAATTGTGCGCCGTCAATATAAAAAAAGCTTATGTTGTTAGTTGCTAAGGGCTAGTTGTTAGCTGCATGGAGATTCTTAAGCATTTAAAGCTAATTAAGCCCACCTAAAAAAATAGAATACTCAGATACCCGACTTCTTTAAGAAGTGGGGTATCTAACAGAAGAACGTTTGATGTTTAATTAGAGTGACTTACTGCATTTTTGTCAGGAAGGGACGAGCTCCCTTTTCTATTAATCGGTTTTCCAGTTAAAACAAAAAAGGATCTCGCTCCCATCAATTACAACATTTGCTCTCATTGAGCCGATCGAACTTCTGGCAACTTCTCGGCCCCAGTCGTATCGAAAACGATCGCGTGTTTAGCCGTCGGCAACAACCGCCGTAAAATCTGCATATATCCCTCAGCATCGCCCCGGCGGTGGAACCGAGCAACTACCAATCGCTGCATATTTGGCAATTGCCGCACAATACACCAGGGATGAGTGTTTAATTTGGGCTTTGATGTTGGTATCATAGGGTAATCCTTCCCCGCGTTTGCGGGGTGTGGTAGAAAAGGCGATCGCCCTTAAGTTTTCCAGGCTGAGAGGGCGATCGTTTTCAGTGTACATAGCTATTCTATGTTGCATACGCATCAATGTCAAGCTAAAGCATGGGATACGTTAGACTGCGGATTCGAGAACTAGCTGAGCAAAAGGGTTGGACTCTAAAGCAAGTTGCCGATCGATCGGGAGTGAATTACAACACTGTTAGAAGCTACGTTCAGCGCGATGCTTTGAACACGGCCGATATTTCTGCTGTCTACAAAATAGCCCGCGCCTTCGACGTGACAATGGAAGATTTGGTCGAGATTTTGGAAGATGGAGTGGCGGACTGAAGATGCGAACCCTTCCCGGTAGAAGATAATCTACTTCTTCCTTCTGCTTCCTCCTTCTTCCTTCGCGTCCTTCGCGTCTTCGCGGTTCAATAATATAGACAGTATTAGTGCTAAACCCGCGTTTGACTTTGCACAATTTCTGCCAACAACCGCTCTTGACTTTTCGCCGGTTCTTTGCAAGTCAAACACTCACAAACTAACCCGATAACACCCTCAGGCAAATCAGCCTCAATCTGAAAAACAGCAGTCGGATAATACTGCGAAATCAACCCTGAAATTTGGTCGGGTGACGTGCGAATCAGAGTAGAATGCTGATACCAATCCAGAGCACCAAGTAGACTCGGACAAGCTTGCGGAGAATCTTGTACAATACTGCTGAAAGCTTGCAAACCTTCTTGGGCGCGATCGAGATATTCTAGATTCGGGCCCAACAGTGCGAGGCGAACCAAAGAGGCGATCGCAATTCCATTAGCCGCCGGAGTTGCATTATCTATATAGCTGCGTTCCCGCACCAACAAATCTCCGCTAGCATCCTTAGCAGTATTGTAATATCCTCCCAATTCCACGCTCCACAAAAACTCATCAAACTCTTCTTGCACCTGCACAGCTTTCTCCAACCAAAACTGAGAATTCGGCAACTGTTTTGCCTCTTCCCCGTTTCCTAAAGTCAAACTCGCTTGATGCAAATCCAACAAAGCTTTCACAAACAAAGCATAATCTTCAGACTGCGCGGTCACAGCAGATTGTCCGTCATAATTCAACCGCTGAAACCGCCCATCCGTCCACTGATTGTCTAAAATAAAATTAGCAGCATTCACCGCTAATTTCAGATATTCCCAATTCCCAAAAACAGCCGCAGCGCGGGCTAAACCAGAAATCATTAAGCTATTCCAAGCAGCAATCATTTTCGTGTCAGTAACTGCCGGAATTCTACCCGGCCAACTGTCGTTTTTAGCTTCTTGATTGTTGCGGGCTGGCGGAAAGGTTTTTACAGTATCGGGATTGCCACCGTAGCGAACTTGAAAGAGTTTAGCCAAAGCCGTTTCTACCGTGTCGCTCAGTTTTCCCGGATGGCGGCGCTGCAATACATTCTTGCCTTCAAAATTGCCGCTACGGCTAACAGTAAACTGTGCTTTTATTTCCACTAATTCCTCAGCAGTTAATAGTGGTTCCAGTTCGGCGTAAGTCCAGACATAAAATGCTCCCTCTTCCGGTTCTGACCCCCCCGTTGCCCCCCCTTGGTAAGGGGATGTTGAATTTTCTCCCCCCCCTTGGTAAGGGGGGGTTGGGGGGGTAAAGCTGTCAGCATCTTGTGCAGCATAAAAATAGCCTGTTGGCGCGGTCATTTCTCGCTTCAACCATTCTACTGTCCCCGCAATCGCAGTTTCAAAAGCCGGTTCTTGTATTCCCGCGCTCCACAAATTTGCTAAATACTCAACAATTTGACCGTTGTCGTAGAGCATTTTTTCAAAGTGTGGCACAGTCCAAGTCGCATCAACCGTGTAGCGGTGGAATCCGCCTGCTACGTGGTCGTAAATGCCGCCTAATGCTAAGTCTAATCCGCGCTGAGTGCAGACTTGTTTGCTGTCGTATTTTGATTCAAAATTAAATCGCGTTCCCCGCAGTGCGAGCTCAGCATAAGGTATCATCGGAAAACAGGGCCCGGGGTTGTGGCCGGCAACAACTCCGGTGTTGAGTTCTAAGCCTTTTTGAAATATTTCGCGATTTAATTCGGCGGTAACTCCTGACAGCGCTGCCGTCTGTTGGAGGTTACCTAAAATCTCTGCTTTGAAGGATTCTACTTTGCCTTTCTCTGTGTCGTAAAAGCGGCGAATTTCTTGCAAAACTTCTAAAAATCCAGGCCGTCCGTAGCGGGGTTCTACGGGGAAATAAGTGCCTCCGTAGAAGGGAACTCGCTCGTCTGGAGTGAGAAAAACGTTGAGCGGCCAACCGCCTTGACCGGTCATCATTTGCAAGGTTTGCATATAAATGCTGTCGATATCTGGGCGTTCTTCGCGATCGACTTTTATCGGTATAAAATGCGAATTCATGTATTCGGCGATCGCGCGATCGGAAAATGCTTCTCCTTCCATCACCGTACACCAGTGGCAGCTAGAGTAGCCAATTGACAGGAAAATCGGTTTGTTTTCGCTCCGGGCCGCTTCTAAGGCTTCGTCGCACCAAGGCCACCAGTCGATCGGATTTTCGGCGTGTTTCCGCAGGTAAAGGCTTTGGGATTGAGCAAGACGGTTGACCATAATCAAATATACTTTAACTCGTGCTGGGTAAGCTTGTCAGTTCTCTAGCAGTTTAGCGCGAGATGTTTTAGTTTCGCTGTTGCCTATCATCATGTTTTAATATGAGTGATAATTTAGATGCAAATGAGTCGAGCATCTCGACGAAACTTCAATCAACGGCTTGGACAATTGTTGCTGAGTACGGCGGTTCCTCCTGCTGCGATCAAACAGTGCCAAGCTGAATCTTGGAATCGAGCTTTTTCCCAAAATAATATTAATTAACCAATTTTGAGCAGAAGTAGACACGGAAATATAATTATTAGTTCCGACATTTTTAGGTAACGATCCGCGCAGATTTTATGGTAGAGGCGTTCCGCAAACTATGTCCCAGAAATTCGAGTCGTCCATTTAGTCGGTCAAAGTTCCGGTTGGAGTTTAGAAGCACAAATTGACTTAGCTAACGCGCTCGTGGAAAGAATAATTGAGCGGCGAGAGAACTAAAGAGGTTAACTGATGAATTTTGGCAAATTTTTAAACCGACTTTTACCCTTTTTAACCACAGGATAGCGACATCTTTGAGTGCGAGGTTTTCCTGTTTGCCATCCGGCTGAATTTCCTTTCTAGTTTGGGAGCAACAGCCGGACTCCCAATCTTAATTAAAATTGGCAGCATTGACTGTGCAACCCTGACCGCGGTCAATTACGCATGACTTTTATCGGCTTCAATGGCTTTGGAGAGCTTCTACCAGAGTGGCACACCCATACTCACTATCAAATAAGGCCAGAGGTCGATGCTGGAGATACTGACACACTCGCTGCTCATTGTTGAGCGCCTAGAGCGCCAGTCCAGTAAAAGAGGTTGACAAAAAACCTAAAACATGGCGCAAGCAAATAACTCATGATGTAGCACTGAAAACTCAAGTTGCTACGTGGTGGCAAGCGAAAACTACCAATACGA
>Ga0247770_1000183_pt1 | contig 58094 bp, 61 predicted proteins | sample UWRJL136409B6_FD_179943 | JGI IMG/M metagenome (GOLD analysis project Ga0247770, IMG submission 179943) | Plant litter microbial communities from Arlington Agricultural Research Station in Wisconsin, United States - UWRJ-L136-409B-6 | ecosystem: Environmental > Terrestrial > Plant litter >...
GGGGGGCAGAGGCCAACTCAAGGTTAACGATAGCAAATAGAATTTCACAATTGTGCAAGTTTCGGCAACAGGAGTGAGCTTAGCACAGATCTCGATTGCAAGGGGATGGCCAAGTCAACATCACGATTCCAAGTCTGCAAAGGGGAAACCAAAAAGATGCTTCGACACCAAATTGTCTCCTTCTGTGGAAGGAACCCCCAGGTTCTGTGAAGTTCCCCTCACGACTCGGAAAGAATGGGAGTTTGGCAAGTACGTTCAGATTACCGTCATGAGTGCAAATGATGCTCTACATGCTCGACTTGCCATCGTGCCTTCCACACTGGCAGCGAGCCAATGCACACGCGATTTCCTGTCCATAAGCCATCATGTCCGGCCAAAGTGATGGTTGCAAGACCAAGCTCGCCATATCTTCGTGGCATGGTAGTCTCACACAGCTGAACTGTGAGGGACAACTACAAGGTATACAGAAGAGAGCCATCCACTGATGCTCCTAATGTCGAGGGGTTCGGTTCCATGCTAGTCCCAGCTGTCTGGAATCCGCGGGCTGCATGCTTGCTCTTTTCAAGGCAAACCCCCAAGATGGGGCTGAGGAGGCCATCTCATGCGACATATTCTGGACTCAGCCATGGCTCCTTGTGAAAGGCAACATCACAGAAGACACCGCTTGTCGGCCCGGTCTGTTGAGCGGCCTAGCTGGCGACCCCAACGACCATATCAAGGTCCATACCAAGGTCTATCCTTCGCGGCGAGAGCCAAAACAAGGTCCTAAATAGACTCGGTGAGGTCCCCATATCTGATCTTTTTTTATCGTGTCTGGCAAATGGTCTCGTCATATCCGGTTCAGTTGTCGAATCAAGTAATGATTGCCTCCCCAGACTGAGTCCATGGGCCGCAAAGACAACCCCAAAAGAGGGTCTAGAATGAAGGGTCTTCCGGAAAGCAGATATCCGAACAAGCAGATCTGTGTGTTGTGGACGGGATGGTGTTTTTGAGCCGCAAATAGAAACACCCCCGCAATGCCACGGAGATCCTACCCTAAGGTTATTTTCCGCAGTCGCATTGCGACTCATTGCTGCCCAGGTACCGAATGCGATCCTTTCCACCAGTAAGCCGAGCATCACCCACAAGCACTGACAACCACCATGTTTAGGTTAGTCGAACCGTTGAAGATCCGGTCGCACAATCGAACATTCCAGGTTCCTTGAGTTTGGGCACGACTGGTAGGCGCCTTCCCGTCCCGCATGTTGTGTGAAGCGGCCATATATGCGGGCCGGTTACATAGGTACCTATGCCATCCCGGGCTGGCCTGGGAGATGGCGTCTGGCGGCCTTCGACTCCTAGAATGAACACGGCGGTAAATGACACTGCTTTGCTACTGCCCAGCCCCAAAACATCGCGACATAGCAGCGACAGACTGGGCATAGCAGATTTTTAGCATCACGGCCGACTCCTGGGCCGACACCCGTTCCAGCCAAAAATACTGAACAGTGAGGATGCGTATTTTACGTTTTTGTTTCGTTTCGCGTTATTATTAGCTGTGGTCTGGGTCCCTGCTACCAAATCATTGAGGAAACAGCCTCGCAACTGTTTGTGCAGGCCTGAACGGACACCAGGCCAACCCACGGGGCATCGGATGCTGCGCCCAAGTCAACCTGAAGCTATTCTCACTCCAACAATACCCCAATGTGCGCGAAGCATGAGGCCCCGAGTCTGGTGCGGCGTACGTAACAGCCCCCAACTAATCCTTCGATATTGCTGTCGGCAGACCTCACGCGATTCTGACCGTGCCTGCTTACCCGCAACCAAACTTCGGGAGTGCTCGCAATCGCATTTCATGCAAAGTAACGGCGCGTACGGACCCGTCCAGAGGATCGTAAAGATAACGGCCGGGGGGGCGTAATACTGACCCGCTGCCGCAACATTTCTGACTTCTTACAGCTGCTTGGCACTTTATACCAACCTACCTCGCTTGTCCAGAGAGGTGTGACGAAGTCGCTCTAAGCTGACTGTGATGGCCGTGATCCCGCAGAATGGACGTACATAAAAAAGTAGTGATGTGATGTGATCCCCAACGCAATGGAACGCACGGTGACGGCGCAGGGAGGGCGAGATCTTCCCCAGCAGCCGCTGGAGAGGAAGCCCTTGCAGTACCCCGCCCCACGGCCGATTGGCTGCCTGCAGCGACACCTGGGCTGCTCACCTATCAGGGGGGGCGGCACGCCGAGGGAGAACCCACATGGCCGGCGCTTCGAAGAATCACCGTCCTGTCCAATCAGCTGCTGAGAAGCCCAATGGCCGCCATATTTCCTGTGCCTGGTTTCAACTTTCACAGATGCGGGCCCAATTGCAGGTCGCGTCGGACGTTGCGAGCCCTCCCGCCCCTGCCGTTTGACTACCAGTGCCGACCCCGGCACGGTGCTGGGCAACATGCACAAGCCTCAGAGGAATCACACAGATGTTGGGCTCCACGCTTACCCCCCCCAGTGATATTGTAGCTGCGGCACCAGCGATACTAACGTACCGGTAGTGGTATAGCAGAGCAAGGATGATGGTGTTAAGCTGCGAGGCGTTGCTGTGGGCGGCCAGTAGCCTATCCCGTCAAGGGACCCCTCCTCCTCCAGTCTATATACCTCCCGAGGCGCTCCTTCGCGGTGTTCCCTGTATCCTCCCCATTTTCATTCTCAATATATGACATAGCCAGATCTCCTTCTGTTGCGACTGCTGAACTGGTTCCACCATCGCCTCATACGCACGGGAGATACTCAACGCTCGCTCCCTCACATCTGCTGGTCCAGAAGTTCGACATCGAATAATACAATATGGCGACCACAACAACGGCGCCGTTCCCTCTCGCCACAGAGCACACGTTCACAGGAGGTGGAGAGGATGCGAGCGCTGGAAGTGCGGGTGCTGCTCCTGGATCCGCAGCCGACGGCAGCGCCGCCGGTGCTTCGGGGTCCAGCAGTGGTAGCATGGAGTTATCTCGTGGGGGGTTGGTCGCTGTGATTGTGGTTGTGGTCATCGTTGCCCTCGTTGGCAGTGAGTGCTCATTGCCCTCCCAATAGACCGTCGGGATCAGACTAATCGATGCCGTAGTCGCGAGCACTGTCCTTTTCTTTGTCGCCAAGAAGAGGGAGTGGACAATGAAGGAGACGCTCCGGAGATCAGCAAAGAAGGTTGTCACGGCCCTGACACCGAGGCGATCCGAATTTCCGAAGTCAGTGAAGGATTCCGTCGGCCGAGGCGGCCGGATGAACAAGCTGGATGACGTTCCCCCCACACCACGCATTAAGCCGTCCGACCTGGAGAAAGGCAATAGCAGTCGATACGACAAGCGGACGAACTTTAGTCGGAAGTGAAGCGTGGTAGGCTATGGGCGGCCACCGGATAGATTTGATGGCGCTTGAGGGTTGTTGTTTTAGCCCCAAAGGGTACGGATTCCGTTGACGGAAAGGTCAATGGTTGAATGATGAACGGGTTGGGCTGGGAAATACCAAGATTCTTTTTGCATGTATAATATTAAGTCTGGTAGGGCTGGTGTCCGGCCTATATCCGTCGGAAAGTGTTGGTACTGGCGCTCCTTCTTTCGTCAGAGCGCTTGTTCGCCGGGGGAGGAGGAAGCTCTGCCCTAGCCTTCTTCTTCGATTCCGGTACAAAGGTTACTTGTTTCTCTCCAGCCAGATCACCTGAGCGAGGCTTAGTAGTGCGTGTATGCTTTTGCACCCTGTCGCCAATGGCCGTGTCCTTTGGCTGGCCACCCTGAGCGCGCGATGAAGAAACCTGCATGACCACACTATTGTCATCGCTGCCAGATTCGCTATCCTCATTATCCGTGTCCGTATGCCGAGGAATTTGATAGCCCTCCTCACCAGGAAGCTTGGTGCTGGGGTTAAGGGACCTGAACTCGTGACTGAACTCGTCGACCTTGAACTCTTCGTCCTCAAAGAGCCCCTGGAAACGGGTGTCGCCCAGGATACCGGCCTTGGCGTCGACCTTCTCTCTGTTCTCCTGCCGTTGGATAAGCTTGTCTGCCAGCTTCTGGTTGACCTTGACCTTCTTGACTCCTCTAATACGACTTGCGCGCTCCTTTTCAACCTTCTCCTTGACCCTCTTTGCCCGCTCTTCCTCCCAGATATAAGGGTTAGCGATCAAGCGGGCTTGATCATAAAGTTTCGCGGCAACGAAATAACCGTGCATATATGGGCGAAGGAGGTTTGTCTTCCCGATGAGATGTGACAAACTTAGCGCCTTGAGTTCAGGCTGTGTCAAGAACTTGTAGTTGTCGTATGTCTCGGTGGGCTTCTCGTTCTCCATTTCGTGAACCAAGTTATCAAGGAAGTGGCACCATCTTGGTGCGAGACCCAAGCTGGGAATGAAAAAGCTGTGCATTTGCCTGCCCTGTTTGTCAAAGTCAGTGAACAGGAAATGCGGCAAGTGGTCTGGGAGATCACATACCTCATTGGCCGTCAGGATCATGCCAGAATCCGGGCAGTGTGTTACAAAATTGATGTCGACCATGGGCTCGATCGAAGTCCACAAGTCGCCGCTTTGCTCGTCCCATATCTTGATGATCCTCTTATCCGCCGAAAGAAGTTTTCTCTCGTCAGTTGGAGTCTTGAGATGAATGAGATTTTTGATGGGGAGACCCATGCCCTGATCCTTCTTCATGAGGGGGCGAGGGTTTCTCAGGTCGAAGACTCGAATTTGCCCTGTGCTTGTCCCAAGCGCTAGAGAAAGGCCATCATGACCATAGTCTAGGGCCGTAACTTCACCATCGTTCCCACCTAGAACCGCGACTCGACCCTTGCTGCGGGGATCGAAGAATTCAACTGTGCCGATCGATGTCCCAAACGCGCAGAGGCCGTGTGTGGATTCCGCTACCGTCGCAACGTTGACTGCGCCTGCAAGAATACCTCCCTGCAACCCGCTGCTACCGTCGTCTTCGCCAATGTCAACCTGCCAGGGTCGCAGGAATTGGCCTCTTTCCAGGTCAAGTCGGAACACCTCGCCAAGTTTAGATCCGTCAGAACTCAACCCGACTGCTGGGATGAGAACCTCAGTGCTCTGTCGAATATATGCCAAATCTCTACCGAACCGGGGAAGTCGCACTTCGTAGTGGCATCCCGACGGCGTGTGAAACTCCAAGGACCGGTCGTTTTGCAGGTGCAGACTCTTGGTGTAGTCTTGGCTGAGCAGTAAAAAGGTCGTGTTCTCGGACTTTGTGTGTCGAGAAAAAGAAAGTGAAAGCTCTTGAGTTGAGTGTACGTGAAATTGGGGCTTGTAGGTGCCCGAGCTCATGATCCAGTTGCCATCTTCGCTCACTCGGACGCAGTTGCTTGCTGATCATCTGGTGTGAGCTTTTCGTCGGGAAAGCAGAAAAAGGGGAAAGTGAGAAAGAAACAAACCTTCTTCAAACTCGAATTCCTGTAGCAATTCAAAGTTGTTGAGGGTTTCCGGGTCGTATTTGTCTGACCTCTTCCTCCGGCGCGCAAGCCAATCTGGTAGAGGCCTTGCGGTTGACGGCCCTGAGACGGTGTATCTGTGACGGTCAGCAAGTATTCAGTCATTATCCGTATAGAGCAGAAGCTCGAGTTGCCACTTACACAGGCACCGAGCCTGGGTTTGTCAACTTCATGGCGTGCGACGGTAGCGCAGAATCAGGATCGGATGTCTCGCTCGTTGCAACTGGAGGCTTTTTGAGGGGCAGAAATGGCCATAAAACTTTTGGGCGGGCGGTGTTTGAAACGGGAAGGCGGTGAGCTGTATCTTATCAATTTTCCGCTAATCGCACAGGCCCGTTCATTCGCTCATGTGGGGAGTGGATGGCTTGGCATCCTCGACAAGGATCAAGTGGAGTGTGGACCCTCTCTCTGTCTGTCCAGCGGAACAAACCGCTGTTCCAGCTTCCAGCGACGCAGGGAGCCGGGGAATTCATCCAATGCGCAACCTGCGCCACAGTTGGTAGCACGACCTTCACCACAGCAGAACTCTTGCGCCGAGACCATCACGCACGCTTTCCTCCAGCATCGTCGCATTGTACTGCCGGCGTCACGAACTGCAAGTCAACGGACCACAGGATATCCTCTTTGAACGCCTAATTGACAACTCCGTGCTCCGTCGTCGCGCCTCCCGTTTCCCGGGTCTTTGCATCTCCGCGTCCCCGCGTCCCTCTTGGGACCAGCTCGAACTCCGCGCCGCACGCTATTTGGATGCTCTGGGAGGCGAAATTCTCGTGATACGCGGGTGCCGCTCCTTCTCGGTCATGGAGCCCGGCACCACGGCACATCGAACACGACGAGGCCGCACGTATAACCGCCCACTCGACTTGTCGCCGTAGGCCTGCTCCCTGCCCGAGCTTGGTGGATGACCGTCCGGCACCCGCATCTACGCCTTGCGAGGTGTATCCTCCGCTATGGACACTGGCGAATATGATACGAACACTCTGTTAATTGTATGCTCACCGGTTGGCCCTTTGCCCAGCGGAGATGGTGCTCATGCTGACCTGAATTTCCAGAACAACCTTGCCGGCATCGCTTATCGTATATACGAGCCCGTCGCCTCCCAGTCGTCAACCTATACGTTCAACGCTTCGGATGTCGAGGAAGCTCTTCGCCGTGATGGCCATCTCGTCTATATGGATGCCGTGCGGCGCGGTGTCTGGTGCTTCTGGCTTCAAGACAAGGACCCGGCGTTGACGGTCCAACCTGAGCAGATAGGTCTCATTCTGAGAATGGAGGTCTGCGGGTACCTCCTAGTCCTAGTCGGAGAAGGGAGCTTCGATCCGCTCAGTTTGCACAGAAGTCGTCCACCAGGGGCTCATTCAATACACACGCCCAGCAGCTCATCCTCGAGCGGCTCGGCCCTGGACATACCAGCCAGGGGCCCTCAAACATTTAACCCGCCGCCAGCTACCATTCCGGGGAATGGTGCCATGGCTATTGTGGATGGTAAGCATGTCACCGGGGCAATGCCAGACATGAAAGGTTATACCTCGGTACCCGTTAGAGAGGTCTACGGATTTTTCATCACAGCCGCCCTATCGTCTTTATCGGCCGCCTTCTGCCACAAAATCAGCGGCGCTGTCTCATTAAACCACAAGACGGTCCGGCTGCCACCCCAGGTCTTTCAACCGGACGAGGGAGACTTTGGGTTGCTCCGGACCTCGGCTACTGCGACATTCCGGGTATATCTGACAACGACTGGGTCACTTATCATTTCTATCTATGTCTCGCTGCTGCAGGGCTTGATATCCTCTGCGGATGCCCTGCGCTCAAACTTGCTCTCAGCTGGCCCCGTCATTCTCGCAGCCCCCCTTGGAGCTTTCGGGGCTATGCAAGGGGTTGTTGATGCGGAAAGCCATGTGGCAGAGGTCGGCTTCGGTCAATCACCAGACACCCAGATCAGTCGACTTCGGCAAGATCCAGGGGATAAGTTTTCGCAGTGGAAAGCCACTTGTGCGAGATTGTTGCAAATGCGTGGCATGTCACCTTCACTTTTAGATGGATGTGCGTGGCTCAACATCCATTTCAACCAGCGGAAGCCATATGAGCAAAGAACGGACGGCAAAAGGACACCTCTATTGAATTCTGGTCCAACAGCGCCATGGCCATCTGTTCTCTGCTTCCTCAAACCAAAGATCGAAGTCCATTTTGACGGCCGCCTCGAAAAGGGGCAGCTTGGCGTTGCAGAGAATGGGGATCCTCTACGGGACGCCAAAGACTGGTGCAAGGGCGTCCTGGAGCGTGAAGAGGCCCTTGAAAGGAGAACCAAGGAACGACTTGCTGCGGCCGAACCTCGTGACACCATTGACGCTGAAGTGAGGAACAATCAGACCAACAGCTATTCGCCCTTGAATATCCGCCGCTTGAGTAACGGCGGAGCGGCAGCGGCAGCTGGGATGATGTATCCAACGCCTCCTGATGGAGTCCAGCAGCTGGGAGTCACGCCGTCTTTTGACGGAGCAGTCGTGAGTCCAGGAAACCAGCCAGCGATGACGGCAATGCCCGAGGAGACGGCAATTATCCACCAACCCGCTCCTGGTGGGGATGGCTTTGATGAGGGGTGGGCGGGACCTGAGCAGAAACGCGAGCAGCAGCCAGGGGCTTCTTTCCTGGAAGGCGAAAATCTCTTCGGCGACCTCGGCGAAAATATGTTCGAAGGGAATGAGCTTACAGATGCCGACTTTAACTTCTTCGATGAACAACCGGGAGGCGATTTCGGTCTCCCCTCGCTGACCGATCTGGGGTCAGCTATGGATATGTCGATGGACATAAGCCAAGATCTTGAGCAACCACCCCAAATCGTCAAAGTTGAAAATATCAATGGGAATTCCCGTCCTGCAGTGCCGGAATTCACCAAGCCCGAGCTCAAACATGCCCGCAGCATACTCGCCGACGAGAGTCGGCAATCGAGCAATCTGGAGAGTTATAATGCTAATTCTGCGATGGGCATAAAGAGGCACCCTAGCCCCTTCAACCCCGACACTGTCTATAAGCGGATCCGTGCCTCACTCCCCATACCAAGCACACGACAATATCCGACCAAGGACACACGGCTGCGGCGTGGGAGCGTATTCGAGAAGGTTGACTTCAACCCGTCTCTGTCGCTCACTAACGAGAAATACCAAGAGAGTGGGCCTTTCAACTATACCATACCAACAGCAAAAGACAAGGAAAACTGTCAGCTCGGCAGCACAGGCCCACTCTCCGCCGGCGGTATTCCGGACCAGGCCAAGAAGCTGAGGAATCTGAAGGAACTCCCTTCTGGTATCGGCCTTTTGCTATCGAGGATGGGTGGAGGCTCAGCTACTAGTCCATCGAGGCGGGACGATCTCCTCTCTGACTCTGGGGAGTCGGACTGGGGGTCTGACGACGACAATATAAGCAATACAACAGGGGCTCCATCTTCTCCAGCGAAGTCTAGTGTGGTCAAAAGGAGACCGGATGATGATGTCATATCCATGGCAGCCTCGTTCAAAGACCTCGAAAATGCCTCGGCCGACTCGCCAGGGTATGGTCACATCGACCTGTCGCGCTTGGCTGTTCCTGAAATCCCAGAACTATCCCTAACCAAATACTTTGCGGACCCCGAATCAGCTCCGTTTCACCCCCTCAGCTCAGATAGTGATCTCATCACAATCGCGCAAATTCTCACTGAGCAAGCTGCATGCGGCTCCCTACGCCTAGGCCCGCAAAAGCTCTCATCTGAACTCGGGGATTTTCGCCGCAATTTAGCGAATGCGATTCGCTACTCTGTACAGGGCCTGCGAAAGGCGCTACCACAGTCATTGTCTCGAGCAAACGAATGCCAACTTCGGCCATTTATTGAGGTTCAAGACGTATCTCTAGTCCCTCCGCCCAAGCCTACTCAGTCAAATCCCCCGCAGAGAAATGCCACGCAACAAAGACCTGCTGGCCAGGAGCCTACCAAGCCACCCATCTGGCAGATTCCCTCTCCCCACATCGAGGTTCGACGTTACGAAGCACAACTTTCTGTGTTGCCATCGGCGATCTCATTCTGGGAAAGTTTAGGCCTAGGGCCCTCGCGAGGGCCTAAGGATGTGGTGTCAATATGTGTCTTCCCCTATCTGGAGGGAATGCGAGACAGCGCCGCCGCTTTCGTGGATAGAATCCGAAGCACCTATGAGTCTCTCAAGCTGGGTTCCTTTGAACCATTAGCAACAGCAAGTGGTGTTACTGACGGGCTGCTTCCCTTTTTCCACGATCAAGAGACGGCCTCTCCCGGACTCGGCGCGCCTCGAGCTAGCACGTTACTCACCGACAATATGGCGAACCTCATACAAGCATTGACATCTTCGTCCTTGACGGAAAAGAACTTTGTGGTATACTTTATGTACTCGCCCGACAATCCGAGCTCAATTGTAGACTCATGTGCAGCTTTCTGGGATCTTTTTGAGCATTACAAGAAGGCCATGGTTGACTGGAAAAAGTCTATCCTCAACGATCTCGTCCTCCAGCTCGTCCCCCTTGACTCTGTCGGCTCAGAGACGTCGCTCGCGGTGCTTACCCCAGCCGAGAGCGCCAGGCTGTGCCTTGAAACATACGATCGGTGCACCCTATTCGGCGGTGCAATGCCTGCCCCGGCCATTATCCTCGAGCAGGCGTTGCCGAAGTCAGTCGACTTTAAGGTAACTACGACACCCTCACCAAACCTTTTACACGAGAATTCCTGTATACACATCGCATACGCACAGAGCGTGGACGAGCGATGGGTATCGGTCGCCTGGACAGATAACCGGGGAAGCAAGCAGATGACGGCGTCTTACTGCTTGGGAAGAAGGGGAAAGCCATTGTCAACACTGCTATCTGATGTGGCACACGAGATATGGGACACGACTAATGACTTAATTTCAATGTGGAAGGTCCATTGGCGGGTCGTCATCACCAAATGCGGGCCTATGGATCAGCAAGAGGCCGATATCTGGGTGAACCTTGCACAGAGCGAGCAGCCCAAGGCGCCTGTCAGCCTCTTACTCATGACGGTCGACACAAATCCATCGCTACAGCTGATACCACCATCAAACAAGATCCCGCTTACCGCACCGTCCGCATTCTACACGACGCCCGTTTCAACTCCCCAGCCCTCCATTGTCTCTCCAGACCAAAACGGAAACCCCCCCACGCCGATGGGGGGCGGCGGGGGGATGGGCAATGCCACCACGCCCGGCGGAAACGAGACATCAGACTTGGACGCGGATGCAACGCTCGTTGATGTCACTGACGCCACTTGGGGGGTTGTTGTGTCGCATCGATTGAACAACTCAACGTCGCTGATAGAACTGAATCCGTCCTTAGCGAGCGGATACCTCTTCAAGCGGTGCAGCGTTCGTGTTGAGGATGCGCCCGTCGCGATGGAGGTCAACATAGTACATGCCGACAGCAGCAGCCCGCGCATGTACGAGCCCCTGTTGCGCGAGATGCTCCTCTACTTCCGCGGGTTGGGCACGCTCGCGAGGTCGAGGGGCATGGTGGACAAGGAGTCGGACGTCCGGCCGTGGCATGTCGCGGCGGCGGAGAAGTCGGTCAGGGCACTATACCAGCTGATGTAATCGACAGCAAGATCGGCAGCTGTACATTTCGCAGCTTGAAGACTGAAGTTGGGTAGTATGTGGCGCTTGGCGCAGGTTTCTCATACTTATTTTTGTTACTGCAGTCACCACTAGCATTTACCTCGGGGTTGTACTTATGGTAGGATAATTCATTTACGCAATGGGTGCCGTACTTGTTGTTGGCAATGCATGGGAGACACGGCAAGGGAGGCTAGGCAGGGGGGCCACCGGATAACTACCCAGAGTGAGGACAAAAATATTATGCTCTTTCAAATCAACAATTCATCCGACTTCCATTACAGGCTAGAGTTTCTGAATATCTGCGCTCCGAACATGACCCACCTGTAAGTCAAAACATAAAAACAAAAAGGTCGTGCCCGGGTTCGAACCGGGGTTACCAGAAGTCAAGAAAGCCGAAGCAAGTTCAAAATCTGGAGTGATGACCACTACACTACACAACCTGTGGATGTTCGAGCCCCTCGTAAACTCTGACCAACATCTTACCCCGCCTCCACAACCACATTTGTTTTTCTGACGGCGGCTGGATTTAAAGACATGACAACTGGGACGGACGGGAGGGTATCTTGGTATCTGTTGTCTATTCCGGCTCTATGTGCATGTCTAAGTAATCCTCGCTAGATAGAAATGTTGCGCTAGATCAACCCCTTTCTTTAGTTCTCCCAGAACCCGGGAAACAGAAACTCGATGCGCTTCATGGCCTCGGGGCTGCGGCCCTCGGGCTTGGTCATGAACTTGACGGCGCCCTGGGCGTTGCCCTCCCACCGCTTGGCCAACACCATGTCGCTGTTATCCTGCTTGCACAGCTCGTTCAGCACCGCGCCCACCAGGTGCTTGGCGTTCTCGCTGTTGGCCTCCATGTACTTCATCACCATGGCGACGTCGACATCCTCCGTCGTGTGCCAGCAGTCGTAGTCGGTCGCCATGCAGATCATCTGATACGCCAGCTCGGCCTCGCGCGCGAGCTTCGCCTCAGGCAGCGCGCTCATGTTGATGACCGACCCGCCCCACGCCCGGTACATGTTGCTCTCGGCGCGCGTGCTGAACTGCGGGCCCTCAATGCACACGATCGTCCCGCCGGTGTGCAGCACCACGCCGTCGCCGCGCATCGACGCCGCACACCTCTGCACCACGCCCGCCAGCCCGGCGTCGAACGGGTCTGCGAACCCCACGTGCCCGACCACGCCGCCCTCGAAGAAGGTGAAGGGCCGCACGCCCTTGGTGCGGTCGATGATCTGGTCGGGGATCACAAAGTCCATGGGCTTGATCTCCTCGCGCAGCGAACCCACGGCCGAGAAGGCAATGATGGTGCGCACGCCGATGGACCGCAGCGCGGCGATGTTGGCGCGCGCGGGGACTTCGTGGGGCGCAAGCTGGTGGTGCAGACCGTGGCGCGCGAGGAAGGCGATGGGCACGCCGCTGTGCTCGAGGATGAGGATGGGCGAGGAGGGCGCGCCCCAGGGGGTCGTGGGCGTCAGCGCGGCTACGGGAGTGTACCCGGCGAGCTTGCCGAGCCCCGTGCCGCCTATTACGGCGATGTGCACGGGTCCTGGAGGGAGAAGAGGAGGAGCGGTTAGCTTGGAGCGCGGGTTGGGTGTGGGGAGCAGAACCTACTGTCGAAGTGGTTAGGGAGAGATGACGACATGTTTGCGGTGTAATGCGCAGAAATTGGGAGAGTTTGAAGGTCGTCTGTTAGGGTCGTGAGTGAGGTTCTGGACAGAGCGGGTGATGGCTGGATGATGGATATTGGCACGCAGAGACGGAGCCGGGGCCCACTGGAAAGGCAAAATGGAACACGATGCAAATTTTGAGCTTGGTACGCTTACGACTTGAGATTTTATGAAAAGACTTAAGAATTACAAATAAATGCCTCTTGCCCTGTTGCTCTCATTGTCACCCACCCCTTGCTTCGGGTGAGATTTTTCAGTTTGCCGCGGGGTTGCGGCCAGCTTTTTTCTACCCCGCCATTGCGACGACGTTGAGTTGGAGGTAGCCCCCCCGGTCCCCCAACGCCCACCCTTGTCGCGCAGGGTCCCCAGCGCCGGCCAAGCACAGACTTGGCGCTGGCTGCAGAAGCTTTCCCCCGCCACACAGCACCTTGTCTGAACAAAGCTGAGCCGCCCAAACGGTCAACCATGAAAGCAAGTTTCAGTTGATTCTCAGAACCTCAAACTCATTCTGCGTCTTCTGGTGCTCAACAAAAACAGGGAGCTTTCGCTTTCGCAGCTCTTATTTTTGGGCTTGCTTTTAGCATGTCCTCTCCCGATTACGAGGCCCTCCGTGCGTCAATTCAGAGGGATGCGCACGAGCTAACGCAGCGACTCGGTGACAGCGTCACGACAACTTTACCCCAAGCCATGGCGTCTCCAGCAGAGCCTCCTGCTTTGTCCGCCCTCCGAGAGGACGATGACCCACGCTCACCCTCCATAGAAGAGCTGTGTTTCTCGTCTGCTATGAGCTGCTTCGAGGGCTGGCTGAGGCTTGACCCCGCCATCGGCCCCAGGACCATGGCTTATGTGACCAAGTTCATAACGAGGACGTTGGAAAAAACTCATAATCTCAAGGACGTCAGGTAAGTATCTCGAATCTGGCTGTGGACTCGATGATCATTCATGAGTTCTCTCGGATGCTGACCAACCACTCCAGAGAAACCCTTTCGAGGAGCGTGGAGATCTGGATCTGGCTCACCAAGTCCTTTGCTTCCGCCATTCCCAGTCTATCCACCCGCTCCATCGGCCCGCTGTCAAGCCTGAATGACCCCGACAAGGGCGTCACCCCCCAGGAAAGCACAGCGCTCATCACCAAGAACTACCCATCTCTCAAAGAGGACCTGCAGTTGCTCATCAAGCTCATGCACATTGCGAGGAACCTGCTTGTCGTCCCCGAGCCAGAGATTCCGCAGGACTTGTGTGCCGCTACCCAGTTCGATCAGATGCTGTACCAGACAATAATTCTCTGTGTCAACGTTACAAGCAAAGCCTATGATGGCGATATCCTCGATGAATCGGCTAGAAATAAACTAACTGAAATATCTGAGCTGTGTATGGACTGCCTTCTTGCCCCATATCGGACTTCAAGCTGACACATGACAGATAAAAAGCTTCTCGTAACGTGTCTGCAGCAGGCACACAACTGGATTGCAAAGAACGACAGAAACAAGATGTCGTTCTGGTCTACTGTGCTTTTTGACGATGATGCTGCCGGAGACGACGAACAGGACGAGGGCGCGATGGGTGAATTCCGCCCAGAAGTTGCGAAAATGGAAGTCCAGAACTGGATCGAGCGGAACTCAAGGTTTTGCGACAAAGCTCGACAGCTGCTTGTGGAATACGAAGAGAGTTTGGCGTCTCGGGGTCTTCCACCGGGAAACCTTGCTCGTATCTCTCCTTTGGCCTGGAACTGGATGCCCGAAGGGTCTGTGCAGGTTCGTGCCGACGACATCAAAGACGATACCAAAATTATCCCCAATTGGAAAGAGGACGAACCCGACAAGTTTGAACAGGATCGTGTCTACGGCCGAGTGTCCCGGGAGGTCGATATGTGGTGGCTCAAGGTCCGCGATCCCAACTACGACGGCTGGGTCGTGCCGATGCCCACCGTGGAGTTTGCTCAGTTGAGGACGGATAACTGCAAGGGAAATCTGGTCGATCGTTACGCACACACCTTTCGGCAAGAGGACTTAGATGAGTCTGCACGCCTTTGCGAAGGCGCCCCAGAACCAGATTACTCGCAACTAGAGGAAGAAACTGCGGAAGACTACTTGCCAGAAGAGGATGTTGACGACGACGAGTCATATGGGGAGGGCCCCATGAGTGGTCTCCTTACCGAAGTCCCTAACATTCTTGACCCGAAGCAGATCGAAGCATTACACATGATCGTCAAGTCATGCATCCTGGATAATGCTGGACTAGCTCTCAGCCGAGCTGGCGAAAACCTCCAGAAAACCAGATGCCGCATGTTTCTGGCCCTGGAATGCGGAAGAAGCCTTCTCAGAGAGATACTCGTCTTTATTGCCGTCTGGGAGAAGAACGAGCAAAGCCTAATTTTCCAGCTTACCACACAAATTGTGGAGGCTATACACCACAGCGCGTTGATACCCTACGCCTGGCAGTCGTTACGGATCCCTAAGGACATCATATCGCCGGCCCAGACGGTGCTCCTGAGACTTGTTAACAACATGTTTCGTGCCCGGAATGCAGACCCTCCCCCGCTAGTGTCTAAGGAGCACCTGCGGGATGTTAGGCTCCTGCATTTTTTGTTCATCCAGTTCCGCAGCCGTATCGTTCCTGAATGCGTTGCTCTCATGCACCTCCAGGCACAGATCCGCAACGACTGTTGCGATCCTTCAGACTTTCCGGTTGACAGCTGGGATATGGAGCGCGCGAAGGACGGGTTGCAACAGTTCCTCGAGCTTCTAACGACGGTAAATGAGCTCCCCGAAACAAGATCTTACCTCATTGAGTGGGAAGCCGCATATGAGCTCCTCACCCTGCTCAAAGGTCTGGAGGCGGGTGTGCCAAAGAAGCCCCTCGTTGAGCCACCTACCCGGTCGTCCCAGAGACCATCCCCCAACTCGAGCACAGCTGCGCAGGCCGATGACGAGGAGTTGGATCGCGGATACGATTCTGGGGATCCGCCACCACCGCCACCTCCTCCTCTGCAGGAGCCTGCACACAAATTCCCTTGGGCTGGCATCAAAGGGCAAATACTTCACATACTTGCTGGGCTCCTTCAACCGCCCCCGGGCCGCAGCAGTCCCGGCAATCCCGAAGTCCAAACCCAAATCATACGCCACAATGGTATTGTCAGCTTACTGAACTGCTGTGTCTATGACGATTACAACCGGTATGCCCGTGAACGAGTGCAAATATGCCTCAAATGGCTGATGGACGGCTCTGACGCTGCAAACAACTTTCTGCGCGAGCTCGTAGCCATGTCCCCGCCACCGAACCTCCGCCCCCCACCAGCAAACGGCGCGGAGGGCCAGGAATCCGAACCAGGTCCAGTACAGTCATTGCGGATTGACGGAATTGCGGGGGAAGTTAAGGTACGCGTAAAGCCGAGCGCCACACCATCACCATACGCCGCTGGACCTACCAGTATGGGCCTCGCTCTGCCCTCCCTGGCGTCATCTACGACGTTCATGGGCGATGACATCAGAGATATAGCAAACACACTGCCGCCGATCCAGTCGCCTGCCGCAACGCAGTCCACACGCGGCAGATCCGAAGAGTTGCTCCGTGATATTATCACGTTGGCTGACGAAGCGGCAAGACTAGCCATGGGTGGGAAGCGTGATTCCGACGAGACCGAGGAGGAAGATTTCATGTAGATGGGTTTTGGGGGTAAGATGGCAATCTACTTGACAGATGACACGGACGGTGAAATAAACCCTCCGCCGAGGAGCAGCAGGCGGAGCTTGATAGGCTAGCATAGATGCCAGGTGGTAAAAGTGTCGGATTTAGACAACGCAGAGGATAAATTTGTGTTCTTCAGGAGCTGGGGAGTTCGGAAACAGGATGGGTAGGGCATTGCTGGTACAGGGGAGATATTGGGCCCCATGGTGAATAACACCACTGCATAGCATGCTTTCTCTAGACCTTGACGCAAATTACGACTTCGCGAATGTCAATAGCATCGTGAACACATCCTCATTATCTAACTTCCTAACCGTGGTGTCCCAGACCGCGCGGACCGCTCTTTTTGTTCATGATCCTGCCTTCCGAGGCCAAACACCGACTTTTGATGTTCATGAATGAGGCTGAATGAAGACGCCATGGAGGAAGAGCAGCGGGGAACAAAGATGACCTTTATAGCAGAGCACCAAGTCCGCCTCGTCTTGATAACGAAAGCTTCATGAGGCGAGATGAAACCGCAAATGAAGAAGAAAACATGGAGATTCCAGCGCCTCAGCCCCACGGATGACATACCAGCTTCCGCCTAGATGCTCCAGATCCGATTTTCCCTTCTCGCACCCTCTCACGGGTTCTTTGACTCGGTAGATTGATACTCTGATGTCTTTTTCATCATACACTTCGGGCAATACTATCTAGGAGTAGAGGAGCCACTACATCGAGTCCCTACTCGCGAGGCTCACGCGGCACCTTGCTGCTATTAATACCATCACGCACCGCAGCAAGGATAAGCTCTTTCGCCTTTTCCACACCCTCCTTGGTACCAAGAACCTCGATGGCCTCGCCCTTGGCTTGATCACGGGGTACAGTGATCTTGCATCCACTCTGTTTGCGGATCGTGTTGACCTTGCTGCCGCCCTGGCCAATGACATAGCGATACGTCGTGGGGTCAGGCAGGATGAGATATCCCGTCGCATTCTGCTTCTTTGCTTGGTCGATAGCAGCATCGATGGCCTTCTTTGCCTTTTCGATATTCTCACTCGAACCTCTGAGAACCCACGGAATGTCTCCTTCCTCCGTCGAGGTGTTCTCCACCACGCTCCAGGAGTGCGCGTCCGCAGTAGCCTCATCGTCGTCTGTAATCAAGGGAAGAGCGCCGCCATTGACGCGAGTTTCGGTAGGGGCAGGCTTCGACGGAATCGGCTGGCCAGCATGGTCAACGGTGACTTGGTGGTCGCTCTTGAGCTTCCGGAAGAACTGTCCGTTGTTGGCGACAGCGTGATGTAATGCACGAGGAACCTGGACCGTCTCGCCTTGCTGTTCCTTGACCAGCGACTCGATGTGAGTCTTGGCTTTGGCGACATCTGCCGTTTGGCCGATGATCTTGACAGTTGTCTGTCCACTGCCTTGGCGCGGAATGTCGATGGATACCTTGAACTGAGTCTCAAGTCCGCGCTTCGTCTCGCCTCCACGACCGATGAGTGACCTATGCTTCTCCTGGGGCACCTCGAGTACTTCTGTGACTTGACTCTCCCGTTGGGACACAAAAGCCTGAATCTGCGAGATGATCTTCTCCACAACATCGCTGCGGCCTTCGACCTTGATGGCATTTCCGTCGGCATCTTGCTTCGGGAACTGGATAGCGCGGGCAAGCTCACGCCGATCATCGGAGCCTCCGGCCTTAACCACGATATCACGAAGGTTAGAGCCTAGACTTGTTAGCATATTTGATACTAAGCGTTTGCTTCGGGATAAAAAACTTACCGCCAGCACCAATTATAGTCTTGTGGTACTTCCTGTCCACCTCGATGGTTTTGGTCACAGTGTCGTCGAATACCGCCTTCTTCTCCTCCAGAAGCTTCTTGGCAGCGGCAACCTGGGTCTTGGTACCCTTGATCTGTATCTCAATAAGGCCATCCGGCGAGTCCCGTGCCCCTGGAATGTCAATCTTGGCACCAGTCGTTTGACGCAACTGATCCAGGACGGCGCCGCCGGAGCCGATAAGGGACGGCACCTGCTTCTGCTGGACAGAAATAGTGGCAGTAAATGAATTGTCTCTCAGGTACTGAAGCAGTGAGAGAATTTCATCACGAGCTTCATCAGCTCCCTTCTTCGGTCCCCGAACGATAACTTCATCGGGATTTTGCTGGCGGCGGGGCTTTCCGGTCTCACTACCAGCCTCTGCGACGGACTCATCATCTTTGGTGGGTTTTGCTGTTCGCGGGAAAAAGATGAGGACCTTATACCGGGTCTGCAACCTGTTGATCTGGGCGCCTTGAGCACCAATGAGCTCCCTGTGAAACTTAGGGTCGATCTTGAGGATATGTGTCGTCTCGTCCTGCAATTGACGGCCGAGGGCAAGAATATGGACCTTCGCCACATCGGCCTTGGCCTTGGGCCCCTTAAGCTCGACCTTTCCATCGTGAACTTGGATGTCAACATCGAACTTCTCGCGAAGGTCCCGGATGTTGCTGCCACCCTTGCCGATGAGATGGTTGGCAAACTTTTGGGGAAAGTCAAACTCCAAGGTAAAGCCGCGTTCCTTTTCGTCCTCCTTCTCCTGCACAAGGAAAGCTTCGCATTTGGCAACAAGAGCATCGACGGCTGAGCGGGGCCCCCTGAATCTGATTATTGTGCCAGTGTTCGCCACACGGACACCGATTTGGTTGGCCGGCCTGCTCTCCTGTTCCTTCTTGATGAACTTCTTCAACTTGTCGTGGTACCTAGGGTAGTTGTTAGACGCGAAAGACTTTGTATAATAGTCATTTGACTCACTTTAGCGGTACCTCAAGCAAGGTACTAGTAATTTCCTCTTGTTGGTCGACAATCTGTTGGATGTGCGCCCTAGCCTCCTGCAGCCTCTTCTGCATCTCTTTCACGTCTGCCGGGCTGGGCTGCGATCGCGGAATCTGATAGCTATCCGGGCTCGACGGGCCCTCGTAGACCAGCAAAACAGGAGCGTTGGAGTCAGAAGTTTCCGGGACAACCAAATGAACGTGATAGTCTTCCCTGACCCGAGGCTGAACCTCATTCTGGATGTATTGGTGAAAGAATGAGTCAACAGGGACAGTCGATATCCGGGCTGGAGGATGGCTATCCACTAGACCCTTGATCTCGGACTGGGCCCTAATCGCGTTCTTACCATCCCGAGAGTAGAGCTCCCAAGGAAGGGCACCCTCCTCGGTGAACGGCGTGTTGAAGTGGACATTATACAGCTTTTCCAGCCGCTCAATTTCCTTCCGTTGACGGAGATACCGCGTAACGTTGCGAGCGTGGGCAGCGGCACCACCGGGCGCCTGACGATGGAAGCGAGAGATGTCGATGTTGGAACACTGCATGTTCATTGCCAAATCCATCGCCTTCTCGAGGCCGGCCTGAACGTTATTCGGGGGGCCAATGATGGTCACCATGTCATCTTCTTCGTCGTTGGGCATGATGATGGCGCATCCAGTGTTCTCAAAGAACTCATCCATAGGAATACCCCTGTCTCCGATGATGAATTGATGGCGACCCCTCTGGATCGACAACTGTTCCAGTGCAAGTTGTTGACGAAGTTCTTCGACGCGGTGCTCAATCTCAGCCCGAGCGGCTTGGACGGCGGCGCGATCACCTGCCAGCTGGATATGATTGTCATTCGGCGCGGGGGCAAACACCGGGCGCTGTCCCTGAGCCGGCGCGCTCGGAGGCTTAACCGACCAAGCTTGATGCGGGGGAACACGAATTTGAACCCCGTTATCCTCTTCAAGTCTGTGAACCAGGCTGTTCTTTGGCCCGGCGATGAAGGGGTAGAACTCTGCGGGAATACCCTTCAACCGAGTGCTAACATTGGCAGCCCGCTCGCCGGCGATCTTGAGGATGGCATCTCGGGTATAGGCCACAGACAAGGGGTTGCCTTCGACGATGACATCAATCATACCATCCTCATCGTCATCCCCTGCCGTTGCACCATCCTCCACCTTCGGCAACTGAATCCTCACGCCGTGCTTCTCCTGTAGCGACTTGATAGTGGAGCCACCCTTGCCAATTATGTGTGCTCTAGCCGAATGAGGGATTGGCACCTTGAGGGATTGCTGTGTCGGAGTTAGCTCCAGCTACGTGATCCCCGCAGTACAAAACAGGAGGGGAAAAGCTGGATGGGGAGGGGGGTACAACCTTAATGCTAATCTGGTTCACCATCTCCTTCATTGCCTGGACCGCAGCGTCCTGAGGTCCGGTGGCCTCGAGCCTCAGCTTGCCATTGCCGGCGGTGGTCATGGTGATATTTGCACGCGACTTCCGGTTCAGGTCCTTGAGAAGGTCCGGTAGAGGTCGCTTGAGCTGGTTACGGGGAAGCAAGTGTTGTGGCTCAAGGACCAGCGACTGGACATTTTGGCCGGGAATGGTGACCGATGGTGGTCCGTGCAGCCTGGGACCGGTCGGGGTGGTGACACCGGAGGCCGGGGCTGAGACACGGGGCGTGCCATTGGCCGGGCTCGCGCCATTGGTATTTCCATTGACATTGTTCTTTGCGCTCCAGATTGGAACAACACCAGCAGAGGCCTTGGCCTTGGGTCCACCTAGCTCGGGGAAGAGCTCATGAGACTGCGTGTCCAAGTTAGCCTTCTCCTGGGCCTTCTGCTTCCCAGCGGCCTTCGTCGACATGGGTTCAGCCCACGAGGGCTTCAGGTCAGCGGCGGGGGCGTCCACAGCGGGAACGGGCTTGCCGAGATCTTCATCAACGGCATCCTCGATGGTGACTTTGTGCGAGCTCGCGGCAGTATGCTGTTGCAAGAGCTGGCTGGCAGCGGATGGCTCGGCGGGAGCGGTGTCGGCCATTGCGATAGAGGCGATCGAGTTGATTATCCCAGAGATTCGGGCGTCGACAGAATGAGGTGCTCAAATACTGAGCACGACCCTAACTGAATCAAGCCTTTATGCGTATGTTAGCTCACGGGCCGAGATAAACTCCTGCCGACAATGAAGCAGAACGGATGGGAGTGGCATTCGATGATGGACACGGCGAATACTCAGTGCGAGTAGGTGAATGTGCGGAAAATATGGACATACAGTAAAGTTTAACGGGCACTAAAGTGGTAGGTGGTCGTTGGAATTGCCTGGTGGAAGCGTTGCGGCAGGGCCAGTGTACGGTGTTGCAGGTTGGAAGCCGGCGGAAAAAATTGGGAGGGTTTGAGCTTTGTTGGGATTGGTGTCTAAAACATGGCGCAGGGGGGAGGGTTGACGCAATGCGGCTTGAGGGAGTATAGAAGATAGCGGTAAGAGGTGGACGACAAGTTGTGATGATCAAGTGCGAGCACAGAGAAGAGGCCAGACAAGCTATGAGGTCCAGTTGCTCCAAGTTGCTTCCTAAATTGTTAGGAATCAAGTGGACATTTCCGTTAGCTTCATCATCGGCCAGGAGAGGCCAGCGGGCAAAGTGACATGGTTCGTTCAGCCACCTTAGGTGGGGCATCCCGGTTGCCGGCCTGCAGCAGCCACACAGCCACTTGTCTGCCTGCCGGGGCATCGGCGTCTCACCAAACCTGGGAACTTGTTGAAGAGGCCCAGAGAGGAAGGCGCATGGAAAATGTCAAATCCAAGGCACAGCCTGTCTCACCCTCACCAGCCAGACACGTGCCATGACTCGCAGAAGAAAAGACAAGATCGAAGTGAAACAACTATGCTCCGACAATGCCAGTCCGGAGCTGAAAATGGCCGTGCTTAGTGCGGCTTATGTTCATCGAGGATGCAATCGCTTACAGACCCTAACCCCCTTTTCCAGACTCCTTTCCGGGGGAGCCTCTGAGCCGCGACAAAGACAAATGCGGTTATCACGGATGGTTGAGCCGCCCTACTCAGCTAGGCGAGTATACTCGGGACTTGATGGCTAAGACGCTGGCAAGTATTTAAGCTCAAAAATTGCTTGATCGTCTGGGATCCGCGGTCCCTTTCAGGTGGGAAACTCAAAGGTTCAAAAGGTTTACGGAATGGGACCTGGCTCAGAACAAGGTGGCCTAGTAAATAAATGGGGACTAAGAAGGACCCAATGAACGGCAGGGGTGCTGTATCAAATACACAACGTCAGAACAATCATCGCCTCATGAGCTGCAGGGTGCCGTTGGTCTCCCGAGTCTGCGACAGGCAAAGGCAAGTCCACTACAAGCCACCAAGCCTGTTGAAGCAGGTGGCGCTCTGTTGTGCACAGGAGGCCGATTGTCAATTCTATGAAGGCGTTTACTCTGTGTGCACAACATGCGCCGGGCCTGTCACCCCCGGCCATTTCAGGACCGCAATTCGGTCAACTCAAGGGGGGGGGGGGGGGGGGGGGGGGGCGGTCTCAGGTATATATCTCTCATCTTTCTCGGATCCCTTCTTCTCGGCCGAAACTCGCTACTCGGGGTAGTTTCAGTCAGTGACTCCGTCGATAACGTGGCAGCGCAATATTGCTGACAAGACTCGGAACCAGGCTCTCGACGGCATTGAGCCAAAGCCGGCAGCGAGAGACTGTTCGGCCATGCGTTGGCATCTGTAGATGTAACACGTAAAGTATGTTGTGGGAGTGAGCCTGCACGTTGAAGAGCTGGGAATAGCTTGAAACTCGAGTTCATGGCTGCTCAAGGACATACAGTAGGTGCGAGGAGCCCGAAAACTGTTTGTCTCAAGACGGAGAGAAAACGGAATGTCTCAGGGTATTTGGACTTGGACTTGGTATCGATTTCAATTGCGGAATAGTCCGTACTGTGCGTCTTTTGTTTGCTTTTGTGCGCACCACGCAGGGCGTCCGTTTTGTAAACGACGATGTTGTGATCATTCGCTGTCCGGTTAATGCCTGGCGTTGGCGGGCTTCTGTGATGGTTCTGGAAGCTCAGGAGCAAAAACAAACGCGGGGTGGAGAAACCGTGAGCGCAAAACCGACGAGACATATTTCTTCCCTGCTTGCCCAACCAACCCGCCTTCATTGATGCACAGCGATTAACGTTGAAGACTCTCACTGGCTGGAGCGCACCAGAAGAGAAGACCCTGGTTGATCTGGCCGCGTGTTCATCCAAGAATGGCCACCAGGAGGGTTCGATTGGGATGAAGATGAAGGCATTGGCTATCACCACCTTGCCACTTGGGTTGTGGCTGGTCGCATCGCTTCGAATCCGCATTGTGTGGAGGCCGACACCCAGTTTCCGTTCCATGGAGGGGCAAAGATTTGGAGTATGGGGTGATGGAGGGTGTGGTGAATTCTTCCCCGTCAACCTACTAGGGAGTGCGAATGGCTGGGTGAAATATTGTCACGGCAAATGGTATGACATCGTCGGTGGGAAATTACAAAAGCCAGTTGCTCGACCCAGTATCTATAACAGTGACGCTCTAAGATGCAGCTCAAAAGCAAGGACCGAAGATGCCATAACACCGAAAAACGGGCGGTGCGTGATGACAGCAGGTGGGAGGGATTCCAGGTTCAAGTCTGAAGAGAAGTGCCCGTCCGGAGGGAGTTCAGGCGAATACAGGCCCTGTCATCCAAGCCAGTGTGAAAGGTGTGTTCTTACTGTGGGGGCGCCATGGACTTCCAATATACGGACGTACCTTGGTGTAATCCTTAGACATCAACGTCAACGTATCAGTAGAGAATATATGTGAAGACTTCTCAAAGGCCGTTTTACACTAGACTGGCCCCTTTCGTTCTGTCTTGGATTCGTGTCCATTTGGTCACTTCGTCGTCTGCGCTTGGAAGTTGGAACTCGCAGACCCACGAGATTGGCAAAATGGAGGGGTTAGGGTTGAAGACCGACCCCTCAGGCAGTTCTGGGGAAGAAGGATGCAAAACCCTTCCAGCCATGGATGCCTCTCGTCATTGCGCAGCCCCATCGGTTGGAATGTCGCGGCTGGGGACTCGAAGATGGAGTAGTAGCGGGCGTCCTAATATGGATCAGGAAGCCCGATCAATCGCTCAATGTAGGTGAGTATCGAAGGTTGCGGGTACGTGGCACGATCACCTCCGTTGACGGGCCACGGGCCGTCCGATCTGCCTATTCCAGCTCGCGGCTGAGCTTGGGAGCTGCCATTTTGATAGAGTACAGCTGTATGTCTAGGTAGGTCAAACGTACTGGTTCGCACTAGGTTGGCAGATGGAGCGGCGCCCCCAGGTTCGCGCTCGCCTCCCGTCTTGTCCCGCGGGCACGTCGCGTTGACACCTTCAGACCTCGCACCTCGGTAATTCTGCGTGGTGGCTTGTGGGCGTAAAGTCAATGTTCCCTCAATTAGATCACGTATGTCGAGCTAGTGGGATACAAGGCTCCAACGCCAGAAGTGCTGTGCCTGCAACCATGGTTATTGATATCAGTCAAAGAACGGTTTGCTCCGACAGCTTCTCGAGCTCTGTGGTCGAGTTTGCTGGTGTTGTTAATATCCCTGTCCGGGGCGCATCGCGAAACTTGGCCAACCCCACGCCAGGGCATCTCCAACGGTCGATCTCTAAAAACGGCAGCATGGGTGGGGTCGAGCTCCAACCACAACCTATCGACGAGATGATCATCACCTCACCACCGCAGAAAAGACCAAGTGCCGTTGAAATAGAACTGTCAGCGGCACTGCAGCCCCCGAATAGACTCCATGGGGAACATTGGATGGATCCAGAAGCCGGTCACAGCAGTCGCGCCTGGGTGGTCGCTCTACCATTGCTTCGGGCCCTCGAGCCGCCGACAGGGCAGTGCCGCACCCGTTTGCTTGGATGCTTGGATTCCGAAAGCACGACGCCTTCTGTCCCGGTTCGTGTCTGTGCTGTCCCGTTGTGCCCATGTCCAGATCCATGCCTTGTGAAATCCCGCCAGCGACCACGCCCGGCGACTCCACTACTGGTCCTTCATCAGTTCGCTTGCCCGTGCAATCCAGGCCGCTCCAGGAATTCCGTCTGTCTCGGGCTCCGCACTTCTAGTGTGCTATCTTCCCCTCCTGCCCACCTCGCTGATCTCGTCCAAATCTTGCTTCCCGTAACTTACCTCCATGCTTATCCACATTCTTTCCGTGCCACCTTTCACCTGCCTCACGCCGGCGCGCTCGACGTACGCACACCGCACAACACAGTCCGGAGGCCCTTGAAGCAGCCTCGATATCGTTCCTGCTCACCACAGATCTGCAGTGGCTAGTGGCATGGGAACGGCAAGGTTACGTGCATCTGGCCCACCCACGTCGACCTGCGGCACTGCTGGATCCATCCGTCAGCACCACTTTCTAAAAGACAGGACCGCGATTGACCAGTGGGGAGGAGAGGTGGGAAAGGCCGTATCCTGGTGCGACAAACGCCAACAGGCGACGGTACCCTGACCCTCCGCGGGTTGCGAGAGAAGGGAAACCTGAATTTTTGGTCCGTTTGTCCGTCTCCAGTTAGGCGGCGGGCATTGCTTTGCAAACAAACAACAACGCAGCGCCGGGAAATCAAGGACCGCAATTTTCAGGTTGGGCGTGGGCGAAACGGACGGACGGACGGCCCGCTGCCACTTTGACGGCGGGGTTGTTCGCGTTGACGTTGACGGGCTTTCACGTTCACCCAAGGCCCCTGTTCCTTGTTCCGTTGTTGCAAGCCCGCCGCCGCGCACTGTGCCCGGCAGTCAAGCGATTTTAACCAGTGCAGCCAGACAGCCAGAACACGCCCCAGAGCCCGGCGTAGCCAGCGCCCAGCATCAGCGAACGGCGAGCCAGAACCTGGCATCCATACCTTACATTTGCATAGCCCACGAACGACGAACCCACGAGCCCACCTTGGACGGCAGCCAAGCAGAAGGCGAGATCAAGCAGCAGCAGCGAGCGGCCAAAACGCAATTTTCTGCCCTGCGACCCTCGCTCCCGCACCATCAATTACTCCATCACCCAGTCGCTCGACCGGAGCCGCCGTACGTTTAATTGTTTTCTTTTCCTTTCCCTTTGCGCGCCTAGAAGTTTTGGCCGGATCATGGACAGCCAAAATCCCCTTTTGAACGGGAACTCCCAGCGCCGCAGACTCACCAAGAAACCCCCGCCGGCCCACCACCATACCAGCTCGCTCAGCATCGATGGTCGTATTGACGCCCAATCTCTAGGGAGCCGACGAAGCTCAGCCAGTTTGAAGCGGGCCCCCAGCGCTCCACAGGCCCGGACGCCGTCCTCGCACGCCTCTGGCAGCTCCTCGCCGCGCTATACCGCCGCGCTATCGACAGCGTCGTCGTTCGCGTCTCGATCACCCGCATTGCCGAGCGCCAGCGAGTTTGCAGCCAGAGCGCAGCCGCCGCCGCCGTCGTCGCAGCTATCACACGGGCAGTTTCTCCCCCAGTCTCAGCCTCACGCTGCCCTTGGCGCCCGCAGTGACGCAAAACCGCATTTGCCCCCCGCAAACGCCGCCCGACCCCTCAGTACAAAGACCTCGGCCGAGCTAATTGGCGCCCCGTTTGACGGCACCGCCATTCTCAATCGCATCGAAGCGACGAAGTCGCCAGTGCAGTCGCCGGTCTACCAGCAGGTCCCCCAGCGTCCCGCACCGCCTGCACCTCTCCCGCTGTCGCACCCGAGCTCTGACCCGCGAGGAGCCATGGGCCCACCCTCGCTACCCCAGACGGCCAGGATCTCCTCGACCACATCCGAACAAACCACCTTCAGCGAGAAGACCGCCGTTCCCAAGATGGAGAACGCACCTTCATCAAAGCGGTTCTCGGACGACTCGTCCAAGGAGCCCAAGGCACCCAGCATGCTGCGAAAGAAGTCTGGCTTCTCGGGTTTCATGACCAGTCTGGTCGGGTCGCCCAAGAAGCCTTTGATCTCTGCGCCCGAGAATCCAGTCCATGTCACACACGTCGGCTACGACAGCACCACTGGCCAGTTCACAGTATGTCGCCGTTGGCTGCACGCATCGTGATTCTGATCTAACAACAAAACAGGGATTGCCAAAAGAGTGGCAACGGCTGATCAACGAGAGCGGCATTACCGAGAAGGACACGAGGGAGCACCCTCAAATCCTCGTCGATGTTTTGACGTTCTACAAGGAAACGACAGAGAAACCGCAGGAAGATCAGCAACTAGAAAAATTCCACGATGCGAGGGCGGGGGATTATCGGGGCCTCTCTGGCGTAACATCAACATCTAGCGCTATGCCATCTCCGAACCTGCTCCAGACGGCATCCTACAACCCCATATCGCCTCTGATAAGCCCACCTGCAAGCCCAAGATTTCCGACGGTCAACCACGAAGGCAGCTTCGAGAATCCTCGCATACCACCCCCCGTACCCGGGAGACCTGGTCCCCTCCCCGCAAAGGATCTCAATCTAATGCCTAGCCGACCTGCTCCAAAACCCCCGACGATCCTGCCGTTGAGGACAGCGCCCCAGCCTCCGTATCCGGCCAAGGACTCCGGTATTGGCATGCCACAGCCTGGTGATGATTCTTCGAGTCCCTCGTACCTACCTCCAAAGGACCATGTCCCACTGCTTCCAGAAGAGCTCAGATCTAGATCTAACTCGCGGGCAAACGGCACATCCCCTTATTTGCCATCTCAGCCAGCCGCAGCCCCTGCCTCGACAACAAGTCAGGCCGCGGCATACCAGCAGCAATTAATGCAGCAACAACAAGAACAGGCAATAGCCCAAGCTCAAGCCGCTATGACTGGCCAGCTAGGGCGGGCACCAAGCAAGAGGCAGCAGCCGACCCCTCCATCGTCTCAACACCCCCGACAGCTTGAGACCAGTGGGTCTACTCGGGTACCACAGGGCCAACCTGGCGTATCACAGAGCAGTTCCAGAGCCCGACACCGGCCGCGGCAGAGCAACGGGATGGATGTGGTGGCGTCTTTGAAGAGAATATGCTCCGAGGGCGATCCTAGGGAGGTCTATCGGGGATTCACCAAGATTGGCCAGGGAGCTTCGGGTGGCGTGTACACGGGCTTTGAGAAGGGGACCAATCGGTTGGTTGCCATCAAGCAGATGAACCTGGAACAGCAACCGAAGAAGGACCTGATCATCAACGAAATTCTGGTTATGAAGGAGAGTTCACACCCGAACATCGTTAACTTCATCGACAGCTATCTCTGCGGGGGGGAACTGTGGGTAGTAATGGAGTTTATGGAGGGAGGAAGCTTGACAGACGTGGTGACATTCAACATCATGACGGAAGGGCAGATCGCATCAGTCTGCAGGGAAACACTGAGGGGCTTGCAACACTTGCATTCTAAAGGTGTTATTCACAGAGATATTAAGTCGGATAATATTCTGCTCAGCATGGAGGGTAACATCAAACTGAGTACGTCACCGTTTGTATTTCATTTTCATCCGATATGGCCTTGCTAATGATTCTTCTGCAGCGGACTTCGGCTTTTGCGCCACTATCAACGAGGCACAAAACAAGCGCACGACGATGGTTGGCACGCCGTACTGGATGGCACCAGAGGTGGTTACGCGAAAAGAGTATGGCCGCAAGGTCGACATCTGGTCTTTAGGGATCATGGCTATCGAGATGATCGAGGGAGAACCCCCATACCTAACAGAGTCGCCTCTTCGAGCACTGTGGCTGATTGCTACTAACGGTACACCACACATCAAAGATGAGCAAAACTTGTCTCCTGTGTTCCGCGACTTCCTTTACTTTGCGCTCAAGGTCGACCCGGAGAAGAGGGCGAGCGCCCACGATCTGCTAAGGGTGAGTTGCTAGCCCGCTCCCCATGTCCGTTTTCATCCAAACTAACCAGCTCTGCAGCATGATTTTATGAAGCAATGCGTAGAGCTGTCATCTTTATCACCACTAGTACGGGCGGCACGAGAAGCTCGTGCGCAAGAGAAGGCTCGAAAGGGGCAATGATTTTGGATAGGTGATTTTCTTTTTGGATCAGGGACATCTAAGCATTGTTCCCATTATCCATCATTTGGGAACTAGGATTGGAAAGCTAGCGGATGCTTTTTTTCAGGGTATCATCTCCCTTCTTGCCCCGAGTTGTTGGGTCTCTTTCTTCCCCACAGCTGGCATTTCTGCATTTTGCCACACAGTTGCTCTTTTTCTCCGAACGAGATCACAGACGAACAACATCAGGTGTTCTTTTGTTTCGCGATATCCTGCCGCCTTTTCTTGTTCTGCGCGCGTACGTGTGAAGCTCCTTGTCTTCGATCCCGAATTGGGATGAATAATGTCGAAAGTCATCATCCCATATCCACTACTCGTCTCTGAAAGGAAAAGTTTCGGGTTGGCCTTGTTTTATTTAACTTCCTTTATGGGAGGAAGGGGAAGGGAAAGGAGCGGGGTTCTGGAGGGGATTGCACATAGTGTGAGTAGGATTGGATGGATAATGGCGACATGATGGAAGGGCAAGAGGGAGAAGAAGACTTGGTTGAGCAGACAGGGCTTGGTCTGGTGTATGGGGCGATGCCGTTGAACACTGCATTTCCAGATGAGAATGTGATTATCTACATTGCAGCTTTCGCCCGCCCTGATGGATCCATCTCCCTTGTACGTGCTCGTTTTAGACTTGAGATGTACCTTATGCAGAGGGACGAGTGTCTAGTTCTGGTGGTTGCCTCACAATATCCCAATTTTCGTCTGTTTCAGCTTGTCCCTACCTCGGATGGAAAGATATGTGGCCGAACATGTGCTGATGGGGGAGATATTGGGAATTGGAATTTGGACAATATAGATATGTGCTGGATATTTCAGGGGCCAATAGCAGGAAACGAACCAGTTAATGTGGATGACGACCTTCTTTGGTCGGGTCGAATTACCCTAGAATATCATGCTATATCACTATCGCTCAGTCACCGCAGGCGCTGCTAACTGTAGCGCTGTTTTCCGGCCTTGCATGGAGATGTTGAAGCGAGTCGGTGGAACTGTCAACCCTCTTACGGCATATATACTGTATAATTATGGTGACACAGGAAAAGCAGCGTAATTGGGGCTGTACGTAGCCACTCATGCATCATAGCCTCCAATGGCTACATGGCAGGTATGTTACACCGAAAGCTCCTCTGCCTTCTTAGAGGAAAGTGGGAGGGGAGAAACTTGGCTTGTAGACGTTCACAAAGTGCCCGCACAGATGAACCAATACAGCCATTGCGTCTAGATTTTTGTTAACAGTGAGTGCGTAAGAAATACGCATGGTGACATCGCGGAGCACGATGTTTTGTTGATGGGTTGGTGGGCAGTATGAAGATGAAAATAGTGTTTGTCCATTTCTATCCATTACCACTTATTTGTCGCCAAAGACAGGCTGTGACCAAGTCCAACAATCCTTCTCTTCACAAAAACCCCTCAGGCTCCAGTATTCCAATCCCATACCATTTATCGCCAAATACAATGCACCAAGTAACCCAACGCCAATCCCAAATCGCAAGAACGCTGGCAAAAGCCAAGAGAATCCAGGGCCGAACCACCAGGTGTCGTGTCCGTCTGCAAGCCCGCATGTGGCTGAACTTTGTTGCAGCCATCCTCTAAGCTTACGGACGAGCATCCAAAATCACATACTTCGGATGCTCGTATACGAACACCAGCTCGTGTCCCTCCGGGTATCAACAACAAGTCCACCGAGTAATTCAGTCAGGGGAAGCCCACGGTCGAATCCGAGCTTGCCAGGCTTAGTAAAGGGTGTATCCACCGTCGATCAGAACGTTGGACCCAGTCATAAAGCGTGAGGCGTCGGATGCCAGGAAGACGCAGAGACCATTGAGGTCATCAACTGCGCCGAGGCGGTCCTGGGGGGTGAGCGACTTCCAGATCTTCTTCTGCGCATCCAGGGCAGGGACTCTGTTCAGCGCGGTATCCATGTAACCGGGCGAGATGCAGTTGACACGGATATCGTACTTGGCCCATTCTGCAGCGAGAGACTTGCCAAACTGGATCACGCCAGCCTTGGAAGCATTGTAGCAAGACTGCTCCTGAGGGTAGTTGACAATGGACCCCGACATGGAAGCGACGAGGATGATGGACCCGGGCTTTCCGGCCGCAATCATGGCGCGACCGACAGCCTGCGACATCAGGAACGAGCCGGTGAGGTTGATATCGATGAGGCGGCGAAACATGGCAGGATCGTAGCTCTCAGCTTTGATGTTTGAGTCCGCGATGCCGGCTGAGTTCACGAGAACGTCGGGAGCACCGTAAAGATCTACAACATTCTGGACGGCGGCGTTGATGGCGTTGCCGTCACGCACGTCAACCTTGAAGAATGAGACCGGAAGACCCGACTTTTGGTGGAGCTCAGCGGCGGACTCATCTCCGAGTTCCTGGTTTGCATCAAAAATGGCGATGGCCTTAGCACCTGCTTCGACGCAGGCACGAGCCATGTGGTTTCCAAGTCCACGAGCACCGCTGAGAAATGATCAGTCTAAAGTCCCTCGTACTCATCATGCGATTTGCAAGAAAGGAGACATACCCAGTAATGATAATAACCTTGCCCATGACGCTCATCTTCTGGAGCGTGCGGGGCATCTGCTTGAAGACCTTCGCATCAAGCGGTGTGACCTGGTCTTCTGGCTCAGGCGCCGGCTCAGGAGCCTTGAAGCTCGACTGGACGGGGATGTTGAAGTGATCTGAGCTAGAAGAGGCAACACCCTTGGCGTCCGGGCTGTAAACAGAGACAGGGACCTCGGTTTCCTTGATCACCTCAGATTTGCGGAGGCGAGCCGACGCCGTGAAGGTCGCGCGCTGGGCAACTGAGGAAACTGCGCGGGGGATTGATGGGCGGGAGATGGCCGAGAGGCGGGAAGCCAATCGCATGGTGCGAGCGGTGGCAGCCATTATTGCAAGATGTGCGTTGTTGCTCGTTGGGTGAGTCTTGAAGCGAGTAGTGGGTAACCTGGGAGAGCGATGGGACGTCCCGGGGAGAGGAACTCGAGAGCCTTTTTGACGAGCCTCGTGCGGTTCGGGCTGACTCCGGCCGTCTGACTGAGCTGCTGTGGGATGCAGAAATGAGGGGTTCTCACACGATGCAGAGGTGTTGCAAGCGAAGGACTTAAGGAGCTGGTTGCAGCGGGCGAATAGGATGGACGGGGAGGATGGTGTGAGGTACTACGAAAGTACCTTTGCTCCTCAATAGCGACCTCAAAACTGCTCAAATATTCAATCCGGCAGCTTCCCGCAAGCTGCCGTCAGGCTTATATATGTTAGGTAGGGACGGTTGGTTTCCTTTAGGGATAGCGGCTAGGAAAATGCTGGCCGTGGGCCTAGGAAAGCCGGGTATCGGATGAGGCGAAGTGCTACTGGAGATAGGCGGGGCGGCGGATTGGCGGTGGAGAGAAAGGGGGGGCGAGTCGAGAGCGTTCTGTTACGGTTCTGGTCCCTGCAAGACTGCTGATCAGTTGCACGCCGTGATTAAGCTTTGGTCTGGACTCTTCGAATTTTCGAAGGATGGCCGGTTTGCCCGACACCTTGATGCGTTTCCGGCCTTGAGATGGATATGCCAGTTTCGGAGACATCAGACGGACAGAAATTGCGGGCCAGTCATGGTGAGGAACGCTGCCGCACGATGTGCGTCGCCCAACCACACCGGTTCTCCTGCCGTGTTCGACACACACTCTGGCGCCCTAGAACTCTTCTTGGTGGAGGTGGTGAGACGGTGAGGCTCCAACAGGAACCCGCTGTAAACCGCTACATCCCGGCGCTGGAGGCCGTGACGGACCCCACCTCTGGATTGTCGCCGGCCCTCCTCGCTAACCTGACGGTCCGCTCTCAACCCGCTGTCCGCTCAGGCCTGTCCACTCGGGCATCCCGAGAAAATGCCAGGCGAATTTGGAGAGAGCAGCATTGGTTTCACACACGACACATACCTTCAACTTGATGCTGTAGCAGCTGGTTTGGAGAGCAGCACTGACTCCGACTTCGAGGATGATGGGAAATGCCTAGGTAAAAAAGACTGATGAGAATTCGATAGGACTGTCTTTGATGGGCCCCTGGTTCCTGGCGGTCTCTTTATCTACTCGAGGTTGGGACCGAGCATACGGCTGCGGAATCGACAATGAATATCCCAAGCGGTGAGACTGGGGCTTGCTCAGCTATCTGTGGGACCAAAGAGATTTGGGCTGAAGTCGAAGCCCGTATTTGGTGTTGCTTCGATTCGTTATCCTCCTGCAAACTCAATGGATCGACTTGCCAGGGACGGGAGGGAAGGAAGCGCTGAGGAGCAGGGCAGTGGCAGGCCTCGTGGCCCGGAAGACTGCCGCACGTTCTTTCTCATCCACGCCCACCATCCAACCACCCACCGTGCCCACCACTGCAGCCAAGCTCCGCCGTTCGTGCCGCGCAACCCTTCGCTCGACAGCTTTTCTTTTTTTCATCCGTTGATCAACACCTTAATTCCACCCATTCTCCACAGCCGCCGATCATGCCACGCAGATTCGCGTCGTAGAATTTTCAGACCGGCGTGTGACGACAAGGCTTATGGCTATCTTTTGCCACGTGATTTTGCAAACTTTCCATCCTTTCTCCTCGGTCTCTCAACATCCCGGGTAGCCTGGGATCTTCCGCTCCGGCCCATTCGGGCTGCGGAATCCATTATCCCGGCGCTCGTTGTTCGCCGGTCGTTGGTTGCTTCGAGCCCTGCTCCAGGACCAGCCCGGTGTGTTTAGCTTCTCGCTCCTGCATCAGCACAGCGGGGCCGCCCGCATTAGCCCCTAACCTGGACGCCTCCAGGCCCCATGTGGGTTGCATTGCAGGGGAATGGGCGGTTCGGAAGTCACCGGCAATCCACAAGCCATCGCCGCCGAAGAACGCGATGTTTGGTGGCGTGAACGTGGGGGCAACACTTTGTTTCGCAAATCCCATCCCGAGTTCCAGCTTTCCGCAACTATGACCACCGCACTGGCGAAGCCGGCAACTGGTCGACAACTTGAAGTTCGGGCAGAAGTTTCTGTACAGCTCCTAGGGCCCGTTGGGCATGAAGCGGTGAGAAACTTCGAGGCACGCCCTGCATTTTCATCCTCAGTACCAAACCGAGGAGACTTCAGCATGGTTGCCTTGCAGCTCACCTACTGGAGACTGGTTTTTTTTTGTTCACCGATGACCATCTTCAATCTGAGAGATCCTTCAGCAGTGGATCCCCAGACAGCTCACTCGCGCCTCCATGCAGCTGCAGAATCAACACCTGGAGGAGAGGGACCGGAAAGTCTCTCAAGTCATCTGAGAAATGAAACGCCCATCCCTTGCTTGACTCGGTCGTTGAAGCGTTGCTGACTCCAACCATCTTGAGAAAATCCCCACCCACAGTCCAAGTAGCAAACGGCGTTGTCGGACTGCAGTTTCAGAGGAAACAGTGGCACACCCATGGAATTTTTTAATATGGTATGCAGTCTGTCAGCGGACCAGTGTTCCACCCCAAGACCGTCTCTCTTCGTCTCATTCTGATGTGCGCCCTTGATCTCTCAGGTAGCAGTAGAGACAGGCGGCCTCCGCACCCAAATATCTACAGTTCAATGACTCCGACAAAACGCGTCTCATTCGTCGTGACTCTTGGCAGTCTCGATACAATGCTCTCGGGCACAGGCATGCAATGTAACGAGCTTTGCTCTATTTGGGGAAGCATCGCAAAGTCTTTCATTGAAATTGCCTGCGCCGAGATGTGGCATCCTTTTCCCCTCGGCCTGAACTTAGCTATCAGGTCAAGCAACCGTGTATGCCGATCTCGGCCGGCGAGCTGCAAGTTTCCATTACATACCTTTGATCGAGCACTCATTGAAAGCTGGAGCTTTTTTGGGTACCGCTTTTCGCGCTGTCTTTTAGGCCATCAAACACCCAGCAGAGTCCCTCCGCGGACGTCAGGACTTGGGGCTCCCGTCCCGCCTCCAGACCCTGGATCAGTATGGCGATTTTTAGACGGACGATTCATTCGCGTGTCTTTCACCGCGGGCCTTTGTGGTCGCAAACTCAGGATGCGCCGTTGTCAGATTCGCGACGACGATCCGAGTGAGCATCGTAGGGCTGATGGGCTGCCAAGTGGATGGCATGGTGGCGCCCGCCAACGATTTCCCGGCCCAAGCGCTTGGTACCGAAAAACTAAGGGCCCGTTTGACGCACCCCAGATCTCACGATAGCCTCAGGTGTTGCCACCAGGCATCCTTGGCAGAGCTCGGGCCATATAAAAATACCGACCCTTGACGTGGACTTGACAGTCAATGTGCACTATTGCTTTGTGAGGGTGCACTTTTTGCTCAACTCTTAATGAGTAAAGAATTACCGCTCCCCTTCTCATTCAAGCTGACACGGCTGTTGCTGGCGACACCCATGCCTGCATTTGGTTCAGCGCATATTCCGCTGTAATAGTTTTATAACGGACTCGTACTCGATTTGATCTAGGTAGGATCTATTGTCAGAGGGGCTCGCAAGCAAGAAGCCCGTACGCAACCCAATCGACATCCATGCCGTCATACCAATAATGTTCCTCGTAGTTCCACCTGTCATCCAGCTTGTCTCTGACCGCCTGAACAAACCCATCTGCGCCGTTGACAAAGAAGCAGGGATCTTCATCTGAAAGTTCGTAACCAGCATCCCACATTCGACTATGCCCAGCCCAATTTCCAATCTGCTGATTACCCAATTCGACAAACCGGCGGTCGCTCGCGTAGAAGATTTTAGGAGGCCTGTCTCCCAGCCCATCCTTGGTCTGTCCCTCGGCCGTGGGCTCCCGGTATCTCGAGTTGCGCTTGATCCGGTAGTCGATGAGCCAGAGCGAGAACGAACCCGTCACAGAAGTTTTCCAGACAATGTCGGCGATGAATTCACAAACAGGCCCTCGGGATACCTCATCCCACGCGGGGTCGTATTCCAGGGCCGTGTGACGGACGCTTACCTTCAACACAGCGAGCCGGTCCCCAAGGCTGTATCCAATCCCAGTGCTCCTGTCTCCACACTCCCGCGTCAAGGCTGTAGATGGGGAAGCTATCCCACACTAGGTTCCAGTTCAGGGCGGTAATATCCCGTGGCTGCAGGATAAAGAGGTCTTGGTCAGGGAAGACGGTGAAATATCGGCGGCGGCGGGAGTCATCGGAGACCATATACGTGGCTGTCTCCGGCAGGGTGAAGCGGCCTCGTTTCCTCCGGAGGCTTTCCGCCTCTGCGGGACTCCATAATTTTTGCCGTCGCGCCGGGGTCTGGAACTATTTTTCGATGACTAGTAGTGATTTCTTGCAGGCCGACCAGAGACCGCTGTCGATCAGGTAGGTCGACGGGTTGTTGGGCGTCCATGAGGTTGGGAGGGCTGCCCGTGCGGCTGGGCTGAAGCGGGTGTTCCTTGGTAGGCACTGCGGCGCGGCGAGGCGGGAGTTGGAGGTTTCGTGGTCTGGGTTGTTGTGGTTTGGGGAGGAGTCGTTGTAAACCCTAAAGAGGTGTGCGCCGGGGAGGGGAGGTCGGACGGAGAGTTTCCAGATCATCTCCCTCAGCTCCCATGGGAGAAGGGGGAAGAAGTGGAACTCGGCTGCCGCCATTTTCGGGTCGATTGGTGCGTGCTAGGGTGTGACGAACGAATGGGCGGGAAAAGGATGAGTCTTGCGATGGTTGGGAGGGGAGCTGAGGTAAATAAATATAACCTTGTTAAGTCTGCTAGTGACTCTCCCGCTGAGGCATACGAACCTAAGCTCCATCCAAAAGAAAGGGGCCCCCTCAGCCAGTGGAAGACGCCTTCTTACTGTCAAAGCAGCCCGTGGTTCCTGTTTTCATAGGCCATCTTCCATACTGCAAAGGCCTCGCTGGATTTTCCAACGACCTGTCTCATTGAAATCAAGGCCTTTCACGATGCGGTCAAGGCCTATGATGTAACAAGCCATGCCTTGATGTCCCGGAACAACACGTGTGATGCTGTCCACAATGCCTTTTCGCATGGAGAAGATGGACCCTTTTTGTTGGCTGGAGGCTTGGTTTAAGGTAGTGAGTGGCGTGCCGAAGCTGGAAACAATCAGTGAAGAGGGGCCTGGACACAGGCACCCCAGTGTGTGATCGGCTCGGGCACCACAAGATGGAAGTCTCAGAGGCAGTAAATAACGATTTTTTACAGCTGCGATAGTCTCGCGCTACATCTACCTCAACATAACACGCCATCTGGTTCCCATCGGTGGCCAATGAGCAAAAACAAAGAAAAGGACACCGCCCACTATCCCGATTGGTTTTCCTCCCCAACCTGCCCTCATTATTGCCGAAAAACGCCAGGCAAAAGGGGTATTGTCATACCTAGTCAAACACATAACCTTCATACCACACAACACAGGAAACACTAGAAGATGGCGCGATACAAGGGCTTCTCGCCAGATTTTCTCGCTTCCCGCAATCTCTCCCGCTCCCAAACGGCACACCGTCGATCAACCCCGTGGTGTAGAGACACGTGCCTTAAGTAAGTCGTTTGGCTTGTGCTCTTCCTGCCTTCGGCAGGATCATTGGAGTCCAAGAGCCCGTATCATCTCCAGGCAGGCCTTCACTTAAGCGCCTAACAGCTGTAAAAGCTGGGACAGGTCCTTAGCCAGCAGGCGATTTTCAGTGAACACCTCCCAGAGCCTGCCCATGACAGGGCGAAACAGGCGCTCCTTGTAGCCCGCCACACCATCAAGGGTGCTGCTGGGGCCAACCGCGAGCTCGCCACTTGTTTCGCTCGACTCTCGGGCTTCTTGTTCCTTTTTCGTGAGTGCCTCCTCTGCTTCAGTCTTGCCCACGTTCCGTGCAATGTTGCGGAGAATCAGCACGGCCGAGAGAGGAATACCCGCAGCCTGGGGCTGCGCATTAGGATTACGCTCGTCACGAACGCTTGCCGTCTCCTCGTAGGCCAGATTGATCGTCTTGGCTGGCTCGATGACGCGCGGCTTGGGGCGCTTGTTGCGGGATGACGGGGTGTGTGCCTCACCGACGGCGTTCTGGTTTTGGGCGCTCGAGTAAACGGCCTCCTCGGTTGTGACATGCGTTTTGATGTGAGACATGAATTGGAAGAGGTTGAGCTTCGTCGGCTGGGGGTATTTGCGGCAACCATCCCAATGGCACGAGAACATGCCCTCACTGTTCTTGAACTGCTTGCCGTCCTCGCCAGGGCGTTGATCAAGGTGGTCCTGAAGAATATGCTCCCACATCTTGACCGCCGAGAGATTCCAGACGGTGCACTTAGCAACTCCAGAGCTCTTCCACAGGCACTGGAAGTAACCGCGACCTTCGGGGCTGATTGGATATTGGCGTGCTCGGATACCTCGGATGATGAAGCGCTGTACCTCGCCCTGGGGTGTGGCCTCACGCACTATCTGGGCTCCCGCAGCTTGATAAACAGTGCTGATATTCCTGATAAACTCTGCCGCATTAATCATGCCCTTAGCTTTCTTTTTGAGCGGCTCCAAGAACGCATTGTTATATGCCTGCCAGACTGCAATCTGCGTCACATTGGAATCTGGGTCCTCTTCGAAGAAGCACTTCAGCCATTGGTAACAGCGCTCGGGCTCTTCCATGGCTAGAAGCCGCTCAAGAAGGTCCTTGGGTATCGAATGAACTTGGTCGGAAGCCTTGCTGTCTTCATTGTCGTAGCGGAGACTGGCATCGCTGACAATCCACTCGCGGGTGCCGCGCTTGGCGCCGTGGGAAAGAAGACGGACAAGTTGAGCGACCAAGTGTTCCATGTTGGTAGCTTGGAGTAGAGAGTCCAGATTACCGACAATAGCAGTATACTGGTACAAGAAGTCGAGACAGGCGTCCATAAGCTCGTCGTCATTAAGAAGAAGCCAGTCCATGAGGTTCCGAAGCACTGTCGGCGGTACTCCGCTGAGCTTGTTGGTCTCCGTAGGATGATTCATCGCGATACGGGAGATGGCTCTGAGAGCGGTGAGAATGGTTCCTCGGTCTGTCGAGTCGAGCTGGGCGAGAAGGGTTTTGTAGAGGGCGTCATCGCCATCGAGGACCAGGTACGGTGTGATTTGCTCGGCAATATCGAGAGCGGAATGCTTCAACTCAACTGCGATGTCCATATCCGGAAGATGGAGAAGAATGCAAAGCAGGTCCTTCAGCGGGCAGTACTCAGACATGAACCACGCATTCTCTGGAAGCATGACCATATTGCGGATGGTGAGAACCGCCTCGGTAACCAAATTGAGATGGTCGGTGAACTCGGCGGGTTGGAAGTTGTCCTGCACGGGCTTGGGCTTGAGTCGTGCGATCCGTTCGAGAATATCTGACGAGCCGTTGACACCATCGAGCTCGCCATCCTCGAACTCATCTACTTCGGGGTCGTTGCAGATCGTCCAATCGATATGGTAGAAGAGACTACCCACTCCAAGTGCGAATTCAGTCAGACCCTCGGCGAGGCCACTGAACTGGGAGAACTTGTATTTGTCTCCACGCTCGAAGGATATCTTAACGAGGTGGTTCAAGCCGAATGCCTGCTCGGAGCGGATGCCAGAACGCAGTGAGAACAGGCATCGCTCATAAATATTAGGTCCATCAAGAATTCCTGGCAGTGTGAGTATTGGCACGATTCTGCGCACATGGATCTGCTTACCTGGAGGAAGCGCGGCGCGGATAGCCGCTGCGCTGCTCGTAGGGCCTTGGGGAGGGCCCTGTCTCAGAAGACGCTGCCTCCGCGCGAAGTGCTCTGGGTTGCTGGTTGGCGTATCAACGATGCGAAGCGCCATTTGCTGGAGACCCGGGAGCTGATACTGGTTCACGGTCGGATTGATGGCATCCTGGCCAGCGGAAGGGCCTGGCCAGGCGTACGATTCCCGGTAGCTTGCGCTACCACGTCCTCGATCCATTTGGTGGTGAGCCGACCCGTGGGCAGAAAGTTGTGTTGCGTGGGGGTGTGAAGAATGACCTCCGGGAGTCGAGGAATTTCCACCAGGTGTGCCGCCACTTCCGCCTTGTTGACCAGAAGCGTGTCGCGTCTGCCGAGCAGAGTTGGTGTCCGGATGGAAGATAACTCTTGGCGCGGGTGCTTCACGCAGTCCCCGGGACGCGCGAGCGGAGCTGGGGGTCTCGTCGACACGGCGCTCTCTACTCGGCGTTCCGTCGTCACCTGACTCTTCCTTGTCTGCTTTCACTCTTGCCTGGAAATTCTCGACCGTGCGGGTCAGGAGCGAGCCCCCCTTGGCGGTCGTGTTCTCGAGGATCTCGGGCGGGGGCGGTTCCTTGTTGTGCTCCGTCTTGATCTCATAGGCGGCCAATTGTCTATAGAATATCTGCTTAAGAGTATAAGCATCCGCAGGCGCATTATGGCGCATCAGACCCAACCCCTCGCACATCTTGCGCCACATGAGTTTCTCCTCTGAGACCTTGTCGTATCCTCCATGCTCGACGATGTACTTGTAAAGCTGCAGCAGGTCGACATTCATATTGCCCATCTTCGGCTCGGGATCGAAGTGTGTCCCTCGCTTCTGGTGGAAGTCCCGCAGCTTCTCAATGAATTCCTCATATTCGGGCGTGCGATTGATCTGGTGCTCGGCGATGGGTTTGGTCGGAGCCATGGTGCATCGACCTGCGGCTCGGCGCCGAGGAGAGCCCGCAAGGTTTCTATGTCTACGGTGACGGCGCCCCTTGGATGGCGCGTTGCGGAACGCGGTGTGTGGGTTTGGGAGTGGTATAGACAACCAACTTCAATCGTGGGCATCCAAATTAGTTGATGTTCAGTACAACTTGCAACGCGATGCGACGCGAGGCTGAGAGCGAAGCCGACGTTGGAATTTTCGCTTGGCAGCTCGGGACGCTCGAGCCATCCAAGTGACCGTGCACCTTGTCCTGAGCCGCCTTTTAGCAACCCTGGACGACAACTGAATTCAAACAGAACAAAACATAAATCCTGTTCTACTCAATCACGTTGACTGGTTGTGACTTGATTCTGGTTTGGGTGCTGCTATGTGTGGTAGTTTTCCAGCATATGTTGACGATAAATTGGCTTCAACCCCTGGGTTTGATGCCCCCGCGTTGGCTTACATGCCCCCACAGCATCAAGCTCCCTATCGCTCTTTCCCAGTCCAGATTGCTCTGAACCTTCTCCCGTTGGATCTCCCTTCCTTGGGGCCATGTTTCTCTTCCTGCAAGTGCTTGCTACGTTGGACGTTGACCTTTTCATAATGCCCGAATACGATGGCTTCATACCCAACCCCGTCTCGTTCGCGGCCGTCGATCCTCCGCTTTGATCTCGCGAGCGTCTTTCTTAGCGGTACTCTGAACAGCTTCAAGAGCCCCCAGCTCGTTTTAAAGGCGCAGAATGAACCCGCGCCTCGAGTCCCGTACACAGGCTCCCGCAGCCAGACTCTAAATTTGCGCTATCTTCTGATGGTTCATGTCAAGGACAAGGCCAATGAGTTGGTGGGTTGTCTCAGTCCGAGGCGCAGTGCATGGTATCTTAGACCTCCGACAGGAAATGCTAGATCTGGCAGCGTTCGTTTCACCTCCGCCGCTTCCAAGGCAGGACCTGTGCCATTCAATTGAATACCTGGCCTCCGAGTGTTCTCTCGTTTTCCGATATCCAAAGGGAATATCGAAGGTAACTCACCCCCCATATCTACGGGTGTTCCATCACGCTGACTGCTTTTCGTAGTCTCAATGTACTCTCAAGATCAAATTTAAGGGGCCGCCTGATGTTGTAACCGTCCTCACCGAGTTATGGGCGTTGAATATCAAGGTGCAGAATGCCACACCAAGCGGCCGAACCAGTCTATCAAGAAGCCAAGAACATCATAACTTAATGTCACCATCGACACAATACCCTACACCTAGCAGAAATGAGGATCCACGGTTGCTTTACGGCCGCAGCTCGCCCCTGTCGACTCCGTCAAACACTCAAGACTGGAAAGTCCCGTTCTTGGCAAATCCAGCTTATCAGCTTGCGCTGAGCAGATCACCGAGTCAACTTCCAAGCCAGAGTATGAGCCCGCCAACTGTTTGGCCTCTCAGGTCACCAATAAACCAACCGCCACGGGCAGCTACCTCCATTGGTATCCCTGGAGTTCTTGGGGAAGGCATCTACAAGGTCAGCAGAGTGTCTTCGGCACCGGGAACTCGTTCTAGGGCGAGAAGAACTTCAAGACACCCTGAGTTCCTTGACCCTAGATTGTATACTGTTTCGAAGCACTTTGACAAAACACTAGAGAGGGCAGATATTGTTCATTCGTCGCGTCACCACTCAGCTGACGAAGAGGGCACCCCCAGCGAGTTCACCGAGGAGATATCTGCCAGCGTTGGTGAAGACGGTCACGAACGGTTGGAGGACGAGTTGACTGCGCCATACGCGCATCAAAAAGGAGAGACTGTGGCGACCGGCTCCCTCCAACGACAGATTAGTGCCTCCAGAACCATAAAACGCAAGCTTGACGACGCCTATGATGCGTACCGCCCAAGAAAGCTATCCGCTAGGCAAGGGCTTTTGGATGTTGGGCACGCCTCAAAACTCGCCGCGCTCGGCCGCCAGGCTCTGTTGACCGGTCCGGCTAGTCGAGAGAAACCCGCGAGTCTTGATCCCAACTCCCAGACTCAGTCAAAGCAAAGTCGTGGCGGTGTCCTTCCACAGCGAGTCTTTGCACCAGTGGTTGCCCCATGTGGAGACCTCGAAGGCACACAGCCGGACAAAAGAGTGTTTGAACACCAGGATAGACCCGGAACTGGGGAGAACCGAGTGTTGCTAGAGACTTTTCAACTGAGCCAGGATGGTTTATCAGAGGCAACAAAAATCTGGAATGACTTAATTGAGAAGGGACGGAGGGAGGCAGAATTGGTCAGCGGCTTGGAAGAGATGCACAAGATCTGGTCTAAGTATGGCCAGATCTGGCAAAGACAGCTAGATACCCTCACTGCTACTGTCGCTAGTAAAATGCGAAATGCGGGAGGTGGAAACAGCCTCTGCTAGGTCTTGGGGCCGGCATCAGATGCACAGCTACATGGAGGACATTTCTCTGAAAGATTTGATTTGCGGTACGTAAACTATGTTTTGCAGTAAATTCGACCACTTCATCGTCTTGTAATCGAGAGGTTCATCATGAGCTCCACATGTCCACATGCTCCGGTAGCATACCTCCTCGCCCACCTGTCATTTGGTACAGAAACATACATCATACCGCCCATATCTCATACAATCCTGAGCCTACTAACTTCGCAGAGCGGCTCAAGCCTTAGTTTCGGGCTCGTCCTTCGCCGGCTGCACTGGCTTGTCCTCGGGCGAGAAGTTCAGGCTGACACTGTTGACGCAGTGCCGCTCGTCGGTCGGAGTGGGGAACCCCTCACCCTTAAAGACGTGTCCGAGATGACCACCGCAGTTGGAGCAAACAATCTCAGTGCGTGCCATGCCAAATGCGCGGTCCTCGTGCCGAGTCACAGCTCCGGGGATGCTGTCGAAGTAGGCCGGCCAGCCGCATCCTGACGAGAACTTGTGTGTCGCCTTGTACAGCGATGCGTCGCACCCAGCGCATGTGTAGACGCCCTCCGAGGGGAGATGCTTGTCGTACTTGCCGGATCCCGGGGCCTCCGTGCCCTTCTCGCGCAGGATGCGGAACTGCTCTTTATTGAGCACCGCGCGCCACTCGTCTGAGGACCGCTGATCAGGGTACGACATGTTCTTGCTGGATGAGGACGATGAGCTGAAGAGGCTACTGAGGAATGGGATCATGAATGCTTTGAGCGCAGTTGGTCTGAGTGGTGTGTTTGTGTGAAAGCGTGGTGAGAGTGGTTGCTTGTTGAATAGGGAGCTCAAAATGGGGAAGAGGGGTGTTTTGTGCTGAGGAAGGTGCATCAAGAGTGAAGCTTGGAGGTTTGGGTTGGAGGTTCTTTTGAAGATGGAAGGCAGGTCTGGAGGGTTTATATGTTTCAATTGGGCGGTGCTTCCATTTGCGTTGAGAACATTGGACGTTAGCGGGACGATGTGGGTTGACAAATACTATTTTGCTGCTGAGGCGGAACTTCAACCAATCCGGTTCGTCTTCGATGTGAGAGGTTTGGAATCATGATGAATGAGACGGTGCCTCGGTGCCTAAGCCACCTTCGATTTGACTACAGGGGGCCTTCAGCGGTTGCGTCACTGACGTGATTCCACAGCTTTGAGTTTCTGCCGAGGACAAAGACATTGATCATTTAAGTGGGCACGGTTCTCCATGCAACCTGCCGAGGCCCTTCGTGTTGGACGAGGACGCATACAGCTCATTGAAGTGGGATACTTCTTAGTGGGTGGGGTCTTAACTCAGCCTTATCTTATCGAGGGATTGACCTTGAATTGTGGCTTGTCCACCCCAGTGACTTTCGGTTGCGGGGCGGTCAGGACGGGGAGTGGCCAAAGTGGCTCCGTGCCGTTCAGGCGCCAGTTGCACCTTATTGAGAACCTCTCCTTTCGCAAACCTGGCTTCAAACTCAAGGTGACTGCCTGGAGGTGACGCGTGCCATACTAGAGTTCCAGAACACGTTTTTTATTCGATCCCTTCGACCCGAGTCTTGCCCGTCTGCGCAGCGCATCAGTTAAACCTCAAAATTCGCACACGACCAACATGTCTCGACGACCGCCGAACCCCGCTGCCGAGCGGGCAGCGCAGAACACACTGGCTATCAAGAGCCTCCTGAAATTGGAACATAATAAAATCTGCGCCGACTGCAAGCGCAACAAGCGTAAGTTCTCAACATTTCAAGGCATCCGCGGGCACTGACCGACCGATTTATAGATCCAAGATGGGCCTCCTGGAACCTCGGTGTCTTTGTGTGCATCCGCTGCTCGGGCATCCACCGCGGAATGGGCACTCACATCAGTCGCGTCAAATCCGTTGACCTCGACTCATGGACAGATGAGCAGCTACAGAGTGTCATGAACTGGGGAAACGCACGCGCCAACAAGTACTGGGAGGCGAAGTTGGCGCCAGGCCACATGCCCTCGGAGGCCAAAATCGAGAACTTCATTCGGACGAAATATGAGCTCAAGCGTTGGGTGATGGAGGGTCCTATTCCGGATCCAGCGACGTTGGACGCCGAGGGCGATGATGACGTGCCATTGAGTGTCGTCAAGGAGAAGAAGGTTATTGAGCAAAGGGAGTCGCTCCGCAAGGCGTCGACTGGACAGTCAGGCGCCCCACGGTCCATTGCCGCCCCTCCGACTGATTTGATGGGCGGAGACCCAATCCCGCAAAGATCTAGCACTGCCGGGCCAACAGCAGCGCAGGTAGCCCCAAAGGCTGGTCCTGCTCCGCCGAAGGCAACGAGCACCAAAGACTCACTCCTGGGGCTGGATTTCTTGGGCGCCGAGACCGCGCCACCTCCAAGGCCGGCGAGCACGACTGGTGCCCCTGCTTCTAGAAGTCAGTCGCGTCCGGATCTTAAGCAATCAATTTTGTCTCTTTACGCCACGGCTCCGCGACCTCAGCAGCAGCAGCAGCAGCAGCAACAGCAATCTTCCCACGCTTCTTCAGGCTCTATGAGTGCCGGGATGCCGTCTCCAACAGGCATGGGCCAGAATCAGGGTGCTTTTGGTGGGCTTAATGACGCTTTTAGCGGTTTGAGCTTTGCAAGCTCGCCTCCTATGAAGTCTCCCCAGAATGACGCTTTCGCTGGTCTCGGAAGCTTCTCGTCTTCTCGCCCGACCCCTCCTCCTAACCAATCTGCCTTCTCAAGTCTAAGCGGAGGAAGTTTCTTTGACGCAAAGCCCGCGGTTGCTGCACACCAGCCGAAACAGTCTATTGGGAGCCCGTTAGGCTTTGGTGGCATGACCTCCCCCTTAGCATCACAATCGGTTGGTCCTAAACCCACACCAGCGCCCGCTTCATCAGGGCTAGGCGATTTGTTCGACTTCTCGTCCGCCGCATCTCCCCCCCGCGTGGCTCCTGCGCACCAGCCTGCCATGGCCCCGATATCTTCCACCTCATCCTCCTCCGTTTTCAACCTCTCCAAACCCGCTGCGCCTGTTGTAACACCAGCAGCTTCTTCAAACCCGATGGGCTCTATTGGTTCTTTCGGATCTAATGGTTTGTCCGGTGCCGATGTCTGGGGCAATGCGTGGTCTAACCCCGAGGCAACTAAACAGCAGAGCCCAGTCATAACCAAGACAGCGCCACCGCTGGCGCCGGCGCCGGTAAATGATTTTGGTTGGGGCAGCTCCGGAAGCACTTCTTTCGCCAGCCAGCCGATTGTCCCCGGTGCCTCGGGTGGATTCTCGGTGGCGCCTAAGGTATCCGCGGACGAGGAATTCGGCGGTTGGACGAGCAGCGCGCCCACGACAAGCACAACCACAACTGCTGGTGGTGCTAAGCCGGCGGGCGGATTTGCTGCGAGTGAGGATCTTTTCTCAAACGTCTGGGAATAAAGGAAAATGCTGCATTTGAGAACGCGACAATGAAGACTGGGTGTGTTGCATCAACTGGAATCAGGATAAAATGCCCGGTCAGAAAATCTGACCGATATCATACAAAGTTACCCGTAGCAACAGAGAAGACAAAAAAAGAAACTGGTTTGTTGTTCTCGTCATTTCAATAGTTTTAGACTGTCAAGGATGTTGTGTTCATGCGGATGGAGTTTGAATTCCTGCTCAAATCGAGGTGGTATTGTGCCTCTGGCTACTACGTACTTATCCCAAAATCAGAACCTTGACGCCGATGCTATGCCTGCTACTTGCTTAATCCATGTGCTCCTGTCGCAACCCGAGGTATCATCTCGCCGGCGTGAAAATATACAATTACGGTCATGTCTTCTCATTGGATCCTAATTCCATGTGTCGAACAGCCCCTTCTTCCGTTGTTGGCGAAGATAGATCATTACCAACTAGAAAAATAGCCGTGTCAGGTAGTATAGGAAGATGAAGGCGCCAATGATGATGCCTGACAACTTCAGCACGGCTACCTTGTTGCCAGACGCCGCCATGCGACCGAGCCGGCTGGCTGAGCCCTTGAGCTGTGTGCCCATGGAGGAGAAGGTTTCGGACTGTACACAACGACCGTGTTTAGCTTATTGGGGGGTTAATCGCTTGCGCGGAGGGTGGTTGATGGGGACATACGGTCGAATCGATCACCTCGTGCGCGCGCGCATTGTCGTAGATGTCGATGGTTACGCCGCGGAGAGCGGAAACCTTGGACGAGAGCTCTTCCAGTCGGGCATTGTTCTGGCGCTCGCGCTCAAAGGCTTCAGACATGTTGGCGGTTGTTTGCTTGCCGGTGACAGGGGTTGGCAGGGCGACTGCGAGCGGGTATGATTGTCGTTAGGATGCTGGCGGAGCGGGCAGTTGTGATGGTTGGCGATTACGTATGATGATGCAGATGCGCCGTGTGCTTTCATTGACAGAGGCACGCCCCTGGGATTCCGAGAAACAGCGTTTCAGGGTTCGGTCACGAGGCCAGCAACGTGTCCGGTGATTTCGGTCGAGGATACGGTGTGTTCGGTGATTAATCGGCGACAGCCGTCTTCAGCGGGTGTGAATGGAGGGTGGTCTCCAGCGGAACAGAGCACTCGGCCGAGGTTTCTTTGGTCAGATGGATTGAGATGCAAGTTGTCAGAAAGGGGGCTAACGTCCGAGTCCCGTCGTTGCGACAGATTGGGGCTTGACGCTGGTGACAACGCTACTCAGCCACAGTGTGGCGAATGAGCGGGATGATGTCAGGCCTCTCGGATCTAGAGCTACGGAAGGGACGGACATTGCGCCGGAGATTTTGCGACAGGTGCGCGAGACAGCCTTGATTGAGCCACTGGTGATGAGTATTTTTCAGCTATGATACTCACCATTTGAACCTCGAAGCTCGTGCGCTTGAGATGGGCTTTGGATGGCGTGCATGGTTACTCGACACCTTTTCGTTTCCATATTCGTCTTTCCAGCATTGAATTCAACTGCGGGGCGAATTCACGATGCGGGGAGGTTCCGGCCTCCAACCTTGAGGACCTCCAGCTCCCAACTTGGATGTTCCACTGCGTTCCGTCATTTCCCTCCACAGCCGCATCCGAACGCGCGGCTTTCGGGTTTCTGGCGGCTTCATTATCATAATATAATGCAGTATTTCTTCCGTCGCAGGAAAGATCTCATTGCAGCTTTCGTGGTCGTCAGCCAAGCCGGTTAACCGTTCAAGTGGAAAGGCTGAGTTACTGGTAACCCCGCTGCAAAGCGGAACTAACGGGGCACAAAGAAATACTACTCAGCAGCCTTTCCCCACTAAGATCACCCCACGCCTTACCTAGGCATCCTTCCCGCCTCAACCTCCGGGCTGCCTCACAATCCATCCCGCTTGCGCCTGCGATTACTGACGATACTTTTCCCTTCAAACCTCCCCCTCCGCGAACCGCCCTCGCACTCGTCCTCGTCGTTCGAGATATCCTCTCCAAACCAACACAACAGACATGGGACTCAACAATCCCCTTCCCTCGTCATTGGCGTGTAAGCTACACCCCGAACCTTTCGTGTAACCGAGAAGGAGGTCGATGAGCTGGCGATTTGGATAACTGATGGTCTTCTACACAGCGGAATGCAAGAAGTGCGGAAAGATTCTCACATCGTTCATCGACCCCCGTCAACCGCTTGGCCCCGAGAAAATCATCCCGCCATCAGTACTCGCGAACGCCAAGGTAATAGAGGCCCCGCCCTTCCAAGCGTCCTTCGAAGGGACAATTTTGCCACGGCCGAGTTTGTTGACGTACTATCTCCGCCTAGGGCCTTGCGATTCTCACCGTCATAAAAGCCGGCTTCCTCGGATCCGCACGATTCGGCAGCGGTCTTGTCGTCGCTCGCCTCCCCGACGGTAGTTGGAGCGCGCCCACCGCGATCGCAACCGGTGGTGCGGGCTTCGGTGGCCAGATTGGGTTCGAACTGACAGATTTTGTCTTTATCTTGAACGATGCGAATGCGGTAAAGACCTTCTCGCAAGCTGGCTCGCTCACCCTCGGCGGAAACGTGTCCGTCGCTGCAGGACCGGTTGGTCGGAATGCGGAAGCCGCTGGTGCGGCTTCACTTAGAAGTGTGGCAGGTATCTTCAGCTACTCGAAAACAAAAGGTCTCTTTGCCGGCGTGTCGCTGGAAGGATCAGTCATCGTGGAACGCAAAGATGCAAACACCAAACTCTATGGTCGACCGATCTCGGCAAAGGAGCTCCTCTCAGGGTCAGAGCGCCCACCGCCGCAGGCACAACCGCTCTTGAGCATTCTGAATTCGAGAGCGTTTAGCGGAATGTCGTCAGGGACGATGGACGACCGTATGTACAATGATGTTCCGGTGTACGACGATAGGGAGGACCCGGTTGTGTGGGCTAATAAGACAGGCAACGCATATGGGGAAGGTCAGCGTCGGGAAGGCGGTAGTAGTACTAATAACGAGGGACACGCCCACGACGAGTTTGGCCGACCAAAACGGGCCAACACCTGGCAGGATGATGCGTACGACCAACCACACGGCATCTCGCAGGCATCGCGGTCAAATACTTTCAATGATTCAAGAAATGAACCATCGCCGACATACGGGGACAAGAAAGCTGCCCCCGGCCGACCTGCGGCACCAAAACCCAATTTCACCAGCAAACAGGCGATGATGAAGAAGAACGAGGCGATTGCGCTCTTCACGTTCGAGGCTGACCAGCCAGGAGATCTCAGCTTTAAGAAGGGGGATGTTATAACAGTGCTGAAGAAGACAGAGAGCGAGAACGATTGGTGGTATGGTTTCTCTCCCACGGCTTCGGGCATGAGGATGGCTAACAATTGAACAGGACAGGAATGGTTGGCACACGGCACGGCATCTTTCCCAGCAACTATGTAAAGATGAAGGACTGATGGAACAGCGTCATGACACTCGAGATATGCTTTTCACTTGGAGGATAGAGACGTTTATTTCAGGCTCTTGCAGTTTCTTGAAGTAGGAGATCTACACTTACCGTAGCCGGCCGGCTGGTTGGCCTCGGTGTACTGAATTTTCTTGGTGAAGAATGATCGAAGGGTATACCTGTCGAAGGATTTTAGCGTTTGGCTTTTTTGCATGGATCTAGCCAGGTCTGTCGTGTCTGGCGTTTCGGGTGAGAAATGTGCAAACCCGTTTATTACCCTGTTTTCCTGTTTTTGTATCCGGGGGCTTTTTTATCTTGCCATCAAGATGGGCAGGGGAATGAGGGTAGAGACATAGGATGGCCGATGGCGATTGGTTTCAGTTGTCTAGTAGAGAGAATGAAGAAATTTTGATTCCATATGATTTCTGGGTCGATGATTAGGAGGGAAGCGAGACTCGGCGACATCAGGGTGGGATCGTATCTGGCTCCGGACGGGTTCGGAGCGGGGGGCTTAAGCGAGCGCCGGAATTGGGCGGACGTGCCGGCGCATGTTGGGCTGATGCTAACAAACTGAACGGGATTCCTGCTCATCAATTTAAAGCATTACCGTTAGGAATGCACTTTCAGACTGACGTCCTCCCGAATGACACTATCAAGGTATCGATGCGAATTCCCCTCGGACAAGACACTCTTAACCACCTTCCATTTCTCTTTCACCGAGTTCTCATCACTGGATCGCGTACACTGTTCCCTTGACATTTTCCCCTTATTGCTAACATATACTTTGCACCATCCAATTCTCAGACAACCGAAAGGAAGGAACATTCGCTCAAATCAACAATCCCCCCAGCCCTATCAGGCAACACCATCTCAAACAACACCTGGCGCGTTCCCCACCCACCGGGCAATCTCGACCGCAGCATCACCACTAGCACAACCAACGAGAAAGTACCCAACAGCCAAAAAAAAAAACCGCCCCGTAAATCAAACCATCCGCAAAGTCCAAAAATCCCGTCCTTTGCACTTTCCCAGAACAATCGCTTCCAGAAAAAAAAACTATCACCGCCCCACTCCCGGCGAACACCTCCTCGCGTCGCTGATTGGCCCGCGCCAGACGTCAGATCAAGCGCCTCAATTTCCTCCCCCAACGCCGCAGCCCAATCCTGTCGCGGAGCTGTGGGTTTGCTGTCGGAGCGATCCTAGAGCCTCAAAGGGGCCGAGATTGGGTTTGGAGTTTGAGATTGGGATGGAGGTGCTTGCCGCTTTGGGAATGCCGGAGCCGGGAGGTGAGCGATGGGGAGGGTGTTTGGGCTGGTGAGTGGCTACGGTGAGGATGGGGAGGGACGGGTATGGAATTTGAGGGTGGTGGTGGGCGGGATTCCCGCGGCTTCGGGATGAGGCGTTTGGTGTGTCGAGTGGGAGGAGCTCTGGGGGATGTGAGTGGTGAGGGAGGAGTGGGCGGGGAGCGGATGTATTGTACAAGAGGGTATAGCTCCCCGGGAAAGAGGTAAGCTTGGAGGTGAGTGAGTGAGGTTCTTGTCTTGGCTGATACTTTCTTACCAACGGAGTGGGCGGGTCAGGAGGAAATACTGTCTGTCTGTCACTCCTTTCTTTCGCTTTGTTTTTTGTTTGGGTCTTGAACTCGAAGGCATGATGTCGTCGTGGTCTTGGTTGTGTTTGCTGCTTTTTCTTGGGTTATTATCACTCGTTTCTGGTTCTCCTCTCCCGACTGGCATCAGTTATCAGAAGCAGTCGACATTGCCCATCTTGACGCTTCCTTACGGGTCTTATAGAGCGTCGAGCTATCGCTCGTCAAGTGATATGTAAGCTTATGGGCGAAATTTGGGAGGGAAACACGCTGACAAGAAGTCGCAGATATGTTTTCAGAAACATTCGTTTTGCAGCGCCTCCAGTAGGCGATCTTCGGTGGGCAAAGCCGGCAGCTCCGCAGCCTAACTCGACTCTTCAAGATGGTAGCTATGGTCCCAAGTGCATCCAGTCTGCTGTGAGTGGCATGAACTTGGTAGGGCCAGGCAATACATCGCCCGTCGGGGCAGCTATCAATCAGTTGTGAGTGGCTTGATTTTATGTCAGGGGCAATTCTGACAGTCTGTTAGCTTGGGTGGCATCCCCGTGCCTCTATTCCAGGGTGGAGATGAAGATTGTCTCTTCCTCGATGTGTATGTGCCTGGTAAGGCAATCAAGAACCCAAAGCTGAAGCTCTCGGTTCTCGTATGGATATATGGTGGTGCGTATCTCTTCGGGAGTAAAGATACGCTCCAACCCCATTTGCCCTTCTACGATGGTTCGGGTATGATGGCCAAGGCAAACAATGACATGATATTCGTGGCCATGAACTATCGGCTTGGCTCGTACGGCTGGCTGGCTGGAACAACGATGGAAAGTGAAGGAACGCCTAATGCTGGCCTGTGGGACCAGAGGGCCGCGTTCCAATGGGTTCGGGACTACATCCATCTGCTCGGCGGTGATCCAGCAAGGGTCACAGCCATGGGAGAGTCAGCGGGAGCTGGCTCAATTATCCATCATCTCGTCGGAAACGGCGGGAAGTTGGATCCCCTTTTCTCAAAGGCAATTGTCCAATCGCCAGCATACCAGCCGCTCTGGGACCGCGGCGGCATTATCCAGCAGACCTTCGACAAGTTTGCCTCCCTCGCTGGATGCCGCGGCAAGGGTCTTGCCTGTCTTCGGGGCGCAGATGCCGCGACACTCGCCAAGGCAAACAAGCAGCTCATCGCGCAGCAGGCGCCTGGTACTATGGCGATAGGGCCGACCCCTGACGGATCATTCATCCGACAGCTTCCGGTCCTCGAATTACAAACAGGCAACTACTGGAAGGGAGTCGAATCCATGATTCTCTCGCACACAGCGGATGAGTCGAGTCTTTTCGTCAGCGGCGCGGTCCAGACCGATGCGGAATTCTCAGGGTTTTTGGACACCGTGTTTCCGAACTATACACGAACCGAAGGGGTGAACGCCAAGATTGAGGCCTTTTACCCTCCTGTGTCGGGCAAAAAGTCGAAATACGCTACCCAGACAGCGAGAGTGACAGCGTTTCTCAGGGAAAGCTGCTTTACATGCAACGTGCGCTGTAAGTTGGCACTATTTCGGTTGCCTCCATCGCTCAAACTCGTGGTATCTTATTGCTCGAATCTGGCTTGTGTCTGTTTTTGTCAATTCCCCCTTTTGGTTCCTTTCCGCCGTATCCCTCTTTCTTCTTCGCCGTATTGCCGAGTTGTGCTGTCGGCGAGTCAAGTGACGTGGCATGGCGTTGCGCTTTGGCACTCGGAAACCTACCTTTCCCGTCGGAGTTTGTTTACCTACCGTCCTAGTTGGCTACACAAAAAAAGGGGGATGTCGCACAAGCCATCCTCACCACCCTTATCTCGCTCGCCCTGCTGACCGCAAACCACCACAGATCTGACAGAAGCCCTTGGCGAATCCAAAGTTTGGGCAATGCAGTACTCGGTTTTCCCTGGGTGGCATGGTTCCGACCTACTGGCGACGTTCTTCTCGATCAGTTATACGGCCGACACCGCGACTCTGTTTGATGATCTTGCTGTGCTCATGGTGCCAGCGCTCGCTCCGTTTGTGGCTGGTATCAGTGGTGCGCTACAGAGTTACTTTGCGAGTTATGTGACGACGGGAAACCCGAACACCAACCGGGTGATCTTAAACCTGCCGCCTACGGTGCAGTGGGGACATCCCTCGTCCGGAAGCGAGGCGATGCAAGGAGTCGTCAATGTCGGCGACTGGGGTTTTGGTACCATCAGTGACAGCCAGAACCAGAAAACTCCCTGCGACTTTTGGGCTGGCTTTGCCGCTGCTGTTACTGCCATTGGGGGTTATTCACCGCCGGGGACTGTAGCTCCGCAGGGCTTGGTCACGGTGAGTCCGGGTGATGATGTTAGTAGGAATTATCGAGGGGGCAACGCAGATGCTTAAAGCAGGATCAAATGGGAAAATAGACACCGGTTTCGGGAGTTCTCGGAATACGGAATACCTAGGTACATATTACCATCCCAAAATAAGGCAACCAAGGGAAGGATGTAGGCAAAAAAACAAAAGCAACCACAATACAACCTCACACTCGCTACTTGAGGACTCCAGGTGACACATCTTACGGACTACGCCATCCCGTCCATTGCGCAATAATACCTGACACAAAACAAAGCAATTGAGCCTCAAAGACTTTACGTGATGGCTGCACCTTCAACTGTTGATGGATTACTGCTCAGATGAGGAAAGTCAACACAAAGCGGCATGAGTTCAGGCATCAGGGTTGAACATATGTGGACTTCGCCCAAAGAGGAAATGAGCTCAAGCTCGCTTACACGCTCCCTTGCTGCCCCTCCAGCCGTCCCATGCCCTCGGCTGCCGCAATGCCTTCTTTCATCCCAAGTCACCCATGCCTCTTTCCTGCAATCCTACTACCGACCTCGGAATCCTACCCGCAAGTGTGCTTGAACGTTTTACTCGTACTGGGGACACAATCCTGCCATTCTCACCGCACACTCCAAGTTCACACAACTGTGTAGAAATCATGGCACAACGGCAACGCAGCCACACCGACATTGTGCATCACAGCAACACAAGATACCCCAGCGGCCCTATTCCGCCCCAGTCAGCCCCAGTCAGCCCCGGAGCGCCTCCCGCCAGCACCTGGACCCTGCTAATAGGCAACAAACACCATACGGGTACGTGAAACCGTTGCAGCCACCACCCAACCAAGACACGCCAAACAGCCACCCGATTGAAAGAAAGCCTGGACGAGGCGAACATTAGCACCCGCCCTGCAGGCATTAACCCTCCAAGCCAAGCCAAGCAGCGGGAGAAAAAGAAAAGAAAAAGAACATTGTCAAAGAGGAGAGCGCGTCACGCACCCGCTGCGACGAAGCAAATTTCCATATACCCGTGGACGTGGTGTGCCTAGATCTTTAGGCGAACCTTAATTGGATCTTCAGGGAGGCCTCACGCTACCAATCGCTCCTGCAGGCGGCACGCACAGGGCACATGGACAGATCAGGTTCCCCCAGATGCAGGTGCCGTACCCGGCCGTCGGCCACATGGACGCCGACCACAGGTAGGTCACAGCACCTACTGATTATACAGGTGCCATGGCCTTTCACTCGGTGGAATCCAGGGCCCTCACGGTGCAAGTACTACCTGAACGAATGTAGCCAGAGGCCTATTAAGATTTAAGTAGGTAAGGCCTTTTCGGAAAGAGGCAGGGCCTTTCACGGCATGGAATAAGTCATAATAATTCGAATATATCAGGATGTGACTGAAGCTCTCCAACATCACCGTAAGCGGCCCAAAAGTACTCTGATTCTGCCTCATTTATTTACCCCACCTTAAGTAATTTACATCTCTGCCGTCCCCCGAGCCCCCGGATTCCCAATCGTTGAGGGCTATAAAAGCTACGGATATTATATGGAAATTGAGGTCATGTTTGCTGCCTTGACCGGGGTCTTAGAGCTACCGAACCGAGGAGCCGAACAAGTGGTACCTACTGTAAATTGACGACGATGCTCGAAACAGGCCTGTTCAAATGGATTCCACAGGGGTTCCCTCCATCATTGCTTCGCAACTCCAAAACTACAATTGCTCTTTTTAGATGCCTGGGCAGAGAGAGCGGAAGGTCTTTCAGTTGCACTCCTATCTCGCTCTCTACCAAGGATTGCAGACAGACATTTCACAGAGTCTCCACGTTCGAATAGTGGCAAAGTTTTCATGCTATTCAAACTTATGATACCTAGGAAATATTCGAGTAGTCCGCAAAAAATGTAACGAGATCTTCTCCCCTGTCACCTCCCACTTGGTGCCAACGTATGTTGCTAGATATCGGGAATCAGACAGAGGATTTGAGGCGCCGTAATAGCGTCATCCAATTCCCTTCGTAAGCTCGGTCAATATCAGGCCGTCCCATGATAAACATGGCGCCAATATCAGCAGGGCGTTCCTCAAGAACAAGTGCGCTGGGGAGTTGTCAGGAATGAGCATTCTTCAAGTGACAGAGTGGGTAACCGACTTGATATAGAATTCCCCCACATCCGGGAGGCTGGCATAGAGCCGAACCACCCCAATGGGGTTGAAACGCCCACCTCTAGGGTTCAAAACCTTCTTGAGGATGATGTTCTCAACGTGCTTGAAGCCCCAACTCCTCAGAGTCTCGAGGCAAATTAAGCTCGCATTATACTCAGGAGAGATGAAAAAGTCCGGAACCTCTGCGAGCCCCTTAGACCAGCCGTCCTCTGACTGGGCTAGAATTTTAGCTCCTTTGACAAAGGCCTCTCGGTCGGTGTTGACGGTTTGGGGGATGAATTGGTTGTTGTGTCTGCGGCCTCGCTGCCATGCTGGCACCTCTGACATCGGCTGGTCTTTGGACGCCTGTGAAGCTCCATCGACGGGATATATCTCCTTTCTCTTCGAGAGATATTGGGCTTGGAAGTCTTCGAGGTCTTCCGGGAGGCGAACCATGTTGGCGATAGCGGTGTCCGGGCGACGACAGCGAGAGTAGTCTCATGGATGACTGCTACCTGAAGCAGTCGCGGGCTCTCATCAAGACTTTATGGAAGCCACAGGCTTTATGTATTCCTTGAAGAGCGAGTGTAGGTACCCTCAATACCAAAAGTTTGAACGTGGGCTGTCAGCCAGAAGTGGGATTTGAATTGTAAATTGCCATTTTCCACCGAACTGCCGCAGCGGGAGATTCCAGTGCTGAAGCCGACTTTTCAGAACCTCGGCGGGAGGGATGGCCATGGTGCCGGGGCTGTGACTGGAGGCTTGAAGCGGGAGTATGGCGACACCAAGCCCCTTGCCAGACTGTGGCCGCGCGCGTCGTTTGTTGTTCAAAATGGAAATTCGGAACATGTAACTGTAATTCCTTCTTCCCATGTTGTCGCGCGATAGAGGCGAGAGGGGGGCGGGTAGGTAAGGTAGGTAGTGAGTCGGCGCGGTTGCCCCCCGTTGGCGTCCTGCCAACCAAGGTCAGACATCACTCGGGCAGTGTCCCGACTGTGGACCTTGCGACTGCTCGAAGTGTCGGGAAGAGACCTATGCGTGAGTTTGAGCGCACCCGGTAAGGGGCGCTAGGTGGGCGCCCGGCGTGCTGCCCTGACGCTCAAGTTTGCGCTCGGCGATATCTGGGCGAGGACTTACCTCGTAGTCTTCCCGCGACGCAACGAGTTGGCCGGCCCGCATAAAAGACGACATCTTCCTTGGTAAGTCTGGGAGTAACCAGATAAGATGGACAGCCCTGGGTGGAAAAAGAAAGGATGGAAGGTCAAATGTACCGAGGACGCCTCGCCGAAGGAAGGGAAAACCAAAGTAGGCGTGGCCGGGGCTAAGTCAAGTGGCATTCTGGAAAAGCAGGAGGGCGGGTTATTGCGCAGGGTGTTGATGCCTAGGTTGGACTCCTTATAAGAGTCAAAAAGAATGTAAATTGGATTGCGACATTTTTGGAAGATGGAAAATACTATTGCAGGTTCGGTTGAGGGCCGTGGTCACGGGCCGAGGGTGGTTAGCAGGGGGGTGGGAGCTGCGCTCCCGCAACCAACTCGCTCTTGCCACACATCACCTGGGCAGTACTTTCCCTAATCGGACAGCTGAAAGCTCAGCTGCCGTTCTCAGGGTGTTCGGGTATCTTGGTGCCGTTGCCCGGACATCGTTGGCATGATAAAGACGGGAGCAACCCCATATAACTCGACATTACACTTCATCCCAATTTCTTGCACTTCAGCCTTATGGTCTGGCTCAACTTACATTAAAGCCTGCATTAGTCATGCCTTCCTGCAGCTTGTTTACCATCGCGTGCGGCTCCTTTCATCAAGGTGAGGCGATCGTTCAGCTCGGATCTCGGTGAGCCAGAATTCGGTCAAACATTGGCTCTCAACTGCAGAGCCTCGCGATCGCTGTGGGGGCCAAGCATGGCCACCTAGCCGATATCCTTGTGATAACTTCATATGACGCAGCAAACGCCCTGGGCAACTCGGTCAACCTGTGACAGTTTGCGTATCCCATAGACCTTTTACAGGAATG
>Ga0247770_1000184_pt1 | contig 57979 bp, 52 predicted proteins | sample UWRJL136409B6_FD_179943 | JGI IMG/M metagenome (GOLD analysis project Ga0247770, IMG submission 179943) | Plant litter microbial communities from Arlington Agricultural Research Station in Wisconsin, United States - UWRJ-L136-409B-6 | ecosystem: Environmental > Terrestrial > Plant litter >...
ACGCAGCAATTTAGCGATGGGATCTGCTCTGTCTTCTATCAGTCAGTTGGGAAACGCGTGGCACGGTACCCCACAAAATGGCGGAGAAAGCGGGGTTTAGGGCGTCTGGGGCCCCGTCTTCTCCTTGATTGATTATCATCCCCAGCGTGGGGTTCCCAGGGTAGGCCACCGCCAGAAAATGGGATGATCCCATGCGGCAACTACGATTATTTTTAATATCTTTAAAACTCGGCAGCATATTATTTCCTTTCTGTCAACATATAGATAGAGACGCAAGACTTGGGCCTTTGTCTCGTTGGATTTCAGACTGGCTGGCGTCACTGGGCGGAACACTACTCCCCCGAGAATAGCTTCGGTTGTCATTTCGCCGGCGAACTGGTTGGTAGTGGACAAAAAATGGTGGAGGAACTTGGCGCTCTGTTGGCCCATTTTGGCTTCATTCTTCCTTTTCCTGCATGTTTTGGTGCTCGGGTGCATGGGGGGTGGCTCCTTACGGTTTTGGATGACTGGTGATGCCCGTTAGCAATTGCGATATACCATCGGTCTCAGTCTGTTGGTTGTATAACACCGAGACAATTCAAAGAATTAGGTATAGCGTATGCAGTGGGCATGAGTAATGTCTCTCTCTGTCCTTGCAATGGATACCAGGTGTTTCAACTCAGATAATTGACATATCAACCACGGTCGGTATTATCGCCGTTCACGGACAGCATCTTCTTGTTCCGAATGCGTCTGGTGACCTTGGAGTGTGGGAGTCAATCAACACATTTGGGGGCGTCAGAGTGCGTATCTTTGCATGTTACAGCCCGAGAGTCCTCCATCGCCGTTTTTTGAGCTAAGCATACAGGCAAAACCCACAAATAAAAAGTGAGGACCTTGTTGCCCTTGGCTACATTCTACCCAGCTGGCCAAACCTATTCTAACGAACCCCCACCCAGGTAAGCATGCTCGCATTCTACCTACTTCATATCACCCATTTTCCTGCCGGGGGGGGGGGCTATGCGCGGCTGGAGCTGGGGCTCCAACTCGGCATCCTGCCAAAGAAGCGAATCCGAAGGTAAGATAGGTTGGCCGGAGGAGCGCCCTGAGCGCGGAGAGTGATACCCTGAGAGCTGGCTGCAGGTGAGATGCTGGGCCGTCAAGGGACATACATGGAATAATACCATGCAACACAGCCTGCTATCTAGGTACCTGCGACATGTACCATGGGGGAAATCGGGTGCACATCCTGTTTTGCCTTTTGTCTTTTTCCTTGGTCTTCTACGCGCGCCATCATTTACCAATTCATAGGCCGTCGGCATATTACCAATGGCCGAGATGACAAATGCGTAGCGGAGAGTAGCATTGGTGTAGTTCGGGACTTACTCGACTCCCGGTGTCCGGAACTGCCGGCACTGGTGTGCCGGAGTTGGACCCACGACACTGAGACAGTAGAACTTAATATACACTAGATGCATTGACTAGTAGCAAACTCGACAACCGGTTCCTTTGTTGCTACATGAAACGATCAATTCTCGAATGCATGGAAAATTACACCGGGTCAAAATACTGTAACGACTGACCGGTCGTGACGCCCGAGAAGCCGGGAGATTCGGCCGGATCTGCCGGGTTGGCATCGGCGTTCAAAACGGGCCCGCTCCGCACGCACCGGTTGGTACTCTGCTTACCGATCCAAGTTCGCAAACAGTGCACAGATCTGCGCGGTAGATTACCTACGCTGGGCGATCGACCAGGGACATATCGCAGGGTAGGTAGCCAACCGGATTAAAACAAGCTTTCAATAAGCTGATATTGACAGCTACAGACGGCAGGCGAGTCAAGGCGGAGTGGCATACTCCTAAGAGGAAGTGTCGAGGGCAAGCCTGTTAAAAATATCCACTGAATGAAGCAACGCCTCCTCTCTCATGCTATCTTCCTAGCTGCCTCATCGTTTCCCGTTTCCCTTCCCTTGTCCCAGTCCCGTGTGCTACCTCGTGAATTGGCCCAAATCAGCCCTAGAAAATGCTACCCGTTACAAAACGCATCCAACCGCAAATAAAGGCAGTTAAGGTGACTAGTCAGACATCAGAAACCCCCCTGCGAAGAACCAAGAAAGGTGTCATTTATGAGTGGAATACAAGTCAGATGAAGAGCATGAACTCCTTCCTCGCCCGCTTTGAAAACACTCCCTTGGCCTTTTCCCGTTTTTGCTGCTTGGGCCTTGCGGTCTTTCTTAGTGATTGAGAGAGAAAAAAACTACAATTAACATGAAACTCCCACCCGGCCCCACAAATACATGGTTGTACCCAAATACCACAGCAAATGCACCATCATTTTTTAGCCCTCGGTGTGATGTGGTCTCGAACTCGCCATCTCACCGTAGCGGCCGCGGTGTTGTGTTGTATCGTAGGCCTGAAGCACGCGAGTTTGTGACTCGTCGGCCTGGGAGAAGGCGTATCCACGCTGCTTGCGCATGCGCTGCACTTGGCGCACCTTGCGAATTGCCTTTTGGAATTGCTCCATACTAGTTTGATGCATGTCAGCTCAGTCTCTTCTAAAGGGATACATGTACTGCAAGAGAAAGACATACCGAGGTCGATAATCCTGAATGTTGTACTTCTGGATCTCCTGGACATGGTGATACGCCTCGGGGCGCCACAGCCGCTTGCTAAACTTCCAGCAAAAGTCCCGAGCCAGACAGAGAATGGCTAACGTCGGCATTTCGATCCAGAAGATGGGGCTTGTGAAGAGGCGTGGTATGACGCCGAAGTACTCGACCGAGATATTCAACTTGGGTGCCACGGTTCCGTATACGACGATAAACACGATCCAGATAACCATGCTTCCGGGAATAGCTGCCACATGATACTTGGTCCAGTTATTCGTGATGAGACTCGCCTTGCCCAGAACCGTCAGGAGCACGGCACCGTACATAGCTGTGCCCCATACCCAATGGTTCGCCACTAGACCGTCGCCCTGTACGCCATATGTCCAAAACAGGTTCCCGCCGACGTACAAGATGATGGAGTGGTACACAGCCGTGAGTATCCACGAGACGAAGACACTGATCTTGAAGAACTTGTTCTGTTGACCGAGGCTGTAGAGCTGTGGGTAACGATCGAGGAGGCGAGCTGACACGAACTGGTCCAGAATGCCGAGTACAAGTGGCGGAAGTACCGTGTAGAAGACATTATAGAAGGACAGTGTCCAAGATTCGTAGATGATCATTCCGGAAAAGACATTTTGGAAAACATACTGCACTTTGTCAGCAACGGTACCGAAGAAAAAAAGATGAGTTTGACAAGGGGGTCGGCCCACTTACCCAAAACTGCGTCAAATATAGTGTAATGTTCTTGTAAAATGAGAACATGATGGTTTTGCTGACGCGGTGGTAACTCCAGGCGCCGTGGACGAGGAGGAGTTTCCGAAGGTAGCGGAACTGGGCAATTGAGACGTCCGCGCTTCGAGCTGCCTGAAGACCCTCTACACCACTGATTCCTATTCCAATGTGTGCAGCTTGGATCATTGACACGTCGTTGGCGCCGTCCCCAATGGCCAGGAGGATAGACTCTTTTTGGTACTTCTTCACCAACTTGACAACAAGGGCTTTCTGTAGCGGCGAGACACGGCAACAGATGACCGCCTTGCACATGATGGCTAGGTCAAGGAAGAGCTTTTCCAGATCTTTCTCCAACGCGAATGTGAGTGATTTTCCGTCAATCACCAGTGCCAAGGTTTCCATTTCGATAGTACCTGCGTCCCCCTGGTTCCGGATCGCATCCATTTTCTTCTGGATGTTGTCCCGTGTTGCTGCCGCGTTGTCCTCGTTGACTATTAGCAGCATCATATCCTCACTGAGGAGCTTGCAGCTCATTCCGATGTTGATGGCTGTTTCTTGTCTGTCGCCGGTCAGGACCCAAACCTTGATACCAGCCTCTTGGAGGGTGTGGATCGTCTCAGGCACGCCGTCCTGCAGGCGATCTTCAATAGCAGTAGCACCAAGCAAGTAGAAGTCGTGCTCGATGATTTCGGCAGCCTTATCGAGCTCGTCGGCACGGTTTCCGCCAACCGTTGTCATGGCCTTTTCATAAACTCGAGACCACTCCTGGAATTCATGCTCTGGGACCTCGCGCATGGCTAGGCAAAGAGTCCGCAAGCCCTCGGAAGCGTACTCCTCGAGGTGGCGGAGCGTAACATCAACATGAGGGTTGTCGCCGTTGAGCCGTTCCAAGATGACGGTGTCCGCGCCTTTGCAATATATCCGAACCTTGCCATCGGGGCAACGGTAAATTGTTGACATCCTCTTTCGAGTCGAGTTAAATTCGCAAACCGCCAACAATTCGTACTCCAACTTCCTGCCCTCCACTTCTATGAGTACCGACCGAGGCTTTCTTGCGATGAACTTATGGCCGAGTTCCATAGCGCCCTCAACCAGAGCACCCTCGTCGGGAGAGGCGGCTTGATATTTGATGCCCCCTTCCTCGGTTTGCTCTGGGATGACGGTGTGGCATGTTGATAGTAGGGTGAGGAAATGGTCGATAGCTTGGGCGGTCGGGTGGCTTTTGAGATTCTCCCTGAGCTGTTTGAATTCGTGGATCCCCACTTCGACACCGTCCTCGATGGTCGGTATTCTGTCCTCGGGGACGACTTCGCTGTACATGATGCCGGCAATAGAGCACTGCTTGAACTCCATCATGTTGCACGTAAGAGTTCCCGTCTTGTCTGAGAAGACATACTCAACCATTCCCAATTCTTCGACTAAGCTCGAGGTCCGGCAGTTTGCTGGGGTGTCGGTAACATCGTAGTAGATATCCATGTCGTCATTAATCAAAATGCCATGCCAGTATTTGACGAGCTCGAGGGTGACGAAGAGCGAGATTGGGACAAGTGAGGAGAACAAGACCCAGTACGTGACCATATCTTTGATAAAAATTCGAGCAATAGAATCGGCGCCCTCCAGGGGGTCAAGGAAGAGGTAGCTAAGAGCTTGACCCTCGAATTTCCTCATAAGAATGTCACCAACGGTTGATATCACACTGAGAACGAGCAGCATGCCGATGAGAACAAGAACCAGCATGTTGAGCTGTCGTTCGACCTTGGTCCGCTTAATAGGTGTCGCTGTCGCGTTTCGCATAAGCTTAGTCTCGTGTCCGGTGAAAACGACGGCTGCATGGATCCAGGGAGTATTCCGCAGTGTGGCGCCTCGGAGCAGCAACTGCTCCGGATTCAGCGATAATTCTCTCTCTCCACCACCCGCCTGCATGGTCAACGTAGCCTCGTAAGTATACAGGCTGCTGTTCGGTTGTTCGGAGCGAATCTTGCCACCTAGCCGACTCAACTCACTTGAGCTGACCATGGTCGCTGTCTCTGGTAACGCCTGCTTGATTTTGAGGTTGGTTTCTCCGTCAAGATTGGCGGTCTCGATGTAGCAAAGCCCCTCTGGCTCAGAGCTTGCTAACAGGACAATATCTGCGGGGAAGGGCTCTTCCGACTCGACCCGGACAATATCGCCGACACGAACGTTGATCCACTTCGTCTCCTCGAACGTCGATCCCCTCAGAACTCGCGCTTTTGACAGATTGAGTGCCTTATCAGCCTGTTTCCTCCGGTAGTCTTCCACCAGTTCCTTTCCTGCCGACACCATGAGCACGATAGTAAGTGGTCCGATGGTGGTATACCTGTTTGTAGGCGACAGGTTTGGAATTTGTTGTAGGCCGGCTGTGAAGAGGAAGAAGATGTTTGCGAATTTGGAGAATTGCTCGAACAAGAACTTGGGGAGGAACGTTACGGCATTGAACTTGGCCGTGGAGACGTGGTTGTCCACGTAATTATTGGCAGCGTTGGCGGGAGGGTTGTTGAGATGTATCAACCTTGGCCCCAAGGTCGACGGGTCCGGCGCTCCTCGACGGAAGCCGAACTTGAAGTCGCCCATCCCGAATCTCTTGTTCTTGGGCGGAGGTGGTGGCTCCATGCCGCCGGAATCTGTCCTCCCGTTCCCACGCGCGTCTGTCAGGGGGAGGTCCATCTCGGAGTAGCCCTGCCCCATGCCCAGCCTGTTTTTTACACGGCCGAGAAAGCCGCCGCCGAAACCGAGAACGCCCTTCCGTGCCCGGTTGTTCCCTTGCGCCGTTGCCAAGTTATCCCCTGATACATTCCCGCCACGCTGATAATACGAGCCGCCATCATCGGGAAGCTCGTCGAAGTCATCCGCATATCTTTGATAGTTGCCAAGTTCAGCTGTCTGACTGTACTGTCTGTCCATATCGCTGAGGTAGGGCCCCGTCGGGCTCTGCGAGGATGTCGGGCCACCTGGGAGTGGCTGTCTTGCTGAAGGGTTTGCCGGTTGGCTCGAGCCGAGAAAGTCGTCATAGGAGACGGATGGTCGGGATTGGGCGCCATACTGGTCGTCACCGTGTATGCTGAGGAGGTCGTCGTCGTTGAGGGTTGATCTCTGGCCATTATTATATATGGGCTGCTCGTTGTCAAGGTCGAGTAAGAGGTCGTCGCGGGGGGGTTGGGAGCCCCCGGGGGGCGGCAGACGGCCGGTCATGCCGGGCGACGGCGCTGTTGCTGTCGCTTCTCGGCAGTCGCGGTCGCGATGGGATCCGGAAAGCGGAGGAAATGATCACAATGGCGGCCGGCGCATGAATCGAAACGGTCAGTGATAAGTCTCGTCGATGTCGTTGGTAAAGAAGGGCTGTAGTAAAGTGTCGGGTTTGACAGGTCTGACGGGCAGGTAATGAAGTTGCTGGTGCACAGCCTCACTGCTTTGGCGCAGACGCAGGATTACGGGCATCAGCCGTTGAGACTGGACTGGGGTCGCGCAACGGCAAATGGACTCAGCAGCAGCCAATGGGGCCAGTTGATAGTGGCAATAGGCGTTGGCCGTAGAAGATGCGCAACGGCAGACGTCGTAATGGGGATTCGCTCTGCGGTGGGTGGGTGTGTTTGATGTTTGAAGATCGAAAAGGAGGCTGTTCCCGAAGTGAGCCACGCTTGCCGGGTGAGGTGCGCTGCCAGTCGAGATTTCAGGGGACTGCGCGGAGCTAAGCCACAGAGGTACAATCGTAAGCTTGGCCTGATTTTTCGCCTAGCGCGCACTCGAAGGCCAAGGTTACGAGGGACGTCACAGCCCTGTCCAGGTCGCGGCCAGGCCTTGGCGAGCAGTGGGCCAATGGGAAGAGTGAAACCTCGCTAGTGACTGGACGGCTTGGTAGGTCAGGACGGGAACCCACAATTACCTAAGCCTCAAAGAAGGGCGCCCCCCACCTTTTGCTCACTGAACGCCCCCCGTTCACTGACTTCAGCCTCTCTCTCAAGTCTGCTTAACTTAGCCAACGGCGATCACTGTTTCATCTTCATCCAACTCGCAGCCTTATACAAATTTTAAGCGCGAGGAGGACACTCAGATAGTACGGGCATCATGGTTTGTGCAAAATGTCAAAAACTCAACAAAACGACGCTTGCGACTCCCGGTGTGAAAAAGAAGAGTGAACTGTACTACGGGTCCGCCGCGTCATCGTCGTCCGGGGAGAAGAAATCCGCCACGCTCGGCCAGAATGGCATCTCCAAGGTGCGCAGGTTTCCGCGTTTTAGTGGGACGTTTTGTGGGAAATAGACGGTCATGGCGCTGACATCATGACCCCAGAGTAAACTCCTCTCCAAAGCGGCCAAGAACCCTTATGCGCAATATGCAAGTGCCTGCACCAGATGCAAAACAAAGGTGTCGCAGGGTCATTCACTCTGCCAGCAGTGCGCGTACAAAGCAGACTGTTCGTCTTCTTTCCTACACCCAAATACATGGTATCTAGCTGACTAGACATACCTAGCCTGCGCAATATGCGGGAAGGCAAACAAGGCAAAGTCTGTCGTGCCGACCGTAAACGGCCAGAAGTTTACACTAAAGTGATGAAATTGGTTGTTGCACAGTCAGCCATGGCTTACTGAGAGCATCTTGTTAGTCGCACATGTTTTGGACACTGGCCGAATGCATCCTGGAATGTCCTTCAGCCAAGGCGTCTTCACCGTGAAAGGAACCCACGAGGGCAAGCCGCGGTCTGCTAGGAAGGTAGTCGGGTTGATAGAGGTGAGTATCATTATAGTCACCCCAGCGTTGAGGGTTCCGTTCCACTTCCGAGGCTGGCAGGGGCTTGCTTTCTCAAGAAGGTTGTCGGCAACTATCCGATACTAGCTAGCTTTTGGGATGTACGATGGGTCAACAGAACATAGAGACTCCTCGCTTCTTCCTGTAGGTTTTCCTCAAAGGCCGCCACTACAAACGGAGGTACTACAAACGGAGATAGAATGCCCTCCAGCTTTTGCCCGCTCCCGACGGAGGAGGCTAGGGTTCACATAGAAGTATTGTTACTTCAAGATTACCTAGGTGGGTATGCTCCTACTCATTTAAAGCTTGCTCGTATACTCGGCACCCAAAACGCCTGACAAAAACTCACCAATGTGCTTGTTCACATCCGCAGCAGCTTGCCAAAGGGCCCAATGGCCAGCATCAACCTCACGTCTCCTGAGGCTATCGAAATGCTGCCCCATATTCGCCGTCATGGAAGGCGGCAAAGCTGTATCCCTCGACGCAGTGATGATCAAACTCGGTGCTGTAATCCTCGTTCTCGGCGGCTTCTCTTCCAAAAGAACCTTCTCCTCCTCATAGTTGATCCCGAGTGCGCGATACCAATTCAACGGCCCGTGCATCCCATGCCGAGTGTACTCATCGGTGTAAAAGTCGACCTCCTCTGCACTTAGCAGCGGGCTCTGCTCGATATCGTCCAGAATATCGAGCCTCACCCCCTCTGTAGTAAAGCCCGCCTCCCCATTTGGCGCCCGTCCACCATACATTGCATTGAGAAACTGCCGCAGCCTTTTCGTGCCCACAACAGCCGCCTCGACATCCGGCCCGGCGAGCTGGAGCTGATATTTGAAGTTAGGCAAGATCCGCACCATAGTCTCGAGATCCACGTATTCAGCTCGCGGCGGTCCATATGGCGTGCACACGCTGAAGACGGCGCGCACCAGCTCCGGCCGCCACATCGCCATCTTCCAAACTACAGCGCCTCCCCAATCGTGCCCACCGAGGATGATCCTCTCGCCGGGCCCCACAACATGCGCTACCAACGCGGCGAGATCCCCGGCGATCTTCTTCATCGAGTACTCGGCTACTGCCTCCGGCGCATCGGTGCGTCCGTACCCGAGCATGTCCGGGACGATGACGCGCAGGCCGAGCGAGAGCAGAAAGGGCACCTGGTAGCGCCAGCCGAAGGATAGGTCCGGCCAGCCATGCACAAGGAGGATAGTGTTGGCTGCGGTGCCTGCCGCTGGGTTGCCGAGCAGGTAGTGCCTAGAGTAGATATCAGCTCAATGGTTGATGTCTAGATTTTGGATCAAAATACAATACCATTTGTTTCCGCGGATCTCGAGCGTGTGGTGCTCCACGCGCGGGTCATCCGGTTTGAGTTTGTCTGGAGTTGGGGGGGCCATGGCTCTAATAAAAGGGGACTTATTTCGGAGGATTTGTATTTACTTGCGGTTGGCTGCAGCCACACAGTCCCAGCGGGTTGGTGAGTTAACCTTACTGATGATATTAATCATCAATTGGTTGGAAATCGTGGTTTGTCGGTTGATTGTGCATCCAGATCTTGATAGTGAACGTGATATGATGGCCTGCAGTGCATCACAAGAGTCGGAATCGGGAGATCCGGAGTGACCCCGAGCGGGGTATATCGGTGACCTCGTGGTTTTCAGTTTCCGCTTTGAAGTTTCCACGTAGCACATGGAATACCCTTGCCCATTGACGGAAGCCAAGGAAAAGTTACGTAGCGTTACAGAACCCCCAGAGCTGCGATGGAACCACCAAAACTTGCCCGAGAGATTGGCTCCTTGGGGGCCACAACGTGGAATGCTACGATGTTGACAGACACAAACTTCCTCAGCCGAGGTAAAGGGACCCTAATACATCCGAGCTCCAAGTCATGCCCTACCGCTTCCGTACTAGGTCTCCCAGCATGCCACATGCATCGCCGCACATCGTGCCCGTGACTTGGTACTCCTGGCCTCAGTACCTTGGTAACTGCTTCATAACTGCAGGCTCATATACTCCACTCTCTCGCCACTGACCGGCTACACTAGCAGCTTGTATTACCCACCCTGCTCTTACTGGGCTCCTGGCGCCAATTTGGAATATCACTCGACGTGTAGCACGAATATACCGTAAAGCATGGTGTGAATAAGGAAAAGCAGGCGCAAAATTAGGTAGGTTAGTAGAGGACCGTATCCTCTGCGTCAACTTGAACCATCTCATCGCCGTTATCGTCGTGATCCCCGTCGAGGGGCACCCTTGATGCCGATGACGCCGAAGCATTAGTACTTTCCGGAGGTTTGGGCTCACCAACCGTGGTATCTGGTTGAGACGGTGGACAAGGCACTCCCAATTCCCTCAGCCTCTTTTTCTTGCGAACCATGAATTCCTGTGTCTCTCGGTCGATCTCCTCCCTTGCTGCGCGGATTTGATCTTCGATCATGGCCTCTTGATCCTTAGTGAGTTGCCACGGCCGGTAATACTATATTGTGTGTTAGCATATTTGTATGTTTTTAAAGAAGAGCATTGGGTTGGGACTCACGATTCTTGGTTCGCTTTCGGTTGACAGACTACGGGCCAGAGACAGCATGTTCGAGTGCCGCGTGTGCATCTACCGGAGCAAAGTCAGCGACATGGAAGCGTATTCACAATGAAACGAGAACTCACCACTTGTTCGTCAAACTGGACCTGCTCGATCCTCCTTGCATGGTCCAACTTCAATAGCTTCTCGACTCTGCGCTTGTCATCTTCGGCTCGCTGTTGATGCGCCCTTTCCTGCTGGCGTCGCTCTATCTCGAGCCTCTTTTTCTGCTGGGCATTTGACGTAGTCTGACTTAGCGTACTCAGCAAACCACCGAACAAGCGTTGGCCTCGCTTCTTTTCCTCCTGGCTAAAGTTCCTGCGAGATGATGCGGATGCCGCAATTGGCCTTCTTGCCTCCGCAGACAGTCTGGAGGCAGCCTTGGTGTCATTGGCGTTTGTAGATGATGCGACATCTGGAATGTCGATCCGTCTTTCGGCGCTGCGCCTGTCCGGCTGCTCTTGCTTCAGCACCGACCTGTGTCCATTTGAGGAATTCTCCTCGGTGTCTAGGTCTGCATCGGCGCGATTTCTACTATTGTTAACGTGACCGCTATCGGTGTATGTGACATTTTCCGTCGACTGGGGGCTGGTCCCCTCTAATTTGACACGCTTTGAAGCATCTTCGGCGGGGGGTGAGGGCGAGGCTTTTCGTTTTTGCGTTGCAGCCTCCTCTAGATCGAGCATTTGGATGCTATCAGAAGCCGTCGCACAAGCTGCACGACGCGATTCAGAAGCCGCAGTCCTTCAATTATTGGTATTCGTTGTTATCGCTTGAAAATGCGGCCGGTGAGCGTTAGGAATACGGACGTTGAATGTTCACCAGTACAAATCGTGTAGCCTCGAAGAAGGTTGACAATGGCCAAGCTACGAAGCATCCTCGCCGAGCCGAACCCACTTGCCTGCAGCCCAGGCTTTTAGCGCGCTGCGCGGCTAGGAACTGAGTGCAAGGCTGACGAAACAGAAAGAGGCTGCTGGAAATACGCCACACTAGCCGAGGCTGAGAAATCAACCCCTGCTCACCAAACATTCACAGCTTGTCGCATGCGCAGTGTTTCTTTGCTTCGACATCATCCCCGCCACAAAAAAGACTACGAAAAAAGGGCTGTCCTCTCCGACCGCAACAACAACTAGCCGTTAGCGAAGTATCTGCCGTCCTTGGAGCAATACCTGACTGCCCTTGACATCCGTTCCGCATACCCACGACCGCCATGTCTCGCCATCACCCGCAAGTCCCGCCTCCGCGCGCATCCATATGAACCAGTGCTAACAACCCTCCAGCGATCTAGTGATGTGCCGCAAGCAGTCAGGCATCGCCATCGGTCGCCTCTGCGACAAATGCGACGGCAAATGCCCCGTGTGCGACTCCTACGTTCGACCGACGACCCTAGTGCGAATCTGCGACGAGTGCAGCTTCGGCAACTACCAGAACAAGTGTGTCGTCTGCGGCGGCGAGGGCATTTCGGACGCGTTCTACTGCTTCGAGTGCACGCGCCTCGAAAAGGATCGCGACGGCTGTCCCAAGATTATAAATCTAGGGAGCTCGAGGACAGATGTAATTTCCCTTTCCCCGCTATCGAGAAGCCGGATGAGGAAAAGTGCTAATGCCTATCTCCTTCGTACAGCTATTCTACCAAAAGAAAACGAATCGAACTTTCTAGCAGTAGAGGTGCCCAGGTCTGGGCGCCTCATTTTTGCTTCCTTTGCGTTTTACCGGTGATACCACTGATCTTCACTGTACATATCTGAAATCAAGACAGCGCCACCTGATTGCATTACCCCTGGCGTTGGAGGCGTTTTGATAGGAGAAAGAAGAGGTCTGGCTGCCCGCCATTAGATGAGCTTATTTCAGAACAAGTCATACTGAAAACATCAATTCAGGTTACTATTCGTGATCCCTTCCTCGAAGCAAAGCTCAAACACTTTTCCTTTGCAACACGGGAGCAGAACAGAATGCCCAGGTGCGCAGTGCCATGCAAATTATGATACAGAATTAAGCAGATAATACCCACACTGCGGGTACGCGCAAGACTGATGCGTTAAATGTAGCTGACCTTCACCCCCATGCCAGCAGTAGCTCTGACTTTTTGCCAGCTCGACCCCAGGATGCGGGCAATCTTTTCGCGAACGCTTTTCCGGCTGAACATCAAGAGCAGCCCGATGATAAAGGCGGCAGTTCGATAAAGGAGGAACGGGTTGGTCTTGAAGTTGGCAGCCAACTGATCAATAAGGGCCTTGGTATTGGCAAACACCATCGTAGCTCTCGTTCCAAACGAGGGCGATGCAGAAACGGCTTTGCTCTTCCTCGTCGGCGGTAGTGGCCGGGAGAGATTGCTGGTGTGATTTACGGCGTGCTTGCTTCTGCCACTAGACCCAGAATGACTAGGCGTCCGCTCGATACCGTAGTCGACTTCGCTCACAGCTTGCCGTCGAGCCCGTTCCTCCTCTAGTCGCTTGCGTTCTCGCTCCTCATTTTCAGCCCGAAGTCTTCGGGCTTCCTCGATGTCGCGGCGGATCGCGTCCTCTTGTCGTTGTCGTTCCTCCTGTTCCCGCTTTTCTGCTTCATGCTGTTCATCGTGCAAACTTTGCAGAGCTTGGAGGAAGGCTTCCCGCCGCTCTTCGTCGAGCACGGCGCTCACGCTGATAAATTCTCGTGCATAATCCCATTCATCGTTGCGTACAAGAACATGTAAGGTGTAGAGCTCGAGAATCTTGACTCGCGCGTTTAAATCCCTTGGCGTATCAGCGCCGCTGGCCCCCTTGGCCGGAGATCGGAAACGCCGTGGAGAGGACTCTGAGAATCGATCTGAAATATCGAGATTTGGTGTCCGGGCAGCAGCTAGATGATTCTCAAGCCGTTTTTGATTTTGCGTTTGCACCTTTGCGTGTGCGAGCAGAAGTGTTGCCCTAAAACAATGTTAGTTATAGTTCCAGGTGGAAAAGGAAACGGTGATTTTCGCACAAGTTGATAACAACGTCGGCATCCACATCGCCTTCGACTCCATGGTAGCCGTGGCGCACTACATCCTCCCAGACTTCTCCCTCGCGGACCTTGGTGCAGATAGCTCGCCACTCCTGTGTCCCGAATGCTTGCTTTCCTTCATCCGCATCCAGCTCCAAGATGGCGTTCAGGATCGTGAGGTACAAGCTCCACACCTTGATTCTCGTCGAGCGGGACGCCCTCGCAATCGGTGCCGGTTCGAACGAGGTGCCGTCTGGATCGTCGGAAGGCGGAGGTGTGATGAGTGGAACAACAGTTGATAGTGCTTCCGGCAGGCGACGCGTGAGGAACAGCGTAGACGCCTGACGGTAGGCTTTTGTGATGTGCGACGATGACGAAGAGTGGCGCACCGAGGCCATTGATGATGAGAGCGATGAGATAGAGGATGCCATGATACCGTGCGAAGATGCGGGAAATGCGCCGTTCGTGGTTGGGCTGGCGATGGCGGTGTAGGAGTCGATGGATGTCTCGTGAGGAGCCATTGTTGACGATTGGTAACACAATGCGTACTCAATGTTGATGTTTATTTTACAGACTCTCTGGGATTCTAGCGCAGAGCCATTTTGACGCGATGCGGGCGCGGCGATGCTAAAGCTGGGGATGAACGTGGACAAGGTTTGATCGAGATACGCGCACCTTTCCTCCCTGAATTGCGGTGGAGGTTGCGCATGTGTCTGGTGACCCGTCAAAGGCACGGAAGTCCTTGGTGTGATTGCAGCTCTTGAGCCGAGGCTCGTTGTTGGATTTGCTCGGCAGGAACCGTGACCAGGGGCCAACCAGGCCGAGCTTCGGTTTGCGGGGTGTCAATAATAGCGAGGGACTTCCAAATTGCCGAAAGGACACTGATATACTAGGTACTCCACTATCAAGCGCCAGCTAGTCGCATTCCCAAGAGCACATGCATCGCCCCCTTCACCAAGGCACGTAGTTAAGGGCATAGGAGTCTCTAATTGATGAACACATCACACGGTACCATGATGTGGTGTATGTACTGTATTTCAAGCATAGGGAGTCTCTCATCTCCGAAAGTAAAATACAGATCTTGTCTCACGAAGCTTCAGATTGACTCAGCTGTTCAAACCACATAGGGTTAGGGTCCGATATTAGCCCCTGAAAGGTTGATTGACGGGGACCCAGGCAAAACAAAGAACATTTCTGCCCCGTGCGGGCGACAGAGGCGGTACGGAGGTGTCTTACGTATCGACCTGGGTCACAACTTTCTCATGGCCGGAGCATTTTCATCTCTTCGTTTTACCGGTGGCCAAGTTCGAAACTAGGTCCACCCCGCTAGCCTGGACCGCCGACAACGGGGTCTTTCCTCCAGCCGCTACTTCCTTACCTGTCAATGATAATCGGGCCTAGACTTCAAGGATAGCTAACTCTCAGTTGGCTTTGCCGCAGCGAGAAGATTTCCCGTGATTCTAAAGAGTCGCATCATACCAATACTAGTGTTTGCCACGGCACATATCCAAAAGCTTGGAGTCATTGTCACACGGTGACTCCCTGTATTTTTTCCACCAGCCTAGCTATCTACACACGATCGTTATATAGCTTTGACAAACAACTACTCCCAACTATTGCAGCATCGAGTCCAGGCTCTCGCCCAGTGCCTCTTCAATCCCCACGATCCACCGCCTGTTCTCACGCTCCACAACCTCATCGTCATCATCCTGTAGCTCGCTGATGTATGGCAACATCTCAGGCAGGGATGCAAGCCACTCCTCCCCGAGGCGTTGCGTGAGTGCTTGCTGGCACTTCACCACTGCCAGACGTACCGCCGCCTGCTCCGATCTCAAATGCTTCAGTAGTGTTCCGTTGAGCTCCTTGTGGTGTTCCTTTGAGTCCGCCGCTGCCGCCAACTCAACAACAGCTGGCACCAGTTCTTCCATCACGTCCACCGTGCCTGCGCGCAGGAACTGCTCGATGATGACTGGGGCAACAGTGCTGAAGTGCGCCGGTGCCTGCCAAAACCCGTCCTGGTCATGCTCGAAACACTGCGCAAGTGTCCGGAGGACACGCTTCCAAAGCTCCTTTTGGGCCGCATCCTTCAGATCCGATACTGTGAGAGTCTTGGCTGCCCCCTCAGCAATGTACGTTGCGTAGCTTGTTACGATAGACTTGAGGCTGCCGAAGAATGTCTGGATGAAGCCATATACGCTGAGCTGGCGCATGGTCCTACCAGCCACGTCCTGCTTGGAAAGCTTAGATGTTGACCATTCCACAAGCTCGGAAAAGATTGGCCGGAAGGTCGCATCGTTCAGCTTGTAGATCATTTTGAGTGCGCAATCGTTGACGGTTCTCTCGACTTCTTCCAACTCTGCCGACTTGACTTCTACCGGTTCGCTTTCAGAAGCAAGTTGTCGTCTCAGATCCAAAGCATTGGTAAAAACTGCAGAAAGAGTAGATACATTCTTAGCGATGGTCGACTTGGAGTGTTTATCCAATGCAATGCCGAGAATACGAAGGTGTTGTGTCAGGGCCTGTTGATATTGTTAGATTTCGTCAACTATCGCACGAGGAGAATGTCTTACCGGTACGCCAGCTTGGTAGGCCTTAACCCAGTTTCGCTCCAGAGCAACGAATAATGTTTTGGGCTCGACCAGCTTCGCGAGGAATTCCAGGCACTGGAATAGATTGTTGTGCGACTCGGCATCTAGGCCAGCAACAGCAGAAGCATTTGAGCAGGTGAGCAACTGATCAAGGTACGCGCCTGAGATCATATAGGGAATGTGTTGAGCCAGAGCTGTCATGAAAGCGCATGCAGCATTGTGCAAGGCGGCATTGGGGATTTCACTCTTCAGACTCTGCTCCATATACCCCAGGGCCTTGGGAATCGCCACTGGCAATACAGGAACGATGCCGTCTTGCAAAACATCAACAAGCGAAGCAAGACAGAGAAGAGCCATAATGCGAAGGCTCTCTGATGCCTGGCCCAAGCAGTGATCGCCCGCAATGGTGCTTGCGGCAGCCGCAACGGCCTCGAGATCCTTCTTGCCATATTTTTCTGCGATCTTGTCGACACATGTGACGGCTGTGTGCTTGTAATTCATGTCATCTGACTCTCGAATGACAGCAGTCAACTGAGGCAAAAATGCAAGTAGCGCAGCCCTTGTCCTCGGGTCCGTATTGCTTTCCCTGTCAACCCGCAGTTCCAGAGATCGCAAGACCTTCTGCCTTAGCTCAACATTGGGCCGGTCAAGGAGTGCCTCAACGCTCTTGATAAACTCCGCAATGGAGAGCAGATTCAGAAGATTGGAGAGTGCATCACCGCAGCGGTTGTGCAACGGCTTCTTGGTCTTGACGGTAGTTGCCAAAGCCAGTAGGTTCTCCAGCAGCGTCGCGTAGAGGTCACGGACCTTGGCGGATTCCATATCATCTCTCTCTGCCAGGGTATTGATCTCCCGTTTCAGGCGCCGGTTGCTCAGGAGGTGAGGAAGAAGTGCCAGTTGCTTAGTTACGATCTTGACGGAGTCTCGGTCAGCCGTTTCGGTCTTCTCTAGGAGCGATTTCGAGAGCGTTGGCTTTGGCTTGAATATATCAGCCGTCAAATCCAGGAACTTGATCAACGTCTGGAGTTGAACCTCAACTGGGAAAGAGCCCAGAAGCTGTGTTGTAAACAACACCATGTTGTCCGTGGCCCCGTACTTGTCAACAAACATCGCCAGTACGGCGAAGAGGAAGTCCTCTGGCCCGAGGTTCTGGACCAAAGACAAAAAGAGATCTTGCTTTCTGGGAGAAGGAATATGATCGTATGCGATAACAAAGCTTGACAAAAGATCCGCCGTGCTGGCCACCAGGTTTCTGTGAGTCTTGCGGAAGGTCTCGATGAGCGGCGGGATCACCTCCTTGACAGTTTGATTGACGACATGGGCGGAGTAGTCATCCGCTTGCCTCAAAACCGAGCTCCCCATGAATGTGAATATTGGCATCACGCTATTCAGCACAACATCCGGTGCGGCTCTGGCGAGGCTTGCCACCAGGAGTAGAGCGGCATTTATGACAGTAGGGCTGGTAGATCTTTGAATACAGCTGGCCAGAATGTCACCGTTACCGGCCGATGCGTCGATCGTCAGAGATTTGTCCTTCTGGTAGGTCGGGATCATGGCGAGAAGGCTGCTCAACACCAGGTTCTGGAGGTAGCCCAACTCGGCCCCAACAAGTGCTCTGAGATGCTGAAGGTCTGAGAGTGTTGTGAAGAGGCTAGGAAGCAACCTTGGGTGTCGCTCTGGGTTGGACTCCTGCACAAGCTCCAGCACAAAGGTGATCTTGCTGAGTGTGGCCTTAACTTCTTCGGCCTGTATGATATTACGAGGACGTTCGGCAGTGCTCACCCTCCTCCGTTTGTTGGCTGGCGGGTCAGTTGCAATCTTGACCTCATCTTGGATAGAGTCGAGGAAGTCGAGAAGGACATCGGTGGGCAATTCAACCTTCCGAAGAAGATCAGCTGCCTCGGCAGACACAAAATTCTGCTCAGATGATGCTTGATGGGGGGCCTGGGACAGCTCGAACAGGGTCTGGGCGGTGGAACGTTGGGATTCGTCCTTCATGGATGGCCAAATCTTCTGAATCCGGGCAAAAATACTCAGAACCAGGTTCGCTCTTGCAGCGACCTGGGGTTCCTTGACGAGGCTGAAAAACAGCTCAAGGCCAAGCTTGTTATTTGCCACCACCACATTGGTGCAGGCGGCATTGATGGCATCTTCATCAACAGCTTCCTCCTCTGCAAGAACCTTGGTTTGGGTGCCAGGGAGTTGAGCCCAGCAACGAAGAAGCGGCAACAAAAGGTCGGTTCTCGAGGTTCCGGAGATGCTACGGATCTGGTTGATAGGTTTCAACAACCGCAACTTGACCGCAAGTATAGGTGTTGCTTCCACGTGGCTGCAGAGAAACTTCATGATCGCCAGCCTTGTTGTACGAGGGATGAGGTGTTTCTTTTCCGTATCTTTCGTATCATTAGAGCTCTCCAGCGAGCTGATGAGTACTGCGGACACATGATCTTCATGAAGAACGGACTCTTCAAGGGACGGTAGGAGAATGGAATTGACCAATGTATTCATCACATCGAATTCCAAGATAGCAAGTCCACCGGACGCCTTGCCGTATACATCCTTGGACGCCCACACTTGCCGCGCGGGCTTGGGTGCCACTGTATATTGCTGCCCTAGGACAGCAAGGAGATCCGCAGCCGCGCGCCGAACACGCTTTGCGGGGTCACCCAAAGCAACAACGCAGTAAGGGATGGTTGCTTGGAAGTCCTTCTTGTCACAATCATCCTCCTTCAGACGGGTTTTGACCCGGTCCAGAGCCGCAGCCTTAGCCAGCGATGGGAAATGGCCGCTCCATATCCGCATGTAGAAACTGAGGTAGAATGGTTTTGTCGGTGCTGAAGACCGGCTCAGGACAGGAGCGTCGTCGAATAGCTGAAGGTCGGCCTCGTTTGCAGCCGCAGAAAGGAAGAACGCACTGAGTTCGTCGAAAATATCCACTGACTCAGGGGACAAGCATGAGGCTTTCGGGGTAGGGAGCTTCGATGTCTTCTCAAATACTGCTTCAAAGCTCTCTTGTTTCTGGGGTGTGTGAACATCCATATCTGCCGGAGCATCTTCTTCCAAAGATTCGATGGCGAGCTTCGGTCGTATGGCTGTCTCCAGCTTCAGCTCGAGCTCCTCAATGTTGAAGTCGACCTCCTTAATCGTGCTTCTGATGGCACTTCCAAGTTCTCCGCCAGCCTGGGACAGGTTCACCAAGGTGGAGCCGAGTGCCTTTCGGACCCGACCGTCTTGGTCGACCTCGTCACCAATCTTGTGGGCGGCAACAAGGAGTGTCTTGTAGACAACTTTAATCTGTTTCTCTTCCAGGAATTTGTCTTCGAGCAGGGCGTTGATCAGCGGAAGGCTGCGCACGTCTCCTTTTTTAGAGAGTCTCTCGACCAGAGCAAGCGCAAGGCCATTTGCAAGCCGGTCAACGCGGTAATTTTGGCTCATCTCTCGTAATGTCGGCACAAAATCTTGCACCTTCAGAACAGCCTTGGCCACTCGTCCGGAAAGCTGCTTGGCAGATCGGTACTGTGAAAGAATGCACAGGCAGACAAGGCCAGGTCGGAAGGTATCGTTTGTCCACCCAAGAACGAGATGATCCATAAATGCTGTGAGGGCGTTGTCTTCCAGGCTAGCCTTCGAAGCAAGGATAGTGACAATCATGTAACTTGCGATTTGGATGCCAGGCGCATTCTTCATCGCCAGCGACTCACTAAGAACTGGCGCAATTTGTTGCACAAGGGCTTGGTCGTTTTGCATCTGGATACTCTTTCTCCCCGAGCGCATCTTATCAAGCATGCCGTTGACGGCCTCTGCCATGATACCGCCCCAGAAAGATACCAATCCCGGGTATTCCTGCTTGGCCCTGCAAGACTGGAGCGTATACTCAGAAATCATAGAGAGAAAGGCAGGGCGGTTTGTCGCTTGCTGAACAATAGCTGCACGTGGTGGTGCTGTGAGAGACCGGATATAGGGGTCGAGGAAGCGGTACTCTGAGGGAATGTTTGTGGGCAAAATGGACAGCAGCGTCACAAATGCCGGGATTGTGTGATAAGGGAGGAAGGTCGTGATGAGTGCCGCTGTGTTGAATTCGTGAATTCTGCAACATTGTCAGAGCTGTCAGAGAGCCCAGGATCAAAGTTCAAAACATACCTGAACCGCCTAATCAACCATTCTATAGCCTTGATAGCAGGCATCAGACGCAGCCGGCTTCCTGACAGGTGCAGGAACGCCTCAATGCGCTTGTCTAGGGCAGCATTCTCCTCGGCCGACATCTGGGTGCGGTCGGCCTCCTGGCTCTGTTCGCTGAAAAGCGTCGCGCCACAGTAGGCAAAGCGAGAGTCGAGACGACAAAGCTCCTCAAATCCTTCGTGGCAGATGGTGAAGATCTCGGGGAAGGTCTGGCCGGCGGCTGCCCTGGGCTCGAAGATCAAGGATTTTGCATGCGATGCTTTCAATGTTTTGGCGTCCAGGCTAGTCCGCGACTTTGCGGCAACCTGGGCGAGCTGTTGAGCAAGAGACGAGGCCATTGCGGCGGGTGTCTGCCCACGCGATCCCCCTCCTTCAATCCCAGTTTCGCAAGAGCGTCAAGGCCTCAGCGTCGGCATTAGCAGGGTAAACTTCGTGCAGTTGCGGGGTGGTGTCTCGTGAGAATGGGGGGGTTTAGCGATATCAGCGCCCAATGAGGACTTTAGCTGTAGACTTGTCTTCACCGTTTATGATACCCCGGAGATCGTGATTGTCAAAGTCCTGTGCACCTTCCCAACTTTTTTTTGAGATGGTGGGGCGTTATCGGAGTGCATAGCCAATCACCACAGTGGATAACGATAAGCCGATTGGCTAATCGGCGACCGATTCGCCAGAGTGAGCTTTGGTGGGGCAAACCATTGGAGTTGTAAAAAATAATCTAATCCTGGCTCGTCCAAGATACAAGAGGTTCAGAGCCAACTTTGAAGAAACCTGCGCCTCAAAATGAAGACGAAGACACCAGCTCCCGACCCAATGGCTTCACACCCCTCCAAAAGGCGGAGGCTATCAGACGGCGATGGCGATTCGGCACCAAACGGCGCCAAAGTGCAGAAGCAGTTTTTCAAGAGCGCCTCCGATTGGAATCTAGAGAACGACTACGAAAACAGGCCGAGGAAGGGAAAGAAGGAGAAGAAGAAGAAGAAGAGCGCAGACGACAAGAACAGCAGCAGACTTCCCGTCAAAGCTGCTTCGGGAACCTGGGTCTCTCATGAGGACGGCGATTTTGTAGCCGGGGACGGCGAATGGCTCGAGAGCGACGGGGACGGCGAGTCCCTTCCCGATGAACCCGAAGCTCCCGCTCCCGAGGAGCCCAAGATCCCAGAGCGGGAGCAGATTAGAACGGCCCAGGAAGAGATGGCAAAGATCTCCGTACAGCTCAATGAGGAGCCTGAAGAGTACCCAGGCGCGTTCAGGGCCCTGGCGAAGATCGGCGATTCACACCTCGCCTCCATCCGGAAGCTCGCCATTCTGACCCAGATGGGGGTATACAAAGACGTCATCCCTGGTTATCGGATTCGACCCGCGTCGGAGGATCCTGCTGTTGAGAAGCTTTCGAAGGACGTCAAGAAATTGCGCGTATACGAACAAGCTTTGGTTACCGGCTATCAGACATACTTGAAGACGTTGGCGCATTACGCCAGCATACCGCCCGTGAAAGGCGAGAAGCCCAGCAAAAGGATCTCGTCCATCGCTATCACTTGTGCTTGCACACTGTTGAATGCCGTTCCGCATTTCAACTTTAGGAGTGATCTCCTGAGGATTATTGTGAGGAAACTGAGCGCACGCAGGCCAGATGCCGACTTTATCAGGTGTCGGCAGGCTCTTGAGAAGCTCTTTAGAGAGGATGAGGAGGGCAGGCCCTCTATGGAGGCAGTTTCGCTCCTCGCAAAGATGATGAAGGCGCGTGAATATAACACTGACGAAAGTGTCATTAACTTGTTCCTCCACCTGCGCCTACTGTCTGAGTTCTCCGGGTCAGGCTCGCACGACCATGTGGATCGCGCAGAAGAGGATGATTCAAAACCCAAACATAAAAAGGTGTTCCGGAACAAGAAAGACCGCAAGCGCATGAAGGAGGAAAAGGCGGCCGAGAAGGTCATGGCTCAGGCCGATGCAAGTGTCAGCCATGAGGAACGAGATCAGATGCAGTCGGAGACCCTCAAAATGGTTTTCGCTACCTACTTCAGAATCCTAAAGCAGCGGTCACCCCACCTTATGGGCGCAGTTCTCGAAGGTCTGGCTAAATATGCCCATCTGATCAATCAGGACTTCTTTGGCGACCTCCTCGAAGCTCTCAAGGACTTGATTCGGTACACGGAACAGGGCGAAGAGGAGGAGGAGGAGGACACCGAGGATGAAGATGACGACGACACACCTCGGGACACAAGTAGAGAGGCAATGCTCTGCACCGTCACCGCCTTTGCCCTTTTAGCAGGGCAAGACGCCCACAACGCCCGATCAAATCTTCATCTCGATCTATCCTACTTCATCACTCACCTGTACCGAAGTCTTTTGACTCTGTCAATTAACGCCGACCTTGAGCTTGGCGCCAAATCTCTCCATCTGCCTGATCCGGACGGCGCAGACGCTGACAGGCGAAGAGATTCCAAGGTTAACATCCAAACCACCATGGCCCTTCTGATGAGATGTCTCAGCGGTGTCCTCCTCCCGCCATGGAACATCCGTTCAGTGCCGCCCCTGCGTTTAGCTGCATTCACGAAGCAGCTTATGTCCAGCTCGTTGCAGGTGCCAGAAAAGTCGTGCCAGGCTATGCTTGGCCTCCTGCAGGATGTCATCCACACCCACGGCAAGAAGATCAACGCGCTTTGGAATACGGAGGAACGGAAGGGAGATGGTACGTTCAAGCCGTTAGCTGAGACGGTGGAAGCAAGTAACCCGTTTACGGCCACGGTCTGGGAGGGTGAGATGCTGAGGAAGCACTACTGCCCCAAGGTCAGAGAGGAGCTTCAGTCTATGGAGAAGAACCTGAGGAAAGTCTAAGCATGTCGATCTATATATGGCATTAACGTAGTACTATTGTGCCACGTAAAATTATGGATGAAGATCTCTATAAATTTCACACAATGCAAGATTGTGTCTCGTGATTGTATTGTTTCTCGTTACTTCTAGATACCCCTGGATCGGGCTATGTCCTTGTATCATGTCGGGTTTTCAGTTCGTAATTCGCCTCTCGGGATTCAGTTGTATTCTAGGCTTCTGGCACACCCCAGGCCCGTGCCGTTCTCTCGCGTCGTATCTCGAAAGTACAAGTATACACATATAGAGTGAGGTAGATAGAGGTATGTTTGGTTCCGCATGCTACCTAGGTACGTAAGGCACAATACAGGTATCTCGCTATATTCCCAGCTTGGGAGTTCCAAACCTCGGCCATTCCACTAAGGTATCTAGGTACTCTCCGTTCGTGACTCATCACGAATTGAAGGCGGCTTACGTTGAATGTCGGTCTAATCTTCGGCATTACTTATTCCCATACTCCTAGCAGCTACTTAACCCAGTTCGACTTTCCAAGAAGTAAATCATGCATGCGGTTTACTAGGTGCCCTCAGTAGGTAGGTACTCAGCAGATTATCAGCGTCCCGGAAGCCCCAAACACCACAGTACAAGTTGAGGTCCCGCATCTGAATCCACAAGCACAATACTGAAAGCAAGCAAGGTCTCTACAGTCCGAGTATGCTTTCCATCTTCAACCCGTCTAAGTGCCCTTCCTATCTGAAAGCCCCCTTCACATGAAATACTACCAATATTAGGAGGTCTAAGCGAGGGAATAACAGCTCCAAAGTCGATAACTAACAAAGTGGCTTTGAATCAACAGTGAAAAGTATTTGGCTTTCGGAAAGGGATGCTTGTGGCGAAACTCATGAGTGCCCAAGTATGCAAATGTAGACACAGAAAAGAGATGAACTCCACATATGCCATTGTGTTGTATCTGGCGGCCTCAATATTTCTGGACTAACTAGCTGGATCATACACAAAAGAACTGAGGGAGTACCAACCTAACCATAAGCACCGATTATTACGGACACATATGATAGGACGTATGTACATAACTCCCCCAAAAGAAACCATGAGTGGAATATACTCCTCCGGGAGTAAAGAGGCCATATCGTATGATGAAGCAACAATACCAGCGCATTCAACAATATAAGGTACCAATCAAACCATGTTATCCAGAGGAAAACCCTCCTTTGCATAGCGACCCCATCCAACAGGGAGCAACTCGCACGTCCGACCCCTACGTCACACCGGTATGGCGAGCTTTACGCCAAAGTTCCCACTCTGCTCTCACAGCATTAATAGTATACCTCCAGCCCCAACACCTCAACGCACATCTACATGTAATCCACCCCACTACACCCGATACACCACAGCCCCGACGAATGGGACCCAATCTCAAAGCACTAGCAACCTTCTCGAACACCTCAAACCCCGGTTGCGGCAACCTACCTAGCACCGCCTTCTTCTTCTCGAAGTCCGTGTCACCCTCGACCGACTAGCTGCCACAGCACGGTGGACCTCTAAGACGACGACGACGACGAAGACGACGACGACAACACAGACAAACGCCCTGCCTGCTGTGGTCTACTCCCCCATTCCAGAACATGAAGACAGCCTGCGGCGACGGCGATGTCATGGCCTGATAGACCGTCCGTCATCGGAAACAAAAGCATCTTCGGCCGTGCTACCTAGCTGACGACCCAGGAGTCGACTCCCCAATGCGGTCAGTACCCGACCTGATCAGATTCAAGGGCTTGCGACCGGAATACAAGGTCAAGCTAGGTAGCTGCTGGCTATCTTTGGCAAACTCCACGGTAGCATCCTCCCACGAAGAGGGGCGGGAGAAGAGAGGAACTATGTGCGCATGCATGGATGATCATCGCGCTCAATGCTCCCGGTCTGCTCACCGCTCGCCCGCAAAGGGCGAAGGAGAGGGAAAACGGATGACAAAATCACGGCGAGGGATGTTTGTTACCGGAGCCTGCCCAAGATGGCCAGCAAGGTCTCAGGTGTGGAGTAGCTCAGCTACCTGGCCGCCTCCTGCTCCCGTTCAGGGCGAGCCTTGGACGGCCGGTGAGCCTCCGTCCGAGTGTTTATGCCTTGCTGGACAGTATCTGCAAGGCAAGGGCAGGGGGAGGGGGAGGGAAGGACGAGTGTGCTGCAAATCGCCGAGCAACGATGACGACGGTTCACAATGATCCTCTCATGCCCCCCCTTGGGGTTCTTCAGCGGGTTTCAGATGTCGATCCCCTTTGTCTCTTTTGCACTCCCGTCGGTTACCGGAATGTGGGCAGTGGGGACTGGACTAAGTCTCCTACACACTACCTAAGGTAACTCCATTAGTCAATGGCTAAAGGGCTTCTTCGCTTTCGGAAAGTCAGCCCATCCCCTGGCAGGAATCCTCTTCTGTCGTCTTCCCCATGATGTCCAGGGCTGGGCGAGGAAGGGCCGAAATGGGAAGAAAGTCGAAACGCAAAGACCATTTTTTCCCCCATCAGGGATCAGGGACACCCTAGAATCGAGAACCGGTCCAACGAGAGTGTTGTCAGAAGGCGGTAGAGGAACTTGCTACGCCACCCGCGGGTCCTCGGGTTCATCAGGAGGCTCAAAACTGAGCAGTCGAGCACGGGCCTGCGAGACCAACGACGGTACTCGACTTGACTCGGGGCAAGAGGAAGAACTGGATGTGATGGTCGAGCAGGCCGATGTGTTTCGGATTTTCCTGCCCTCTCTCCATCTGTGTGTCCTTGCAGGAGCATACGCCAACCCTCAAGCCTTGAGATGCGGTGGGCCTACGGCGCACGGTGTCTATCCAGGCAAACACTGCGTAGTCCCGATCAGTCGGCTCACATAACAGACCGGAGCATCCATAGAACAATGAGTTATTGGTCCCTGAGTTCCTTAGCAGAAAGGCGGCTCGAGCATACATGCTGCGTACACTTGTACGGAGCTGTGTCCAGCAGCGTGAAGGGTATTCAACCCCTTTCCCATATCAGTAGAATAGCATCGTGCAGGCAGGCCATGTCATGCAAAGCCAGGCCCAGTGGGTCGCCATCACGGTTGCTTGACCCCAGCCCCTCGAGGTTGGTCGTCGCTGCGGCACATGACAACCGAAAAGGTAGCCCCTCTTTGCTAGCCGCACGGATGCGTTCGTGCTTTTGCTCGCTCCCCCTCCTTGCTCCCCATCTTCATTATCAGCCGAGCCGTGGTCTATGCTTATCCCGCCCGAGCCCGGCCCGGCATAGAGGTACGGAGAAGGCGAGGAAGTCAGAGGAATCGAGACAATTAGCCAATGGGCTGCGGTATTGAGCCTAGGGAAAGGGGAAGCCGAGGACGGCTGGCCTCTTGTCTGTTTGTTTCAAAAAAGACGAAGTGCGGATTTCGAGCAGTACCGGGCTGGCGTCGCCCCCGTCAGGTGACACCGAGATGTCACCGTCGTAGCCAGCTTGCTTTTCTGCAGGTAAGCCAGCGCAAACGACAGCGTGAGAAGCCACCGCCGTACCTGTCCAAGCCTCCCTCCCCCCTGGCCCCCACAGCAACAACCTCGTTTCCATGCGTCTGCTTTTGCGTAGTAATGTGATGTGCATTGCTAGCCCGCTTTTGCTATTCCCCCGCTGTTCTGGAAAGAGATGGGACTAGAGCTCGACCGAGTTTCACATCTTTCCCCGACCCCTGAGTCCATCCCATACACTGTTGACCCCCCAGTTGGCGCTTGTTTCGGATCTCTCTGCTCAGCCTGAGTTCGGCATTTTCGCTGTGCAACAGTGCAGGCACATTGTAGTTTATCAACTGACCGTGCCGGCGTCGGTGGGCAGTCGTTGCCCGGATTTTGCCCCGATCCTCGAGCCCCTTCTTCCACATTGATGCGTGGTCCATCATCAATCTCCATCGGTGGTTGCTGCTGGCGATATCCGGACACACTGCCGTTCCTGCGTAAGGTTACATCGGGCCAGCCACATTCCGCACGCGTTGCCCGAGAGAAAGGGGTGAGCAAAAAAGAATTCCACACAGCCAATAGGAGCCGCTCAGGCGCAAAGGTAAGGGGTTAGCAAACCAACCAACACCACCCAATTTTTCTTCAACAGTATCATCCAGGCTTGTTGCCCCCTCGCTCCCATCCCGCACACGCAGAAGGCAAGGGGCGGCGTGTCGACGGCGACATTCTTCTCCTCCCTCTACCTTTCCTATCCTTTGCGTTTGTTTCAGCAAACTTCACCGTCTTTGGCCTGTTGTTTCAAGATCTCCCTTGGCATTTGCTCTCATTTACCCAACCGGCGGGATACCACGAGGTGATGCTCCCTGGGCTCCTGAATATGTGTCGCTTGTGGGAATAAAAAGACCGGGGTCTATGCACCAGCTTCGTGGTCCGCGCTGCAACATACTGTTCGCAAAACTTCAAGTCCGAAAATTGACAGCAGAGCCGCCAACCTTGTTGCAAGTCCTCGCTGTCTGTTTACAAAATGCCGGATTTCTATCAATAGCAGCCACGGCCCGGACGTCGTCAGCAGCGCCGCTTATCCCCTTGGTCGGCGCTTGATGCTCACCTCCCGCCGTTTTTTTCGTGACAGGCACGAGATCGCACAAGATGCCTTCATGCATGAGGGCAGATCCCGCTGTACCTTGCATGGAAGACAGGCCTGGCTTGCCGCCAGCCAGGCCACCATGTGCCACTGAGCGTTCAGATGGATGGACTGAGAGGACACCTGCCTCCGCCCTGCGGCCGCCTCGAGGCCGGCGCTCTCGCTGCGGCCGGTGCTGTATTGTAGTGAACCGCGTGCGCGGCGAGATGCTATTCTTGGAGGGGTTCCCGCTGTGTTGCAATCCTCCCGACTAAGGGTTGTGATATCACGCACAGCAAGCGCGGGAGCCCAGATTCCCCGGCCAGCGCAGCCAGCCAGGCCAGGGGGAAAGGGGTGCAAGATCTGACGGAGCCAATCGGCATCCTGAGGAGCTTCTTCTGTCCGAGCTTTTCGCGGGGAAAACTTCAGATTTGCTGTCAGTGCGTATCGCCTGGTGCGCCAGTTGCAGGTGCCGCAGTCATGATTGGCTGAACCTGGACGAGAAGAAGAGCGGCTGCAAGGCGCGAGCAGTTAAGCTTAGCCTGTTCGGGGGATGGGCGAAATGTGAAACAAGCCAGGAGAACAGCTTCTTTTGCCAATGGGTGCTGATGGGTGTTGCTGCAGCCATTATAGAGATGCACCAGAGATCAACTACGCAATCTAAACCAAACGCAGACGCAACAATGGCAGCGATGCGGTCAGTCTTTGCATCTTGCTGGGGCGGCACATCTTCTCTCGGTCCGATCCAGCTTTCTTTCCACGCCCATAGCGAACGTACCAGGAGGCGGCGTTGGGAAGACACACCGATCCTCCCAGTGCGAGGCGACGATTGTTTTGCAAAGCAACATTGGTGATGGCTGAAACAGGATATTCCAGGTCCGCAGCTGCGATTCACTGATGGCGGGCGACTGAACAAGTACGCTGAGGGGAAGCGTGATGCTTCGTCGAGAGCTTGGCTTATTGTCCTGCGCCGTATATACACCTCTATACTCGCTGTTGGGGAGGGTATCTCACACAGAATCCTGTTGATGGCCAAGGGAAACACTTGCATTGCGGCGAGGATGGCCCTGTTCGGATGGGTTCGAAACAATGAAACATCCGCCGAATCCCAGCGTCGCTCTCGGGCCCCAGTCAAGATTATGAGGAGTTGTGCAGCTGTCGGCTTTGGTGGTGCTCGGATCGGTGAGTGCCATTTTACGTATTGGTGTCTACAGCCGTCATCCCGTGCAGCCGAGCATGTGACCCTCACTTCCACAGCATCATCTCCCACGCTTGAGAATTCGGTGGTCTCCCTAGTCCGCCGTGTCTGGATATAGCCCGCCCGAGAGGTTGGTGTAGACGGTCATCGAACCGGGCGGCATGTGTATGGTTAATGACAAAGAAGACAAAACGTATAGGTTTGTTGCCGACTCGGCGGGATATCGAACGGCATCCAAGATGTGATCTGGAGGATCACATCTTGCCATTCGGGTCAGGAACACACTGGGCACGGACGCCAGCCACACCTACCTCGTCCCCACACTTGGGGAGAGGAATCTTAACCTCTTTTTCTGATACAAGAGGTTTCGTAGTTTCAGAATCTGCTGGTCATGGCGATCAGGCGAGCATACTTACCGCTTCCAGCCACGCACCGCATATCCCCCACTTCGCCGCTCAGGAAGGGGGGCCCTCACCTACGGCCCTCTCCCGGTCCTTCGGCATCGACGGTCCGGGATCTCCAGGCCACAGCCCGCATATCAACCGGTCGCCGGAGTGATTGCGCTGCCATGAGCTTCTTTGTAGTTATGTAGAGAGCTGTTGGCGGTCGTTCTGTGCGTCTGATCCGACGACGTAACGAGCAAACCAGGAAAAGGCGTCAACCTACCTTTGGTTGCAGATGTCGAAAGGTGCTTACGAGGAATCGTGCGGATGAGTTTGCCAATTACCAGCACTGCGGTTGGTCCAGTTCGATAGAAGAAAACCAGAGCGGACACGGGAGGCTCGAGACCAGATTCGGCAGCGGCAACCACGGGCATGAAAAGCGATCGCAATGAGCGATGCATTCCGTAGACATGCTGTATCTGGAAAAAGTTCGTATCTCGACCGCCGCGAAGGACTGCCGTATCCAGAGTCTTGTGGTGGCTCATCTTCCGGGTTCCATCTGCTGGATGGAGGATGACGCGACCAGACATGGCGAAAAGAGTATGGAGTGAAGGTGATGGGTTGGTGGGGAGAGGAGGGGGTGGGGTGGACGAAGTGATCCACCCCGAACAATGCCACGGGCAAACCCACCTCCCGAAGAGCGATGTGACAGCCACTCCTCTGTTGAAAGCAACCCTGCAAAAATGGCAAAGCGATCGCGACGACAGAAGACAGCACACGCCTCGGGCTGTCGTGGTGGCTTCTGAGCCGTTTGTCAAGATTCTGAGGCGCCAGCCACTGGAGAGCGCAACGGCACCTCAGACTGGAAGAACTGGGTTTTAGCGCCCCTCACATCCCCCCCCCACACCCCCTGGACACTCAGAGCTATTTCTGAAGCAAGTTTCAGAATCGACTGGGTGCGATTTGTCGTTGAGCGGGGCTGGGGTCCATCAAAAGTTGCTGCAAGGGCAGGGGTTTTCGCCCGTGTCCTGCGGCACGGATCTTTTCGCGTCCTAGTCCGTAAAAGTCACCCTTTCGCTGCCAGCTGCCAGGCCATAGACAGAGGCCATTGTGAATCAAGGTGATGGTCGCTTTTCGCCGCCCAGGCTGGTCTGGACTGAGCCGACGCTGGGACCGCCCGGCTAGGCGACACCTGGAAGTCACGGCCGATGCTGAATGCGAGTAAATGGGTCCCGGTTACGTTACCGATGATTTACAGCACGCTACGGACCTCGCCGCGAGATTGCCACGGGAATTGCGACTCGCATCTCGATTTGCCAACGTCTAAAGAAGCCTAGCTGGGGTGCACAACTTCTAGCCCCCTTCTGGTGCGGATGGAAGGCTAGGGTTAGGGATTTGTTTGTCTAAGACAACATGAGCGAACGTCGGGCGACAATGTCTTTGCTCACGGCGTCAAGCGACCCGTCCCTTTCGCTGGGTGTGCTACGCTCTACTGAATATGCAGCTTTACGGAACGGCTATTGCACCGCGAATGCTATTGGCGGGACGAACGAGTGTGCTCAGGTGGTCCTCGATCGCGACTTTCAACGTTGCTAGGTGGGGTCAACGCCTCCAAGACTGACGAACGGCATGGATGGCATCTCCTCTACCTAGTTTCATCAAAACCTTCAGACTCCAGCCCTACCCAGGGCTCGTGACTCGAATAAACAGATCATCATAAGCACTGCCTGCATCGCAACATCTCCTCCCGACTTTGTGAACCCCGTGAGAGCGCCTGGCCCAAGACAAGGCGGGTGTGCCGCGTGTGTGTTACCCGCCGCCCACTTCTGCCCAATGTCGGCGCAAGCTGCAGATACAGCGCTACACCGGCGATACCTCGCCAGCCAATCTTCTTGCCGAATGATTGGGATAGATGACGAGCCCACCCTAGTTTATCCAACAGTAGCATTGTAGTTGCGAAGGACCCTGCTATTTTCTCTCTCTCTTTCATGAGCGGCAATCATATACGCAGTAAGCATGCCAGCTGGAACTAGGTGTGCGCGATTCATCACAACTGTTTCCACAACCCAGGCCCCGAAGGCCCCGCGCATCGAGGCCATCTTGACTTTCGAGTCGCGCTTCCATTCCGCATTTCGCGACTCTGCTGGCCAGTGCTTCGATGCTGTTTGGTCCCCGCTGCGGCCGATAAGGCGCTGAGGGGAGCTGGATGGCCTCGAAACCATGGGGGGAGGCATTGACTGCGAACAACAAAAAGGGGCAGCAGACCAATCATGAAGTGAGGGAGCACACAATCCATTGACTCTCGGGACGGCTCAGGGTGCTGTGAACAATGCGTTCTCATGAGCTACCTATCGGGCTGGTGATATGATCGACTCTCAGCCAGCACTGGGCTCAGAGAGGGCCACGGGGTCTTGACTCTTGAGCGTCGCCCTCATGGCTCGATGAGAGCTCTCAGGGCCCGAGGACTGGATGCTCTTCGCCTGTCAGGCAAGAAGGCCAAGACCTACCCCGTGTGATGAGATCCATTGCCACCTGCGTGCCAGCAGGCAAAAACAAAAGTGACCCACCTGAGCCAACTGCACAGCGTTTTTTTTGGCTTATCTCATCTCACCCATCATATCCTCAACTTTCTCCATTTGCAAGGGAGATGGAAAGGTAGGTACCACATAGGCTGCTACGTGATCATCAAAGGAATGCAGTTTGTGTTGCCGCTCAACCCACCTATCACTCACCGCCCGACCAAGGTGAGGGATGAAAAAAACACAGAGTGAGGAACGGCATGGCGGTCGCGAACAACGGACGAGCAGAACAGGTCGCGACTCAGCACAAAGATGGACAGCAGGCTCGCGGTTCTGGCCGACTGGTCCGTGAGCAGCATGTCCTTCGTTCACCCTTGCCCAATCCTGGCAACTCGGCGAGAGACCCAGTATTCGTGCCAGGGGTTAGCCAATCAATAGGTGGCTTGCTAAGTCGCCCCTCCGAGGCGTGCGCGTTGCTCGCTCTCCCTACGTCCACGCCTCCATTCGCTGGCCAGCGTGCTCGCGGTAACCGCTCCCAATCCTGACTGGTCCCGGAGGACCTTCGCTCTGTCGCTCTGTCGGTTGTGCTCACCTCCTTCGTGAGGTGCCACCCCAGGCACCCCCCGCTACTGCAGCTGCTTGCCATTGGCACTTGGGCCGCACCACACTGCAGAATTAGCATCGCTTTTCCGCCTTTACACCCATTGGCAGCCAGAGCACCTGGGCCCAAGCGAGAGAAGTCATTAAACCCCCCAGGTCCGCCCGCTTCCCACTCCGCCGACCCTCTTGTGATCTCTCCTCCAAGACTCTTCTTCGTGCTCCCTCTTTTTCCCTTTTTCTGATCGCGCTGCAGGAGGACATCCATTCCCCCCCTCTCTGTTACTCTCAACATAGCGCGTCAGTCTCCTGTCCAGTCGACACACCGTCGCCCAACTTGACCTTCCCGCCAAACACCCCGGAGGTAATCATCGCTCTTCGGTAACCGTGGGCAGCGCACCCATCGAACACATCAGACATCTTACGTCGCAGACTCGGTCCATCTCGAGCTACTGCGTCGACCAGCTCGCCGTCGCTGCCTGATACCCATCGATTCCTTGGGGACCCCGTTGATTGGTTTCGTTTCGTTAGAACAAAAGCTTTAATCCCATTCACCCATTGTTTCCTGCCCGCAGCGCACGGCATTCGCATCGGCCTTCTGCATCACCAACCGGCTCCCCGCGCGCATTGTCGACGGCAAGCACCTGCGAATCCCCGCCGCTCATCCAAGGAGACCCTTCCTGTCGATTACTGCACCTGGTCAGTTCATCGCACCAGCGGGTCTTGCCATCCCCTCATTCGCTTGAAGCAATTGGGTCGAACTGTTCGCACATTTCCTTTCTCGAGGGCTGGCCTTCAAAACAACAAGAAAAAACTCCGCAACGCATTTAAAGGGGAATTACACCAAAGGCAGCGCCTAACCATACCACACTGCCATTGTCCTGTCGCAAACCCAACCGACGCACACTCGACCTCGGCAACCGAACAATCGCTTCATCTTTCCAATCGGAAAGGTCATTTTCTTACTGTTTCTTCCTCTTCATCTTCAACCTGATCGGACCCGACTGAGCCTGCTCGAGGTTCTCGAAAGGCGATCGGTCGAGACGTGACCACTCGCAGTGGCGACTGCTCATAATGTATTCACAACATGCAGCTATGGCGGCACCACAGAAACCAGAGACTTTTATGTTGAGCACAGAAGCCCAGCAAGCACTCCCACACGATGCTCAGGTAGCTCTGCAGCAGGTCGATAACTGTGAGTTTCCGTGGAGATGGCAGTAAGGAGTGGCAGGATATATCTAACGCGTGTGCCTCAGTGAAATATTTTCTCATCTCGGCGCCCGTTGACTGGCAGCCTGACCAGTACATCAGGAGGTTTCTTCTTCCCACTGGCGAGTACGTTTCTTGCGTGTTGTGGAACAACCTTTTCCACATCTCGGGCACAGATATCGTAAGATGTCTGTCATTCCGATTCCAGGCATTCGGCCGCCCAGTTAAGAACTCCAAGAAGTTCGAGGAAGGCATCTTCTCGGATCTGCGGAATCTGAAGTCGGGAACCGATGCCTCCCTCGAAGAGCCCAAGAGCCCGTTCTTGGACTTCCTTTACAAGAACAACTGTATTCGGACGCAAAAAAAGCAGAAGGTCTTCTATTGGTACAGTGTGCCACACGACAGGCTTTTCCTCGACGCTCTGGAAAGAGATTTGAAGAGGGAGAAGATGGGTCAAGAGGCAACGACGGTCGCCGTCAGCGAGCCCGCCCTGTCCTTCCAATACGACTCGTCCCAGTCACTGTATGAGCAGCTCACCAAGGCTCAACAGGCCAATTCTTCTTCTTTCAACGCCCAGCAGGTTTCTTTTTCTCAGTCGAGCTCCACTTCTCCGGTGATCAGAGCAATGGACTCGATGCCACCGCCGCAAATGATTCCTCAGTCAATGCCCCCTTTATCGGATGGGATGGACTCCATGGTCCCCTACGGAGCGATGAACGGCGCGATGCACCCAGCGATGAACGGAGGGATGAGCGGAGCAATGAACGGTGGGATGACGATGGCGCCTCAAATGCCCCAACAAGTAGTCAAGCGGGAGCCTGACTTCAGCCGGGTTCAGTACAACCAGAACGGCGTCCCAATCACCCAGACGCACCAGCGCCATGCTTCTATGCCCGCATACGGCCTAGAGTACTCGCCAGCTCCATCGTTCGTGTCGTCGCACTATGAGGATTACAGCCAGAGGGGCATCTCCTTCGAGCCCTTGACACCTCCTCAACAGGCCCTGGGTATGTCCGCAGAACCGGCCTACATTGCCAATGAGGAGACTGGCCTGTACACCGCCATCCCCGATCACCTCAATGGCGTCAATGGTCTAAACGGCATGATCCAGCTCCCGCCTTCTAACCTGGCTGCCCCTTCGTTCTCGCGGCCTTATGGGTCCAACAATGTCTATTCTGTGATTGAGGGATCGCCAACCTACAAGCAGCGGAGGCGGCGCTCATCCATCCCACCATCGGTATCGGTAACAGCTGCTGCTATTGCCTCGGTAACCGCGGCGGCCCACCGGCCCTCAGACCTGAGGAGGTCTGTGTCTGCGTCTGTTGGCCCTGTGACGGAGGGCGACGAATCGGGAGACAACTCGCCCCCTGGTCTCACATACAGCAACTCGGCCGTCTCCATGACAAGCCAGCAACATAAGGAGATGATGGAGATGTCCCGCCACGGAACTCCTCTGTCTACTGTAGAAGGCAGCCCAGCGCTCAACCCAATGTCACTCCAACAGCAGGACTTTGCTCCCCTCAATGCTGATGATCTCGGTCCCCTTGGTGAGCAACAACGCCAGATGATGCAGGGAAACCCAAACGTCGTACGGAGAGCTCGCTCGGCAACCGTCATGGAGCTTGGACCTTACCCCCAGAAGTCGCACTCATGCCCGATCCCGACTTGCGGCCGTCTCTTCAAGCGCTTAGAGCACCTGAAGCGGTAAGACCGGAGTTCATTTCATTTGTCAACCTTAACCTCCTGCCGTGTATCTGACTAAACTTCCAGACACGTGAGAACACATACACAAGAAAGACCCTACATCTGCCCTTATTGTAGCAAGGCATTCTCCCGATCAGACAACTTAGCACAGTATGCCCCCCAAAATTTCCTTCATCCATCATTTCTTTTGTCAACTGAATTATGGGAACTACGACCTGTTATGCGTGTGGCCTGTCATCAACCCAACATACAACCCAAAATGCAGACCGCCAATCACTATAACATAGCAACAGCATTGCAAAGCATCCCAAGTCGACCAAGGAAATTAAGACAAATAAAACAGGGACTAATGAGACATGTTTTTACAGGCACAAGCGCACCCATGATCGCGGCGATGGTATGGAGGGAGGCTTCAACCTCTCGGGTGAAGATGAGGAAGAATATTCCGGCGAGGATCAGCTGGGGTCCTTGGAAGAGGCCTCACCGACTTCGGAGAACGGTTATGTGCCGGCCTCGCTGAATTCGGCAGTTCATGAGCATCATACACCCTCGTCAACTGGCATCAGCCCTACGACAAGCATGTCTCACACACCATCTTTCAACAGTCTTCAGACGTTGAGTATGCCGATGACGATTAGTCAGCCACAAGCTATCAATGCTGGTGGGATGATGTGATCTTGGACAAGATCTCGTTGCTTGGTGTGAGATACGTGTTGTGGAGCTACGGCGCTGGATGGTTCTTTGCTAGTTGTGGTTTAATACCAGGGTTCACGGGCGTTGGCTTATCGGTCAAAATTTGCCAAGGGATCCCGCGGTGGGATATTTTTTCTTCTTCATTTCTTGTTTCTCGGCGGCCGCTTTTGATTTACTCGACTTCGTACATTGCCCCTTTTGGCGGCACCGGCAAAAAGATGGATGCATCAACATAGAGTTGGCGCGGCGTTACGCTGCACCCCGGACAGTTCTGCATTCTTGAGCATGAGAGGGAGAGGGCACGGGGACACTTGTATATATAGCTGATCTGCTTCTTTCATTATCGTTTGGAGAGCCCATCTGGGCCAGAGAGGAAGATACCATGAGTTGAGGAATTTACGATCAACGCACAAATATAACAGGTCGAAGGCAAATTTATATTTTACATGTTCTGTGAAACATTTCTTCATGATCAATGACGTTGCTGGTGATAGCAGTAACCGCAGTGGGACTATAACGCCCTGGGTATTTGCTGGAGATTTCTTTTATACGAAGGTTTAGGCCAAAAGAAAGGGACCCCTTAGCCAGTGTGAAAAGTGTCTTATTACTATAAAGACCACCTATAGCTGTCGTTATTACAGGCCATCTCCTATTCTGAAAACACCTACATTGATACTTAAAAGGCCTTCCTACAATTTAAAAAGACCTTGCAATTTAGAAAGTTTTTCCTATATTCTGAAAAGGCGTTCCTGCATTTTTGAAATGCCTTTGATATGATAAGCCAAGACCTTACTGTCCCGGAATAAGACTGTGGATTTTAAGAACGCATGTTCGCACGGAGATAAGAGACCCTTTCTTTTGGCCCGAGCCTTCGTATATAATCAGCCTCACTTTATCACTGGCTTATCCTACGAGGTCGTAATCTCTATGGCCTGGATCAACAAACCTGGGATGTTTGCTCATTCTTGGCCTGCTCTTGTGGCCACCCACTTTCCAGAGTGCGGATTCAATCTTGCTCGAGCATTTAAACCTTGAGGCCCATCGAGTGGCCATCCCTGTGTGATGAAATAGACGTGTGGTGGCCTTCCACCCTGCATGTGTTTTCCCATCAATGCTTGTACAGGATGCCCCAATCTGGAAGTCGTCATTTATTTCCAAATTTGGGTGTTGTACAGGGAGAAGGAATCCAGCCCTTCTTGCAGGGCGTTATGAAGTTCCCATCCAGGTGGCGCGATTCTGTGAGCTGCCACATAGTTGGAGTTTGGCCCGGGCGAGCCTTTGCATGCCAACCTCAACCTGATTACATCCAACAGCTTGACCACAGCGAAGAGAGGGCATCGGATGATAAACATAGCTGGGAACTGCGCTTCCGCTCAAGCACACCTCAGCATCCAGCATATCCGAACCTCATTACCGTCTGTTTAGCAACTCGGCTTATCACCGTCTCCGCCTTCGGCCACCCTTCTCTCTCCCACCGCGTTTCCCCTCGGCCTCAATGGCGCGCACCTCGCGTGCACTGATGCGGAGCTCGGCACCACGCATCTTACCAATAGAAGGCATGTCAACGGGCCGCTCGGAGCGCTTCTTCTGTGGCCTGCCCTTGCCCTTCGACACGCGCTCGAGAACAATGCCATTCTCCCTGGCCTCGCGGCGTCGCTTGTCCTCCTTCGTCTCAGCTGACTTGATGATTCCCTTGCGCATCGACATGGGCATCTTGGCCTGCGCCAGCACGCTCTCCTTTGCGCCAAGCGCTTGGATGCGCATGTCGGTTGTCTTGAGCCGCGTGCGGCCCTCGGCAAAGGGCCGCATGTTCGTGGCGCTGGCAGCCGCCGCGGTTGATAGATAGTGCGAAGCGTTGCCGCCGGCTGCTGAGAGAATGTGAGACTCGGCGATCAGCCGCTGGAGAGCAAGGTCGTTGGCCAAGAAGGCAGCGCTATCTTCGGCTTTTTCGTCGGGTGACTTCTTGCCAGTCGCGGTTTCAGCGCTGCCTGCTGTGTGTGAGGGTGGTCTGGAGGACTGAGCGTACGTGCGTGTTAGTTTCGGTGGATATGTGGATAATATCAACCACATACCAGGTAGGCCTTGAGTTCCTTCTTCGACATTGACGACGTGACATCCGCCTGCGAGGTTGTGTAATCCACAACTTCCACAATCGGCTCGTCTGCGGTCTGTGTTAGACTCAATCGCCCAATGCGGTGGGGGAAGAATCGCGCATGCCATCATCATCGCCCTCGGATATCCCATCCCACTCCGAGTCAGAGAAGTCTGATAGGGTGTCATCATCCTCATCTCCGTCCTCGTCTTCGGCAGGTCGTGAAAAGGTGGCATCGAGCGGCTTGAAACGCGCCTCAAAATGCCGTTGGAGAAGGGCCTGAAGCTGTGCCTTATCGTTCTCCCCTTCTCCCTCATCCTCCTTGGGGGCTCCCCGTTTTCGTTTCCCGAGTGCGGCAGTCATGGTTGTTGGGTATGGTATCTCAGAAGCGGAAGTTGATCGCGATTGTCCGAAATCCATCCATCAGCGGACGTCTGGATACCCGCCTTAATTTTTTATCTTTTTCTTATCGGCAGGGGTAAATCTAGGATCGGCGCCCACCCGGAGCTAAGCTACCCCACCAAACCACCTCTGCCGGGTCTTTTGGGCGGGGCACCGCATCCCGGCGCGCCGTTGAACTCCCCTTTTCTTCCCTCCCACCACACCCGTTTAAACCAACGGTAACAAACCACCACCACGATGACGCGCTTCCGTCCCTGCATCGACCTGCATGCAGGGCAAGTAAAGCAAATCGTCGGCGGCACCCTCGACAGCGCGACCACGACCCTCCTCACAAACTTCGTCTCCCCCCATCCACCCGCCCACTTCGCCTCCCTTTACCGTACCCACTCCCTCACTGGTGCGCACGTCATCATGCTCGGGCCGGGCAACACCACCGCGGCACGAGAATCCCTCGCCGCGTGGCCCGGCGGACTCCAAGTCGGCGGGGGCATCAACGACAGCAACGCCGCCGAATGGATCGCCGCGGGGGCATCCAAGGTGATCATCACGTCGTTTCTGTTTCCCGGCGGGACGTTCGACCAGAGGCGGCTAGACAGCGTGCTTGGCGCGCTAGGGGGCGACACATCCCAGCTGGTGATCGACTTGAGCTGTCGACGGCGGGGGGAAGACCGGTGGTTTGTGGCGATGGACAAGTGGCAGAAGATCACGGATATGGAAGTTAACGAGGAGTCTATCCGGCAGTTGGAACCGTACTGCTCCGAGTTCTTGATCCATGCGGCGGATAATGAGGGGCTACAGAAGGGGATAGATGAGGCGCTTGTGAAGCGGCTGGCTGAGTGGTGTAGCATTCCCGTGACGTACGCCGGCGGCGGGAGAAACTTGGAGGATTTGGAGATGGTCAAGAGACTGAGTGGTGGCAAGGTTGACTTGACCATTGGCAGTGCCCTGGACTGCTTCGGAGGTAGCGGCGTGAAACTGGGTGAGTGTGTTGAGTGGAATAGGAGACAGGAGCCATAGTTTAATCACCTTAGTATGTCAATACGCATTCACTCCATCCAGGATCGACCAGAAAACGGATTCATTCCCAATGCTTCATACAAACAAATACAAGCCGGAACTGACCGCGCAAAGCCCCTGCTAGACGTATCAAGAGGAATTATTAACCCAACAACGTCTCTCTCTCCGTTTTCCACCGAACCTGGAAAATTCACAAAAAAACCGAGTGGTCGAGTAGACAGAAAATATAAAAGCCCCTGCGAACCAACAGCCAGCTCACCGCTACACTCCATTGAGGAACCGCCCTCCCGGCCTCCCAGAGATACAAGGGGGTCATGTAAACACCGCAATCCTTGTATATCCCGTGCGCCACTCGTAATCCCAGTATTTCCCGTATGCCCATCCAACCATCCACCCATCACGAGTTCGTATGCCTTCTCGACATTCCGTCATGCTATAATCTTCCTCGGAAGCAGAGTAGAAGAGAATAACATGCGCCCCATGCGCACTGCGCAGCCCCGGAACGAGTCAACCAGCGAAAGGTCCAGGGCCTTGAGCCTCGCCCCTTCACACGTACATGCTCTTTGTACGCGAGTGTACCCTTCGACCTTCGGCCCGGCGGCGCAGCGTATCTTCCCTCTTAAGTACAAGCTCGCACCATTTGCCTTTGGGCCGCGAGGTCATCGACATGTCGTCCTCAGACCCACTGTTGCTGTCACGATTGATGACTTCGGAGAGCACCTTCATCCATCCATCCTTGTCCTGGGTGCTGTCGGCGTAGAAGTCAATGAGCTCACCGTTGTTGAAGCGGATGCGGAAGCCCTCCTCAACAAACATGTAGCCTTCTTCTTCTTCGGCAAAGGCTGAGCGACGGCGTTTGCCACCTCTTCCCGTCGTCTCCTTCTCCGTCAGTGCCCGGCGGTCATCGATCAGGCGCTTGGCATTGGCAAGATTGATAGTTGCACGCGGCTGCCTAGTGGCCTCATGATATGCCGTGAGCTTGGTGCCCACAAGCTTGAAGTAGCGTCGGCGCCAGTACTAAAGGGATGTCGTTAGAAATCCACGTGGTTCAACGCTGTTTGATGGAAGACAACTTACTGGACAGTCACCACCCTGTTGACTAAGATGACCCTCCCACTGTTGAGCCAGGCGTTCTTCGGCCACCTTCATCTCTCGGATACAGGAGTTCATGCTTTTCGGCATGTCGTCGTCCGCTGACCCCTTAGGCCGGGGGACGAATAACAGTTGGAGCTCCAGCTTGCCGATCTTGTAAGGTGCCCGACGTACAACAGCAGTATTGCCGCGCTTGCTCTTGACGCTGGAGGCAAACCCGGCTTCTTCAGTAGCCCACTCGTTAAAGGCAGCAACCTCAACAAGATACGGTCGACCAAAGCAGCGTGCCTCATGCTCTTTGAGGCAAACATAGGAGCGAGCGAAGCTACCATCTTCAGCAGCTAGCGGCGAGAGGAGATCCCAGGAAGTAGGATGAGCACTCATTTGCATCGCCTGTGCCTCGCGCTGTTGTTGAGCTTGGCGCTCCTCCTCCTCTCGTTGTCGCAGTTCCATCTCCTTGCGCTTCTTTGGGGATGCAAACACTCTGCTGAAGGTCGAAGTCTTTGGTTTGCTGACCTTGGTGGGCGATTGAATGACTTTCCTTGGCGCAGGCTTCTCCAGCTTCACATTCAGCGTAAGCTGGAATTCGAGGTCATTTGGCACAACGAGCTCGAACTCCTGGCCGATAGGCGCGTTCCTGGCAAGCTCGAGCCAGGCCGTTGTAACACAGTGAACACCATTGTCGAGCGTCAAGCTAAACCACGTTCGTTCATCTTACATTGTCAGCAGTGCCTCACGCTGATTGACCATATTGGGATCGGACTCACTCTTTGGAATGGGGAGATCGAGATCCTTGACCCCCATGACCTTGACGAATAGCCTTCCCCTCTCGCCACTGTCTTCAGTAGCCATCTCCGCACCCGTTTCTTCTTCGTTCAGCGAGCTCAATGCTGTCGCATTGCTCTCCTGACCGGGCAGAGGCGGGGCTGGTCCAGTGGCCGCAAGCCTCTTCCTCACGCTGCTACGCTTCCTGGGTTGAGGATTCCAGGGCTCTACGGTCCATGACTGGGGACGAGTTGACTTGACTGGAGAGTTGCCAGCTGACCGGTGTCCCCGGGCTTCATCAGACTCTTTGTCGCTCGCAGCGACGAGCTTTGTGTTTTGGCGCATGAGGTAACCGCGCTGTTTACGGGCAGTGATGTTAGTAACAACATGGGGTGTGGTTTGAGATGGAAGGCCATGCGAGGCGGACGCTTGTCCATAAGGGGTCGGACTAATAGGAACTTGGGCATAAGCAACCTTTTGTGCCTCAATAACTCGCTCAAAATCTTTATCGAGGCTAAGACCGAGGTCGAGCTCTAGGGTGAGGCTGCGCTTCTTGAAGCTCGGATGGCGATCAAGGAAGTCATCTCCGGTGAGCTCGTCAACCTCAGCACCCATGTCCCGAGACAGCCTGTTCTTGTGCTTATCAGGAATCGGCGGCACCTCGCGGCTGACATGGCGACGAGCCTCCCGCATCGCCATGAGGTCTGATGGTGTGGCTGAAGGCCGTGTCTTGAGTTTCGAGCCGGACGCAGATTTGATGGTCGCTACTTGCTCAGGAACGACAGGCGAGTCGATAGTCTCTTCCTCCTCGCTTCCTTCGCTGTCAGACACCGGGTGGTGAATGACAGAATCAGGCGTACCGGGCTCATCATACTCCTCCTCTGGTTCACCCCACCCGGATCCATCGTACTCAGGCTTGCTGAGCGACCTGGTCAGCTTCTCCTCCGGAGTAAATGGCCTTTCAATGTAAGTGTGGGCGTCAGCCACCGTGTGCTTCTCCGGTTCAGTTGACGCAATAGGCTCCCCAGGTTTAGCAAGCATGAAGGACTCGAGCCCCTTTGTGAAGTCGTTTTCCTTAGCTTCGCCCATCAGTGCAGGGGCGCCAGCAAACACAGAGTTGGTGGTAATTGGGTGATGCTCTTCCTGTGGCGTGGTTGCTCTTGGGGTAGAGGACCGATCCTCCTCGATCTCTTCGATTGAGGCGCCGGGGGGTGTGACTTCAGAGTACCGACTCTCCGTGCCATCCTCATTCTGCTTCTTCTCGTAGCCAGCCTCCTCTTGGTAAAGATCCGGGATTGAATAAACATCCAAGTCTTTTTCTTGTCCCTTACGGGTGATGATTACGCTCCCTTCATCATCATCATCGTCGTTGTCGTCCTCGTCATCATCTTCCCTTTCAGTGCTAGGAATTGGCACGTCGGGATCCAGTGGAATATGGCGCTCTGGTGATGAACTGGGAGCTGGGGAGGAGAAGTTGTAATCCGACTCTCGGTCGAAGAGCCGGTTACCGTTCACCCGCCGAAGGATCGACTCTCGCGAGATACGTGGAGGCAGTTGGTATTCCTCAAGATCACCAATAGTGTCATCCTCTTCACCCTCAGCCTGAGCGCTTGGGCTCCGGGCCTCACGTTCTGGGGTCTGGCTCTCCGTGCGGTCCCGTGCACCGGCACGCCTCATGCGCCGCTCACGTTGCTGCTCGGCGGCGGTCTTACCGTCGTCAGAGAGCATCATGAGCTTTAGGCGTTCTTCTAGAGGCATCCTGCCGTTACCAATATTCTGGATTTCTGACTTCGTCGAGGAAGCTGGCGGGGGCGAGGGCAAGCTTCTTTGAGCGCCAAGCATTCGGTCGGCTGTAGCTGATTGACCGTTAGAAGAAGTGGAGTGGCTTCGCGTGAGTTGGCCTGCCCCAGGTAGTGGTGGCAAAGGTCTGTGGTCTCCATTCGAGGCCGTCGAGTCAGTGCGTCCGTGCTGAGGTCTCGCCGCGGCCGGGAGCTCATCAGGCATAGGGCTCCTATCGTAGGCATCGTTATGCCCGTCTTGCCTCCAATCATCAGGTCCGACCACAGGGGTCTTATCGGTGTCTTCGAGCGATGCGTCAAAGCTTTCATCCTGGCTATCTCCTTCGTGCATCATATAGTGCTCCACGTCGTCATCTTCCATTGAGTCGTAACTACCCTCACGGGAGTTGCTGCCAATGGAGGATATGTCAGGCGTAGCCATCTCGTACTCGTTGACTTGAGGGGGCGCGGCGTCAAATGTGACGCTCTTTGCGTGCCGATGCAGATACCTGCCATCGGGAAGTTCTCGATCATTGACGGAATTTTCCCCCGACCATGTTCCAGCCTCCTGCTCGAAGCTGCTCTTGAAGCGGCTAGTAGACATAGAGGATTTGATGGGAGACGCCTGGTCTTTGCTGGGCGTCTGCGGTCGGCCGGTCGTGCCAACAGGCGGAGGCGGGAGCATGGCCTTCGAGGGACTGTAAATTGGAATGTTGGTCTTGCTCTCGCTTCTTTGATGGCCAAACGGGCGCCCCTCGCGAAGAGGTCGCTCAATCTGGGGTACTCTAGTCGGGTCGTACTCATTTTTGTGTTCAAGAGCGAGAATATTGCTGTTCTTGACGCGCGAGGCCTTCTGCAGGCGCTCAATGGAAGACCGGCGAGTGGGAGATGGCGAGCCGGAGCGGAAGCTGTATGGCTGATTCTCGGAGCCGATGTTTCGGTTCTGCCAAAACAGACGCGGGGAAGTGGTGCCATCCAGAGGCGACGACTGGAACGGAGAGGAGTCAGTGTTTAATGTCATTTTCTGCAACGGGTAGGTTAGTGGGCGGCGATCTCGAGATGATGCGGGACCCAGGAGTTAGGCCGTCTCACCTTTGTCGGCTGGTTCCAGCTGGGCGAGTTCCGTCGCTTCTCCATTGGAGAGATCTCAGACAGAGGGCGATGGACGGCGGCCCCCGCCTTTTGCGGCGATGGCATGGTGTTGCTCTTGGTGAGGCGCAAAGGATGCACCTGGACAAAGGGACGGTGTCAGCATCAAAGCAATTGCGCAGGGAACTCGAATACTCGGAGCGGATGCGGGGTGGGGGAATGGGCACGTCGCGCAACGTACCGAGTCTTCGGAGGCCATAGCTGGGATTCAGCCGCCGTGAATTGTACTCAGACAGTCGATGCTGTGATGGAGGGCATAGCCGTCCGGATATCTGGCGAGGATGTCTGTCGGCGCAAAAGGGCGCGAAATACAATAGCAGGTGCTCTCAAAGCTGTTTTCGGCGCAAGAATATTGTCAACAAATCTAGAAGACGATCGCAGAAGACGGGACGCAGCCGCTATATCAGAAGAGCGATATTGAAGGCAGGCCCTGATGGGGTGGCAGGCCGTGAACAAGAAGTCAAAAAGGAGGGACGGGTGCGTAGTAGATGGAATGCCCGTCGTGGTGTTTAAGGCAGAGCCTGGATGTCCGCAGCCGCAGCTTTGTTGATTGGCCAAACCGCATAAACAAGAGCAAAGGGTGTCACCCGCAACTTTGCGCCGTTGCCCTAGGCAACAGACCCCTGTCACACCTGCCGCGGCTAGTCCATGCCTGAACCCCACCAGGCTTCCCCTCTCATCAACCTGTGACAGACAAAGCGAGGAACCTGGATTCCATCACACTCTTCAACAAAGCACTCGTCGTTCATTTGAGCGTGTTGATTATTCATTCCAACGTTCATGTCAATCCCGTGATCCATTCTATGCAGAAGAAGTATGGGCGCGCTATTGTCAGTGTTATCACGGCAATCCGCATGCCCACCAAATCCGATCCGATACGATCTTCCTCGTTCCCACCCACCCTTACTAACTAGCTGTGACACAAGCGGTCAATACAGCTCGGGAGTGGATGAGCGGCCCATCATTGGCCAATGCGGGCGGTATTCTTGGATGCACCTGCAGACATAGAACATAATAGCCGGTTATCGATGTGCGATGTCCCAGACGATGTACGAAGTATTGTAGGCAAGGCGACCATGCACCACCGGGATCTCGTCGAGAATCGCCAAGCACACAACGTCGGTTCCCTTGGTATTTTGCGGCTGTGAAGAAACCGAAATACCTACCTCCCTGACTTGCGTTGCTTTGCGTCGCTTTGCGTCATCCCATGCAATTTGAAGGCTGCCCATGCCACGACGGAAACTGTACATAGTAACCCTCGATCGAGCTTCTCAAAAAGGAGAGTCATGGCTTCGACGGCAATATCCGTACCCGTCACACCCAATACGTATTCTACATAGGTGTTTTAGTGGAGGTCGTGCGGGAACGGGCGGGCGGGAGATTTGGCTCTCCAAACTGCCGGGTCTTGGCACGGACGTCTTCGGATGGTTGTGGAGAAGACAATCCCTAATCAGTGCCCCAAAATGATATCCAACAGTTCACACTCAGCAAGCATTTTCAAACAGTCTGACCAAGATTTCAAAGCATTACGGGCTACGGGCGCAGAGAATGCCTTTTTTGAGTTGAGGCTGTGAGGCTGCTTCTGATGACTTACACCGGGCGATTTCGGGTTCTAGTCCCAACCCTTGTGTTCGCCCTTCCGAGTCATTAACGTCGACGAATCGACATGGCGGACCGTTCGGAACAGCAATTGGTGATTTCTCGGCGCTGCCAAGCTACAGTTCCTTGCAGGTGACGGTGAGATTTTACAGTCTTAAAACCAGCCTAGCCAGCTACTGAGGTTTGTTCTGATCTCGTTTGAAGACGCAGACTCAGAATGGCTTCACCCAGCACATCCCTTGCGGCAAGGCATGTATGCAGTGCCGTAGCTCTCCGCCATGCATGCTACCGGTCTCCTCGGTACCTCGGACATGTCTGTCAGTATAGCGTTGCAACCAAATCAAACGGCAGTACAGCAAAACCCACAGACGACGGGAAGAAGGAAAGGGTCGTGATCCTGGGGTCGGGCTGGGCAGGCTATGCTTTTGCTCACACATTGGACCCAGCAAAGTACGATCGGATTGTCATCTCACCGCGCTCGTACTTCGTCTTCACTCCTTTGTTGGCTTCAACCGCGGTCGGGACGCTTGAGTTCCGCGCCGTCCTGGAGCCCGTACGACGCCTTCGTCAAATCAGCTTCTACCAGGGCTGGGCCGACGACATTGATTTTGGTCGCAAGACGGTACGGGCCGAGGCCAACACGGCCGATGACCTGGCGAGCAAGACGATCGTCCTCCCGGCCGGGAGCGGGAACTACCCCAAGGCACCAGGCACTAAGGGGGAGGTGTTCGACGTTTCGTACGACAAGCTCGTCATCGCGTGCGGTTCCTATTCGCAGACCTTTGGAGTCGATGGAGTCCGACAGCATGCGCACTTTCTGAGGGACATAGGTGATGCCAGGCGCATCCGCCTCCGCGTGCTATCCCTCTTCGAACAATGCGCCCACCGCAGCAGCAGCCACATCACCATTCCCCAAAACACCCAAGACCGCACAGCAGGCCACCTCGCCGACGACGACCGACGCTCCCTCCTCCATTTCGCCATCGTCGGGGGCGGGCCAACAGGGATCGAATTCGCCGCCGAGCTCCACGACCTTGTGTACGAGGACCTGGCGCGCATATATCCGGACCTCCTCCGCTTCGTCAAGATCACCGTCTACGACATCGCGCCCAAGGTGCTCCCCATGTTCGACCAAGCACTAGCAAAGTACGCCATGGACACCTTCGCGCGGCAAGGCATCAACGTTCGTACCGAAACATCCCTCGAGCGCATCCGACTTGCCGACGGCGATCTCGGCCGCGAGCACGGCGGACTCCGTCTCAAGCTCAAAGAGAACGGCTCCCCCGAGATCGGCGCCGGCCTTGTAGTTTGGAGCACCGGACTCATGCAAAACCCTCTGATCGAGCGGCTCGCCGCAAAGACATTCACCCTCTCCGATGCACCTCCCTCTTCCGCAGGGAGCAGCAGCCCTTCATCTTCCCTCGCCAAAGACCCCAAGACCGGCGGGCTCATCACAGATGCCCACCTTCGGGTTCGAATCACCAACCCCGCCGACCCCAGCGCCACGCTCGATGACGTCTTCGTGATCGGCGACTGCGCCATTATGGAGAACAACCCAAACCTGCCGAAGACCGCTCAGGTAGCCGCCCAGCAAGCCGTGCACCTCGCGAAGCAGCTCAACAAAGGCGCCGTCGGCACAAAGGCATTCCGCTTCCGCGATTGGGGGACCCTGACTTATCTCGGCGGGTGGCGAGCAATCCATCAGAGCTCAGCCGATGAGCTCAAGGGCTGGGTGGCTTGGATTGTGTGGCGAGGCGCGTATCTGACGAAATCAATGTCACTTAGAAACAAGATCATGGTTCCATTCTACTGGATCACTTCTTGGCTTTTCGGCAGGGATATCAGTCGCTTTTAGACATCGCCTTTTTTTCTCTTTGTAAATCTATGTGCATAGCGATGCGGGCTGGATGTTCGCTGTAAATTAGACCGAGCATAGAGGATAGAGGCAAATAACTTGCCGTTTAATGTGGAGCGTATGTGGGTAGGACTCGGGTCTGGTTGCTATCTTCGTTCTGAGTAGTATGGGTTTCACGCTGTCCGAATGGGAAAAGGTGGTATTAAACATTAAATATTATTTCGGAGGAGATTGAGATTACTGTCAGCCTATCTAATGAGTACCACTGAATCATAAGTTGAGTCCCCTCGCCCAGACCGACGGCAACTGAATAAACCGGAAAATGAAAAATCGACGCGGTATGATCCCAAGACAGGCATTGTGGCCGCAGCAAGCGCTCCAGGACAGGTACAGACATGGACACCAAACGTGCCGTATAAACCGAGGTGCTATACAGACCACGTAGGACCCTCTGCGCCAGACCATGGCCGCAAGTGAAACTTTGCTGGTTCTTTTGTTCACCCACAATAAAAGCTATGCTGCTTCTTCGTGATTACTGCAGACAAGTCTCGGGCTGTTGTAAGTCCTGCATTTTGAATGTGAGCGTCGCATTCCTGATCTGGGTTTGGGAGTGGTATAGCTCGGAAGACTCACCAGTGGCGAATAAAAACAAGGCTCCTTCACGTTATGGAGCGGTACCGAGTACAAAGACTTACCGGCGAGAGACGGAGCTCGTAGACTAGACAGCGCGGTGTTAGTTGGTGGCGTGGAGTTGGATGAAACCCACAGGCTCGAGTACTTACCCTACAGATACGATACGGAAGATTGCGTATTGCCTATCATCTGACGGCGGAGACTTACTTCCGATTCGGAGGGTTGGGGTACTCGGACTGGTAGTATACAACAGGACCGCGCGGGGCTGTGTCTCCATTTTTTACTGACTCAAAGAACCTTCTGGCTTCATCATCATCCTCATTGCGATAATTACCGTAAGGCCGTGTGCTATGACCGGTATAGGGTCTTCGATTCTCCTGTCGAGGAATCCTGGAGTAGTTTTGTCCAGGATGGTTTGGTTGGTGCTGGTCGACCGCCCAGGGCTCATGCGGACTTCCTGGCGCGCGGCGAGTCTCCCGGAGCTTGTTCTCAACCTCCCGGTACCTGTCCTCAGCCTCTCGGAGCATCTTGGAGGCATCCTGGAGTTTTCTGTCAGCCTCCCGGTTTCTGTACTCAGCCTCCTGGAGCTTCTGGTAGGTATCCTGGAGCTTTTTATCAGCCTCCCGGTCCTTCAAGCCAGCACGCTCGCCGATATTATTGGCCTCTTGGAGTTTAGCGGTAGCCTCCTCTCTCATCTTCTCGGCCTTGTCACCCTCTTCCTTGATAGCCAGGAGCTTCTTGTTGGCAGTCGAAAGTTTGATATTCGCCTCAAGTTTGGCCTCTTCAGCCTTGAAGTGTTCTCCATTGGCCACTCGGACCTTTTCATTAGCCTCCTGGAGTTTCACGTCGGCTTCGTCTCTAAGGTTTTTGGCCACACGAAGCTTCTTGTCGGCCTCCAGCTTGTGCTCTTTCACCTTTTGAAGGTCGCCCTCCACCTGTTTCTTGAAAAATGTTCCGAAGTCGTTCTGGTCCGCGTTGGGAGTGCGCGAACTGGCTAAAGGTTGAACGGGCTTTGTCTCGACCTGAGTGGGTGTTTTTTGATTCGAAACCGGAGCTATATTCAAGGTATGGGACACGGTACCCACAGCAGAAGGCATCTGGGGTGACCGGAGAGCGGGATTGGCGGAAGTAGGCATCATGGATGGCTGGAGTGTACGATTCGTCGAGGAAGCAGCCGCCTGAGACGACGATACTCCGCCATTCACCGATGAAGACACTTGAGTAGGTGGGGATGCTGGGCCCTGGGCAGGGGCAGTACTCTCTCCGTAGTACTCCACTGGGCCGCGCTGAGGCTGGTCACCAGTAGTGAAGAAGCTTACAACAGCCTCATCCTCGTTCTGTTCAGATCGTTAGATTGCTGACATCAAATGACCAGTAAGTGAGGTAGACAACTAAACTCACCGGATCCGGGCAGAATGGGCCAGTAGGACGGCCGCGACCACGGGTTCCGCCGCTTCCGCCGCGACCACCGGGGAAGCCACCGAGACCGCCGCTGTGACCGCCTAAGCTGAAGCTGCCACCGCGGGGAGGGCCCCATCCGGACGACATCGCGAGTTGTTGAAGGTGGGACGCGGGAGACGATTGGTTTGTAGTTCGGATTACCTCTCGGCCAGAATGAACGCCCAAAGAGAAGTTGAGAGAGGTGTGTGGGCAGCTTGCTTCGGGATAGGTAGGTAGTAAACTGACTGGAGAGTGCTGGTGGGAGATGTGTGCAGGGGATTGGGAATCGTGGGGCCTGGGTTTGAATTTAGGGAAGATCAACGCGTGGGGAGGAAAAGGAAGGAACGACGGCGGCTAGGGCTGGAAAACAAGGGCAAGAGCGACCACCCCCGTCTCGGCGTCCTGTTGTCACCATGTCTTGCTGTCTCACTCAAACCCGTGCCTGGAAACCGGGGCCCAGAACGTGCCTTGGTCTTAGTAGCGACCATATCGCAATTCGAGGGCGTGAGCGGTAAGAGGCAAGAGCACGAGGGACGGGCGTGGCGTGGCAAGCCTGTCCTCACGGAGCCACCCGTAGCTTGAGAACAGGCATCGGAACTGTTGCCAATAGGATAGAGGACATCCACAACAAAGGGCTGTCGTGGTTCGTAGGTCACATGGCTCTAACGTCTGCATGTTGAAATGTGTGTGTGCCAGGGGCAATACAGAAAAGGGGAGGCTTGTATTGTGGCCAAGGCTTTCGGAGAATAGTTACCCCTATGATCGCAACTGACAGACCTTGTTAAGCTATACTTTGATCTCATGGTTCGGCGTAAGATGACTGAGGCCTTTTCGACTTTGCTGCTCCGATCGTTGTCGGCACGGCGTTAATCTTAGTCTCTTGATATTGAGCAGCATGAGCTTGCTCAAGCCAGGCAACATCGATTGTTCCTACATGTCCACGCACATAATCGATCAATCCCTTCGCCTGCCGCGCCCCATCCTTCAGAGCAATACAGGAGACACGGGGGATTCCCAGGGCGGCACTGAGCTTTTCCTCGCATGGTTTCGACAAGCCAACCAATCTGATCGCTGGGCTTGATTGGGTTGACTTGGATGCGACAGCGACTAACTGAGGAAAGTGACAGTTAAAGGCCGATGACTGGCCGGAGCGGGCAACAAAAACAACCGAGTATGGTTGGCTCTTGATGCCGGGTGCATTCTGGAGGCTTCGAGAGATATTTGCCAGTCCGACGTCAACATATGCCATTATCTCTGGAGCTGGTGGTACTTCCGAGGGTGGTTCATTGAGCTCTTTTCCCTGCCTCATTTTCTTGCTCCGACGGCCTTTTGACGGGATAGTATGTGCTGCCCGATGAGCCCCAATGGGAGATAGAAGCCTGTAGCTGGAGATTAGATCAAGGACAGGCGGGTAGGGTGCGATGCGATGAGATGCACCTACTGACACAAAAGCTCAAGGACGACATCCTGATCATCACCGCTGATCTGTGGCCTAGGTGGGTGAGCTGCTGAAAGGTGTGTATAGGGGTGATTGGCTGCTACTCACCACGACACCGCAGAATAGGGGGTATCAAGCACGTGCACTGTTTTCTTTTTCTCCATACTGGCCTCGGATGGCAAAGGCGTTGGATCTGGGAGACGCAGCCACTCAGCTAAACCCTTGAATGCCCAAGTGGATATGTCGTGCAAGAAACAGGCAACTAGGTGCGCTAAATGCTGTATGTAGAACAGCTGTGGACTGCTTGGCGTTTGGAGGTATGACCAAGAGCCCTTTCTGAATCTTCTGCGCTTTCTTCGGTGGAGTGTTCGACTTCGGTTGGCTGTCAATTAGCGGATCGGCACCAAGGTTAGCGTGAGCCGGGGTTGAAATCCTTGGCGCTTTACCCAGGTTACAAGTTTTAAGGCAGGATTCCTGGTTCCTGTCATATCAAGCTCAGGCGGCTGTCGGCTCTGTGTAAGCGTTTGTTTGGGCGTACGTGCCTGGCTCCTGGGATGCTATCGGTCTGGCGTGACTCCTCCTCACCTTGAAAAAAAAATAAAAAATTCCTCCTCAATAGCCCGTCACGGGCAAATGTGTGTGCAGTAAATAGGTAGCGTCACAGGCACGGAATGTCCATAGAAGCGGGAAGATGGTAGCATGAAGGAGACAGGAAGACATGGCCAGCAGTGGGAACGCCTCTCACCCCATCTACCCTATCTACGGTCTACCTACCAGGTAAAGTGAGAGCAGAATCGAAAATCTCTTTGTTTCGCGATGGGAGCCATCCCGTCGTGATTAGAACGCCCGGGCCTGAAATTACCTAACCTAGGGAAGATGACGACGGGAGCTAGGTATACTGCGCCGACTGCGGGGTGAGACTAGTTAGTGGTACGAAGCTCCGGCCAACAGAAGATGGGAGCCGGAGGTCCTCCTACAACCAAGTGCGAGAACCCTTTTTATAAAAAGAGACGATTGGGTTTGATGTGCAGCCAAGGACTCTCACGATGCGAGGAAGGCATGCACCTAATGTGAAACTGTGTGGGGGGTTTCTACCTGTGGAGGCCACCTCTGTTCGATGGAGCAGAGGGAACCTGTCTTTCAGTCAGAGCCTCCATTGCCAGACCCTCAACTCCAGCAAACAGTTCTACTCTTTGATGATGGGTAATGGTGTCCCCCTTTCCACCGCTAAACAGCGCATATTCAACAATGCCAAGTCAGGGAACAGCTAGATAGAGTGTTACGAGACTTCCATTTTGGGTTCTGGGAAGAGGAAGCTGTCCTGGCTTTCTGGGCACTGCTGGTAGGCCGTGGAACCTAATAACCTAACCTTAGCTACTATCTTACCGATGACCAAGGTAATCCCGAAGCAAGTTGGGTACAGTACAAATTGCGGCTGATGTTCCGAATCCCAGTGCATCTCCAGCTGTGGGCTCTCTCACCGAGAACAGGGACATGGTTCGCACTTGAGATTTCACCCCACTTCCGCTTGTGAAAGCCTTTCCTTCAAACTCTCTCCCCACATTACCGCCAAACGCGACTTGTTACCCAGCTCACCACAGAACCTAACCCAACCAAGTCAAATCGGCAACACCCACACATTGATGCACAAGGTCTCTGGTGAGGCTGGTCTCACATAAAGAGCGAGACGAAGCCGTCCTTACTTCGGCTTGCATGTCCCGGACGCCAATGCCGGGGATAAATTGACTGCCCGTTTACTGAGCGTCCGGCCAGATTGGGAGGTTGAGCAACCTCGGTGGGGTTTCAACAGGATTGGAAGACACTAAATCCACGCCCCCGTGTCTCGTCTAGGTGCCCCGCTTCCATTCACCCCTCCTCTCAAGGTTTGGTCCCAACAACGGCTTCCAAGAGCAGAGACCTACGATCTCGACAAAACATCGGGACAAGCAGAGCACCGCCTCAATTTATGCACATTCGCAGTGTTGCCCAAGGGCAAGGTATGTACTGTTTCCCCGCACCCTCGCCCTTATCCTCTGATCGAGTTGCCCGGCCGCCGCGGTCTTCGGTTTGCTGCTCAGCCTGGTTGTAGCTACCTGGGTGGGTAGCTCGGCTCGGCGGGGTGTCTGCCTGCCCTGCCTTGTCCCCTTCCATTGGTGCTTCCAATGCAGCCGCCCACAGATTTCCTTTCCACCCTGCACTGACATCAACCTACCTACCGACATACCTACCTCCCTCAGGAAGCTCGGCCTCTCCACCACGGCAGGCTACCTAGACTGAGGAAGAAAGGAAAGCTTTGTGCTTTGTCCAACACTCAAGTTTCTTACACTGTCACTGCACTCGGCCCCTGGCCATCTTTTCCCCCTTCTTTGATCGAGCGGCGGCGGCGGCTGAGGTTGCGACCCTTGAACCTGCCAAGCCGTTATCAACCGTGGGCGGTCCCGCAATCGCCTGCAACGAGCTCCCCAAGCTTCGGCTGCGCCCGTGCTTGCTCATCGAAACCTCCCACATCCCACTTTCAACACCACCCCTGCCGCTACCACCTTGCAGCGACTACACATGCTAATAGACACGAGGTTAAGAAGCTGTTGGCGAGCTTCCTCGAGTGAAGCTGCCCCGTCCTCGGAGCTCGAGCAGCCTTCAAGCGGTTCATTCGCATGCAAGCCAGATGGCTCAAGCTCCGAACGCCGACGACTCGAGAGAACGTGCTGTCTCCTCTGAGCCTTGCTCGACCCGCCCGAATCCCTTTGACGACAGCGACATCTCGTCTCGGAAGCGGCGACGCACCTCTCTGAGCGGCGCCTCGAGAAGCCGGTCCGTTGACACGGCTACTTCCTCGCAAGGCTCGCACACGGCGGGCGACTCGGGACCTGAGCCTCAAAGCGATTCCGCAATGAAGATTGACTCTGTTTCCGCCACCCCCACAACTCCAGAGCCTCAGCAACCCTTGATCGCACAACCTCCCTCCGGGCCGCGATCAAGCCGCGTGACTATCAACGTCCGCACGCCGTCCCGCCCGCTCGAAGCTATACCCTCGTCGCCGTTGTCGCCCCTGCCGAGGGCATCAGCTTCTGCCCCTGCCGACCCAGCCGATGCTGTCCATATTAGCGTGGAGGAGTCCGAGTTGGATATGTCTCGGGAGGAGGATACAGTTGTCGATACACCTGCGTCCTCTACCTCGGAGAGCAGCAGCCCTCCTGTTGAAGTAGTCTCGATCGAGCCAGAGGATGATGCCGAGGGGGGTTTCGACACCGGTGATCCAGAGGTGATGATATTAGGGGGGTCGATGCGTGATCCAGCGGTGGACTTTCCTTTCCACGACGCTACGGAGACTTATGGCGAAACAATTGCCAGACTGTTACAGTACTTCCCAACCCGTAAGGGCACCCCATTTCTAGGCTCGTGCTTGCTTCTCTATCATGCAACAAGCATATGCTAATGTTATTATAGACGAGGCAGTTGCACGTGATCTTTCGGATTGGATCGAGAGATATGTCGGCTATGTTGCGCACATGGATCACGTTTCCGCTTTGGAGTCATACAACGAACATCGAGAAATTTGGCAAAGCGTTCCGGAGTTGGTCATATTCATGGTCAATCGCAAGTAAATACACCACTCCTTTCCCCCAGCGACTTGTCAGAATTCCTAACGTGGTATAGGGCCGCTTACCCACGGGGCGCGCAGATGCGGGAGAGCATCTTCGGGTTTTACAAGAGCTTTTCTAAGCTCACATCTTTCTTCGTGGAATTGGACTTGAAAACATTCCGAAATGCGCTCCAAGGTGACCAGTCTCGGCTACCTGAGCTCGCGTCGCCCCCTTATGTCCAAGCTTTGAGCACCCTCACTCGAAAGGAAGAGACAAACCTCTTGTCGCAGCAGCTGGGCAACGGGGAGGCCGACTGGCACTATGGCACCGAGTTGAACGAGATTTTGGACGCCTTCCAGAACCACCACACGACCCAAGGCGGTGGGCTTGCGTATGTCAAACGGCTGGCATTCGCTGAGGCTGACCTTGCCCCCCGGTTTCCCAAGCTCACCGAGCATATGGCTCACTTGTGTTTGCTCACGTCCAACATCCTGTCTCTGAGCCAACGCAGGCTCTCAACGCTGAACCAGCATACGGCTGATCAAGCAAGAGGGAATATTGCTAGTGGGTACGTCTTTTTCAAGACCATGTCAGCGGCGCTCGCGCAGATGATCGACAGGCATGTGAATCACCTCTCGTATGAAGCAGCGTCAATCCTTCTCCCGGCTCTGACAGATATCTACCAAATTTGTCTCGCCACAGAGCGCATTGTTCCATTAGACATTCTCAGGGAGCATCGCCAGCAGTACCCTTCGATTACCCCGCGAAACACGGCCGAGGCAATAGCGTATCGCTGGAAATTCACAAAGTACAGCAAGCTCATCATGTCGAGCCAAATGCAACTCCGGGTCATGGCGGTCTCTGCCATGTGCACCGATCTCGTAACATTCTACAGGAAATTCAACGAGCCGTCGGATGAATCCAACACTGCGTTTTTGAGTTACGTCGCCGAGTTTCTTGTTCAAGCGGGACTCGTTTCCTACATCCTCGGGCCAACCTGCCATCCAGAAATCACACTGGAGAGTGGGAATATCATCGGCTTCCTTGTGGTATCTTCGACGTACACAAACAGCCACACGGATGCGCTGTGGCAAACAGTCACTTCAACGCAGGATCCCCGAGTATCCGACGCTCTGATTCGGATGACTAGCCGCATCACGAATCTGTTTTCCCACGATGCGCTAATATACTTTTGCGGAAAGTTAAATGTCATTCCCGTCGAGAGCTTTGGTCAAACGATGCGAGAGTTCTGCGAGAATGTCATCAGACACCTTGTCAATAAGCTGGCATATGAACAACCCATTATTACGGACCCAGCTCCCTATGATCTATGCATCCGCCTGATACGCCAATCATCCGTCTTTGGAGCACAGGCCGCCACGGCTCACCCAGACCTGCTCCTGTTTGCCATTCAAAGGTTTAAGGAAATTCTCGCCCATGTACCTACTGTCGAGTGTCGTCGCAGGATCTACCTAGACTGCCTAGACGATATTACACGAAAATCCCCAACCACAATCGGCAGCCTATGGGTTCTCATCTCGATGATCCGTCCGCTCCCCGCTCGAGAAGGGCATTCTCTGACATTGGAGCACGGCCTCACCAGGCTATTGGTGGATGAGCTAGAGGCAGCTATCCCATCAGCACAGAGTGCGGGTTTTCCCGCCGTTCTCAGCGGACCCCAAAATGTACCCCGAAAAGAAATGCTTACGTGGATTCTTTTACATGAGCCTGAGACGATCGACAAAGACCTTGGGCTGAGGCTGTGGCATCTGATGGTCGGACCTGGCGCGGCGTTGCAGGAAGACAGAGATGTCGCCTGGGGAATACTCAACAGCTCTTGCAAGCGTCCTCAAAGCAATCCTCAAAACAAGAACCCGTTTACCGCAACATGCTATTCTGAGTACCTTCCCAACCTCGAGCCAGAGTACTTTTGCACCGGGGCTCTGGACTTGGTCCGCGACGGACTTCTTCCTCTGGTCAACGATGCCACGAGCATTCTCCTTGACGAGGAAGATAATGCCGACCGCGCGGGAATTGAGCAGCTGTGGCGAATGATCCTGACTGCCCCAGAGGGCACCATTGAGCAGCAGGCCATCCGTACACTGGTAAGCGACATCTATATTGACAGTCTGTCAATCTTGTCGTTTTCTCACTACCGGGCAAGAAAAGTGCATTTAGCCCTGGTCGACCGGTGTCTTAGACAGCTATCTTCTGCAGCCACGAAGCTCAAGGGCTTTACAGATGGGCTGGTCAATGGAGACGACGATCCCATGGTGATAGTTGCTACGGATCAGCAAGTTGTTGAGCAGGAACTTCTATTTATCCGGTCGCTCTCTGTGCTGAGGGAGTTCCATCGTATGCATCAGGATAAAGGCCAATTCTCTGCCCCGGATCTCAGGTCTTTGATCTTGGACACCCCGAACGAGGTTGAAGGCGACCCTGCCGAGTTGAAGTATCAGTCATTTGATGGAGACACACAAACCGAAGTGAAGTCGCTTACAATTGGAAAGCGAAATACCGCCGCGTCACTTTTAGCGAGTCTTCGCGAGGCCACTGGGTTCAACAATTATCGGATCTACTATAAAGGGCGGCCCTTTGTTCCACAGGAGAGTGATATCTGCAAGTCTCTGGAGGACCTTCAGATTCACAATGGCATCATTCTTGTAAAGCGGGAGTCGGATGTACCAGTCTCTCCAACACGACACCGTGCGGGAGCGTCGGCTGTGGAGGTTGAGATCTTGGACCATTTTGAGGAGCTTTGGGAATACCTTTCGATGGAAGACAAGCTAGCTCAGGAGGTAAGAGTTGTAAAGTTGATGACATCCATTATGAAGCGAGATACTAAATTGTGCCACGCAGATCTACAACTTCTTAGTGAAGCTCCCCGCCGATGAAGATACCCTCAAGGCTATCGAGGATCCATCCGTCTCTTATTTGGACATCTTTCCCCCGGGTCAGCCTTTCAAATCACTCTATGCTGTCTACGCCCTGCGAGAGTATATGGCTTCCCAACGCCGCAAGACCTCATCTGTCCAGCTCGAGATGT
>Ga0247770_1000185_pt1 | contig 57884 bp, 66 predicted proteins | sample UWRJL136409B6_FD_179943 | JGI IMG/M metagenome (GOLD analysis project Ga0247770, IMG submission 179943) | Plant litter microbial communities from Arlington Agricultural Research Station in Wisconsin, United States - UWRJ-L136-409B-6 | ecosystem: Environmental > Terrestrial > Plant litter >...
AATGGGGCGCGCTGGAGCTCGCTTTGGCACGAAAACCCCAAGGTCCAGACAAGGGCCAGCCGATGGCGCCATCCATGGCAGCATTGATGCCAATGCCGGTGCCTTAACATCATCGCTGCCACCACCGGGCTTATCGCGTTAGGGCCAGTCCCAACGGCTGCTCTTGGAACCGTCACGACTGCCAATGGTCGCGTGCCGTTCAAGGAAAGCGCCGAGCGCGATGCCCTTTGCGGCGGCATACAGCGACGACGTGCGTACAGCTCGAGCTCCCCGAGTTCTCGACCCCACCTGCAGCCTCTGCATGAGCTGTCGTGGGGATGGCTGGATCGCGGCCCATGATCTGCTGGGTTGGGACCTGGGCACGCTGGGATCTTCATAAAATCTCGGCGTCGCGCTCGTATCGCCACCCGCGTTGTGGACACTGCAGGTTGTGCTTGTTTGAATGCCCAGAGGTGCGCCGTTGCTTGTTGTCTTGATTAAAACTGAAAATCGTCTCCGTTCTTGAGACCAGGAGCCCCGAGGATTTCTCTCCCCTTCTCTCACCCCGCTCCTCCCTCATCACGACCCCCGCAACATGTCAGACCCAATTCGAACCCGCAGTAATGATCGCGACGACAAAAATGGCATCCTCACAGACGACCGCGAGGGCGGCTTCGGGTCGAGCTCCGACGAGTCGAATGACTTCAAGGCCATTGACCCGCACACTGGTGTCAAGCGCGGCCTCAAGACGCGCCATCTCAGCATGATGGCCCTCGCCGGCATCATCGGCCCGGGTCTTCTTGTCGGCTCCGGCGGCGCGCTGTCTGCGGGCGGTCCCGCCTCGCTGATCATCGGATTCGGCGTCATCGGCATCCTCGCTTTCTCCATCATGCAGAGCTTGGGCGAGCTGACCACTCTGTACCCCTCGGGCGGCGCCTTTACCGCCCTTGGCGACCGCTTCGTTGATAAGGCCTTCGGTGTCGCTGTCGGCTGGAACTACTTCATCATCTGGTTTTGCGTCTTGGCGAATGAATACAATGTCATTTCGAGCGTCATGGTGTTCTGGAGCGACAAGGTGCCGCTGTACGGATACTTTTTGATCTTTTGGGTGAGTAAAAAGGGAACCTGAAGGCTTGAGGCGAATTGATGAGAGAATTGACGTTAACCTGTCTGAAATTAGTTCGCGTTTTTGGGATTCCAGCTGCTTGGCGTCGAGACATTCGGCGAAGCCGAGTTTTGGCTTGCGCTCATCAAGCTTCTGGGTCTGATCGCGTACTTCCTCTTCAGTATCGTGTAAGTTTGAATTCCTGAATAGGCAGACTTCCGAGGCTTCTCTGACCAACATTTACAGTTATGCTGCTGGCGGTGTCAAGGGTGCTCCCGCTATTGGCACTTCGTACTGGCGCGATCCTGGTGCTTTTGTCGATGGATTCAAGGGCGTTGCCTCCGTCTTCGTCTTCTGCAGCACCTTTTACGCTGGCGTCGAGTCGGTAGCCGTGGCCGCCACTGAGACTAAGAATCCCGGAAGAGCCGTGCCTCTGGCCATTCGCCAGGTCTTCGTCCGCATTGTCGTCGTCTACATGGGTAGCGCCTTTTTCTTCGGCCTCACTTGCCCGTCTAACGCTCCCGGTCTGATCGGCGGTTCTAGCCGTGCTCTCCGCAGCCCAATGACGGTAGCCCTCCAGAATGCTGGCTGGGAGGCAGGCGTGCACCTTATCAACGCCTTCATCTTCGTCACTTGCCTGAGCGCTGTCAACAGCTCCATCTACATCGGTAGCCGCACCCTTCTCTTCATGGCGCAAGACGGCAAGGCCCCTAAGTTCTTGGGCTACACAAATAAGCGAGGCGTACCCGTGTACGCTATCGTCTTCACCAATCTGTGCGGCGCTCTGTCCATGATGAACGTCAGTACTGGCGCCAGCAAGGCCTACAGCTACATTGTCAACCTCAGCGGTGTCTCGACCTTCCTGGTCTGGGGTGCCATCAGCTTTATTCATATCCGCTTCCGCTCCGCGTGGAAGGCCCAAGGCCACAGCGTGGATGAGTTGCCTTTCAAGTCGCTTTGGTACCCGTGGAACGCCTACTTTGGCCTGGGTGCCAACATCTTCCTTGCTCTAATTCAGGGCTGGTCGACGTTTGCACCCTTCGAGGCCGGGCCGTTTGTCGATGCGTACATTCTGCTGCCTTTGTTCCCCATCATCTACTTTGGATACAAGTTTATCAACAAGACCAAGCTATGGAGCATCCACGAGATCGATTTGCTGTCGGGCAGGCGCAAGGACTTGGATGACGCCAAGCCTGTAAAGACCAAGGCTCAGCTCGACCAGCTGCCGTGGTGGCAGAAAATCTTCAAGAGCTTGTAGTTGGATACTTCTGGTTGCTCTTGGGGGATACGAAAGTATTGGATTTTGGATTCAGACGGTTTTGGGAGTTGTTTTGGAGGATATACCATGGGTATTTGAATATTGCTGGACAGGGGTTTGATCGATTTGTTTTGCCTGGGGCACGATGGTGTTCTTTCGCCGCGATGCAATGCTCTTTCATGATTTCATGTTGGCTTTGATGACAAGGACAATCAATTGTCCATTCCCCACTCCGGTCTCCCCAATCCATCACAGACAACCCTCGCCTCTGTCCTCTCTCTCAAAAACTCACCCCACCAAGCAGGACACCCATGCTCCAAACGAATCACCTCCAGCGTCTTCAGCGTCACCAAATGCCCCACCAGCTGCTCCCCAAACCTCCGCTGCTCTCGCGGCCCACAAACGCCCAGACTATGCGGCGGCGTCCCATACGGAAACCACACCACCACAAACTCCCTCAGCCCCGTCGTCGGCGGCACCGCCCCGTTCCACTTCGGCATCCCCCCATTCTCAAACCCCTCCTCCCGTGCCTCATACGACGTCAGCTTCTTGAAAAACCCCATCCGATCATGCCAGTAGTTAATCGCATCCACAATCAGTGTCAGCTTCTTCACCCGCGGCAGATCCAACCTCCCAAAGGCATGCAGCGCTGTTGTGCGCCCGCGTCGACCGCGCCACCGCTCGCGGAAGGTGAGTGTTAAGTCACCAAATACGGTTGGGGCGAGGTCGGAGTAGATGCGCTTGCAGGTTAGGAGGAGGGCGGGAACGGGGGTGTGGAGCCGGTGGTAGAGGAAGGATGAGGTGGGGTTGGAGGTCCCGGCCCAGGAGGTTTTGTGGGCGCGGTAGCGGTTGGGGGCGTCGAGGTAGAGGGTGTAGATTTTGGAGCGGAGTTCGTAAGGGAGGGTGAAAAAGGGGGAGGTGTTTTGGGGGTGGGAGCGGGGCATTTTGGGGTTGGGGTTGTGTTGTTGTGTTGATGGGGATTGAGTTGGTGGGGTGGGTAGGTTGGGTTTGAGTTGACGAGAGGTAGGTTGCGTTTGGAGTAAGGTGGTCTGGTTAATATGCGGTTACATTGAGAGTCTTGGTATTGGAGCGGAGGATATCCATGGAGGCGGATCTTTAATCGCAGCGAAGGATTCACAATGCACGAAATGCAAGTTGATGTTCCAAAAATCCGGTCCTCCGAAGTCGAATGAGAATAGGATTTTAGGTAGAGGTTGCGGCTTAATATATCCTCAAATATTGGAGTCTATCACAATACAGAGCCTCCCGGCCGAAAGTCAGGCGCACCAGACAGGTTGCAGCATCCTGCGCTAGAAGTGGCATTGAAACTTCAGGTAGTGTAGTAATTTATCTTAGTGCCTCGGGCAGACGTGTGGCTAATGTACCCCGCGTTCCCCCCCTACAAAGTGGGTCCCGGGCACAGCCCCAAAGGCCTACACACTGCGCGAGGCGCTCAATGAGGTGTTTTCTGGGCTGTGCCCCTTGCAGAGATAAACTGCTGAGGCTAAGGATCTTGTGAACAGACGTCAGGCGAGATCAATTGGATTACAGCGCCGCAGCAGCGTATGATAGAGGACGCTGCCATTCCTTTCGCTGTGTATTCGTTGCACTTGCGGCTTGCCGCCCCGTAGAACCCTCACGGAACTGTCGGAAACCCCCCCGGAATCCGAGCGAAATTGCCCCTGTTTAAGTGAGCGCTAATAGTCCAAAGCTCCTGCCAAGCTGACCGTTAGACCCAGGAGCGCTTCCAAGAGGTGCCAAGGCAGTAGTGCAACGATTACACAGCGAAAGGGTTGGGGCGGTTGTAGGATGATCAAGCAATACTTGAAATGGCAAGTCTAAGAGGAGAGGATTACTTGCAGAGCAACAATGTCAATGCCCAATGATATGAGCCTGCAACTGCAGTCTCTGCCTTTTGATTGCCTCTTATTAGGCATGAAATGACAGGTGACGACTTCAGGATAGGGCGGCAAGTGCGGGTTGCGGAAGCACGTGAGCCGGTCCTGAAATGTCGGCTCTGGCGGCTCCGGCAAAACGGCTATTTCGGAGCTTGCGGAGAAGGACGACGTAACCTAGTCCATAATATATCTGTCCGCTGAGTGCGTCCTATTAAAGGAGAAAATGTCTACCACTCATCTCGCGGTTTCTTGCTGCTCGAGAGCATAAGTCACTGTATTTACTGACCTCAAATCCCCTTCACCGGCCAAACCGCAACCATGCGATCCACATTTGTCGCCTGCGTCGTGGCGCTCGCCTCCGGCGCCGCCGCGCAATCCGGCCTCCCGCCCACAGTCGACAGCTCCGCCAAGGTCACCAAGCTCGCGACCCTCCCCAAGGAGTCCTACACGGTCGACCAGCCCTTCACAGAGGGCGCCACGCGCGACCCGGCCACTGGCGATGTCTACTTTGTCGACCAGAACTCCAACAAGATCCTCAAGTGGTCCGTGGCCGACAAGAAGCTGTCCGTCTTTATGCACCCGGCGGGCTATTCCAACGGCATGACCTTCGATAAGTACGGCAAGCTCGTCGCGTGCGCCGACGAGCGCAACCAGCTGTGGGAGATCTCGACGAACGTGACGAAATCCGTGCCGTGGCCCCAGCCGGCGAATTCCGCCGTTGGCGACAAGGGCAAGGGCGGCAACGTGGTCCTGCCCGAGTACACTGTCATCATGGACGGCAAGTACAACGGCAAGCAGCTCGGCGGCCCCAACGACGTGTGGGCGATGCCGGACAATAGCCTGTACTTCACGGACCCGTACTGGTCGCGCAAGTGGTGGCCCTCGGGCCGGCGCGCGGAGCAGGACGTCAACACGGTCTACCGCGTCTCTCCGGACCGCAAGACCATTACCCGCGCCCTCGCCACCTTCCTCACCTCGGACAACAAGGCCGGCAGCCCCAACGGCATCATCGGGTCCCCCGACGGTAAGACGCTGTACGTCGCGGCCTTCCAGGGCCCCGGCTCCGGTGGCGGCGAGACGTATGCCTACGACGTCGGCGCTAACGGCGTCCTGTCGAACCGCCGGCGGTGGGCGCAGTTTGGCAGCGATGGCATGACCATGGACAACCAGGGCAACATGTACATGAGCGCGCCAGTTAGCCAAACCGGTATCACGGTCGTCAGCATTGCGACGGGCAAGCAGGTTGGCTTCATCCCCGTGCCAGAGCAGCCAGCGAACATGGCCTTTGGCGGTGTGGACCAGTCGACGCTGTACATCACTGCGAAGACAGGCTTTTACTCCATCCCAACCAAGGTCAAGGGCGCCCATCTGGTGAAGTAGACTTGCTCCAAATTCCTCTAGGGACTCTAGCCAGTGTTGGACGTATGGTGTAAGCACCTTCAAAGTACCAAAAGTGTAAATAGTCTGTGCGGAGAATCTCCATAAGTGTGTGGCGGAGGGGAAGGCCGTTTCGCTAGCAGCTGTACATATTCATACCATAACTGTACATATTCACATAAATAGAGTCTTGCATTTCTAGCAGCTTCAAACATGGTAAAGGGAAAAGATACCGGCGCTCCTGTACGGCTCAGTATTCCAGAAGATCTGGTTACCCGACTGACATGGGCTTACGGAAAAGGGCTTGGTTCTGCTGCTCTATGCCTTCAACACGCAGTGAATTTCACCGCAATTGAAACAGGGTCTCCAGGCGCACAGACAGGTTGCAACATCCTGCGTAAGAAGTGGCATTGAAACTTCGGGCAGTGCAGCAATCTGTCCACGGAAACCTGCAGGAGCCCGAGAACTCGGGGCCGCCTCGTTGACTTTGCACACTGTATGTTACACGGAATTCCTGCAATCGCACCTGGGCGACCAACTCTCACAAATGATAACCCCCCAGCCCAGCCACGAAACCCTCAGCTACGCGTGATACCCAGCCATAATCTTGACAAGGCCGTCCTTCTCGGGATGGCGCCCCGTGATGATTGCTTCGCATTTCTTCTTTGGTGCCGTGGCGTATTCGCAGGGACGTCCTTTTGCGCTTCTTGAATAAGCACCGTGAGGGCAGCTAGGGTTCCGTTTGTTGGAACACGTCTGGGGACTAGATGTCCCCTGATTGGGGTCTCAATCCTGTGCGGAACGTCTGTAAGACCGAGAAAGCGTCGGGCGCACATCCTGGAGTCGGGGTAACATGTCGTTCAGCTAGCTGTGAGTAAAACGACGGAACGGTGGGCCGCTGCTCCTAACGGATAAAGTCCAATTTTGACGCATTTGACTTTATTGCTTCGGGGATTCTAGTACTCTTGTTAAGAAGTGGGACGCTGATTTACCTCCTAGCAGTTCATTACGGTTGATGTTGGGGGGCAGTAGTTTTGGCCGCCAGAATACGTAAGACGAAGTGGGTCGGAACATGCCAGTGATAAGTTGGGATGACTTGACCATTCGTGGGACGGCCCGTCAACACTGCGGTTTGAGTGGCACAAAAAGACCGAGCGGGCGCAATTGTATGTTGTTGGCCCAAATCATAAACGGAAGTCACGACCCGAAGGTCGGGCAGCCAAAGGACAGATCAGATCCCAACAAACATGAGAAGAAACACCAGACCCACTCGAATATCATATCCATTGTCTCAATCTCCTACTTCCACGCGGGTTCGTCCATCTCTCCTCCAACTCCCGGAACATGCGCTCGTCGCTCGGCGCCCACCCCACCTGCGGCAATCCGTCCACATTCAGGATCAGATCTTCCTTCTCGAAGCCCTCCCTCACGATGTCCGTGCCCAGTGTGCTCGTCAGCAGCACCTTGACGGTGGCAGGCACGCTCCTGTCGTTGGCAAGGCGGATGAGGCTTAGCAACACAGGCAGCGCCTCGCCCTGAAACTCGTCCCGCTCTAACTAGCCTAGCGGCTGGGTAAGCACGTCGAGGCTATGTGCCTGCAACGCCGCGATGTCGACGTCGCTATACATGGACCGCGTGTCGAAGGCATGCTGCCTCAGCAGCTGATCGATCAGGCATGTGAGCATGGCGCGCCCGCCAACGCGTCCGCCGGCCTCAGACGGGTCGATGTGCTGCCCGCAGAACCACAGCGTCGATACGAAGCGCTCCTTCGCCCGCAGCACTTGCGTCATGTTGGCGCAAAAGACCGAAAGGGGCAAGACGTCGGCAATGGTCTCGGGCGGGCTGAAGTCCCAGTGTGCCAGGAGCTTGGCCGACGATGTCGACGTGGCCCAACTCTGGAAGCGCTGCGTGTTGACGGTTTGCTCCGCCTGGGCGCGCTCCCGTTCGGGTAGCTGCCCCTCCTTGCCGTCGACGAAGGCGAGGTCGACTAGGTGGAGATTGGGCGTGTTGAGCATCCGTCGCAGGACCTATGGGCTGATGTACGCTCCCATGACCGGCGTCTGCGGACGCGTTGGCGACAGCGCCCACTGGCTCTGCTGGGCAGGCGTGGCAGCCAACAGACTCTCGTTGATGATATGGAGGCGGAGGTTCTCTTGACGAGCGGCTTCGAGCTCCCCTGAAGACGGGGCATCAAACTTCAATCTCCGCCCTTCAAAAGTCCTGGAGCAGGATGCGACTCATGGCGACTCATAGTCCTTTCGCAGCACGTAGTCTACCAACAAGTGGTTGAACGAGTCCATGCCGTTTTGCATCACCTGTAGAAGCTTCTTGCGGAACTTTGCGTCTCGTGGGAGTCTTTGAGAGAAGACAGCACGTATCAATTGCCGAGTTCTCGGGTGAGCTGGGGGCATACGTGCACATGTACAACTCGTGAATGTGGGACTTTGTGGCCTCCTCCAGGAGACTTGAGGTTCTCGTCTTTATCATGTCGAGGGCCCCTACTATGCTCTTCTCGTATTCGCCTCCGTTGAGCAATACCTTGACGCCCCTCAGAACTTTATGGCCGGTATGACGAGTCAGCCGTGCCTATGGCTTGCAGAACAAAGCGGCCGGAACTCACACTCATTGCGTACGAAGAAGCCAATAACTCTCTCAATGGCGTCCAGTGTCGTGACGGTCAGGACCACCGAAGCCCTCCGTATACGCACGTCGCCCCGGAAGGTCCCCAGAAACAGTTCGACGTCAGAGAAGATGGGGATGAGGCTGTCAAAGGCGTCAACGGCTTGTTGGCGCACACAGGCGGCATGTTTGACAGCCTGGGGCGCCACCGTGGTTAGCTAACTGTGCGAGCCGGGGCTGTCGGCCTCCTCTGGCCTGCGCTGGGCTTACCTTCAAAACTAACTCTATGGCAGCTAAGACCGGCGTGGCAATGGGCTCTAACTCGGCCCGCCACGCCAAGGAGGCTAAGGTGCGCGCCATCTGGGCGATGAGAACGACAACGTCGTGGCCGACCCTGGCGCCGGCAGCGTGGGTGGTACCGCTATGGACGACAAAAGGGCCTTCGGGGCCGCGTCGGGGTTCCAGTCGCATGTACCAATGCAGCAGTGGCAGCAGCAGCTGCCTCCCACGCAGGAACAGCGCTCTGGCTACCAGAACGTCGCGGCGCCGCACCCAGGCTACACCGATGCGAGCCGCATGCCGCCGGCGCAGGCGGACCAGTTCCCGTCCGGCGGCTTTTCTTTAGCTGGCCTGTATTGTTACCTTGCCGGGCAAATGCTTACTTTGGGATATTTTCCAGACTTAGAGGGGGGCCGTGTTGGGGGCATACACTTTGGGAGGTCACGTTCCTAGGCAGTTCCACTCATTATAGGTAGGTAAGACAATGAATTATGATAAAGAGTCGTTGTTAGGGTCAGGGTTATCGTCACGGTATAACTTGGCGCCCGAAAAACGTCTTTGTGATCCTCGAAGCTGGCTTTTAGGCTCAGAAAAAGGCGAGAGAGCTGGTAGTTGGGCTGATCGATGTCATAGAGCCGTTATATCTCCTCATCGGCCAGCCTCCCACATGCCTCACCTCCGTCGAAGCTGGGGCAGCGCCAACGAGAGCGGACAAGCTATAGACATGCTGCCCATACTGGAAGCCATCGTCAACCGGGCCCAAACTCAGAACTGTGCCCGGAAGCTGGTACTGCTTGCTGCAAACACCGGCCTGTCAGGGTTGGTCAAATTGCGAACGGGCCAGGATTCTCATCGTTACGGTTCGGAAGCCGCCTCCGCCTCCCGGCATCTCCACGCCCGCGCACGAGACAAAACCCTCGGGCGGTTGCTTGGGACGGTGTAAGGGAGTTGCTGTACCTTCACCGCTGGCTATGGAGCGACGAACATCGGTCTTTGGACTTCGTATCACCACTTTTTGCAGCTGCAGCCAGTCTCAGCTGGAAATTTTTGTTGCATGAGGCGCTCTGGCGGGTTTCACCTTCCCCCTCGATGGAGCTGCTTGTTTTTGGCAAGTCCCCGCCTCAGCTTCTCGCTGACTATTTTTGAGAGCAGCGGCTGAGACCCCGCCCCGAGCGCTGCAGAAGCATTCGTCGCGAAGAATTGAAACGACATTGACTTCAATCCCCAGCCTAGAGCACCAGCTTCGGGAATGCGATTCGATCTCCATTGCAATGCTGGGACTTAGTTTTGCGACACAAACTTGCACAGCCCCCCCGCCATGTCCTTCGGGTCTGGGGGTAGGTTTCAATTGATCGCCCGTGCAGCGCACCTCTCGCAGATCTCCAAGGTGCCATCCACCGATTGCCGGAAGATGCGATTGGCCGCCGGGTTGTCATACTGTTTGCGCCAGGCCACCGCGAGGCCAGCGTAGTGCGTTTCGCGTTGTATCACGATAGGTCTCGAGAAGCACGGCACTTTGGTCACGTCGAAAACATCGGATTAATGGAAGTCGGCATCGCCAGATTCTGGACATCGCCGCGAGTGCCCGTCGTTGTAGGTCGGGTAGTTAGTCGAAGATATAAAGAGAGTAACAGCAGCAGCAATGTCAAAAATCATCACTCATTCGAGGGCGCTCAGCTTCAGACGGTTCTTCTTGTTTATCCTTCTCTGTCCGTTTGCATCTTCATCAAGCCCAGGTGGCATTCTTTTCCGTTTGCTTCTCTTGCTCGTCCATCCGAAAGACTCACGCCGGCCGTTTGACCAGCCTACAAGAAGCTTGTCACCATGCATACCTCACATTCTCTCGTCATCTCTGTGCTGGCCATCCAGGCTTCGGCCCATGGCGTGGTCACCATGATCCGGGGCGCCAACGGCGTCAACATGCCCGGCTTGTCAGGTTAGTCGCCCATTACTCCATGATTTCTGTGAGACATCTCATCTCATTGCCCTGTTAGTCGCCGATGGTACACCTCGTGACTGCTCCAGCAATCGATGCGGCTCTCAAGCCGACACGGCCATCATTCGTGACCGTGAGATCCGGGGCGGCGAGGTTGGCCCTTTGGGCCGAACACAGGGCAACGGCCCCATCGACGCCGCCACCATGATTGCGAACTTCATGGGCGGGGCCACGGCACCGACCAACAATGGTGCCAACTCGTCGGCGGGAGTTGAGGACAACTTGAGCGGGGTCAGTGCTGCCACTGGTGCTGCCACTGGTGCTGCCACTGGTGCTGCAACCGGTGGCGGTCGGGGTAACCGAACACCCAGGAGCAAGCTCATGGTCGCACGGCAATTTCTCAAGGGCCTCTTTGGCGGTGGCGGTACGGACAGCGCCGTGGCCACCGAGACCAATGTCGCCGCGACAGCTGGAGAGGGCGCAACCTCTGGCCTGCCAACATGCGGTGATGACGGGTCCATCGAAATGGTCTTTCACCAGGTAGGACATGATACCCCTCCATATCACGATCATATCACTGACCGCTACGTCCTAGATCAACCAAGACGGCGCTGGCCCTCTCCAGGCGTCCGTTGATGGAACCTCGGGCGGGACTGAAGCATCCGCTTTCAAGACTGCTGAAGTCAGCCAGGACGTCCCTGGTCTTGGTGTCCAGGGCTTGAGCCTGGCTACGAACAAGGACTTTCCCTTGACAGTGCAGATGCCAGCGGGCATGACATGCGAGGGGACCGTCGCTGGTGTGAACAACGTCTGTGTTGTTCGGGTCAGAAACGGCGCTGCGGCTGGGCCGTTCGGAGGCAGTGCTGCGTTCACACAGAGCTCTGCTGCTAGGAAACGCGCGCTGGAGTATCGCAAGAGGAGGCGGTCGTTGGGATTCAAGGCTTAGTTAGTCCTTGTTGTATTATTTGCCTACCTTACCCGGGCACACTCGTGCCCGGGATGGATCAAGAAAGCTTCCCCATCTTTCTATTTCTGGATCAACGCTTCCTGCCAAACTCCCTCCTCTGCTATAATTGTAGGATGTACAAAGATAGAGGCTACAGACCCACACCCAGTCTCAAGACGCCGGTAACTGCCTACTCCAGACCATCGTCGTGTTCCTCTCGATGGTATCGTCATGAGGATGAATAAACCTCTCGACCTGTTTTCCCTTGTCTGTGTGTCTGCGTTACATCTTTCCTCTGTTGTAGCGCTTCTTTTTCTGGCGCGATTCAAGGCGCTGGGCCGGAGACATGGCGGATCCCTTCGAGTCGGCATTCGCGGTTTCGACATCGGGGGTTGTTTCGACATACATTTCATCGCCTTCTTGCGGTAGGGTGAAAACAATCCAAATAATTTCATTTCATGCATGCTTGATCGTACTTCGTAGCCCGAATTTTCTCCAAACCATGAATCACCGATCCAGACCGGGGCCCTAACTCCCAACCGAACGGTATTTATATCGGGGTATCCAAATGCCAACAATGCGGCCAACGGAATTCAACCAACACGCGCGAGTTGCGCCAGTGATCCAGAAAGATGCAGATCTCGCTGCCCCTGAACCCCATTAAAGAAGATACCTGTACCCGGGCTTGACGTCAACGCCCGTCGATTTGGCAGAGTGGCCTTCGATCTTGGCAGTTTCAGCAGCCACGTCAGGGTGCTGCTCCCAAGCAGCAGTGACGTCCCCTTCGTCGAGCTGTTTGTTCAGTCTCACAAGCATCATGCGGATAATCCAGCAACCAGCGATGGTGACACCAAACATGGCTGTGACAATTCCGTAGCTGCTGCGGTACCCGTTCTTGTCCATTCCCCAGACGTAAGCTCCGGCGACGTTGCCCAGTTGGCTGAAAGCATTGATCATGGCGAGAGCGACAGCACGCTTTGCTGGCGGGCGGGGGAACGAAGAGCTGATCCAAGAGTAGAAAACAATGAAGCTGCACGGAAAGGCACCGTTAGCAATGGGTACGACTGAAGTGACGGCTCTGACCACTTACCCGGCGTATGAGCTCGCTTGCAAAAAGAGGGCTACATATCGAGCGGCCACGTTGCTGGTCGCCATGCTGATAATGAAGCCCACGAGACCCACGCAGATGGGTCCGGTAATGTGTAGGAACTGTTAAATTAGGTTAGCAGCGTCTCACGGTTGAGATCTGGAGGGGCTAAGCTTACTTTCTCCTGAGTCCTATCGGAATGCCAAGCGTTCAGCATCGAGATGAGACAGGCGAACACCCAAGGAGGGGAGCTCATCAACAACGTCGGTACGTATTCGAAACCGAGAGTTTGAGTCAGAGAGGGCTGTGAGGAGTTTAGTAGGAATCCCCGAGTTGCATGCCAAAGAGGTACTCACGAAGTAAGCATTGAAGGACAGCCCAACCACATATGCCGTGAAGGTGAGCATCATGACGTAAACTTTGATGTCCTTGACGACCATAATGAGGCCATCAAACACCCCCTGTTCGGCCGAGTCGGTATCTGCCTCGCCAACATCCTCTGTCATCCGGTACTGAGCCACAAGGAGCTCTTCCTCAGTGAAGCCTCGGCTGTTGGTGGGCAGGTCCGGGAGGACGAAGCATGCAGAGATAGCGACGCCCATGGTAATGGCGCCTTCGATCCAAAATAGCCAACGCCAGGCGGCATGGCCAAGAATTCCGTCCATATTGGACAGAACACCGGCGCCAATGAGCGCGGAGAAGGCGTTAGAGATGAGGTTTCCGCAGAAGAGGATAGCATTTCGCAAGGTCAACTCGCGGCGAGTGTACCATTTGGAGAGGATCAGCAGAGCGCCCGGCAGGAATGCCGCCTCGACGAATCCAAGGAAGAAACGGGTGACGACCATGCCGGTGAAGTTGTTGACGACCCCGGTGCAAGTGGAGATCATCCCCCAGACAAGCATCACAGCGCCGATGTACCAAGATGGCCGAGCGATGCGATTGATGAGGATGTTGGACGGCACCTGCATGATGATGTAGCCGACGTAGAGAATGCTCAGACAGGTCGCGTATTGTGTGTCGCTCAGCTTGAGGTCGGTCTGCAGGCCTTTCAACCTCGCAGCCGCCAGGTTGTTCCGGTCCAGGTAGTTCATGATGTAGATGAGGACAAAGAGGGAGCAGCGCGCATCGAGCTTGCGCTTGAGAGACTTCTCAACCCTCGCACGGTGATCGGGATGCATGTCGGCGACGCTGAAACCTGTGTCGGGGAGGTGGTGCTTCCCATTTTGGGTGCCGTTCGCGTCCTCAATCGCATCGACACGGGCCTTGTCGAGGGACGAGCCCTCGGGGCTGCTCTGGCGTACCTTCTCGTCCATCTTGGGCAGGAGGTAGACGAAGAGGTAAAAATAAAGCTGCAAAAGCGGTTGGAACGGCGAACGGGCGACACCGACTGATAAAGACCAGACGGTAGCAGAACGGACGAACGGCGGCAGATCTAAAGTTTATATGACGTGTGGCACCCGTGGACCCGGCTGTTCAGGTCTCCAGTTCGACCCATCGTCATCCATCCGAGCGGCGACCAGGGCGGTGGCAGCTGCCCCGAATTCCTGGTTCAAGCTTTGGCAGGCATGGCTGTCACGGCAGGCCCGCTTCAAGCTTGACGCGCCCTGATGTAATGGGGCGAGTTGGGGCGAGCTGGGGAGTTGCTGACTGGCTCTAGCTATGCGGGGAGGTGGAGCCCCCGAGCCCCCGTAGTAACCCCCAGGTCAGCTGTGATTCCCCAATCGATCGTCCACACCAACTCTGGAGCCAAGTTTCGGGCGGTTTAAAAACTACCGGAGCCTCAACCCGGCTTAGCTCCACCAATTCACTCTCGGCGGAATATCCATGTGGGTGAAAGATAGAGCCTCAATCTTGGCCAAAAGGGCCGACGACGACATCCACTGCAACATATTTTAGGGGATTGGGCGACGGGCGAGCATCGGAAGCCGTTCTTGCATTCCCATTTCGTGCAACCCCTCGGCTGGTCTAGACTTGCTAGTCATGACCGCCATGTTGAACTAATTGCCGGTTCTCGGATGCGCGCTGACACCGAGGTACCTAAGAAACTTTACGAAGTTCGTCCTGCGTCAAATCGAGGCCAGATGATAAGAGCAATCGTCAATCTGGGGAGTCCCACGGTGTGGCCACAGTTCTTATTTGTACGGGGCTCCATGTGGGATCCATATCTACCGGAAACCATCGCGGTTGAGGCCCAAATCTCGCAATCCACCAGCCGGCTACCCGGAAGCCCACAGTCACACCGCTTCTTCAAATTTCCCTCACCGGCTGACCAAGCAAGAGGCAATATCGTTTCCCGATCCCAAAGACTACGCAGTGTGCCCGATTCATGCTCGAGGTTTTCGCCACAGGTCTGCTCTATCATTAGTATCTATCCCGTCAAGGCTTGGGTTTCTTAGCCTTCATTCCTTTCGAACCCTGGAGGCGACAGCCACGACACCCCGCGACACAATCTGACATTTCCCCTCATGAATTTTAATTTTAATTTGGGGAAGTTGTCTTCCCCTCATCCCCCAGATCAGGCTCCTCCTTTTTCGCGCTCGCGCTGCTTTCCCCGGGCCGCCCCGCATCTTCGCTCCTAGCGCCGAGAAGAATTGTCCGCAAATCCGCCGAGCAGCAACGGCCCCACATGCACCAAGTGGGGCCGGGCCGATGTTTGACTCGGGGAAATTGCCCGTCCTAGCGTCGTCAGCTACTTGGCTAGCTGCTTAGACACACGGCGCTGGAAAGCTTGGTACTCGGACCCAAAGATGTTCCGATCCTGTGGTCTTCGGGTCATCACCACCTGGGCGAGGACCTAGAGTGTCGACCTTTCTCGGTTAGTCTACCCAACGTGTTTGGCAAGGGATCTTGATATTTTCGTAAACAGTATCAGACTTCTATAGTTCATTGCGTAATACATGCAGTGGCATATTTCTAATATCCTCTCCAGGAATTTCCACGAAGTCCGGGCGAATCGAAACCGAACTTGACGAACTGTTAGCCGATGATGATAATTCGTAGACCATCTTCAACCTCTTTGTACTCCAATACGTCCACGCAGCCCATGTAGCGAGAACGATGATGGTGACTGGTATAGTGACAGCCCAATACACTGCCTGTGATGGACCTGTCGCGCTCACTCCAGGAGTGGCGAACAAGGACTGCACATGGTCGGTTAGCGTCCACAATAGTTAAGCCCCTCAACATATCAGGTAACGCGACTGAGACCCACGGCAATATAAGTCGCTGGTAGAAAAGTCATAGTGAGAACCGCGATCGACTTCATGCTCGAACTATCTCTTTGCGCATCCATGGCAATTCTCCGAGAGGACTCGGCAAGGCTGCGATTAATTTTGTTGCTGGTGTGGGCGAGGTGGTTGTTGATCTATTTGGATTCAACGCGTGTCAGCATGAAATAATGGCAGTGAGAAATCAGTAAAGATACGTACGGCTTCAACTTGGATCTTTGCGCGCTCCAGAAGGTGCTTTATGCTGTAGGACAAAGCATCGGCTCTCTGCAACCCCACGTCAAGGTGGTTCCACAGGATTTGGCTCTGGGCCACCAACAGCTCGTCTCCTGGCTGAACATAACTTTCCATGTAGAGCTCTAGAAACGACTTCACCGCTGCGGAAATGCTGTTTCCACGCGACATGTACACGTCCCAGGCGATAGCGAGTTGTGTCACACTGATGGCTTTCCTGCTAATATCAGGGTCATCGCAGTTGCCAGGCGCCAGCGCGGCCCCAGAAGGCTGGACGATGGCGATACCGCTCCGGCCGCTGGAAACCTCCGTCTGGAATAAGTCATTCCAAGTCGACTGGACCCTACGACTTAAGACGTTTCGGTAGAGGTTGCAAAGCAAAACGGGAATGGCGGCAGGGTGAGTAACAACACCAGCAAGTTCCATGATCATGTCAGAAATGTAGGATGCTTGGCACCAATAATTGCACAGCAGCAGCACGTCAGTAGTCCTCTCAGTGGTGGAGTGAGATACGAATACTACCGCATCCATCTTGACGAGGTCGGACCCCGGGAGCTTCATAGTGAATCCTAGTTTCGCAGTCTTCTTATCAGTTCAAATGTCGAAAAAAAGAACATGAAGGGGGTGACGTTAGCACAAGTATACGTACTGATCCTGCCGGGCTCATCAACCCCCTTGAGACAAGGCGGAGAAGAGAACACTTGAAAGTGAGATTCGGTGTACATGGATGAATTCTTTGACAGCATCATGCTCGCCACTCGAGGTAAGTTGAATTTTGCTCGAAGCAACTCGAGGTCACTTTGGCAGAAGGGGATCCACCATTTCCGGCTCGATGAAGGTATCGGGAACTCTAACATCTTACGGACGCCGTTCCGGTCAGTCTGCCTTTCCAGGTCGCAGCCTGTTAGGCTGAGTATATATATCGTCAGCTCCATGTCCTGTGAATGAACATGGTAGAGAATTCGACTTACACCAATCTGAGGCGACCGCTTAGTTGTCCGTCACTCGGCTGCCCAACGGAGCCACCTGCTGTGGGTTCCTTCTATTCAGTTGCTGTCAGCCACAAGTTGCAAACATAACTTAAGACCGAGGAGATGGGAACGACACATCTGAAACCCATGCTCGAAACTGGTCAGGCTCTAAATCACGCCTCGACGCGGATGGCTCCTTATCCTAGGATATCCAGTCAGCAAGACTGGGGGTGTCTTTCATCGCTGAGAACAACCTACGGGAAATGCGGTGATTTCGATAAGTTCGACCGTTGAATGCCGGGTGACGTCATTTCCGAGTCGGCCAGGGTTGTTTTGTTCTTCCCAGCTGAGGATAATATCTGGGTCTAAAAACCCCATTTCGTAGCAAGATTGACGTCTAATTGGGGAAAAGGGCTGCGGTCGCTAATACTATTCCCAGTGCCGCGGTGGTTTGCAAAGGAGGAGGAGGAGGGTCTGGGATGATTTTGAGGAGCGGGGCAATGTAATCTCTAGCCTCGATGGGTGGCACAGCAGCTGTTATGACCTCGATATTTGGCGGATCACGTGCCATTCTACTAAGCTGGAACACGCAGCACGAGAATGTCACAAACCCACACACGCACACACCCCAGGTCTTGCGGTCTATCACGGCTACATAAAACTTGCAACCATCACGGCACCAGACCCCACCAAACAACCAACGGAATGGGTAAGAACCCAGACTAAATGATGAAGCAAGTCTTCACAGATGGGGTACACTAACGCGAGAATGATGAGAAGGCGTGTGCAGTTGGCCAACGCGTTTCTTCCTGCAATCGTACTCCTGGAACTTAGTTTCTCGTCACTGGTAGCGAGGGCGTTTGGGAGCGCGCTGCAAGTTCAGTAACGTTGTGCCGTGCTCGTCTTGAGCTGTTGGAGTGAATGGCCTGATGGCCCCACTCCACTTGGTTGGTTTCCAGCCAGCCCTCCAAACTTTGCTCTCCTTCCAGAGAACACACACGGCAATACAACCACATTGCCTTGCTGCACTTCCCACATGAGCGACTTGGCGCCTCGTTGAGATGAAGCGGATGAGATGTGCCTCAGGCAGTCTCGGCTTAAGGCTGGGCGTGACTGCATGCATCAGTGAGACCGATCAACTGCAAAAGTGGAGATTATTCTTCCCTACATAGCCTTATAAATAGTAAGACAATTCCTTCACTTGAATTTGCTTTACCTCCTGAGTGTAGCACTGGAAGGGCATCGAATTTTGCTCTCGCTGCAAGTGCTTACACCTCTTTGCTCGATAGTGGAGGCGGCCTCTCAAGCCAGCGAAGACTTGGTTACATCCTAGCTCTTCGTACAGGAAAATCGGACCGCACATGGTGGAGGGATGCTCCGGCTCCGGCTCCGGCGGCGTTGACCTAAATAGGCGCCAAAATAATGATGTTGGTTACACAATTCCAAGAGGTAGGTAACACTATAGAAGGCCTGCAATCATATAAATGGGTGTTATCAGTTCAGCCACGTAATGCTAGGTGACCCGAAAAGGGAGGAACAGTCTCACAAACCTCATCGCTGCCAATTCGTTTCGCAGGAGAAATTCACGTTGCAGCTCGTTAGCGCTGGTGACCGGAAAATGGAGGAACAGTCTCACACCAGCCTTAACGCTGCCCAATCCGTTCTGCAGGAGAAATGTACTGTGCAGGTCTCAGCTAGCCACAGGCTCACAGCTAAGCGAAGGCTGGTTTGGAGCTTGGAACTCTCCCGTGTCCCACGTCTTTCTTCTCCTATATATGCTAAATATGGTATGCTCTCAACTCGTCGACGGATTTACCACTTTCTGCAATACAAGCTCTGCAATTTTTTACCTTCTCGCAACCTCTCTTCCCTTCTCAAGATGAAAGAACCACCAATCTCACTAGCCTTTAGAGCACTGCTCGATGACGACAGATACCACAACCATCGGCTCGGCTACTGGCTACCTAAGGATCGCAAGATCATTGTGGCGTGGGTCAAGCAGCTCATGGGCCGTGTTCGCGATGGCCCGATAACCCAGCTGGACCCAACGCTTGTTGCACTTCAAGACCTCGTCTCTAATGATGCTATCCTGCAACCGCTTTCCGAGAACATGTTCACAGAGGTGCCGAACATGGCACCCTACAATGAGGACCCCGAGGGCAACCGGGAACTCGGGTCATTCGAAGAAATGCTCAACGCTTTCAACGTTCTGCTGACACAAGGGCCGGCATGGAACGACATTGCGAACAAGGTCGGACTCATCGGCTGTCCTTTCAACGCAGTCCTCGACTGGCCCATGGCCACGGCGTCTGGATACATGTTTTTTCTATATCCATCAGTGAACGCATGCCTGAAGGCGATGCTGGTGCAATGGGAGACTTTTCTCACCAGCAGCGCCTCGACTGCCGTCCTTCCTTGCTGGCTCTCGGCGCCATGTGGAGGCTTGGACTTCTTGCTCAAAATGGGCAACATGGATGGCCTGCAGCCAGCCACATCATACACTTTTCCTCAACTCTACGTCTGCCCAGATCCCAGCGACCCAACCACGTACGGCTTCCCGAACTGGGACAAGTTCTTCACCCGCGATTTCCAGCCCAACATCCGCCCGCTTGTCGGTCAGAGCGACGACTCGATCATTGTGCATGCCTGCGAGTCGGCCCCGCTACAATACCCGGTCGCCAACGTGCAGATGAGCGATAACTTCATGGGGAAGAACCAGCGCTACTCGCTGCAGGACATGATGAACCAACATGCGCTCGCGCCCAGATTCGCCGGCGGCACCGTCTACCAGGCTTTCCTATCCTGCCTTAGCTACCACCAATGGCACGCGCCCGTGTCTGGCACCATCAAGGATACCGTGCTGGTGCCTGGAACGTACTACTCCCAGAACATCTACCAGACTTTCTTCGGACACTGGCCTAACCAGCCCGACCCGGCCGGGCCGACCTGGTCGCAGCCATACATCGCCAACGTCGCCGCGCGTGGCCTCATCTTCCTCGAGGCCGACAGCGTTGACATCGGGCTCGTGTGCTTCATCGCCATCGGCATGACCGACACCTCCGGATGCGAGATTACCGTGCAGCCAAACCAGCACGTGAACAAAGGCGAGAAGATGGGCATGTTCCATTTCGGCGGGTCCAGCTACTGTCTCGTCTTTGGCCCGCAGGCGAAGCTGCTCTGGTCGGGCATTCCCGCCCAAGCCTCGGAGTTGTGGCCCAAGAGCTTCAGCGACCCGGACCAGATGCCGAATTTCCCCGTCTGCAGCTTGCTTGCTACTGTCGGAGGAGGTGATGACAAGGATTGAGATGTATGTTGGCAACGGCCGCTGTAGTCTTAGTAGCTGAGAATGAATAGTTGCTTCCAAAGACTCTTTGCATTGGTTCAAATATCTACTGAATTCAAATGATTGCTCGCCACCCGAATCAGTCAGTCAAGGATCAGCATGAAATAGGAAATAGGAGAGTCCCCCCCTTCACAAGGATCGTAACGTCGAGAAGTACTTTAACCCCCCTCCCCCCCATCTACAGTAAAGTTTAGTCCGAAATCGACGGCTTTTTTTCTTTGCCAGAATTCCTTGCGCGGTGCGAGGACGGGGACAATTCGCGTGAAAGTAAGCAGAGGACGTTTTGTGTTGATGTGAGGGAGTTGGGGCGCCAAGGGTATTGCGATTTAGGAGTCACCTCTTCATCATCCCTGTGTCAACTGTAGAAAGGCCGGACTGGGAATGGAAGCCTTGATTTGGAGGAACCTCACGTGTCAAACCTGCTGGGTCTTTGGCAATGTGTCGACCCAGATCTTGGTCGCCCGCCGCTGTCGGCTCGCCTTCCTTGATTGGCCGCATGAGTGGCACAGGAGCTGCTGTTCGCTGAGTTTCTAGCCTCCCCTGACGATGCTCTAGAAATCTCAGCCTGGCGTAGATATCAATCATCTCCTTGGAGAGATGAGCCTTCAGGGACTCATGTGAAGTGGGATAGAGGCTCTTGACAGCAGCTTGGCTGAGGTCCAAGACGGGTGGTAGGTCAAGACGAGATGCAAACTCCTGGATCTTAGCGTGTATCCCGCCGCGCGAGGATTCTCGAATATCCACCGCGAGATGGTTTAGGCGAGTGAGGGCCTCGTCGATTGTAGCAGGACCCGATTGCTGGGTTGTGGCAGTTCTGCATCACTACCCTCAACGGTCACAACCTGCACTACTAGACAGCAAAACAGGTTTAGACTGTTAGCCGAGTCTTGGCCTGTTGTCAAGCACACATGCGCTCACATTGGCTCAAGTCTTTTCGCAGAATTCCAATGAGCCGAGCAACAAGATCCAGGACGTCAGGGACCCGCCGAAGTCTCGCATCCAAGGATTGGCTTCTTCGGGCAAAGACTCCCAGCTGCGACGCCCATATCGCAAATCGCTGTTGGTATTCCACCCATTGGCCGGTAAAGGGCGCCGTCGAGCCCGAACGTCTCCAGAGAGGCTGGTTGAACAGCTCTTCGCATTCAACGACCAAGTTGTATAGAAGATCGACGTCAGGTCTGTCCGAGGTACTGGCCATTTTGCTGGCTGACTGTCCCGATCTCGGGGCCGGATGTCTCGATGGGCGAAGGATTTGGGGATTGAGAACAAGTTCTAAGGCTTAGAGGAGGCTTTCAAGACACTTAAGATTTAACTTGGGGTTGATGGGGAAATGGGGCCTGATATATGGGGGAAAATGGAATGAACAGTATAGATATTCTCCGGATAGACCAAATACCATCGCTCGCTTCAATGCAGTTCAAACTAACTCCATCTCCCTCCACGCTGCTCTCCGATACCCCCGGTCAACCTCCTTTCCAAAAAGTCTCCCAACTCCAATACGCTCATAACACGCCAGCCCCTCAACCCCCCTGACGAACAAAACACTATACACTGTATGCCAAGGCATTATACACCCCAAACTGTATCCACGCCCTGTCACAAGCCGCGTCGAAACAAGAAGGGCGAGCACCTCCTGGCCTAGATTCTCCCCATGGTATTCCGGGTGTTCAAACGACCCCCATCCACAAATCTCATCATCTCGCTCCATGGAACATATATTGCGCCAGAAATTACGCTGATTCCATGGCCCTTGGGTTTCCTTGCAACCGGAGAGCTCATGCAATATTTGCACAGAAGGATCACCCGTGGCCCGGCTGAGTTGTTCACGGGCGACAACCCACAGGAGGGGTGCCCTAATGCGGAGAGCTGCGAACTTGGTGTCGATGTCGAAGGCGCGCTGCGAGGGGTTTGTCAGCCTCAGTCGGGCGGGTGCGGTAGCGGCGTTGGCCGGTGTCTGGGCGGATGGGCTGTCGACGTGGCAGACAAAGCGGACGCCCTTGTTGTTTACGACCGCTAGGACTCGAGCTTCTTGACGTACGCGAACGGCGGGATCTGTTCGCTCCCAGGTGACGGGACATGGGACGGACGTCCATGACCACGTGGGAAACCCCGAGACCCTCGCTGGCGGATTGCAATGTTTTGTGAATGGGGGATTTTGTTGCCACAGGAGGGAATGGTGGATATCGCGGAGCCAGATGCCGGAAAGATAGGCGAGGCCTTGTTTCTGAATGGCTTCGGACGACGGTCCCGACTGACGAGGATTAGGCTTCACGGCCTCAAGGGCGCCACGGAACTCCTTGGCAACACCAGCCAGGGCGATGACGCGATCCTCGGCCTTCGTCAGAGCTAAAGTTGAGTATGCCTCTGCGATGTCGAACCAGAGGTTAGAGTAGCCCTCCGCAGCGGTAGTAATAAGTGCATACGACATTTTCTGGCTCTGTTGTTTCTCTCGACTCGGCGGGATACTTCCCGGATTAGTTGGATCAGCGCTGGGAATTTCGTCCTGCCATAGTTCTGTCCCTTCGCCGCGCTCATTTTGCGGTGCTTTTGATTGGCACTCCATAAACATGCCCGAGGGGGTGAAGTAGACGATGCGTTGGCTCAGAAGCCACTCCTGGAAAACCCAGCCGCGGGTGAGTAACTCGCTCCTCTGGACTTGCTGCTGGTACTGCTGATCCATGTCAAGGTTGTACGAGGAGACATAAAAGAACCCTTCCCTTTGTCCGGCGCGATTGCGGTACGGTAAACGAGCCAGTCGAGGCGTCGGAGTGATCTTCGGGGGAAACAGGCCATGTTCTGGCGAGGCAGAGCTTGCAACGACAGTCATCAGTGCGCCTTGGTAGTAATCAGACATCCTGACGGCTTCGCGTCTCCAATCTTCACCGTCATCCCCTTCTTGGATGATGCAGAGCGAGTCTACCCAGACATAGCGTACGCCTAGCCGCCGCGCGAGATAGAATGTGTCAAGGAACACGTACGGCAAGATCTCTGGAAGCTCCTGGAGTCTTGTACCAAGGTTGGTCGTCGTGGTCCGGCTGATCTCGGTGTCTGTCGTCCAGCGATGGGAGAGTGCAATATACGAGCCCCTTTGGCCCGCTGTCTCCTGCAGCCGGAAACCGCCTGGGTGGACCTCGATGCACCGTGTTGGAAGCTTGCTTTCCCCGGTGCTAATAAGCTGCGATCCCGACCAGCTGAGCTTGCACCGGGGATGTGATTGCTGGCAATCGCGAAGCCAGGTCGTGATGATACCCGTGTAATCGTCTGATTCGGCGTCTTCGCCAGGATAGCGACCAACAACATCTTCGGACTGCGAGGCGGGCGTGTCCCGGTCAGCAAGTACGTGGAAGTTGAGAGTGACAATAGGCTTGGGGGTTCTCAGCGAGAAATACACGCGTGGAAGTGTGTGGTTCTCAGGCGCGAGAAATGCCCGTATCCCGGCAACCATGAGGCTGGAGGTGCCCGTCACGACGTCAACTCGACTGGCGTGACTTCGCAGGTCCAAATGGATCCACAGGTTGTCGCGCCACTTTTCGTCCGTCATGGGACGGTTTCGCTGGCGTACCCCGTCCTCGAAGCAATCGACCATGAAAGCGCAGAAAGAGCAGTTTCTGTTCGCGGCCTCGACGGCCGAGCTGTACATGTAGCCGCGAAAACCGAAGGGGTCTCGATAAAAGCTGTAGAGGTCGAAGTTCCTGCATGTTCGGCATAATTTTGCGCTGTCCTCGAGCGGTTGGCCATCGGCGCCTCTCTCGCGGAGCGATGTCAGGGCAATCGCCCCTTGCTCCATCGCTGGGCTCCAGAGATGTGTGTCTTGGGGAGAATCGCATCGAGCCTGCAAAGGCTGCCGTCAGCGGATGAAATTATCGACCGCGTCGCACAAAACCGGCAGCTCACCTCAGCCATCCAAAGCAGGCACATGGCACGGGTTTCTTAGGGGCTGCCTCCGTCAATGCGCAGGCAATGCGACGTCAACCCCGCTGCGGCTGAGCTAAAAAGCGACACTCCGCCCGACGCACCTTCCCTTATCACCTCACTTCGTCGCCCCGAACTTATCGCCAGCGATGGAAGCCGAGCTCCTTGCCCGCCGCCCCGTTGGGACGGACTGGCTTGGAAAGCCCCGGGTGGATTGGTACAAACCCTCGTACGACTGGGTCAGCCAGTTCAGCCTCGGGCGGTTTGGTCTCGGCATTTTTCTGCTCATTTCCATCCCGAACCATTTCCACGGGACCCGCACTCGATGCATCGTCCTGTTCATAACCGTTTTTATCTCAATTCCCATTGCGGCGGTTGACTGGATCCCTTACCACGCCCACATCTGGACACGATACCCGACGGCTGTGAAACGATGGACGACGCCGGCGGCAGCGGTGCTAGGTTTCACGCTGAGCGCTGCTATTCTCATTCAAACTCTACAGACAGACGATGACGCATTTGAGACGTGCCAGGTACTGGCATCCATGATTTTCCTTTTCAGTCTCTGTCAGTCGATCCTCGCCACGGCAGGTCTGATGTACTTTGTCCACTATCGGCCACTCAAATTACCGAAAGAATACGAGCCCGTGCGAAATGGCTACGAGAGCGATGGCGATTCCGATCTGGATTTGGACAGCTGGGCGCAGCCTTCCCAAGATGGGCAACTGGCTCGGATTTTCCAAGCCCAGCAACAAGGGGTCCAACAGAGACAAAGACGAGCAAAGCTGAAAGGAACGGCGCTCCTGCGGACGCAACCCCCGAGGGCTGAGAGCCAAAGAACAGCACCTGTAAGACCCCTGCCCCAGGATAGATATCGTTCGGGATAAGGTGGCACTGACTCAAGTCAGACTCCCCAAGAGTTCAGCGCCACTGCCAATTTTGGTCCTGACACCGTTGCTTGGCATACCCGAGTGACTCTCCCGGGATCAACACACTTGACCTTGACTACATGTCTGTCCCTGTTCCATTCGATAATCCAGCTTGTCCGATATGTCAAGGCGGGATCTTGTGATAGGTAGGTACCTCATACCTGCCTCCGTTCTCGCAGCCACGTGGGTGCTAAGTGTGCATATGAACAGCCTTTGCATTTTTAACAACATCTATCCGCCCCTTTGGATTGTGTACCTTGTGGTATTTCTCCGGCTGGTAAGGAAACGGACGAATCTTCAAATCCGAGTCCGTGGCAAGGTCAGCATTCAGATGGCATTGTCCATCATGAACTCGGTCATTGTCATCACTTGGTGGGCAGCGTTGGTGTTGACAAATCGAGGGCCACCACTCCCGCTTTTTACCGACAAATGGATGCTGGTGTGGTACATGTATCATGGGTTAATACTGGTGATTATAAGTATCTTCGCCGTACTAAGAACCGTGGAAGTTTACAAGGCCAGCTGAACATTCTGACAATCGAGAGGTCAGCAGCCCCTCCTGGAAGATGAACTCAAAGCAACAGAAGCATACTAAAGATACTCAACCAGGCTAAATATTTATACATTTCCCCGGAAGCGGCGTGGAAATGCCTTTCTAGACGCCTTAACTACTCAGCTAGGTTCTGCCAGGGTAATTATAATACCTTATTAGGCCGCTTTAGAAGAAAGAGGCCTGGGCCTAGCTATCAACTAAAACGATTAGCTTCTCCAGCTGGCGGCAATATGGGCCTGGAGGTCGAGCTTGAGCTTGTCGCCATGGCGAACACGTTCAGTTTCAAGACGGGGCGAGGGAACAGAAACGGGACGCGCAGAGCCGCCGCCTGGCTTTTATGTATCCCTCGCACATCGCGCCGCAATGAAGGTTCCATGCTTGGGGCGTTTCTCGGCTGCGTTGTCCTCGCAGAATCCATGCCGAGCCATTGGGTGGATTTGGCGACCCGTGAGGCGCTAGGCGTGCCGATGCCCACATTACCTCCTTCATCGCTCTACTGCGTGAAGCTGCGCCAAGGGCCAAGGGGCAGCGATTAGCTCGCATTGATAAGCGGCGTCCTTCTCATCCTCCTGTTTTTTTTTGTTTTTTTTTTCTTTTGTTTTGTTTGTTTTTGCGATAGTTCGTAGATATCGACCGTGTTGGACTCGCCAAGATTGGGGACGGCGGCAGAGCACATTGCCAAGAGTTTGCCCCTGTCGGCCTTGGGGCGTGCTTGCCAGATTCCCCGCATTTCGACCCGCCGCCAGTTCAGCTGGCCTCTTGGCTCTGTTCCATCCGGTCCCATCAAACGTCCATCCTTCCTATCCGCGATCTTGCTTCACATATGTTCCCGGTGTTTTTGCGATGGGTCTCACTCTGGGTCGCGCCGGTACCCACCCCGGAGCTTCAGTCGTACACGGCAACCTTTGTGTATCGTGAACTGCCGCCACGCAGGAGATGCTTCCGAGTTTTCCACCTCGATGACGCCGACGCCGACAGCGAGTTGTCTGGCCGTCTGACCATCGTGGACCTTGATGCTAGCGCCCGCAGCCACTACGATGCCCTGTCCTACTGCTGGGAAGGGTCCCTCGAGCCTAGTCGGTACACCGGCCACCGCAAAGACCGCTTGTGGATTGAAGACGGCAACGCCATCGAGAGCGCCGCCGGACGCAGCCAGCTGCTCATCTCGGCCGCGCTATTAACCGCCCTGCGTCATATCCGCCTTCGCGGCCAGCGACTGCCGCTCTTCATCGACCAGATCTGCATCAACCGGGCCGACAATGCCGAGGGTCTCGCCGAGAAGAGTCAACAAATCAGTCTTATGGGCGAGATATACCGGAGCTACGTCTGCGTGGTCGCATGGCTGGACGTGGCTACCCCTGACACCGACGCCTTCTTCGACTTCGGTCCCCGTATTTTCAACGATCCCTTCCTCCAAGAGATCGCCAGGCGGCCCGAGAGGTTCAATGCCATACTCGAGCACGTCAGTGGCGAGGTCAAGTTGGAAATTGGCGATGACGCTCTGCGACAGGATGTGGAGGCCATGACCGCTCTTGTTCGCCAACACTGGGCCCCCTTCCCTCACCCTGGCTTACTTGATATCTGTCTCCGCCGATGGTTCCGACGCATCTGGATTGTACAAGAAGGGTGTCTTGGCCCAGACATGGCCTTTCTATGTGGTCAGCGCAGTTGTTCTTCCCAAGAGCTGGAGATGGCAAACAACTTTCACATGGTGGCCTCAAGTATCAAACTAAACCTGGGGTTAGATACAAACGATGCGTGTAATCGCCCAAAGTCGGCATGGCTGTTGCCATGGAAGAAGAAGCCAAGGCGCGAGGCCCTCATGGCAACGAGTCTCGCCTTTCGCATCTTGAAGGAGCGGGAATTGGTCCAGAGACCATCTCCGTCCCATGCTCGTCGCAGCTTGGGTAATCTTGCCATCCGGTTCAATGTTGACATTCTATTGCAGGGCCATGGTGGCGTCTTGGGTCGTCCAACCTACTCGACTACATCTATGCCTTGCGAGGCTTCGTCCCCGGCGATGACCCTGTGTCGAAGGCGCTCGTCACGGACTATGGAAAACCAATCGGGACGATCTTCACCGAATTTACTCGCTTACTTCTTGACCCTGCTATGGGACCTCCCAATATCGACATCTTACTCTTGTCTCGACCTAGAGCCAAGGAACTAGAAGGACTTCCCTCATGGGTACCAGAATGGTCCGCCGTGAATCTCGCCATACCCCATGGCTACCGTTCCGGTTTTGTTCCCATGTTTTCTTCCGGGTATCGACCCGGTGAGTCGGTAACACTGGCAGAAGCCGACATTTCAACTACCGGCCGTAATATCATCAGAGTAAAGGGGGTTCTCCTGGCTGAGATATGCCAGGTTGGCACCCACTTTATGGATACCGCTATTTCTTCCCTGTGGCATGGGAGAACAACCCAGGAAGAACAGATCGTGGGGTTGAAAGATCCTACCATACTGCCTCGAACCATTTTCTCCTTCTTTCGTGAAGTGAGGACGTTCTGTAGGATGGCGACAGCATACCAGCATCCACCTCCCGCTGTTGAAGTTGCTACGAGCTCCAAGACTTCACCGTCAACAAGGCAGCAAGACCAAATTGTGTGGCTCGTCACAACCGGTGGCCACGGACTGACACTTACGGATAAGAGAAGTCTGCTGGGGCCGGCAGTCTCGACAAGTCATCATGGCGACGGTGACAGCACGCCACCTCTCGGTTGTCTCTGGGACCTGCAAATGCGGATGGACGTACTGCCCAGCATTTTACAAAAGCGCAAAAACAGTCTGATATCGATCGCAGCGATATGGCCCGCTAGCAACACCAAGATGATATCAAACCTTCGAGAATTTATGCTATATTTGTCTCGCCGAGCAATAATCGAGGCCGTGAACCTATACTGGCTTCAAAAAAATTTCCTCTCTTGGCCGTTCTTTCCGGCTAAGTCGGAGGACTTTTTGTATTACGGTGTTTTTGGCACGGGAGGGCTGGAAAAAGATGAGCCCGGAAGCAAGCAGCTGGGTCTTCTGAAGACAGTGTTGGAAAGGCATATTCGGAGGCGCTGTTTCCTAGCCACGACCAGCGGAGGGCAGCACATTGTCGGTCTCGGGCCGATGGATATGAAGGTTGGGGATAAAGCCGTTGTTCTTTTGGGCGCATCGGCGCCGGTTATCTTGCGGCAGGAGCCGAGGCCCGATGCACGATGGGTCTATGTGGGGGAGGCTTATTGCCATGGTTTTATGCATGGGGAGGCGTTGAAGGACGGCGGGAAAAAAAATCAGTGAATGTTTTGATATTGGATAGCAAGTGGCCTAAATGCTTTGGAGTTTGTGGTCGTACTGGGGGCAGAGGGTCATCTCAGCATGTTTCTTACGTCTGGTTCTTTGTGTGAGGTTGCAGGAATTCTGGGGCATAGGTTAGCTTCAAGAAGGTTCATCACTCGAAAGTAACGGCTGAGGCTGGTGTAAGATTCCGCGGTGTGGCCAGGAAGAACATGGAAAAGCCGAGGAACAGCGTCAAGCCACGTTGATAAAGAAGGTTCATGGCATCCAACGCTCTTCCGGCACTTCTCCATAAGCAACCGGTAACCGAGAATCAACTGCTATGTGGCGTTCTGGTTCTCAGCATGTCTCAACAGGTTTCCGAGAGCCGATCAACCCAGCCACGCCAGACATCAATTCATCGAGAAGCAGAACATCGAGCAGAATGGCGAGAAAGCGTGCAAGAAAGGGCAAGCCAGTGCCCACGCCGGAAATTCCCCATCCATCATCGACTGCTGCGGTAGCCCAAGCCTCTCGACCTCGCGTGGGCTTCTGGTCGCTTCCCCCAGAGATCTGCCACATGATCTGGGACCAAGCGCTTTCCGTCGGCGTCATTCGTTACGAAAAACCGCCAGCGTCAATCACAGACTTCGAACACGGACGGCCAGTCTTGCTTGACAACTCAGACGTCGTATTCGAGACGGACTTCTTCAACGACTTATTTGGAAGTCTTGCCGTTTCCCAACTCCTCAGCGTCAAGCCACATCCGATTTCACAGCTCTGCGGCGACGCAAGAACTTTCGCGATAACGCACGCGCGAGACCGGATTATCTCCGCCCAATCCGTAGCCGTCGTATCAAGCGATCCGCTCTGTTGGAGTTGTGGTTATACACGCAGCTGTACATGTCGCCACGAGAGCCTTCCGATCCGATCCGCGTCTGTGCTCAGACATCTCCCGCTCATCGCCCTGCGAGCCACGTTCTTCGAAAAACCACCACGACGCTCGCACGCCTACCAGGATATCCTGAACTCACGGATCTATGGTAAATCTTTGCGCGAGCGGTTTGGGCTGATAGAGAGACAGTCCAAGGATTTGGACCAAAAACTCATGCTCTTGTACCCTGCCAGCTGGACGTGGAGGATACGATATGATCCCTTGAACAAGGCCGAGAAGGCCATGTATGCGAAATTCCACTCGCAGCCATCCCCACCAGAGTTTGACAACATTCTCTTTCACTGGCGCCACCTCAGCCGGCAGGGAGGATACATCATCGACCTGGAGGACACGCGCACGTTCCAGGAACTGAAGGAGCTATTTCTCTCTTGCTTCTTGTACAGCGACTCGGATTCTCCGGTGTCGGGTGAGACCCGCAAAGCGAGATTCGGCACGGTACCGCCCATGATTGAGAGGATTCTGAGTGGGCCGACGGCGAGGAGAGCCGTCAGAAGGGAGGCGATGGCGGTCTTTTCACGACATATACTACGCGAGACGAATGCTAGGCGGAGAAAGGAGGGGCTGAGGCCGTTTGTCAGTGAGAATATACGGGTGGGCGTGGAGTTTGGTCTTAGATTTTGATTTGATCAGGAGGTCGCACATTCGACCCGGTCGAGTGTGCTGGAATGGGCGGAGTTTTGTCGTGGTTTGTCGGAGCTTGGCTCTCGATTGCGCACCCGCAGTGATGGAAAACGGGTAATACCAACACGGGTGCGAGGAAGTCATGATGATTTGTACTATCTGGTAGCGACCTAGGAATAAATTTGACATGGGAGGAATGCCGTTGCATGCACCAGAACGCTTGAGATATTGATTACGCGAATACAGCTTCATAGTCCCATCTCGTACAACTTGTGCGCACCCTGCAGTGCTTCTGCGTAGAGCTGGAAATCATGTGACACATGGATCCGTTCGATGTCTATGGCGATTTCCTACCGAGGGTATGGTTCTGGATCAGCAATTTCCATTCCGATAGGGGGCCGTATTGGGGGCCGGACTGGGGGCCGGACTGGGTTACTTGGCGCACGGATATAGTGCATGCCGTTCTTGATCTGGAGGCCCATTGCGCCTGGATGGAGTTGCCGAGGCTGTTTCCGACTCCCGAGACGATGCCTGTTGCCTTGAGGGATATTGTTGGGAAGCCGGAGGTGCGGGCGCGGATGAGACGGGAAGCACTGGCTGGGCTGCTGGGGGCGTGTGAAGAGACTGATGAGCAGCGGAAGCGGAGAGGGCCGGAGCTTTGAAGCCGTCGCCGGAGATGAGATTTGGTGTGGACGTTAGGATTTATAGAATGACTTGAGAAGGGGAGGAGAGGGATAGGGTGGCTAACTGGGGAAAGGGGTTTACATTCAGTAATTTTGTAGAATTAGAGCTACGTCCAGCGCACCCTGTATCCAGTCAACTCCCGGCAGATTCAACGCATTTTTTGACGAAACTTCAAGTCCTGTCTTTGTCGTTGACTCGCGTATTATGGATGTATTTGTCTCGTCGTTGGCTTACAGCCGCTTCAGACATGATTCAAGTTGGTTGAGCTAAAACAATTTAACTACCTTACCATATTACGCAAATAATTGACGGAACAATTCATCAAAGCTAAATACACTTTAATGAAGGCAATAGCTAGCATTTGCTCAATGCCGCTCCATGAAATTGTTTTCTATGACTCGACCGTATCAAGTTCTCCCACTAACTGACAGTTGGTACCTCACCTGCAGTGAACCATTGTACAATGCTGACCTCCACGCCCACCCTCATACGCGGCGGCAACGGCAAAGCCCCAAGGCCTCGGCGTTGGCGATGCTGATTGGTATCATCAAAGGCGCGCCGTCTCCCAGCCAGGGCCTCATCTCTCATCTTCACCCGTACCTCTCGCCCGCCGTCCAGAATATCCTTCAAGTTAGCGGGCACCACATAGATTCCCGGGAACAAGGCCTCCGCTAACTCCTTGAATCCCTGACAGTCCTCCAGGTCAAGCACGATGCGTGCTTTTTCCCGGATGTATCCCCCCTCCCCCTGAATCCCACCGGCCCCCATTGCAACTTAAGTCTCCCCGGTATCGCGGCGAAAACACTTCACGCCAGATCTCCCGCAGCTGCAGCGCTCCCTCCCAGACAGCGACTCTTTTTTCATTCAAGATCGGAGCTAGCAGCTCGCAGCGGGCGGGATGCAACACCAGAATTTGGCTGTCAAGAGCTTGACCAAAACTCTCAACGAGCTCGCATTTCGGACATCCTTTTGCCTTCTTGCAATGGTGACCGCCCTTGCTGAAGAAATCCGACCGTACCATCACCAAGGGCTAGCGAGTGAAGCAAGAAGACCACGACGCATAAAGGCTGGGTTGACTGCTGGGTCCATGTCTTCTCTGCCGGGTGTTGTAGGTCTGCGAGACGAACTCAACAAGGGGAATCCCAAACGCATTTTGGCTGCAGTCAGGGCTCTCGCTCTTCTGCTGCACGTACCGTCTCAACACGAAGGCCTTAGAGTCCCGACAGACTCGGGACAAAGCAGACAGCCGCAGCGAGACGAACATTTATTTGTGTGCCGCATTCGGAATGTCTGCAGCAGATGTCAAAGAAGCCGTGTTTATACTTTTCGCTGATATAGAAGTGGGAATCCCGTACTTGAGGAGTCATCGCCACAATGCAGTATTTGGCTGTGCTGTTTGTTTGTTGCGTGATGTGTGACGCGCTAGCAAGCTGACTGGAAGCTGACTCCGGATTACAGTAGCTTGGTGGGTCCCTCGGTTGTCACTGCCGTCCCATCATTGCACCTACCCAAAAACCTCAGGTACGCTTGCTTGGACAAACACACCGCCGTTGTGTGGACGATGCATAAAAGGGGCGCCGTTCACACTCGCGGAGACCGCTTCATCTTTCCAACCCACAGCCACATCGCGATACTTGGGGTTTTAGCCGTCCGCCAATATGTCTCAAAAGCGAGCCAGAAGAAGTGGCGTTGCTCCCGATCCCGAGAAACTCAGCGCATACGCACCAAGAGAACAAGACACCGGCATTCCACGGGTTGGATTCTCCTCTCTCCCTCAGGAGATCCGCGATATGATCTGGAAATTTGCATCCGATCGCTTCGTGGCGCCTCGTCCGCGTGAGTCGGACCGAGAACGATTCACGCAGAAGCTTCTCCATAATCTTCTTCCTGGGGTGCCTCGGGGCTGTCACAGCCCCTCCTTTCGGGTTGGTTACAGACGTTAAAGCCTGTACCGGCACGGCTTCACTGTACCCTTTGTGCTAGCGTTTCTGTCTCCGCAAGCTGTCCTCCAGGCGGAAAGATGCTTCTATACACCGAGACCTTGCGGCCCTTAGTTGCTGTAGCTAAAGCACACGGCCCTCCCTACCGACTCGGGGAACTAGCCCTCTACAACTATCACCACAGTGCTTAAACGCACTCCGCACCTGCGCTTAGCGGTTAGGGTCTATCTAAACTCTTATTTTTTCGTTAAGCCCAGGCGGTATCTCCAGAACCGGGAGCTTGCTGTGAAAGCACCCGATAACAATCCTCTACTAACTAATAAGAAGGTGAGCCTAAAAGCTGAGCTATGGGCAAACAAAACCACCCTGGTACCATTCTTGGACCTGGAAGGAAGAGGTCTAAACATGGCGCGGATGGTATCTGCCATCCAGCCCGGCCTACTTGCTAACGACTGTAAGTACTTTATCCTCTGCGCCAACTGTGTCGCAGTGGGGCTGCCGGGCACGCCAAAACCGCCAGCGGCATCTGTGGAGGCTAAAGTTACCATCACGTACCTGTCCGTTCAGTCAGACTATCGCCCCGCCCCGCCCCCGCTCTAAAAACTAAGGGTATGTGTCTCCTCCGCTATTAAAATATATACTGGGCAATACTTTCCTGCAGACTATTGATTACTCTACCCGAAATACCAAGCGTATCGCTACAGACCATCTAGTAGTAAAGCCGTCTTAAAATTATTATTACATTACCCGACTAACGTCCACCCCTAGCATCTTACTATGATAGCCTCAAAAAATATGTAATAACCTATATTTTATTTTAACAATGGATATGTTAAGTGTGAGTATATAACCCGTGGGGACGTATGTGTCACCTGCAGCGTCCAAGCGGCCGAGGTACACGGCTCTTTCGGGTGGTTTCAATGCTTCATCGAGTCCGGGCTGCATTCGTTCTCGTCACTTACTTGAGGAAGATGAGACAGACAGCTCCAAAATCTGAGGCTAGGGTACAATGTTCTTATGCTACTAATCTGAGCTTATTACAGGATGATCACTTTTCCGAGGTCGGCCAGCCAACTTCCTATGTTCCGAGATGTAATGTCCCTCCAGCGCGCCGAAGCTCGGGAATGAATCCTCGCATTCGCAACTAAGCGCGCCGGAATCAGCTCTCCTAGCGCAAATCCTTTGGTGACATTTAAATTGGTACCAGCGCTTTACAGTTCTGCCGCAGCGGCACTTGAAGGCTGTCCTGAGTTGTTGCGCAGACTTGCATGCCTTCGCTCGGTGACGCAAGCGGCTCCTTGTATCAGCAAATGATTTGTCACAGCCAGGCTCGTCTTCTGTAGCACAGGGAACTCGGAGGAGACATCGACGGCCGTTGTTTGATCTCTTGAGATGGCCACTAAGGAGCTTCAGGTGAGAATGCGACCAATAAGAAGAATTCGGGATGCACCGCTTACCGAAGGCGTTGCGAAGAGACCCGAGTGCCGCAGAACTGGCATCTCTTAAGTTCAGGCTCAATCGACCAGACTCCAGCACTCTTGGCGGGTTGGCTCATTGACTCTTCACCCTTGCTTGCGATTGCAGACGCATCCCCACGCATAGATGCCGCGGGAGAGCTTGGCTCCAGAAGACTAGGGTCAAACTTCTCAGGATGTGCGACAAAACCTCCCAGTTCGGCAGAAGGCAGACCTTCGCCTAACGACGGGGAAACAAGAGCACCACCGAACCAGTTAACAGGCCCAAAACCGGCATCAGTTCCATGAAAAACCAAGTTGTTGTCAACTGAAGAGTCTCCCTCAACCAAGCTACTGAGCTCAATTAGGAACTGGTTTTCAATTCGGCCATTAGGCCAAATTGAACTTCCAGTCAAGCGATGATCAAAAGCACCGCTCAACCAGCTGACAGACCCGAAATCCGTGTCCGTTATAACAGATCCCAAGTTCTGATCAACAGGTGATCGTTCTTCAACCAAGCTACTAAGCGGGGTTGAAAACCAATTCTCAATCAGGCCATCATTGGGCCTAATTGAATGCCCAGTCGAATATTCATGCTCAGCTGGGACACGATCATATTGATGTTGGATCGTAAGGCGTTGGAGCGGCCTTCCTAATTTTACGTCAGAGTCGAATGCCACACATGCCAAAAGAATTACCAGGTGCCACTCACGCAGTGGTGCCTTCAGACAAGCTTTGCTAACGGCGCGTACCCTTGTAATGATGATGAGCCGAACGGGCTTTTTCGTCGCAGGGCTGCTTAAGGTAGGGGCAAGCGCTAGCAAGCGAGCGCCCCCGGTGAGGCGGCTTAGGAGGACAAAGAGTTGAGCAGACACGAGGAGGAGGGTCAGTGCTTATATGCTAAATTTGCAGGCCTTCGGCGACATTTCGCGGGCCGATTTTCTCGGTCCAATGATCGTCCACTAGGTCACCAAGTTGGCTGGATACCAGAAGCCCGAAGAAACTGACAGCAGCTATAACCCCACTAACGCTACTTGGTAAACGAGCCAATTTTCGGAGCCAATCATTCAAGTGTTGCTCGCTTCCACCTTTAAAGTGGTGCAACCAGTCAGAACACAGATCTTATCCAGCCAGTTTTTGCCCCGCGCACAAGCTGCATAATTGGTCAAGATAACTGGCCTGGATTGCTGCGATCCTATGGTCGCATTCACCACGACCTTGCCCGGGACGGAGCACAGCTGTCTAAGCCTCCGAATAAAAGGGGCTTCTGGCCGAACACAGACTGCAGGGTCCGCTTGAGTGGCTTCGTCTGGTAGAGGCTGCCGACACTGGCCATGGCTAGCTGCTTTTGCAGATCCTCCAAAATGGCCAGCTTGATGATTTCCCGAATGCCGCCCCTAGTTAGTGTTCAAGTAGCGCGCAAGGTCAGCATCCGGACCTTTTCTGTGCAAGGCTGGAGGGGGGATGCTTAGCCATCCACGCACAGAAACGTGGATCCCGGCGTCCTGCGGCTCAAAACTGATGGTAAATGGGCGTTCTTTCCGCTTGTTCTGGAGGTTTTAATGTTGATTTGTTGGTTTTATAAGACCCCGGAGTATATGCCGGCACAGAATCTTTCCGGTTGAACTTATAACGCGGTGCTCGTCTCGACGAAGGAATGGAACAAGTCTGGGTCTCTGCCTGGGACAACAAAGGGAGACTCTTCGTCAAGCCTGTCCCGCGCTTTCTTCTTAATCCGGCTATTTGTTGTAGTAAACTGCAGTGTCCTGATGACTGTGTGTGTTATAATCCTCCGGCGGATATATGCCGGGGGATTATACAGGAAGTCGCTTCGGGTCTCCTCCATACGTACGCCTTCCTTATATTGTTTAAGAGCGATTTCCATAAACGCGCCTCCCACTTTGTAATGAAGACCGCACGCCATTGAATAGGTAAATTAAAATAACCCTAGCTAAGCTCCACCTCTCCCGCATCAAAATCATCCACCGCTTCACCCGTCTCTATCCCTTCACCCCTACCTCCGCGGCTAGTACAATTACCTTATGGTAGCCTCTTACGCAATAACATCGCTTGGATTGCCGCTGTCATCGTGGCCCTGCTGGCTGACCGCGGCGTAGGTTAGCCTCGTGTTTTTGGCACGGCACCAAATATGTGAACGCGCCTACTGCGTGGGTAAACCCGTTGGCGGAGTGGATACCCGTTGCAGTCTCTAAAGAGCATGAAGGCGAGACCCGTTCGTCGGCTCTTATTTACAGCCGTGCACGTCAATCTTTTCTTACCAACAAGAGGTCAAACTGTCTAGATTGGTATCACACAATGAGTCCATTTGCTTGAGTTGAGATGGCATGAGAAATCTGTGATGATCACCTTAGTTTGGACTTTGAGTCTTGTCCAAGCCAATATTCCCCGCGTAGCCTCAAAGATGGAAAGGATCGGCAGTTCAGCTTCGATCCGTTGCAGCCACAGTTAAGTTGTAATAATGGATATAACCAAGTACGTCATTCGTTGGAGCTACTATTATTGATGCTACCCGACCTTTTGCTTAAGATTGGAAGGGGCTCGTCTACGCAATATGACGTACGTCTATGGTCTAAATGCACATCTGCAGGAACTGCCTGCCGCATGCAGCGCTGGCAACCACATCTTCCGAGGGTGTATTGCTCGGAGCATCCGCCCCGCATGCAAGGTGAACGATCCCCTAATAATCAGAGACTCGCAACGTCGCCCGGCTCGAGTCCGCCATTAGTACCTATCTTTGCGCCTTCGACGCACCTGATCACAATCAAGCCCCTGAGTGCAAAGTTACCACGGTTTCGGGCTGCCCAACATCGACATGCATGCTGCGCGCATGCCTTGGTTTGGTCTGCCCAATGACAGCGCCGTGCTATCAATACATCGGCACACTCAAGACGCCGACCCAAGCTTTAACACCCGCGGCAGATACTTAGGTCAAGTGGAGGGGTAATCGGCCACTTGCTGACCCGCCCTCGGAGACGTCGACCGCAGCCGGGGTATTTTTTTTCTCCGCATTGTATGTCCAGTTGATGTGCAGTTCATATCCATAGGGCTACTCGAGTGTTTGGACGAGAGCGGGTGTACCCGTGATCGACAGCTGTTGTTTTAGGCTCGAAATCGTCGTCATTCATTCTGCATTAGTCCAACCAGACGCTGGAACTTCCTGACTAGGCTCGCGAACCTGGCTGTCGAACCCTTCAATCATCGAGATCAGTTCTGTCGTATCGTCCGATGTCAGCTTTCGCGATTCTGAGTCACCCCGCAGTGGCGCTTCTACCCCTTGCGTCTGCATGCATGTGGCGCTCAGCAACAGTTAGTTGCAGGCGAGATTTCCCATCCTGGATTCCAGGGCGCAACATGGCATTGTTCAAATATAGCCACCTAGAATTCCGAATCCGTCCTGCCTCAACCCTCAGCCCGCTTCGCTAGCTCTGCTGTCGTTGCACTCGATCCGTCCGAGCGGCCAGGTGGCGCCCCACTCCACCGAAGCAGGGAAAAACTATTGGACTTTCGAAACACCAGGTCACCGCCGCGACGCTCAACAGCTCCTCCACCAGCCGTCAATTATCGAAAGAGACATGGCCAAGACGCGGCCGGGAGATGACAATGGTGTCGCGCACCACCCTGAAGCCTCAGCGAGACGTCGGCAGATAGTGATGGCGCCGTTCCGACCGTGAAAGCCCCGGCTCGGGGAGTCCCAGTTCAGCGACACGATCGAGTTCGTGATGGCTCGTCAGGTATAAAAAGTCCATGACAAACACCTCGGCCATGGGTTCATCCTCAGCAGGCGCGGTGTTCGGGACAAGCGGCACCTGGTTACGCTGTCCATCTTTTGTTCCCTTCACTCATTCTTTCGTTCTTTACTAGCTTCATTCTTTTGATTCCAGCTAGCAACAACACGCAATGCGTGCCACTCACTTGCTTCAGGGCCTTGGTTGCCTGCTTTTATCTGGGCTTGCCAAGGCCGTTCCGTTCTCTTCAAGCTCTCCTGAGCAGGGCGTCGACCTGTCTCCTCGCTCGGAGCTTGTCACTAGGGCTCCCACTTGCAACACGCCAACCAACCGTGCGTGCTGGACAGCCGGGTTCAACATCAACACGGACTATGAGGCCTCGTTCCCAGCGACGGGGGTTGTCCGCAACTACGTCTTGTTAGATCCCGCATCACCCTCGCTCAGAATGAGGCTAACTTTCCTAGCGTCATCACCGAGCATGACAACTGGGTGGGCGGAGATGGTGTGCCTAAGAAGAAGGCCATGCTGATCAACGGTATGCCCCCATATTGAACACTGGGGGATGACGGCGTTGACGAAATTCTCCAGGCCAATTCCCAGGACCTACCATCAAGGCTGACTGGGGTGACACCATCCGTGTGACTGTCACTAATGCGCTTCGTGTCAACGGCACCTCCATCCACTGGCACGGTATCCGCATGCTGAACAACAACGTCAACGATGGGTGAGTCCCTGAGCCCCCCCTAGGGTTGGGATCGCAAAAGACAGCTGACACGTAGAGCTAGCGCGAACGGCATCACTGAATGCCCCATCCCTCCCGGTGGTACCAAGGTCTACACCTTCCGTGCTGAACAGTACGGTAGCTCTTGGTACCATTCACATTTCTCTTCCCAGTACGCCAACGGTGTTGTTGGAACCATCCAAATTGATGGGCCGGCATCGCTGCCGTACGATGTGGACTTGGGGGTCTTCCCCATCACCGACTGGTACTACGGGGCCGCTGATGAGATTCAACATTCGCTCATTCCTCCTCCTGGGGCTGCTCCTCCAAGTGACAACGTGCTGTTCAATGGAAAGCATGTGAACGCGAACGGCGGCGGCAGCTATTACAGGGTGAAGCTCAAGCCCGGGAAACGCCACAGGCTGAGGTCAGTCATGTTACCTGCCCCGTCAAATGCTCCAGCACTAATGACTTCTCTCAGGATTATCAACACTTCGGTCGACAACACCTTTACTGTCAGCCTGGTCAATCACCAGATGACCGTTATCGAGTCCGACTTTGTTCCAGTTAACGCTTTCACCGCATCCAGCCTGTTTCTTGCCGTCGGTCAGCGCTACGACGTCACCATCGACGCCAGCCAAGCAGTGGGCAATTACTGGTTCAACGTCACCTTTGCAGCATCAGGTCTTTGTGGTGTCTCCAACATCCGGTTCCCAGCAGCTATCTTCCAGTATGAGGGGGCCAGTAACACGGCTCTGCCCACCATCCAGGGCACCCCTCCACCGGATAGTTTGTGTCAGGACAATACTAACCTTGTCCCTATTGTTACCCGCACAGCTCCTTCTGCATCCTTTACGGCGACTCCAAGCAACGATCTTGATATTAACCTCGCCGTCCAGAACTGGCAAGGTCAGCAACGTGTTTACTGGAAGGTCAAGGGCCAAGATATGAACATCACTTGGGATGAGCCCACTCTAGAGTATCTTGCCAAGGGCAACATGAGCTTTCCACAGCGCTACAATGTCTTCCAGGTGCCGCAGTCCAACCAGGTAGGACTTTTCCATCTTCATGGCAGCGCGAGACGACAGCAAGCTAACGGAAATACAGTGGTCTTTCTGGGTCGTCGAAAACCTCGTGGGGGTCCCTGTGAGTTGAGACCCAGCCTGCATCCTCCAAATGCTCGTACCGTTAGCTAAATTGATTCAGCACCCCATGCATCTTCACGGCCACGACTTCCTCATTCTCGGTCGCTCCCCCGCCCTTGCCAATCCCTTCAGCGTCAGCCCCCGCCGCTACACCGATGCTACTGACCGCGCCAGCCTCAAGTTTGCGAACCCTACACGCCGTGATACGACGATGCTCCCTGGAAATGGCTGGCTCGTCGTGGCCTTCCGGTATGTTCCCCGTGCCTTCCCAGTTTCTGCTTGTCTGTTTGCCAGTTGAAGTTAACCTCTCCGCAGCACCGACAACCCCGGAGCGTGGCTTTTCCACTGCCACATCGCCTGGCACGTGTCACAAGGACTGAGCATCCAGTTCCTCGAGCGCGTCCAGGACATCCCGCAGACTGTTCCTCTGAACAGCATTAGGCCCAACTGCGATGCTTGGGAGAGGTACTATGCTTTGTCTCCCTTCAAGCAGTTTGATTCGGGGCTGAGGATCTGATCGATACATGTATGCTGCGCTCTCTTTTTGGATACTTGTACTGTCTTTCGATTGGAATTGGGTAGGTAAGCGGAAAGGTGGAAACACGTGCCGCTTTGGCAGCTGTGCGCCCTGTTTGTTGTTTTTGGGGTTTGAGCGGAGAGAAAGTAGAGGTTTCAAGGGTGTGAACTTCCCCTGAGCCTGGCGGGCTAACCGTCGGGGAGGCCGGTGAGCCCCTCGGTTTTGGGCAGTTGTATCCATGAGGACTGGATCACTGCCCCGTTTTCACTTCTTCTCTGCCCTGGTTATGACCAGGGATTGGATCGGACTTTCATAGTGGCGATGATATCTTCGTAGCCCAGGTATGAATTGGATTGTTTGCACTTCGATTGTTTTCTGTACTTCGGGAAATCTTGAGTCCTCACCGAAGTACCTATGTTCTATGAGAAGAATCTGGGCAAACGAAATTTCCATTTCGTACCTCTCCCACGTGAAATTGCTCACCCTAACTTAGGCTCGGCTTAGTCCCTGCTTAGGATTTGCTCGGGCTAGCTCACCTGTCGCAGACATCCAGTAAGTTATGGACCATATATTAGTTACGTTGTCCAGAGAGCCTCCTTAAGAGGCTTTCTAGCCGCACCTTCTCCAGGAAACCTGCCGGTCTCCAGATCATTACATTATTTTACGCCACTGGCCTAGCACATCGTGATCTCTGTGCCGTAGGCTACCCCAGGCTTTGAACTTCAGAGCCATTACGGACTCCTAACCCGGGGCCTGAGGAGGGCGTGTATCCCCAGTATACCAGAGCCACAGATACAACAGTATATTAATCTTACATATTTAATTAAGAGGTTATCGTTTTAAATTAACAACAAAAATACCCTTAAGAAGGTAAGTTAATAGCTTAAGGATTAGTTTGCACAATACGGGTAAACTCCGTAGTGAGAGATTCTATCCCGCGTTCTAACACGGGGTACAACAGCTCCTCTCAACTTGACCGCAGGTACCAATTAGCCAACATACGTCTTTCCTAATCATCTCATCCAACTTCACATTGGGCACAACCTACGGATGGTGTCTATCAATCTCGCAGAGAGATGCAGCATTAACATTATCTCGGAAACGGAATCGCACATATAATTCCAAGTTCCTCCACCCAGATCAGAGTCGTTCATGTTTCACAACTTAACGTCGGTTTCAAATTATGTCGTCACGGACCGCCCCTCTTCAAGGGGCGTCTGGGGAACACTCCGATCTGCCGCTAATCGGAATAACAGTTAGCAAAGTCATCCCATGCAATGCGCGAATGGTCGATACGGATTTTGGCACGTAATTAGGCGGCCTTAGCACCAACTTCGGGAATGGCTTAGTTTTGGCAGCAGCGCTTGCCTAAGCAAATAGAAAGCCGGACCGTAATCACGGCCTCCACTAGCCTTGAAAACCACTTGTAATGAGGAAAGCTAAGAAAGTTAGGCACTAGCTTAAAGTGAAAGTAACAAAAATGAAAAGTTGTCTCACCCAAGCTCGGCAGGAGAACAACTTTAGAGCAGACACGGATATTCCGAGTTAAGGGCAGGATATTACGACCTGCACCTGGCACAGACCTGAAGGACTAGTCAGGTTAAGACAGAGTGTATGGTAGGACGCTAAAGATTAATAGGCGTTCTAAAGACAGTTTATTAAGCTAACATTCCTAAATAGGAGTATAATATCACGGCTGCAACCGACCGGGTTCCACTTAACTGGTTTGGGCTGCGAGCTATTTTAAGCTATGGAGCCTGGCTGCAGTTGTTACCCGTTGGGAGGGAAGCAGAGGATGCTATATCCGCCAGTTAAAAGGGAGGTTAGTGTTACGGCCTACACCAGGTAAAGGCTGGGACAGGCCGTAGGAGTGAGCCGCACTCGGAAGCACAAGGCACCACCTAGGGGTATGGGCGATCGGAAGACTGAATGATGAAGCAAAGTTCCTCTCAGAGGGGGTACACTGCCACTGTAGGCCGCTGCTCTATAGTGCACAGACGAGCTGAACAGTAGAGCACAAATGAACAATGTATTACTTGCGTGAGGAACAAAGATTCTTCACTCCACTGTGGACACGATGATGGCTATCTATACTAAGAGATCCTGGAGGTAACTTGTTCCTGCTCGTTAGGTACAGAGTGCTTGTTGCGGGAGCACTTTTCTCCTCGAGAGCGCTGTGCTCGTTGTTGTTGAAGTGCTCGCGCTGCGATCACTTCGCATGCCACGAGCGCGCTGTGACTGGCTGCAGTACCGACCTAATCACATGCTGTCAGAACGGGCGCACAGCCATGTTCGGGCCGCCCCGACCCCGGTGATGGCCCGCAGGGTCGTCACACCTGAAGCCTGAGGCTGAGCACCCTCAAGCCACTGCTCTGAGAGGGTGTGGCTTCCACACTCTCCATGCTTGGGCCTCCTGGAACGTAATGGTTCCAGAAGGCCCCAGAGCCTTCACCAAGTCTCGTCATGACTAGGGTCGTGACAGTAACCGGAGGGTGGATTCATGTAGGTAATCGGGCGAGCTTGACACGTCGTTAAAGATGCGAAAGGTCTGGCTTGGTGGATCATGTTAAAGTTGCCCCGTATAGAAACGTCTACACATGTATTGTTCTATATCTGCTTAAACGCAGAGGGCAATAATACGATGCCGTGGTCGAGTACCGCAGCCAATTATGAGGAACCATTGTCCTACTTCCGCTACTAAAATGCGCATTATCCATATTCCAGCATGCTGAACGCCGTCGCTACTGTGTTGTATATTTCCAAATCATGCAGCACACAGTCATCGCCTAGACATTTGACTGATGGCTTTCTGAATGCGAGTCCGCTTCCTTGCTTTGAGACCTAAGACTGACCTCGTTCAGCTCTCTTAGAGGTACCGTGAATCCCTGCGCTAGGCCTAGTCGCTTGAGGAGGCGTTCGATGGGGGATTTCATCAGCGGGACGCACGCAGCGATAATCATCAACGACTCTTCGGCGCGGGACCAGATAAACCGGTCGACCATGAGGTAGAAGCCGTCCGGGGAGGAAAAGTCGAAGACGACCATGTAGTAGATGCGGGCAATGCAGGCGCCGGTACCTAGCAGGCACGAACCCAGGAGGATGGAGATGAGTATCTTCTCGACGCGAGAGCGTGTGAGGTTCTTGAGGAGGCAGATGGGGATAATGGTGCAGAGGAGATCGCTGCAGATGGCGATGCCTGGAAGGGTTAGAGAGACTACGGCTTGCGTGTGTGCCACCGAGGAAAACTCACTTGTGGAAGCATATGTGTAGGACCAAATCTGCGATGGCGTGAGACACTGCGACTCCTTGATGTTGATCTTGTGGGCGATGACCGAGTTGCACTGGACCAGCTGCGCGATGATGTACATCAACATGACGGCTACCTGCAGAGCAATGGTGGCCCAGATGGCCACCTTCGACCGGCGACTTTGCGCCACCTGAAGCAACATGCATGCGATGGATATCCTCGCGAACCCCAACGCCACCGTGCTGGTAAGGAAGGTGGCGAAGAGAACATTTCCCAGGACAGCCAGGCCGGAACGCGGGATGTGAATCGTGTGCTTGCCGAAGCCGTTGGCTACGGCGGCCGTGGTCAGTCCAACTGACCCGCACCGGGCGATCTATAGCACCACCAGCGTTAGCCACGTGAATTTCCAGAGTTGTTACCCTCTGTTTGTGCCTGGAAGGGGAGAGAGAGAGAGAGAGAGAGAGCTCACCAGAGCCACGCAGATAGTGTAGTCAGCGGCCGTCATCGCGTATTTCGGCCTCAGACGGCACCACAGACGGACCGAGAAGACGACGAGGGCGAGCACGTGGAGCGTCCAAACCGACGCCAGGAGCGCCGGCCCCTTGTCGTCGCTGGCAGGTTGGTCAACAGCAGCCATGACGGGCTAAACTCGTGCAGATTACATCTGCCGCGTAGAGTCGTGTGTATTGTTTCGCTTCCGACCAACACAGGTAGTGGTAGCAAGCTCGTGCGAGGAGGCAGTCGGTAGTCGCAGCTTTGCAGGAAGAAAAGGAAGTGGCCGCCTTTTCTGGTTTATCGACGGCGTGGGTGCCCATGAGAAACCTCGAGAGACTGGCGCTCCTAGGTCATCATCATGTCCTTAACATCGCACTGGAAAAAGAAAGAGCATAAGTCCGAGGTCTCCGTCAGCCAACCAGCACGTCCCGGGGAGCATTTCATACCCATGTCGCACCCTGACTCGGGCGGCGGATTCGCGGCCAATACGCCCTGCCGTACTAATCATGATAGGCTCCATCCGCTTCACCGAAACGGGGTGCATGCCGCGGTCAGTGCCCCTTGCATTCGGTATGAAGGAACGCGACGATCTACTGCACGCTACCATGCCGGAGCGATGGAAAGCGGCGTAGACCGTGACGCAATGAACCTTGCTCTCCGTTCCCTCCGTTCCCTCCAATTTGGCCTGGGCTTGCTGTCGGGGATAGTTTCGCAGTAAAGAAGAATTCTGAGGGTCTGGGTGAGTAGAACGTGGTGCTCAATTGATGGCGTATCAACACGTCTGGTCGTTCGATTGATGATGGTTGGTTCTTGTATCTTTCCGTTACTTTTCCAGCGAGTCCTGATCTTTTCTGTTGGGCATGTCCACGCGATGAATGAAATAACCTGGCATTTTTATCAGCGCAGAACCCGGTATACAGTAAAGTGCCCTATAAGGATCCCCTGAAGCGGTTGCAAGATCCATCCTCCCCGGAAATGGGTAGCGCAACGTGACGGGCCAAAAACGGCCCCGCTTCATGCACAGCAGGCTTCGGTTTCTCCCATCTCGGCATAGGCGGGGGACTAGTAGGGTATTCCATGGCCAGCGCCATGGCACCGGTGTGCGCGAGTCGCAACCGGGTTGGCGGGATGTGCCCACTTGTTCCCCGGATTGCAGTTTCCATCAGCACACACCAAGCTGAGACGCGAATGGTTCACCGGCAGATGCTGCAGAGACGGACAAAAACGGGACGGAGAGTGAAACATCGTATTTGGCCACCAAAATAAGCAGTTTCCCAAATTAAGCAAGTTTTCCCTTGCGTTTCCTTGTGTAACATGCTCCTTCGGCATTCTTCTAGCCCCCGAGTCGCCCCAAAGAGCCAAAAGGAACCGCCCACCATCGTTTTTAACGGCAGCCCTACATGCGGCTGGATGATGATGGTACAGTTGGTATACCTTTATCGCACGAAATAGTACCTGCCATTTCTTTGACAGGCTTCCCTAGACCAACCTCCGCCCTTCTTCACCAGTCACGGATGATGATGTCGGCAGCCTAGTGGTTTGTTAGCACAATCTTCCAAGAAAACCGTGGACGGCGAGGCGTTCTCACCTTCTCCCCAACAGCATATGCCAGGGCGCTGAGATGGGAACTCGGCAGGAACGGGAGGACGCTCATGTCGACAACCCTCAGGCCAGCCGCGCCGTGGACCTTCAAGTCGGCGCCGACGACGCCGCCCTTGTTCTTGGGCATCATGCCCGCCGTGCAGCACGGATGCATAAACGATAGCGTCATGGTGCTCTTGATGTACTCGAGGAGGGCCGCGTCCGTCTGGACCGAAGCGCCGGGGTTCACTTCGGCAGCGCCGAATCCTTGCATGGTTGGCGTGTTGAGCATCCTGCGGAGATACTTGCTGTGGGCGAGGTACACGTCAAAGTCGATCGGGTTGGAGCCAGTGCCGTAGTTGACAATAGGCACGTTGAGAGGGTCGGTGAGGTTGAGCCGTACCGTTCCGCGGCTCATGGGGTGCAGATTGACGCCGCGGACCGAGGTGCCGGTGGCAAAGGTGCTTTCGAGGCTGGGAACCCGCGAGTCGTTCATCAGCTTAGCGATGATGGCGAGCTGCTGCTTGTAGCCTGCGATCATGGTTGCATCCGTCCTGTAGTCGGCGGGGAGATATGATGCCGCTGAGCCGTCGTCGATGATGCCATTGATTCTATTAACAATGGCTTGGTAGCTGGTGGTGATGTTGGCTAGCGGGACGAAGATGGCACTGTTGGAGCCGGCTAAGGTGTACGGCCCGCGCGCCGGAATCTCGTTGAATCCCGCTGTTGCGTCGGCGAGGAAGGCCGGGTTCGCCATGGAAGAGGCCAGTGGCGTAAAGTTTCCCGGCGCCGAGTCTATGTAAGCATATTGTTAGTCCTGTTTCACACACACCAATCTTCTAATTTGGGGATGTCGTAACTGACAGTTCCATGAGATAGCCGAGCCGGAGTGATCCTGAAAGTTGGAACCGACACCCGGGAGATCGAGGACGACGGGAATTCCGGCGGCGCTGAGAACCGATGCCTTTCCGATGCCGCTTCGCTGCAGGATTGCAGGTGTATGGAAGACGCCTGCCGAAATGATGACTTCCCCTGTGGCGGTTACGTTGAAAAGCTGATTGTCGACGAGCGACCGGACCTCGACCAAAGGCGGACCGTTGTCACAGCCATTGGGGTATACCACACGGACGACCTGGTGTTTTACTAGCAGATCATAGTTCGGTTTGGTGGCATTGAGATAGTGGCCGAGCCCGGCGTGGGAGCGGCGGGCCGTTACTGGGTGCTGTGATATGGGAATCCAACAAAGTCCGCTCTTGTCACCGCCTGCGCATTCTTGGAGGGCGGGGACTCCCAGGTCGGTCCAGGTGTTCCGAACGACGTTGTGATCCCCCCAGAGGAAGGGAGGGAAGCTGGAATAAATGGGGGTTGAGCCGCCGTAGGCTGACAGATCCCAGGTGTAGCCACGCTGGGCAGCGACGGCAGGCGGTGGCGCCGTGAAATTGACACTCTGCACAAACGCGAAAGAACACATGCCCGTCAGCTAATCTGTCGACTCAACTCAGGTTGTTGCGAGATTCGATCCCGGCGTAGGTCCTTACCTTCTTGAAGAACGGGAACATCGCATTCCAGCCCCAGCGGGTATGGATGGAGCTAAGCCCGTTGTTGGCAGCCCCGGCCCACGCGTCCATATCATAGCGCGAAGGGCGATCGAAAAACATGCCGTTGATGGCACTGCTCCCACCCACAACCTTGCCGGCTAGGACGAAGGCCGTCGCGTTCTTCACGTCTGGGATCGGCTGCGACTGGACGACAAAGTAACTGGCTGACGCACCAATTCCGCCCCAGGTGGCCAGCGGGGGGTCGAAGATTCCTGGCGCATATTCAATGTCGCCATACTCGATAACGAGGACGGTTTCTGTCGCATTTCGTGAGTGGATGCGTCAACGAGGCGGGATGACGGGAACGGGGTGCTGCCGCTTGCTTACTTTGGGGAAAGGCCTCAGACAACCGATCGGCGACGGTGAGGCCCGAAGTGCCACCACCGGCGACAATGAAATCATACTGGGTTCGAAGTTGCGACACTTGGCGCCGAATTGCAGGGTGCGGCGCAGCACCCGCAAGCCCAACAATCGACGCAACGATGGCAAACGGCAGCAACATGATGGTCTAAGTCCACTGTGGCAGATGAGCGAGAGGCTGCAGTGGCTGGGACTTGGGGCAAACAAAGGGGAGATCTCGTGGCCGGAGCCGACTCTTTATCAATCATTTCCGTATGAAGGCGGAGGCTCTCCCGTCTCCGAGTCGGGCGTGCCTAACCCGACAACCGGGACCCTTGGCGGAGCGTGGAGCATGCAGCGTCCCTTGCAGCGCTTCTGCAGGTCCAGCTGCTGCTACCCACGTTAGATTAAAAGCGACAGGACAAGTCCACCCCTTACCCAAATGGTCCGTCAAGCTCACCTCAACGTGCCTATGCGCATGCAGGCTATTGAACCCCACACAGGGCCATTTGTGAGATGTCGGCAAATACCCCAGCGGCACGGTCCGCAACAATTCCCCCTCCCCGCTTTTGGACCGCTGCAAGACGTCAAAGATGTCGTCTAGAAGGTGCGCTATCCGGGGAAAAGAAAGGGGAAGAGGTAAGCGCTATAGGTCTGGGCGCAATAATTGCTCAGCCGTTCCTGCAAGGTCTCCTTCCTCGCCGTGTTGCTCCAAGCTGAATTCCAGTTTTGGCCTGTGAGGGGTCAGAGCCCAAGGCGAAGGAAGATGACAGGGACGCCAAGAGCATTCTAAGGCCCATCTGGACGCACGCGCGTCAGATGCTCTGCCATTGAGCCAGCGGACCATTTGTTGCAACCAGAGGCCGGAATTCCCATTGGAGAATGGTGGGGTTGCTCGGTCGGCTCCCTTTGGGGAGATCAAGTCTCTCGAAACTAGAAGCTTCACACCAACAGTTCAAATTGATATTCAAAAGCAAAGGCCTTGTATGTGTATTGTATTGCACAGATACCCACTGATATAGACCACTGCAAGGGATGGGCCGCTGAGTATCCAAGAGGCGCTGCCGTGCTCATACCCGAGATCGCAAGACGGGGAAAAGCCGTTGCGACAGCCACGGTGTCTTGGTCTCATCGCAGGCACTGAGAACAGGGATCGACCCGACATCGCTTGCCCACTCACCGATCGACACATTTATGCAGCTCATCCCCATACCTTCTCGGTACTTGATCGTAATCATAGACTTTCCCTTCCTCAGAGGAGCTCTTGCGTGCCGAGTCGAGGCCAAATCGAAAGAATAAAACCGGAACGAGGACTCCATACTAGGAGACATGGGCGCGCGGCGGCTACTGCGGAGAACACCCACTTCGCAGATCACGGCTTCGGGCTCGCAGATGGGTATGCTGAGGAAGAACATGTGGAGGTCAACCTGCCCACCAGGAGGCGGAGAGCCGACAGAGTCAAAAAGAGCGAGTGGTGCAAGTTCGGTGGCGTTGGCCCTGTGGTGGGTTGGGTATAGACTTTTCGGCGTCAAGACTCCCGTCTTCTCGTCGAGTTCCCAGTTTGGACCAGCAGAGTAGCGTAGAGTGTAGCCTCTAGTGAGGATCGACGAGATTCTGATCTCCGGCCATGGTCTGGTCTCCCACGTACGTAATTGCCACGGACGCCATTGCGAGTTTCGCTCCACATGAGTGGAGATTCTGATATATTTCGTGAGTCTGATATACTTCGTGACTGTCGTTAGCTGTAGTTTATCTAGGTTGTCGAGGGCGACGAGGGACGGGTAGTGTAGGCGGGACAGAACCCCATCCCCTGCTTCCGTGGCATCGCGGGAGAACAAGATGCCCAATCTTCGCCCATTGAGCTGACATCTCAAAGGTGCGACGATGACCGGCTCGTATATATAGCGGTTCCAGCCTGCCTCTCCCAAGTCGGCGGGTTCCTCCATTGAGTTTTTGCTGTCCTCGGTGATTATGGCTTTCTCCGTTGCTTGGATATTTAAGTGACTCCGTAAAGGAGAGCGTTCAAAGTCAGCCCGATTGTTGTGATCCACTCTCTTGTCCAAATAGGCGACAGCAGAACTATTGCAATCAGCCTGTGTCCCAATTTCGTCCTCGGCCTCGATGGTGATCACTGGGATTGACAGAGCACACTCATCCGTGTCGACGCAGTCCCCGCTGCGAGAAGACTCATCTTGGGGCGTACTCTGTGGTATCGAAGGCGCAGATGGCGCAGACATGCTGATGGTCGATATTTCTGCTGCGGGGACTAGAGTTGATGCTCGAGTTTGCCGTGCCTCAAGGACCTTAAACACCGGAGGCTCATTTCTGACAGGCTGAAGCTGCAAACTCTCAACACTATCGGCACATGCCATCTTCATCCGGACGACTTGATGAACTAGCTCAAACGCGGTTTCGTACTCCTCTCCGGGGCCGTACGGAAGCAGTTGGATGCGCGATGCGTGCTTAAAGTACTCCGGCGATGGGGCAAGCAAGCCCGAGAGGCAGGTGTAGGAATGCTCGGATTCCAGAAAGGCCCACGTAAACAATGATTTGTCGTTAGACTGGCGCAGTATTTCCTGTTGGAGTCTGATGAATGCCCAGCGACCCTCGCCGTAAAGCATGGGCAGGTTGACATCGAAGAGGCCCATCAAGCAGTAGGCTTCGTCTTCGAGCCTGGTGGTCTGTCTCCCAACGGCCCAGGACATTTTCTGTGCAATGCTGTATTCCGGCCAACTCTGCTTATCCAGCGCCTTGACGTCAATCCGCGTTGTTGACGAAACCGCCGTCCCCAAGGACCTCTTTGTGCCAATCTCCACCCAGTCCGACCCGATGAAGGCGAGCTCCTTGGGGGCAAGCAATTCCTGCAGTGTCCATCCGCGAGTGAACCACCTGCTGCGGCGAAACGATGAGCCTTCCAGCATGGGATCTTCGGAGCTGGTAACATCGCTCAGGTATGCGTAACAGATGGCGGCATCGCGGTACCATTTGAACATGGAGTTGATTGCCTCGGAGAGCTCGGCGCTCGACGATTTATCGATGCAGCAGGTATCGATCCACAGATGCTGAAATCCCTCCTCGTTGGCGAGCTTGGTGGCGTCCTGAACCTTTGCCCAGCCCAGCCGCCGTGACGGGCCTACTCCATCGACATAGTCTCTGTACGAGACCTCATCCGGACCCCAGGTGTGAGAGAGAATGGCGTAATGCGGGATTCCATTGCCAACTTCGCCGAAGAACTCCTCAAATTCCAGACTGGCAGTGTTCAGAAGACGCATTGGGAAGAGGGGGTGTGAGAGGCCGACCGTTGCACAGGACGTATGAGATGGTGAGAGAGCCTTGTCGACATCGATCATTCGGAAGGAATCCACGATTCGGAAAGAGTAACCCCGCTCCGGCACATGCAACGAATCACCTTCATTCCCCGCTCCCCCAAAGAGCAAACTTTGGGCCATTGCCAGTTCCCATCCATGGTCGGGTCGATGCGATTAGAAGTAAAATTTAAATGATAAAGGTGGGTTGGAGGGCGCGTTTCAAGAAGGCGACGTATCTACTTCCACTTGCTTGCAGGCACCCCAGGCTGACTCAACGCGCTGCCAAAAGTTCTCTGAAACAACACATAGGTTGTATGAGACGAATCTGGGCACACGAAATTCCTTTTTCGTTCGTCATCCTAAGCTAGGGTAAGCTGTGGCTGATTTGTCCTGAGCTTCCCCTAATTCTTCCCTGAGCTAGGGTGATCCCATTCGCCTCTGCAGCACAGCCTCAGAGGCCCCTTTTCAGTCACCCCGGCTAAAGTTTCCTCTCGATGAAAGCAGATGTGGAACACAAAACAGAGCGGTTTTCTGGCCGTTCGGCAAAAGAGGGATGGAATTGCTTATTCTAGATAAAAAGGAGAGAGGGGCAGAGAGCTATAGCGGTGAAAGTGGGGAGTCACGTGGCTAACCAGGTGACCGTTTGTTTCACAGCAGACGACGCGTAATCTGTAAGGGTAGCTCCCAGGTAACAATTCCAATTACGACCTACACACGTACTGGGTGTACGTATGACTCGGCCTAGCCATTGTTAAAGCTAAGCAACCCATGCCTACCAAAAACTTAAAATAAACCAGGCTAAGAACCAATAGCTGTCAGAAGCACTGCGCTCTGGATTCTGTAGAATTGAAGGGCTTGCAACTGCGTGATTGTATTGCTCGTCCGTGGCTCTCTGGCTTTGCCAGAGATCCTTCCTTATAGCTGTGAATAGTGGCAATGGTTACAAATCTATTGTTCTGGTGGTTTCCAGACCCTTCTTTCTGGGCCAGAACCCCTTTCTTTCTGACAGTAGGTGGTGGTTTGCATTGGAGCCGAAGAATCTTTCACGCGCGAATGCGGGCTGGCAGCTGTCACAGATGCAGGGGGTCGCGTTGTGGCGGTCGACATTGGAGGGTTAGGGTTATGTATGGCAAAATATATGGGTCTACCGTACACGGAGACATACCCTACCGTACACCGAGATGACCTCCTTTTTTGGGGGGGGGGACGCGGTGTGGACTCCTCCACATATGTATGTACTGTGCCCTCTGCAAGGTAAGTGGGTCCAATCCTTCTCCCTCCCCCGCTAGCTGCAATGTGCCAATCCCTTGCTGACGACATCTTAACCCCTGCCAGCGGTTAGCCCAGTGCATTATAGCTGCAGTCTATTCGCTCGAGCCTTCCCACTTCCTGCTGTCATTTTTCATGCCGCAAGCTGTAGGTTTGGGTTAGCTTAGGTGACTAATTATAGTTCACCCGTTTTGTGATTTACAAGAGAACAAACCTACCCCGCACATTGAGTGTTATATAGCTAAGGTAGGCCATCATCCCCACTTCCCCAGCATTGCGTAGTTGATCTTGCGTCCCAACTCCAGCTTTGCCCAACTTAGCTCTAAGCCAAACCAGTCCTTTTATTTCATTTTTTCCTTTTAAAAAAAAACCTTACTTTTCTTCAATTTCTGACTCGACCGACTGTAATTCAAGTCATGACAACCCTCACTGCCACCTCGCCCACGCCGCCTGAGCACTTTACATGGACCGAAGAGATAGGATTCTGTTTTAGCCAAGGAAAAAGGACATTCTTTGCTCGTCCAGTATGTTGCCATGTAGCGACCCTCATAAGATGTCCCTGACGCTTCCGATCGCAGCTTTCCAACGCTCGTATCAGCATCGAAGATCCTGTCCCTAGTGGACCTGTCGTTGTTCTGAACCCCCCGAGAAACACAATCACCAAAGACTGGCTCCAGCAAACAGTCCAAGTCTGGGAATCAATTGATGATGTGTTTGATAGAACCTTCCTTCAAAATGTCATTTTTGTTCGAGAAGAAGGATATCCATCGGCCAGCTTGGATCTAGCGATACTGCAGATGTTAGACTCGTGGAACTCTCTCGCCACCTTCGCAGTGGCAGATACGGAAACCCTCCCTAGCGGCCCTTATTATATGCGCTATGGTCTTCTCCATGCAGTCTCGAGGGTATTTGCAGATGTTCAAGAGGCATTCATGACAGCAACAGTACCTCCCATGGACAAATCCGAAAGGTGTGAGAGTAAACCCCGCATATCTTCGGTTGCTGACAATGGATCTTAGCTATGGGATATTTCCGTATTGCAACGGATTTCGACTTGCAGTTCCTGTTCCATCTCGACTATATTACGTAAGGAATGAAGAAAGGCCTCTAGATGGACTCAGATTCTCTGTCAAGGACAACATTGATCTCTCGGGAACCAAGACGACCCTAGCATGTCGTTCCTGGGAGCAGCTCTACCCCCCTTGCAGTACCACGGCTGTTGCCCTCCGGCGAATACTTGACCTCGGTGGCATCGTGGTAGGCAAGACAAAACTCAGTCAATTTGCCGAGGTGGAGGTCCCGACGGTAGACTGGGTTGACTTCCATTGCCCGTTCAACCCACGTGGTGATGGGTATCTGCTCCCCCAAGGAAGTACCTCGGGAGGAGCTGTAGCCCTTGCTGCATACGACTGGCTAGATGTTAGCATCGGGACCGACAGTGTGTACTTTCCTCATTAAATCCTCGTAATGTGGTTTCTAACAAGTCTTAGCAGGAGGAAGCCTGAGAGGGCCATCATCACAGCAAGGTCTCTTCGGTATTCGAACAAGCTGGGGTGCTCTTTCTGTCACTGGTGTATTCCCACTTGCGTCGTAAGAGCTATCCTAATAACTTGCTAACTGGGAGTTTTCATAACTAACCATAGCCATTCTCAAGCACACTCGACACTATTGGTTTCTTGTGTCGTGATGTCGATATCCTTCACACGGTTACCTCGGCGTGGCTCTCTTTCCTGCCAAAACCAATAAACAGTGTGCGTGCCTGACCAACAATCACAGTCTGCATCTAACTTTTTCTATTCCCAGACGATTAAAAAGATTATCGTATTCTCTGATTTTTTATACAAGCCTGGCGCTGCAAAGGACCTATTCGACAAGTTTGTTAAAATATTAGAGACGACGGTTGGTGTATATCCTACTATGGTGTGCCTAGAGGATATTTGGAAGCACGAGAATCCTGCCTCCGATGGCCGAAGTTTGGCTGACTACATTGGCAAGGTTCGTTCTACATCTGTATGAGTTATTCGGTTCTCCCCTGTTAACTTTGTTATTTCAGCAACAAACCATGAAAATAATCAAGCAGTTTGATCTTTGGAAGAACACTGAGAAGTTCAGAACTGACTATAGGGCGGTATTTAAGAAGGAGCCCTATGTTAGTCCTAGCGTCCGTCTAAGATGGTAAGGGCTCCGTCATTTTACTAGATATGATTGTTGACGCCTTAAAGGTCTGAAGCACAGAATTCCTCAGCAGAAGAACAAGGCGCGGCAATAGATCGCAAAGAGCTCTTTGCACGCTGGTTTCTGAATTCAATCCTGTCGACAGATGACGAGGGTCAGCTGAATGTCATTGCGGTGGCACCAATTTCTGATGAAGAGCCAAAATATCGCGATGACTATCGAGGGTACGAATCACTGTCGAAATTTTATTGACCTCTGGCTGATCTTTCATTTTAGCGACTCTTGGAGAGGCGGCTCTGGATTCCACCGTAATTTCATCTCGTCTTTAACGGGTTGTCCTGAAGTTATGATCCCAAGCGAGTGCAACTCCCCGAATTTCCAGAGACTCTACTAACGCGTTACCCTATCTCTAGTTGGTCAGATACCGTACAATTCTCGCATTAGCAACAAGAATGAGTTTTTACCACTTGTCGTCGGGATTCTTAGTCCTCGAGGTATGCCTTGTGACCTAGAAGGTCTCGATTCCAAACCGCTGTTAATTTGTTCCATCATAGGCACCGACATACCACTCACAAAATTCGCTGCGAACGTTCTGCGAGATTCTGGCCTTCCAACATCGGTTAAGACAGGGACTGAAGCATTTTGAACTGGTTGAAAGATCTCAAAGTAAACAAGTTATTTCGAGTCGCTTGTCTGCTTTAGGCTAGGAAACCCAACTTGTGTCAAAATTAGGTTTAGATATGTTAAACCCTTGGAAAATCCATAAGTAGGCCAAAAGCAGGCAAGAAAGCATGCCTTGAACTGAATTAAGGAGACTAGGGGATCTCCCTTCAGATAAAATGGCGAAGGCTAATCCAGCATGACGATTGGATCCAGCCAATTAGACAACAGGTGTGCCAATGTGTCAGTTGGCGTCAGGGGCTCCATTAGCTGGCGGTTTCGGACCCGAACAACCACGGTTCCGGTGCGGATGAGCAAATGCCACAAACGGAAGAATCTTCCACAAGCGAGAGGTTTTCGGGCAATACAACAGATCAAGCCAATCGAGGAATCTTTGCCATACCTGCGTATTTGATCGATTTGAGCCGTAGAGGTGCTGTTCGTCACAATGCTCCCAATGCTTTACAAAACCCAGGGCAGGATTGAGCGCGATGACAACTACGTCGATAGGCTTAAATCACCATCGATTAGCCCAACACGTTCGCTATAGTGCAAAGAAACTGCGGGGAAAGCATCATTTACGCCGACGATGTTGAATCGTGCTGGCAACTATGGAAAATAAGGATGTGATCGAATCATCAGCTATTCGACGAATAGTGCACTGAATGATTTCCACCCGTTACATCACCTTATCTCTGTCCCACTCAACCCTCCTCAAGCAGACCATATAGGAAAAACACCCTCAAGAACAAGTGTCGACAGCAGTAGTGACCTGATCGGTGGTGAGAACCGGATCAGCCTCCCACTTCTGCATAGACGTGTCAGAACTATTGAATATAGAATCCATTGCGTTATGCAACGGAAGAGGCAACTTCCAGCCTCCGCGTTCGGTACGAAGCCACAGCCGAAGTAGATGCCGCTTGCTGCCAATACCATCTTTGAAGCGATCTCTCGCGTGCAAAATTCCGAAATTGTTGATGAAACGCATATCGCCTGGTTGCATCGTAGTTACTAGCTGGTGTTTTTCGGCTAGATGCTGCACCATGTCAAGCGCTTCGGCCTGAATCTCAGTAATACCCGGAATATGAGCAGGCCTCGGGGATGTTGGTGACCCTGTGAGCGACCGTCGCGAAAAGTTGAGAATGACTTTCCCATCTTCGCAGTGCATCAGGGCCTGCTTGCGATAGGGCTGGTTCTGGCCGCACCTATGTATAAGATTCAGTAGGTTTACGTCTGCTATTATACTCATATGAGACTTACGTATCATAAACCCAGTCAGGCGAAGAAAGGACGTGAATAAGATCTGGCCGCGTTCTGGCCAACTCGTTGTAGATTTTCCAGGATGATGCAATGACACTATTACCTCCTTCAGTAGGGAGGCTGCGCGTGTACATAGCGAGAACTTCGCAAACAACATCGGAGTGGAACGGCTTCAACACGGTTAGACCAGATCTTCTAGAAATTTCTTGGAGAAATACCTGTGCGGTGTTGGCATAGAGTGGCTGTCTCATGCCCTTGGGCCCGTTCACCCAGTCCGCATCGATGATATGGCCTGCAAGTGTTTTAGTTCGAAACTTGACGTCAATACTATGCTAAAGCGGCACGTTTGACTTACCAATCATTTTCCCACTTTTAGTCTGCTGGCCTCGCCGCTCGGCAATATAGCTCGAAATGCCAAGGAACAATATAGCATTGTCTTCTGCAGAGAACTGGGCAGGATCTAAGCCTCGAAGAATGAAGAATCCTTTTCCGACAAAGACTTCTTCTCGAAGCTTCGAAAGCTGGTGCTTCATGTTAGGAAGCGGAAATGTCTCCTGATTGACATGTTCGAGTCCCAACTGAAGGGCTAGAGATTGAATGTCAGTTATCGGCGTCGAAATGATTGAAATTTACTGAACAGACCTTTGAAGTGACGAATTGACGCAGTCAATTCTTCCAGTTCGCCACTTGTTAGGTGATAGACATAGTCATCTTCACCATTGATCTCATTTCCGTCCCACACTAAAGACGATTCCAATCGTGAGGGCCATCCCTCAGGTAGTTTGGTTTCAGAGCGAGCGGATTCGAGGCGTTTAGATCGTTCAACGAACTTGTTGTAATCTGGCTGCCAGCCAATGCTAGCTGTCTTCACAGCAAAGTCTGGACGAGTCAAGTCTTTGACAAGGTCGGGTTGCATGGAGAGAATGCTTGTAGTAGCCATGGTCGTTACTCTGTTCTCAGTGGCAGCGTGAAACTTTTGATTGCCAGACCAAGGTAATGATAGCTAGGGGGAATTTAGTTTAACTTATATCCGTGTAGGCGTTGATCCGATGCAGTCGGCAGGAGTTTAATGCATCAATAGAGTCGACCTGGCGGTGTTCAGGGTTGCTTTACACATTCGACTGTAAGTCCGAACCCACAGACGATAGTCCGAACCCACAAACGATATCTCGAACCCACAGGCGATAGACCGAACCCACAAACGATATCTCGAACCCACAGGCGATAGACCGAACCCACAGACGATAATCCGAAC